>Ga0102591_1001169_pt1 | contig 38732 bp, 44 predicted proteins | sample AraplaCol_mCL_r2_2_FD_76860 | JGI IMG/M metagenome (GOLD analysis project Ga0102591, IMG submission 76860) | Arabidopsis root microbial communities from North Carolina, USA - plate scrape MF_Col_mCL_r2 (SPADES assembly) (version 2) | ecosystem: Host-associated > Plants > Roots > Endosphere...
TCTGTGGTCGCGGATGGGCAGCACTTGGCTCCGCTGGACGCCTTGTCGGGCATATCTATATCCACAACGGAGACGATTCCGGCTTCGTCTGCGAACGCGACTGACTTCTTCAACACCCTGCTAGGCCAGGCTTTCCGCATCGCGCTTGTCGTGATGGCCAATACCGCGCCCTCCTTTGACGAGGAAAGTCCCGCGCGGGCATTGAAAGCCGCTGCCCAGGATGATCTTGGCGCGCCGCGACAGGCAGAGGAACAGTTCCTCCCAGATCTTGGGCCTACCACTATTGGCGGCGTTGCCTCGACACGCGCTTCGCCTGAGGATTGGCCGCGCTCTCAGCCCAAGACGCGCACCAAGGCTGCAACAGGAAGGCTCGCATCTCCCAAGAGCGAGCCTTTTCCATCTCACGAAAAGGTTCACATTGGCAGACCTCATCCCACAACCGGTATTGGACCTGCTTGAAAGCGAGTGGGTATCGGCGCGGCATCAGCACTCGCGTATCCATCCTACTGCCGCACAGTCAGACGGCCATGTCGATTGCGAGGGAGCGGTTCTGGTGGAAACGTTGACTGTCGCGCCGGTGCAGTCTTCCCAGCCAGACCAATGATTACAAGCCGATGATCAGCTTTCCGATCCACACGCGAAAAATTGCCAGTCTGCAATATGATCCCGAGACCCACGTTCGGTGGGCGATCTATCGCAACGGCCGGGTGCGCTCGGTCGGCCGGCTCCGACACCATGCCGTCATGGATCTCCTATGCCGTCTTCCGCTGGAAACATCCCCGTTCATCAGACCTGCAAGATGATTAGCTGGCGCAGCCTTAACCTTACCTGATAAGCTTACCTATCAGATCCGGTTGCATCAGCAGTTGCGGCCTGTTTTCATGCCGGTGCGGCTTCTGGGGTTGCCGCCATTTCTTCCCGTCCGGCCATCCACTGTACCGCACACGCGCCGGGCGGGAGATTTGTCTGTCGCTGGGGGCCGCCATGGATTTAAAGATCACGCTTATTGGGATCGGTTGCTTTGTCGCAAGCCTCTGGGGCGCAATCGCGCTCGCGGTCATCCATCTGATCTGAAAGGACGTATATTGAAACTGATCCGTGAGACCGACCTTGCCGGAAATCGGCCAAATGCCTGCTGCACGGGTTGCGGCCGCAAACCGGTTGCCGGCAAGCTGCCGTTCTGGAAACAGACAGGATTCGCCTTCAAATGCGACAGCTGCTCGTAGCCTGAAGCTTACGAAGCGGATCTGACGGCTGCACAAAGCGGGCCGCCAGAGAGCTCTAGCCGTAGCGGGCGAAAACCGACAGGATCAGGCACACGAGGCTGATAGCAAGGCTCAAGCCGGCACCCCTGGAAACCCAAGCCTGAGCTGTCCGAGTGCCTTGTCCTGCATTATCGGCACCCGGAATATTTCCGGCTTGTCCTTCAGGTCTGGGCGGCGAAGCCGTTTCGCCATCGTCCAGCGGCGTGACCGGCGCCTGCACAGCGTCCTGCGGCATTTGCCTGATGCCAGGAACGGTAACGCGTCGTGCCGCCACTCCCTCACTCTCGACCTCGAAGGCAAGGTCTGAGGCGCTGGCGATCTTGCCGGTAGCCAATCGAGCAGCGCTCGTCTCATCCTCGGCCTCGACGATCGATCGATGTGTAACGACGAAATATCGCAACAGAGCTCCATTGTTTATCGGCGCTTTTATGCGCCTCGGCTGGGGGTGATTGGTTTTTGCCGTAAGGAAATGATCGATTGACGTGAACTTCTGGAACATAGGTGCAAGCCCACGAGATATCTAGGCTTTCTCCCTGTACTTCGCATCATCGCATGCTAGGCTGCGCACGTTATTTCTGGGGGAGAAGCACAATGTTCGATATCGGTACGTCTTACCGGTTCGTCCTGATCGAGGGTACATCTGAAGGGTGGGGCGAAACTTCGTTTACGGAGTTCGTCGCGGCTATAGACGGACCGCTGCTCAAGCTCGAGAGCGGCCGGATCATCAACGCGCATTCATCGCTCTTCGTCAGCGCCACGCCTGTCTCGATGGTCGCCTCAGTATCAGCCATGCCTGAAAGTGAACAGGTCGGTGCCGCAAGCTGACACGCTCAGGGCCTCTCGCTCGTCACCGGCTGCCAGATGATTCAAGAATATCGAGTATGGGTGAGATCTCCTTCGCCTTCAAAGAGTAGTATATCGTCTGAGCCGCCCGGCGCGTTGCAACCAATCCGGCAGCTTTCAAGATAACAAGATGCTGAGAGCCGGCACCTGGCGTGAGCCCGACGGCCGACGTCAGACTGAGCGAAGGCCAATCCTTCTCGCGCAGCAGGCATATCATCTGATAGCGGCTCGGATGGGCAAGGGCAGTCAATACTTTGGTGGCGCGTTCAAGATCAAAGACCACCGCTTCCAGCGCATTGTCGGGCAGTGGTGTTTTCTTACCGCGCATAGGGCACAATCCGCTTCTCTCTGATATCTCTCAAATTTCTGATCTCTCGTTGACAGGATGTCCAGCGGTTTATTGCAACGCAGCAGCGGGCTTGCATCTCTGCTGTGCTGGCGGTCCCCCTCGTCCCCACACCATGCGGCGCGCCATCGTCGATAGGAAAAGCCCGAGCCTCCTCCATATATCCGGAGCTTGGTGACGACACCCCATGAGCCGGGGTGAACCCCGAGTATAGTAAGGAACCGGCCTACTCGATCCATCAGGTTAACCATGGGTAGTTACAATAACCGAAATGAGCGGTTGAATTTACTACTGCAACGTTATTATCTGCGCCGATAACAAGGGAGTATCTTATGGCCGATATCATACCGGAAAACGTTGTTCAGCGGCTTGAACGGGAATGGCGAATGATCGATCGGGACCGCGTTCCGGTTCCGCGCCGTCCAGAGCGCGACGAAGTCGAACTGCCCAGACTAAAGGTCGGGCGCGTTGATGCGTGAGGTCGGTCGCGGCCATCTCATGCATTGTCTCCCATAGTGGTAAAACCAGGACAATGAATTGATCGGCCACCTTCTGCGACTTGGAGCATGGGTCACCTTCAGCCTCATCATACTTGCGACACTCGCGCCGATCGGGTTGCGTCCAGCCGATGCGTTGTCAGTCGATATCGATCGCGCCCTGGCGTTCCTCGTTGCCACGGCACTTTTCGTCGGCGCCTATCCGCGTCACGCGCTCCTGTCGGGCATCCTGATGATCGCATCGAGCGGTTTCATCGAACTGCTGCAGTTCTTATCTCCGACCCGGCATGCCCATGTCGAAGACGCCCTGGTCAAGGCAAGCGGCGCGGCGGCCGGCCTTGCAATAGGATTGGCCGCTAACGCGTTGCGCCGCCGATGGGCCCTCTAAGATTGCCTTGCGGATCAGTGCCCTCGCCTTTTCGACGACGTGCTGCCGACCCGGTACGTTGACCGGCTTTTTTCGGCCTCTCCTGCATCATACCGGCTTCGATAGCATCGAGCGTCTTTACGGCTTGAGTCAGCGCAAGCCTTAAGGCGTCGAGGTCTAGTGCGAGTTCGAATGCCGGCCGGCCGCACATCTGCAATATCGCTCGAAGGACCGCGTCTGAATGACGAGCCAGCAAGATCAGCTGCCAGCCATTCGGGCAGCGCTCGCCCGAAAGCCAGTAGCGTGCGCCTCGATTGCTAACGCCGGTCCAGCGCATCAGCGTCTTGGCGGCATTCGAACGGTTTTCGAACTCGGCCTGCAACGCCTCGGCCAGATCGGATGCGCATCGCTGCCGGCTGCCGTACCGGCGCAACCGAACAGATGTGCCCATATTAGGAATCATTGTTCATCCTCCCCGTCGTAAGATGTTCGGTGGAGGCCGCTATGGACCACTCACCGATCAAGCAAGCTGATCACGCAGGAAAGCTCTCCAGCAACGCGGGGCTTGCCGCGCAGCCTATCTCAGAATGTCCACCGATCTTCAGGTCAACTCAACAGATAACCAGATGGACGTCATCGCCGGCTACGCGCAACGCTGCGGCTTCTCGATCGTGAAAGTCTATCGTGATGAAGGCAAGAGCGGTCTGCGTCTGGCTGGACGCCCCGCCTTACGCCAGCTGCTGTGCGACGCATCGTCGGGCCGGGCCGGATTTTGCGCCGTCCTCGTCTGCGATATCAGCCGCTGGGGCCGCTTCCAAGACCCCGACGAGGCGGCCGAGATGGAAATGCGCTGCCGTCGGGCCGGGATTTCCGTCCACTACTGTGCCGAACCCTTCGACAATGACGGAAGCCTCAGCTCTTCAATCCTGAAGACGGTCAAGCGGGCGATGGCAGGAGAATACAGCCGCGAGCTCTCGGCGAAGGTGTGGCGGGGCCAAGCTTCGCTCGTCCGTCAGGGCTACCACCAGGGCGGCAGGCCAGGCTACGGCCTGCGCAGATTGCTCATTGACGCCAACGGCCGGCCGAAGTCGATCCTTGAGCGCGGGCAGCTAAAATCGATCGCGACGGATCGCGTTGTGCTTGTACCAGGCCCGGATGACGAGATAGCCGTTGTCACCCGGATATTCACACTGTTTGCAGAAGAAGAAATATCGACCGGCGCGATCGCGTCGATCCTGGACGGGGACGGTATATCGACCGATACTGGCACCCGGTGGAGCGCGGCCGTCATCGAACGAATCCTGACGAACGAGAAGTATATCGGCAACAGCGTTTGGGGACGGACGTCTTCGACACTTCGCCAACCGCGGCGTGCGCGCTCGCTGCCGGATTGGGTGCGCTGCAATGGCGCCTTCGACGCCATCGTAACGCGAGCTTTGTTTGAGAAGGCGCAAGCGCGGTTAGCCGAACGCACCCTCGAAAGCAGCGAGGATGCTATGCTCGCCCATTTGGAAACGGTCCTGAGGAGAGCCGGCAAGCTTACCGCTGGGACGATCAATGCGTATGGTTCGGGACCATCTAGCGCTGCCTATATCTACCGCTTCGGATCTCTGCGCGCCGCCTATCTGAGGATCGGCTATCAGGCGGATCGCGACTACCGGTTCGTAAGGGAGCGGGAGGCGGCGCGCCCACTCGAGATCCGGCTTCGCGGCGACCTCGCAGCGCGGCTGAACGAAGCTGGCCACGAGACCGTATTCGATGGCAGGATCATTCGTGTCGATCACAACTGGTCGGTCCTCGCTTCCGTACTGTGCTGTCACAAAAACCCGCGTCATCGCGAGCTGCAATGGCGTGTCAGCGCGCAGACAAGAACAAAAGCCGACTTCTATCTCGGCGCGCGGCTCGACAGCGCCAATCGATCGATCATCGACTATTTTGTCTTTCCTTTCGAGGTCTATGGGCTCACCCGTCTGATCCTGACGCCGCGCAACGAGCGGTCGATAGAGGCTTACCGCTTAAAGACACTGGACGATTTCGTCCGGATGACGAAGAGCGTTAGCACGGAGGCAGTTGCGTGACAAAGAGTTCGGAAACGATCTGCCTCATTCCTATAGAGGCCGTCCGGGTCTTGAACCCGCGCGAGCGCAACCAGTCCAAGTTCAGGTCGATCGTTGAAAATATCGACAGGGTCGGGCTAAAGCGGCCAATCACGGTGGCAGCGCGTCCAACTGATCCCGACGGGCTTGTATTGTACGATTTGGTGTGGTCAGGGGCGCATGGAAGCGTTGGAGATGCTGGGAGAAACCCTTGTGCCGGCACGCATCATCGCCGCCGACAAACAGGATTGCATGATCTCAAGCCTCATCGAGAACTGCGCTCGCAGAAAGCTTGATCCGCTCGATCTCCTGCGCGCCATCGGCGAGATGCGCGCACGCGGTTACAGTGATCGGGAGATTGCCTCCAAGATCGGCCTGTCGCATGATTACGTTCATGCGGTCGCAAGGCTGCAGGAGAAGGGCGAAGAGCGGCTGCTAAAGGCTGCGGAAGCCGGGCAGATCCCTTTCACGGTGGCGCTCGAAATTGCCGAGGTCGAAGACAAGGATGCGCAGGCAGCGCTTCAATGCGCCTATGAGCGCGACCTCTTGCGCGGGCGCTCGCTTGCCATCGCTAAACGGCTGATTGAAGTGCGCCGCAGCAAGGGCAAAACCTTGAGGCGCGCGGCAAATGCCATTCCTCTTTCCTCGCATACACTGATCAGGGCCTTCACCAGGGAGGCGGATCGAAAGCGTGCTCTCGTTGCAAGAGCCGAAAAGATCAAGGGACAGATAGCACTTGTCGCGGGGTCGATGCGCCGTCTGCTTCAAGACGAGGTACTGCGCGAGATAATGCTGCGGGAGGATCTTATGACCATGCCCGAGGCGCTCGCCGGCCGGCTGAAGGTAAGGGAGACGGTTCAATGAGCCTGAAAAGAGCGTTTGAAGACAGGTGCATCATCATTGAGCTTGCGGCAATCAAGCCGCTGAAAGCCGTTTCTGCCGCAATGCTTCGGTCGCGCAAATATCAAAAGATCGTCAAATCGATCAAGGTGGCAGGCCTCGTGGAGCCGCCCGTCGTCGTTCCGGACAACCGCAGGCAGGGCCGGTTTCTTCTGCTTGACGGCCACTTGCGCGTTGAAGCCCTTAAAGCACTTGGGCAAACCGCGGTCCTATGCCTGGTCGCTACGGACGATGAAACCTTCACTTACAATAGCCAAGTATCGAGGCTTGCGGCGATACAGGAACATCGAATGATCCTGAACGCGATAGAGGCTGGCGTCAGCGAAGCCACGATTGCGGAAGCCTTGGACGTCGACGTCAAGAATATCCGCAACAAGCGATCACTCCTGTCCGGCATCGACCCCGAGGTCGCATGCCTTCTCAACGACCGTCAGGTCCCCTTCCAGACGATCCGTGCGCTGAAAAAACTAAAGCCCGCCCGGCAGATTCAGGTGACCAAACTGATGATCGCAATGAACCGCTTTACCGTTTCTTATGCGCGGTCGCTTGTCGAGGCGACGCCCGATCATCTGCTTTCTTCAAAGCGCAGGCGCAGGCTTCGTACTGACCAGATCGCCGTGATGGAAAACGAAACGGCAAACCTCGAACGGGAATTCGAGATCATCGAAAGCGACTTCGGACGCGACCACCTCGAACTTGTGCTGATCAAGGGCTACTTGCGCCGGCTTTTGGCGGGCGGTTCCGTTGTCGGCCATCTTGCCAGACATTACCCGGAGATCTTGCGGGAGTTTCAGATCCTGGTCGAGCCGCAGAACGAGCTGCCGCTCAGGCACAGAGGCCTCTCGGAGAGAGCAAACGGGTTAATTCACGAAAAGAGTGCCGGCGTCATGCCGTTCGCGAAATCCTGAGCGATCTGGCGGCAGCGGCGGTATTGAGCAGATTGGCGGCAACCTGCTTCGGGCAGCATCGAAGGATGCCCAGGTCTTCCGCCGCCTCGCGCAAAATCAACGCAGCCTCTATGACAGCGGCTCGCCTGTCGCCGCTTGCTTCCTCGCAGATCTCCTCGGCCGTTCTCAAGCTCTGTTCCACAAGTATTCGTTTATCGACATCCGAGAGCCGCGCAGCACGATTTGAAGCGCCAATCAATTGGCGAATAAGTATATCTGTCTTTTCCGTTGCATTCATGGCTGTATTCCGTCTGGTCCGCCTCGCTTCAGGTAATAATACTTTTAAGCCCGCGGTTTGATAGAGGTGAGGCCATATTTTCCTCAACCTATTCTGGGCGAGACTTGTAACTTTTGTACGGGTCGCCTGAGCCGCCTCGATTGGGTGGAACTCTGACAGTTTTACTGATTTTCTTAATCGCCTATAGGAAGACGGCGAATTAGTCTTCCCCACGCGCAATACGGGTGGGGACATATGGCTTTGAATATCCATTCACAGACCTTTATTCGAGCCTGTGGGACAGCGGCAGCAGGCGCGATTGCAACTGGGGCGATCGTTCTCGCCGTATCGGCCCTCGCCCGGCTGTCAGATGCAGGTCTTAATGTTCTGCTGGGCCTTTCAGCGATCCTTTCAGGCGCGCTCGTTTTTCCTGCCATTTTGATCCTCAAGCTGCGCGGCATGGAGATCGACCGCCTCAACAGGCGCCTTACCGATCTTGCCAATCGAGATCCGGCCACGAACGCCATGAACGCCACGGCTTTCGCAAGGGCTGTTGGGCAATATGCCGAGCGGCGAAAGCGGATCGCAACCGACAATGGCGGCGTGATGATTTCGGCACTCGTTGGCTCGTTTGATGACGTCAGCAGGCGTTACGGGCCGGAGTGGGCCGAAACCGTTATGAAATCGCTCACTGCAATTATCCAGTCATCTGTGCGAAGCGGCGATCTTGTCGCCCGGTTGTCGATGAATGAACTTGGGATATTTCTCCCTGGAGCTGCAGCCGGAAACGCCCTTGATGTCGCGCAGCGCATACGCAGTCGGGTCGCAGCATCCTCGTCTTCCACCGATGGCACGGATCTCCCGCTCAGTCTGAAGCTCGGTGGTACCTTCTTCGATGGGGAAGCGGAGTTTAACACCGTCCGCCAGCTCGCCTCCGAGGCAGCGTATGACGCAACTGACGACGAGACGATCGCAATCTCTCACTACCGCTGAACAGACGCCGCTTCTCGTGCGAGGGGCAACGCCATTACGAACGCCAAGCTTCGCGCAGCTCACTCTGTGTGTTGCCGTGGGCTCTACGTCGAAACAGTCGTGGAGAGCTCGTCGGGCAAACGGGCCTTGGTGTTGGGTCCATTGTCTTCCGACAAGGATCCTGACCGAGCTTTCTGCTTTGCATTACTGCACCCCAAGCATGCTCCCGTCGGCCGGGCCGCAAACGCTTCCGGCACGCCGAAGCAATGCAGGCACAAGTCGCCATTGCCTCGCTGAAGACATCCTCTGCGCGTCTCCAATGACTTTCCAGCATCGGCTGGGTCGTTGAATATCATCTCCCATTTTTATTTGAAGAGAACTCGCGAGTGCTACATCTCGGGCGCGAGTTTAACGTGCAGTTAACCTCGTTTTTTCAACGTAACTTTATTAGATTCGCGTTTTAATTGCCAATTCCAGGGCAGAAATGACCTCCATTCTGATAAATTCCGGCGCAACCTCAGCCCTCCGGACGCTCCGTGTTCTGGGCGCGCAACTCACGACGAGCCAGAATGAGGCATCATCGGGATTGCGTGTCGCGAAGGCAGCCGACAGCGCTGCCTATTGGTCGATCAGCACCACAATGCGTTCCGACGTCAAGGCGATATCGGCTGTCGGCGACGCGATCCAGATTGCCGCAGCCAAGACCGGCACGGCCTATTCCGCGACGTCGTCGATCATCGACGTCCTGACAGAATTCAAGGCAAAGCTTGTTGCGGCAAATGAACCTGGCGTCGATAGGTCGAAAGTTCAAGACGAGCTGAGACAACTCAGCGCCCAGGCCGAAGCGATCGCCAAGTCCGCGAGTTTCAATGGACAGAATTGGCTCATTACCGATGCGCCAACTCATCTCATGGTCACGCCTGATATAAAAGCTAGCGTCGCGAGCGCCTTTGTCCGCTCCGCTGATGGATCCGTGTCGGTCGACCAGTCCGACGTTAATCTGAAGAACACGTCGATGCTCAATCTTGGCGGCGGCGGCATATTGCAGAAGGAAATCGGAGGGCTCGGCGACATTGGCGGCTTCCGAAATACAAATGCCAACTCCGTCGCACACGAAGGCCACGAGACGCATATTTTCACTGGACCGGTCACTTTTGGCGCATCCGACAGTTTGAACTTCGACTTGACCGTGGATGCTGGAACCCATTCCGCCGGCACGACCTATTCATTGACCATCGACAAGAGCGTCGTTGATGCGGCATTGGGCACGACCGACGGCGTCGTCAGGCGGGCCGACGATCTTCGGACAATCCTCAACAAACTGTTTTCCGACAACGCGATCGGCGCATCAGCCAATGAATCACTCTTCAGTGGCGGCCCCTCACCGTCGTCCAACACTGTCGAAATCGGTTCGCTCGAGACATCAGGGCATCCAGGGTCGTCGATTGCGTTTTCTAACTTCAGTTCCGCAATTGCCGGTCATCCGGCCAGCTATGCCATGGGGCTGGAAAGCGCCGTCGTCGACAATGTTAGCAATCACGACAACATGTATCCAACGGCGAATATTGACTACACAAAGCCCTTTACCGTCTCCGATACGGCGGAGATCTTTTTCGATGCTCAGGTCGGATCTAGCGGGGTCCAGTCATTCACGATTAACCGCGCCGCGGTCGATTCAGCCCTCGGAACGACAGACGGCTACGTTGGCAGCGCCGCCGATCTTGCAACGGTCATCCAGTCTGTCACGACGGCTATCGGACTTTCCGTTACCGCAGCAGGCTCAAAAATTACCTTTGCCGCAGACCAGGCGATATATCCCGACGCAGGCAATCGCGCCGCACGAGTGATGGTTGGGAATGTTCATACTACACCGAAATGGACATTGGATTTCGACCTATCCGAAGTCGATGTCACCTCCAACGATTTTACCGTGGGAGAATATTCCACGGGTGTTGAATATATGCTCCAGCGATCAACAACCAGTGGCAGCATCCTCGGATCGCTCGGCAAACGGCTGGATATGCAGGCCAGCTTCGCGTCCTCCCTGGAAGACAGTCTTACATCAGGAATTGGCCGCCTGATCGATGCAGACATGGAAACCACGTCTGCCAAGCTCGCCGCATTGCAGACCCAGAAGGCGCTAGCGACACAATCACTCAGCATAGCCAATCGCGCCCCCCAAAGCCTGCTCCAGCTTTTCGAAGCGTGACGAGGTGCGGCGTCTTTTCCAAGCTTGAGCCCGACGGTCGCGTCCTCTGCAGTGGCGCGAATCTGCGGTATCATTTAGGCCTCTGAGAGGTCCTCAATATCACAGCGTGTCTGTGCACTATGCGGGAGCCATCGCAGGAATTCGAGCACCAGGTCGCTTCTGGAGGCAATACGTGACAGTGCTCCCGAAGGCGTTGAAGTTGAAATATGCGGCCTTATGGAATTCTTACTAATTTCCAGTCCCGATCTAGAGGGCGGCGGCACACTTGACGTGGTGGAACGCTTCGCGTCAAAAAAATCGGGATGGCCGACGGCGTTATAATGGCCTGCCCGGAATTTGATCGTGAACGACCACACGAGTGTCGGCCGGGACCGGGTTTAACGAAAATACTCGGATCCATTCTCACCGCCTGCTCGAAATAATTGTTTTCGAGGCGGAGTAACGAATCATATATGATTCTTTACGCCTTATAATTTTCGATTAGAGATCATTTTTGACCCTACATGCCACATTCTCGGATCTATTCATAACGGATCATATGTGATATGATTGGCCGGAATTAATTGCTATAAAGGATCAAATATGATTCCTAATAAAACATTTTTGTCGGGTAACGTCGAGGCAACCATGCGCGACCTGGGCACAAGACTGGCCCGGGTGCGCCTCAGTCGCAACCTAACCCAGGCAAGATTGGCGCAGGAGGCTGGAGCCTCGCTTCCGAGCATCAAGCGGCTGGAGGCCGGCCGGAACAGCTCGCTCGATACTCTTCTGCGCGTACTGAGAGCTCTCAATTTGGGGGACCGCATTCTCGATATTCTCCCCAACCCAGATGTTCGACCGGTCGAGAGAGTCCAACATGAAGGCCGCGAGCGGCGTCGCGCACGAACTCAGAGGCAAGCTCCAAAAGCCAGCGACTGGGCGTGGGGCGAGGACGATGAGCAATGACGGATGCGACCGTCCGCCTATGGGGTAGAGATATCGGTGCCGTTAGTTGGCTCGACGAGCGAGCAATCGGCGTATTCCAATACATGCCCGAGTTCGTCCAAAGCACCATCGAGTTGGCGCCGATCATGATGCCGCTACGGCCAGACCCATACGAATTCCCCGGTCTGCCGCGTGAGGCGTTCAAGCGCCTGCCCGGAATGCTCGCCGACTCCCTCCCCGACAAATTCGGCAACGCCCTGATCGATACGTGGCTCGCGACGCAGGGGCGATCAGCCGACAGCTTTAATCCGGTCGAGCGCCTTTGCTATATTGGTACGCGCGGCATGGGCGCACTCGAGTTCCATCCCACAATCACCAAAGGGCCGCGCAAATCCCAGCGCCTCGAAATTGATGCGCTGACCAAACTTGCCAACGAGGTCCTCAACAATCGCGCGAACCTCGCGGGCGTCCTCAAGGGCGATGACGACCACGAAACCTTGCAGGAGATCCTGCGCGTCGGGACATCCGCGGGCGGTGCGCGCGCCAAAGCTATCCTTGCATGGAACGAGAGGTCAGGCGAATTCCGATCCGGTCAGGTCAAAGCCGGTGATGGCTTTACCTATTGGCTCATGAAGTTCGACGGCATCTCCAACAATCGTGACAAGGAGCTGGCCGATCCGCAGGGCTTTGGTCTTATTGAATATGGCTTCTTTCTCCTAGCCCGCGCCGCCGGTATCGACATGACCGAATGCCGCATACACCATGAAGGCGGCCGATCGCATTTCATGACGCAACGCTTCGATCGCACCGCCAGCGGTCAGAAGCTCCACATGCAGTCGCTCGCTGCTTTGCGCCACTATGATTTCAACGCGGCGGGAGCCTATTCCTACGAACAGGCGGTCGAGACGATCCGGCTCCTCGGCTTGCCCGCTTACGACATCGAGCAGCAGTTTCGCCGAGCGGTCTTCAACATTCTCGTCCGAAACCAGGATGACCGCGTCAAGAACATCGCCTTCCTCATGAATCGAAAGGGCGAGTGGCGGCTGTCACCGGCGTTCGACGTCAGCTACGCTCACAATCCTGAAGGAAGTTGGACTCATCAGCACCAGATGAGCCTGAACGGTAAGCGCGATCATTTCGAGCTCTCCGATCTTATCCAGTTCGGCGTCTTCTGTGACCTCAAGCCCAAAAAATCCGAAGAGATTATCCGCGAGATGTATATGCAGGTCGAAAGGTGGCCAACCTTCGCCGAACAGGCCGGCGTAGCAGACAGGACCGCGCAAGCTATTCATCGAGCCGTGCGACGAGAAATCATGGTCCCGGCTTAAGACGAAGGACCTGATCAGTTACACACTAAGCACAGACCGTCGACGAGAGGGACCCATGCTCTGGGCGCTTCATAAGATTTTAGTCGGTCTGCCGCTCGATTAGCGGGAGGACGTCGAAGGACGACATGGGTGCTGCGTGGTATGCCGGAATCGATATTATTCGACGTCTATCTCGTCATTCGTCAAAATTTGGTACCGAATTTGAAGCCCGATGACAGCTCGATACAGCAAACACCGGGCAGATGCATAAAACAAGTTCAGGTGATACAGATAACGTCTGTGCTGGAAAGCCCATAATGGGACTGGATTTCGACCCGGCCTGGCTAACAAAGTGAAACCCACATGACACCACACCTTTCCCTTCCGCGCGACCGAATCTCCGTCCTTCTCCTTGAGGGCATCAGCCATAGCGCCGTGGATTATTTTTCGACCAGCGGCTACACGAACCTTGTTCATTTGCCCACGGCACTCGACGATGCCGAGCTCAAAAGACATATCGCCGAGGCCCACATCATCGGCATCCGTTCTCGCACGCAGCTGACCGAGGAGATCTTTGACGCCGCCAAGAAGCTCATCGCCGTTGGCTGCTTTTCTGTCGGTACCAACCAGGTCGATCTTGACGCTGCTCGCCGGCGCGGGATCCCGGTATTCAACGCGCCCTATTCAAATACCCGCTCGGTCGCAGAGCTCGTCATTGGCGAAATCATCATGTTGACCCGGCAGATCTTCCCGCGTTCAGCGTCCGCGCATCAGGGCGGCTGGGAGAAATCGGCTGTCGGCAGCCGCGAGGTCCGTGGAAAGACCCTCGGCATCGTCGGCTATGGCAACATTGGTTCACAGCTGAGCGCCCTGGCCGAAAGCATGGGAATGGTCGTGCGCTATTTCGACTTGTCAGACCGGCTGCGTCGCGGAAACTCCGAATCTATGGCGTCGCTCGGCGAACTGCTTGAGATCTCTGACTATGTGACGATGCATGTCCCTGAGACCGCATCGACCAACAACATGATTTCGGAACCTGAACTGCGTCGCATGAAAAAAAGCGCAATCTTCATCAATAACTCGCGGGGAACCGTGGTCGATCTCGAGGCTCTCGCAAGGGTTCTCAAGGACGGCCATCTTGCGGGTGCGGCCATCGACGTTTTTCCCAGGGAGCCGGCATCGAACAGTGAGCGTTTCGAAACGCCCCTACAGGGTCTCAGCAATGTCATTCTCACGCCGCATATCGGCGGCTCGACCGAGGAGGCCCAGGAGCGCATTGGCGGCGAAGTGTCGAGGAAGCTGGTCGAGTATTCTGATATCGGTTCGACGATGGGTGCTGTAAACTTCCCGCAGGTTCAGCTTCCCGAGCGCCCAAATGGCACCCGCTTCATGCACGTTCACGAAAACCGCCCCGGGATCCTTATCCAGCTGAATGAGATCTTTGCCTCGCGCGGGTTGAACATCGTCGCCGAATTTCTGCAAACCCACGGCGATACCGGCTATGTCGTCATTGAAGCCGAAGGCGCTTCCAAGACGGCGGACGACATCCTCCATGCGCTACGCGCGATTCCAGGAACAATACGGACGCGACTGATCTACTGATGCGGCAAGCGATCGCGCCCGGCTACAAGCCCTGATGTCAGCGCCAGTGCCCTCCGTCTCAATATTCGTTCTGGGAGAGCCTGGCGTCTAAAGCGTGTCGCGCCAAACCAGATTCGGGATTTCCAAATCAGTTGATCCGTGATTCTTTTTGCCGATGGAAGGAGCCACACCATGGGCAAGCCGCATCCGATCGAGTTGCGTGAGCGTGTCGTTGCGTTTGTGAATGAAGGGCATAGCAACCGTGAAGCCGCTCGGCATTTCCGGGTTTCGCCTCGGTTCGTCAATAACATGATGATCCTGCATCGGTCATCCGGTTCTCTCGCCGCCGCCAAGCAGGGCCACCCGCCTGGTGGCGCGAAGCTTATGGCTCATGCTGATTGGGTTCGCGAGCGGATGTCCGCGCATGGCGAAACGACGTTGGATGAGCTGTGCGTTGCACTCGCGGAGCGCGGCATTGAAATCCATCGCGCTACGGTCGGGCGGTTTTTGCACCGGCTCGGGCTAAGCAATAAAAAAAAGTCTCAAGGCAAGCGAGCAGCGCAGGCCGGAGATCGCCAAGGCTCGTGACCTTTGGATCAACCGCCGAAAGCGATTCTTCAACAAGGCCTTGTCGCGGCTCATCTTTATCGATGAGACGTCGACCAACACGCGCCTGACAAAACGCACCGGGTGGTCTGCCAAAGGCAGTCGCTTTGCTGCCTATGCTCCCTTCGGGAAATGGAAGACGCAGACCTTCATTGCCGGTCTACGCTGCCATGGCCTGACCGCACCATGGATCGTCGATGCTCCAATGAACAGTCGCATCTTCGAAACCTGGATCGAGACACAACTTGTGCCGACACTGTCGCCCGGCGATGTCGTCATCCTCGACAATGTCGGCTTCCACAAAAGCGAGAGGGCAGAACAGTTGCTCAAGACAAAAGGCGCAAGGCTCCTCTTCCTGCCACCCTATTCGCCGGACCTGAACCCCATCGAAATGGCATTCTCGAAACTCAAGTCACTCCTGCGAAAGCGGGCCGCTCGAAGCTTCGATAAAATCACCAAAGCGCTCGGCGACATCATCACCCTCTTCTCCGTCACCGAATGCCGAAACTTCTTCAAGGCGGCAGGATATGAGGCTGAATAGATGCGACACGCTTTAGGTCCTGTGCAGGCGGTCATCGGACGGCCTGGAGCGATCGTGATAGCTGCCGGCTTGCCTGAACGATGGATGGCGGACGGATCCAGTCCTAGAGTAGGACGCTGTTTTGCAACGCAGCTTGGACCTTCCAGGCTCAGGAGTATCCGGGGGTCAATCGAAAGGCTGCGAACCCCGCAACAGGTAGCAAGGCTCGGGGTTTGGGTCCCGAGCCCCTTTCGCCTACTTCCCAGTCTTGATCTTGTTGACCTCTTCGGCGCTCAGCTCGCCGACGGTCGTCACATCACCATTGGTGATCTTCCAGAGACGAAACGGTCCAGTGATATCACCGTACTGATCGAAGCTGACTGGACCGATGACCCCCTCATACTTCACGGGCTTGCCATCCTTGATGAGCTGCAGGGCCTTGGCAAATTCTTCCTTTCCCGCATGGATCGGGGTACCGCCATCGGCCACCACGTCCGGCATCGCAGCCTTGATGGCGGCAGCGTCCGCTTTGCCCGCCTTGGCAATGGCGAGTGCGACGATCGCACCGGCATCGTAAGAGCGGTCGGCAGCCGGAGCAGAAGGCGAGATGCCGCCGGAGAAGGCTTCATAGTTGCCGTTGAAATATTCCGTCGACGCCGTCGGACTGGTGCCGGAGGAGGTGCCATAGGCGTTCTCCAGATACTGAGCGCCGACGCTCTCGATGAAGTCCTTGGAGTTCATGCCGTCGTTTAGCAGGAATGTCTGCTTGCCGCCGCCGGAAACCCAGGCACGGGCGATGGTGGCTCCATCCACGGGCGTACTGACGAGATAGAGTGCGTCGGGGTCGCCGGCCATAGCAGCGCTGGCTTCCGAGGTGTAGCTCGATTGCTTCTCGTTATAGGGCGTAGTCGAGGTTATCGTGCCACCGAGCTTTTGATAGGCCGTGGCAAACTCCTTGACCATGTTTACGCCGAAATCGTTGTTGACGTTGATGATCGCGATCTTCTTCAAGCCCTGATCCATGGCAAACTTTGCGGCCGCCGTACCTTGCAGAGCATCCGAGGTGATGGTGCGGAAAAACACGCCGTTTGTCTTGCCGCTACGGCCGAGCTCGGTCAGCGTCGGTGACGAGGATGCGGGCGATACTTGCACGACGCCGGCCGGCGCCGTCACCGATGTCAGGATTGGAATCGAGACCGAGGAGATGATGCCACCGATGATGACGGGAACCTTCTTGATATTGACGAGCTGTGTGGCTTGATCAACGGCAACGTTGCCCTGGCTCTGGCTGTCGCGAGTGTCCGCTACAACCTTACAACCATCGATGCCACCGGCATCGTTGAAGTCACGGAAAGCCATCTCGACGGACTTTGCACCCGCCTGGCCATATTCACCGGCCGGACCGGTCAGCTCCATGACCAGGCCGACGGTAATGTCGCAGTCGGCGGCAAATGTCGGCACCGTGGACGCAGCAAGCGCCGCGACCATGGCGGAAAGCAGGACTGTCGTTCTCATTTTTGTTCCCCTTTGTTGAGATTGTACTTCATGATGCTGCCGTGGCGGCCTTCCCTGTCCCGCTCCAACGCATAGACGTCGCCCTCGAGCGGCTTTGATTGCGCGAGGATCGCATCGATTTCAGCCATATCGCCTTGGCTGAGCGCGGTATCGGCTATGGCGAGATTTGAACGCAAGTGATCCCTGTTGCGAGCGCCGACGATCACGGCCGCGACCCCGGGCTTGGTCAGCATGGCGGCGCTCGCGATGGTCGCGATATCGGTGCCGTGCCGGTCGGCAATGCGGCGCAACGTTGAAAGCAGGGCCTGGAACAAATCCCATCCCCCGAAATCCTCGATGATGAGTTTGTATTTCGTGAGCGATCGGTTTTCGAGCGGGTGCTCCGGCTCGCTTTGGCCGAGCCATCGATCACCGAGGAAGCCGCCGGCCACCGTGCCATAGCAAAGCAAGGCGAAACTCTTCTCCTGAGAAAGAGCCACCATGCGCTTTTCCGGACGCCGGTCGAGCAGCGAGTATTGCAACTGAAGCGAGGTGAAGGGCACGCCAGAGCCAATAATCTCCTGAACGTGTTCGGTGTCGAAGTTCGTGCCACTGATCTTGCCGATCTTGCCGGCCTCGTGCAGTTCCTTCAGCCAGCCTGATGTTTGCAACCAGCCCTCGATATCATAGGCCCACCAGTGGAACTGCACGAGGTCGAGGCAATCGAGGTTGAGCCGTTTGCGCGAGGTATCGATGACGCCCTCGACATAAGCCTTGCTGATCCTTGGCAGCACGGCAAGATCAGGCACGAACTTGGTGTGGACGCGAATACGCGACAGCGCCTCTTGCCCGCGCAGGTTCCCATAGCTAACGCGGAAGCGGCCGATCAGCTCTTCGACACCGGTATAGATGTCGGCGCAGTCGAACGTGGTGATGCCGGCATCGGCAAAGGCGATCATGTCCTCGACGGCACTGTCGCCATCGATTGCGCCATGCCCGCCCGCCAGCTGCCAGCCGCCGCGAATGACGCGGGAGATTTCATAATCGGGGGCGATGGCGATGCGCTGCATGTCGTTGTGCCTATTCGTCGGTCAAGGGAACCGCCGTGGTGGCGGCATGGCTGAAACGGCGCAAACCCGTGCGGGTGATCCTGAGCCGGGTCGAGCAGTTGGGATCAGGGCAAGCGATGTCGGCGTCCGTCGTCATCCAGTCGTTGCGATCCGTCACACGCTGCTTGGCCGCGAGCAGCGGCAGCACCGAAGAGAGCGAGTAGATCGATATCCCTTGATCGTCCGGCAGGTGCAGCATCTCGCCCCTGAGCTCGAAATGATCGCCGGGCTTGGCGCCGCAATAGACTGCGCCGCCCTCCGGAATGATCACGTCGACCCTGAGATCAAAGAGGTCGAAGCCGTCGTCTTTGGGCTCAGCCATCGCTGTCTCCCGACGCGGTGCCTTCAGGGTCGCCATCCAGGCGCCCACGAATGAGATCGAAGGAACGACTGATGTCGTTCGACAGCGACCGCATCGCCCCCTCGGTGTCGCGTTTTTCAAGCGCTTCGATCAGCGCCCAATGATGATTGGTAGCGGCAAGTCCGCCCTGTTCGTCGTGAATATGGGCGGCCTTGCGGATGATCGCACCCGATTGCAGCCAAAGGCTTTCAACGATTGGGATCAGCACCTGCGAGCGCGCCGCGTGATAGATATGGAAATGAAACCGCTGGTTCAGCGCCGAGGTCACATGGCCGATATCCTTGCCGTGCTCCTCGAAGGCCAGATCGCAATCGACATTGATCTGCCTCAGGACGGCAAAATCGTTATCCGTCAGCCTGGGCAGTGCCAGCGCAACCATCTGGCCCTCGATCAGGATCCGGGCGCGGGCAAGATCATCGAGACGCTCGCGCGTGATAAGCGGCACCCGTACCGATCGGTTTGGAAGCGATTCCAGCGCCTGCTCGGACACCAGCCGGCCAAGAGCCTCGCGCACCGGCATTGTGCTGGTCTGCAGGCGTTCGGCCAGATCGACGATGCGCAGAACATCGCCCGCATCGAACATGCCGTTGATCAGCGAATTGCGCAATTGTGCGTAGACCCTGTCGTGAAGCGTCTCGCGTCCAACGGGCGACAACTGATCGTCGCGATCATGGCCACCATCGGTTGACCGGCCGGCTTGGACCCGCGCAGATGTGACTACCATCCCGCCTGCTCCAGAAGACTGCGCTTTTTTGGGTTGCTTTTCATCATGCAGTAAAGTTTGATCAAACATCACCAATCAAATCAAGAGACTTCTTACTTCCATGCCTTTGCCAGTGCCAGACGCTCGATCGAAAATGGCAAAATCCGCTGAAGCGGTGATTGACGCGCGCGCTCTGATCAAGTCGTTCCAGGGCAACGTCGCCGTCTCCGGCATGTCGCTCCGGCTCGCTGAAGGCGAGATGCTCGGGCTTATCGGCCCGAATGGAGCCGGCAAGACCACGCTCTTCAATCTGATTGCCGGCAGCCTGAGGCCGACATCGGGCGAAATCTGGATCGGCGGCCGCGAGGTCTCGCAGGAAAACCCGGAACAGAGGATCGGCCGCGGCGTCGGCCGCACCTTCCAGATTCCGAAACCCTTTCCCGAGATGACCGTGCTGGAGAATGTGCTCGTCGGCGCACAGGCGCAGGACGGCGAACGGCTGTTTGCCAACTTCCTGCGCTTTGGTCATGTCAGGCGGCAGGAACGACTGGCGGTCGACAAGGCGCGCGCGCTCTTGGAATTCGTCACCTTGTCGGGTCTCGAAAAACAGCCGGCCAAGGTGCTGTCGGGCGGGCAGCGCAAGCTGCTCGAACTCGCGCGCATCCTGATGGCCGATCCGCAGGCGATCCTGCTCGATGAACCGGCCGCCGGCGTCAACCCGGCACTCCTGGAAACGATCATCGAACGCGTGCTGGAGCTCAATGCGCAAGGCAAGTCGATCCTGCTGATCGAGCACAATATGGATATGGTATCGCGGCTGTGTTCGCGTGTCGTCGCCATGGCGCTCGGGAAGCCGCTTGCCGAGGGCACACCTGCCGCCGTCGCCTCCAACCCCGATGTCATCGAAGCCTATCTCGGAGCGGCGGCATGACCGCACCAGCACTTCAAACCCGTGCCCTCATCGCCGGGTACGAGCCTGACCTGCCGATCGTGCGCGGTGTCGATCTCTCGGTGGCGCCGGGAGAACTGCTGGTGCTGCTCGGGCCAAACGGAGCCGGCAAGTCGACCTTCGTCAAGGCGGTCGCTGGCGTGGTTCCCATCCACTCGGGAAGCGTCACACTCGGAGAGCGGGACATCACCAACGTCGCGCCCCACCGCAAGATCGGCGAAGGCCTGGCCTTCGTGCCGCAGACAGAAAACATTTTCGCGACGATGACCATTCACGAGAACCTGCAGCTTGCCGCAGCCGTCCTGCCAAAAAAGGAGCGAGCCGACAGGATAGCGGCACTCTATGGTCGCTTTCCCGATCTCGCCAGCAAGCCGTCGCGCCTCGCCGGGACGTTGTCTGGCGGACAGCGGCAGATGCTGGCGGTTGCCCGCGCGCTGATCGTCGATCCTTCCGTGCTCATCCTCGATGAACCGTCCGCCGGTCTTTCGCCGAAGATTGTCGGCGAGGTGTTCTCGATGCTGAAGAAGATCAACGCCAGCGGCGTTACTGTCATCCTCGTTGAGCAGAACGTCAAGGCGGCGCTGGCGATAGCCGACCGCGCCGTCATTCTTGTCGAAGGCAGGATCAGGCACGAGGGCGAGGCCTCTATGCTGCTCGGCGACCCGCTGATCGCAAAGCTCTATCTCGGCACCACCAACGAGGCGCCAAAAGCATCATGAACCCGCAATTTCTGATGGATGGCCTGATTGCCGGCGCCATGATCGGCCTTGGCGCCATTGGCGTGACGCTGACCTATTCAATCCTGCGCTTTGCCAACTTTGCGCATGGCGAAATGCTGTCCTGGGGCGCCTATCTGGCCCTCTCCGTCAGCGGCGGCCTCGGGCTCGTGTCGACGTCATTGACGAAGCCAATCGGACCCTTCTCCTTCGGCTGGTCGCTGCCGATCGCAGCCGCCGTCGCGATCCTGCTGACCGGGTTGCTGGCGCTTGGAGTGGATAGAGCGCTGTTCGGGCGCCTGCGCGCGCGCGGCGGCGCAATCATCATCCTGGTGATGGCGAGTTTCGGCGCCTCACTTGCGCTGCGAAGCCTCCTCGAATTCATCTTCACGTCCAAACCCGCCTATTACACCAAAACGCTGCAGATCGCCGTGAAGGTCGGCGCCGGGCTGCGGGCGACACCTGATCAGCTCTTGTCGCTCGCCCTTTCGGCGGTGGCGGTTGTCGCCGTCCACCTGCTGATGACCCGGACCGATATCGGCCGCTCGATGCGCGCCGTCAGCGAAAACCCGGCCTTGGCGGGCATCGCCGGCGTCGACGTCAGGCGCGTGATCCGCGTCGTCTGGTTCGTCGGTGCCGCCCTTGCCTGCATTGCCGGCATCATGACCGGCCTCTTGGTGCAAATCCGCCCCTATCTCGGCCACGACCTGCTGCTGCCGCTCTTTGCTGCGGCGATCCTTGGCGGCATCGGCAGCGTCCCCGGCGCGATGATCGCTGGGATGATCGTCGGCCTGTCAGAGGCAGCGGCCGTGCAGATCGTCGGCGCAGAGTGGCGAGCCGCGGTCTCTTTCGTCATTCTGGTGGCGGTTCTGCTTCTTCGCCCGCGGGGCCTATTCGGGAGGGCGGCATGAGCCTTGATCTGATCTCCTACGCCGCCTTCTTCCTCACCATGGCACTGACCTATGCCATCATGTGCCTTGGGCTCAACGTGCAGTGGGGCCAGACCGGCCTCTTCAACGTCGGTGTCGCCGCTTTCGTCGCGATCGGCGCCTACGTTTCGGCACTTTTGACAACCCCGGATGCACCCGGCCGCTTCGGCGGCTTCGGCCTCCCTATCGCCATCGGCTGGCTTGGCGGCGCTCTGTTTGCGGGAATGGCCGCTTGGCTGGTCGGCGCTTTGACCATACGGTTGCGATCCGATTATCTCGCCATTGCCACCTTCGGCGTTGCGGTCACCGTGCAGCTTTGCGTTCTCAACCTGGAGCCGCTGACCGGCGGGGCTTTCGGCATCGGCTTCATTCCGCGTCCCTTCGCAGGCCTCGCCGGCAGTCCGCTAGCATTTTCGCTTTCCAATCTTGCTCTGATGGCGGCCGTGGTGCTCGGGCTCTATATTGGCCTTCAACATCTTGCCAACAGCCCCTGGGGCCGTGTTTTACGCGCCATCCGCGAAGATGAAAGCGCAGCACAAGCGCTCGGCAAGCGACCGACCCACTTTCGCCTGCAGGCCTTTACCATCGGCGGGGCCATTATGGGGTTGGCGGGTGCCGCGCAGGGACATTTCATCGGCTTCATCGCGCCCGACAACTATCTCCCGATCCTGACCTTCCAGGTCTGGGCCATGCTGATCGTCGGTGGCTCCGGCAACAATCGCGGCGCCATCCTTGGTGCCGTGGTGGTCTGGGGTTTGTGGGCGTTTTCTGCAGCGGGCGTCTCAGCCTTCGTGCCGCCCGAACAGCAGGCGCGTGCGTCGTCGCTGCAGATCGTCATGATCGGCGTCGGGCTTTGCCTCATCCTTCTCCTGCGCCCCCGCGGCATTCTCGGCGCTTCCAACGCGCTGACCTTGCTTCGAGGCAAGCGCCACCAGATCTTTGGGAAATAACACCATGTCCACCAAGCCCCCACGCGTTGCCCTCACCAAGGACCTTTCCATCAGCCGCATCGTCTGCGGTCTTTGGCAGGTGGCCGACATCGAAAAGAACGGCACAGTGATAGACCCGGACAGCGGCGCCGACATATTGCAGGCCTATGCGCGCGACGGCTTTGACACGTTCGACATGGCAGACCACTACGGTTCGGCCGAGCTCATCGCCGGGCGACTGCTGTCGCGCTATCAGATTGGTCAGCGGCCGGCCGCCTTCACCAAATGGTGCCCGGAGCCGGGACCGATGTCGGCTGAGGTCGTGCGTCGCGGCGTCGAGGAACGGCTGACGCGGCTTGGTGTCGCCAAGGTCGATCTCCTGCAATTTCATTGGTGGAGCTTCGAGCATCCGGCATGGCTCGATGCCCTGCACGAGATGCAGAGACTGCGCGAGGAAGGGTTGATCGGCGCGCTCGGCGTCACCAACTTCGACGCCGGACATCTGGCGCTGGCGATTGCCGATGGCATCGAGATCGCCAGCAACCAAGTTTCGTTTTCGCTGGTCGACCGCCGGGCTGCGGGTGCGCTCTCGACGCTGTGTGCCGAAAGCGGCGTCAAGCTTCTCGCCTATGGGACGCTGTGCGGCGGCTTTCTCTCTGAAAAGTGGCTGGGCAAGCCGGAACCGACATCGATCGCCGACTGGAGCCGCTCGAAATATAAGCGCTTCATCGATACCGCCGGCGGATGGGGCCCCTTTCAGGGCATCCTGAGCGCTGCTTCAACCATTGCGGCCAAACATGGTGTTTCGATCTCCAACGTCGCGAGCCGCTGGGTTCTGGAACATCAGTCGGTTGCGGCCACAATCGTCGGCGCGCGCATCGGCGAAAACGAGCATCGCGGCGACAACCTGAACGTCTTCTCCTTCGCGCTCGATGCCGAGGATCACGCTGCATTGAGTGCCGCCTTCGCCAGGACGCAGCCCATTCCTGGCGACTGCGGAGATGAATATCGCAAGCCGCCGTTCCTTACCGCCTCCGGCGATCTCAGCCACCATCTCGGTGCCATTGCCTCTGTCTACAGTGCTCAGCCCGTTCCTGGTCGTCCGGGCCGGCTGCGTGTCTCGTCCGGCAGCGTTTGGGAGCCGATCGCCGGCTATAGCCGCGCCGTGCGGATCGGCAACCGTATTGTCGTTTCCGGCACCACTGCGACTCATGGTGCAAACCGCTGCGTCGCGCCGGGCAATGCAGGTGCGCAAGCCACTTACATTCTTGACAAGATCGCGGCATCGATCTCTGCGCTTGGCGGCCGCATGGAAGACGTGATCCGCACGCGCATCTATCTGCGTGAAGCAGACAAGTGGGAACCGGTTTCCCGGGCCCACGGCCGCGCCTTTGCAGCCATTCTGCCCGCCAATACGCTTATCGAGGCCGGAGGCCTCATCGGAGACTATGAGGTCGAAATCGAGGCGGAAGCAGTCTGCGATTGACCACAGCAACAGTGCCAGGCTGGGCAAGCCTTTGCGCCTGCCGCGGATGCAGCTGCAATGCAGGGTGTCGTAATCAAACTGCTGGATGATCTATTCAGAAATCCGGGATGATCCCCAACGGCGGCGTGGTGAAGTTCCGGGCGCGGCCGAGAACTCTCATTGGCGCGGCGGTCGGAAGTGATCGGTCCGGATCCGCCTGCTTCTGGGGCAGTGATCACCCAACCTGACCTTGCGAGATGGCCAGTCAACCCCTTTCTGTGGTGGGAGAGGCAAAGGACCATGGAACTACCGGGAGCGCCGTGGAGTTTTGTTGGAAAGGAGAACTGTCATGCCAGCAAAGTCAAAGGCACAACAAAAGGCCGCCGGAGCTGCCTTGTCTGCAAAACGCGGCGACACGCCAAAGAGCAAGCTTAAGGGCGCATCGAAGAACATGGTCGATTCCATGTCCGAGAAGCAACTAGAGGAGTTCGCGTCGACCAAGCGAAAGGGCAAGCCCCAGCACGCCGCCAACTAATCTACTGTGATCAAGAGCCTGATCAAGTGCCGGGGTCAGGGGCACGCCCTGTTCGATAAGAGCGGCCGCGTCCATGAGTTCGTCCAAGGAGCAGCAAAGCGAGGGACGGATTGGGTGGACGACTGGAAATCCAGGGTGCCGATGCGGTCGGAACCAGACTGGAGCAGGAAGGTCAGCTCGATGATCCCGGGCACGCCGCTGGCGTCGCGCTTTTTGCCCGTCAGCCTGTTGATTATGACCCGGCGGCCCAGGCATCCGGCGGGCCGTGGTAATGCAGCTGGCCAGGTCAGGAGGTCGATAGGCGTGATAACGACTTCATGAGGGGGAGATCCGGCTCATAGATGGGGATCGCGATCTTGCGGCGGCGATAGCTGGCAGGCGATCATGCAAAATGCTATAGAGCGCGGCGAGCAGCGGGTCGACCTCTTTCAATGAGTTCTATCCGTAGCGGCGCAACCGCCAGATTAACGGAAAACTGTAGATCGCGGCTGCCCCGCCATAGGAAAGCCGGCCAAGGGCCAACCGTAGGTCCTCCGCTGGCGATTGTCTGAACTCACTGGAAGCCACTGCGGGACGCTAGTCGTCACCGGAGCCGGATGGACGTCTGTCAACTTGCTGCTGCTCCGCCCTCATGAAAAGCGCCCGATCTCAAACGTTCGATTTCGGATGCCACGACGGGCCGTGAAAGGAAAAATCCTTGGAGTTCGTCGCACCCGGCGTCGATGAGCCAAGCCTGCTGTTCAGGGGTCTCGACGCCCTCGGCCGTTGCTCTCATTCCACCGGCATGAGCTAGCTCAATCATGGCCTGGACAATGCCGGCATTGCTGCCCGGCTTGCCGTATTCGCCCACGAAGCAGCGATCTATCTTGATCCGATCGACATCCAGCTTTTGCAAGCGTCCGAACGACGAGAAGCCTGTGCCGAAATCATCAAGCGCGATCTGGACCCCAATCTCTCGAAGAGCCAGAATGTTTCGGCGACACGCCTCTTCATTTTCCAGAACGGCACTCTCGGTGATTTCGATTTCCAGTTGGCGCGGGTCGAAATTGAACTTGTCCAGCAAGCCGATCACCCTCAGGGCGTAGGTTTCTGATCGAAGCTCTACCGGAGAGGCATTGACGGCCACGATCAGCTCTGGCCATTTTTTTGCATCGGTCAGCGCGGTGCTCATGACAATCTCGCCTAGCCTGTCGATCAGACCCGCTTCTTCCGCAATGGAAATGAATGTATCGGGTTGAACAAGACCTTTGGTAGGATGACGCCACCTTGTTAGAGCTTCCACGCCGATCAATCGGGCGTTGGAAGCGTAAATTGGCTGATAGTGAACGGCGATCTCATCACCGGTCTCCAATGCAGTTCTAAGATCGCGCTCAAGGTCTCGACGTGTCCGGATCAGGTCGTCCATGTGTTGCCCGAAAATCGCAAACTGGTTTCTGCCTGCTTCCTTGGCGTGATAAAGCGCGATATCAGCGCGACGAATAAGGTCCTGAGCATCTGAGCCGCTTGATGACACAGCAATACCGATACTTGCACCAATAAGGATTGGTTGCCCATCGATCTCGAATGGGCTGCGTATCGCAGCGACGATGTCCTCGGCCAACTTCTCGACGAGGTTCATCTTTGGGTCCGGGATTATGATCGTAAATTCGTCACCACCGATACGGGCCACCAGGACACCAGTGCCAACAGCAGAACGCAATCGGCTGCCTACCTCGGCGATTAATTTATCGCCGACGGGATGACCGAGCGTATCGTTGACATTCTTGAAGCGGTCGAGATCAACAAAAAGGATCGCCGCCTGAGACTTTACCAATGTTTCTTCCACGGCGGCATTGAAGGCAGCTCGGTTCGGCAAGCCACTCAGGACGTCGTGATGAGCGAGATGCTGCAGCCGGCTTTGGCTTTCGCGCAGCCGACTGGACCTTCCTTGAAGAAGCAAAACAAATGCCGACATGACAGCCAGCACGAGAAGCCCGCCTACGGCAAGGACGGGCTCTGTTGCCCGCAGCACTTCAGTGCCAGGCCGGAAAGGCACCCAGCTGAAGTAGCCAAAGACCTGACCCGATCGTGAGGCTAGAGGAAATACACTTCGCCCCGCCTGCCCGTCTTTCCTCCATTCAAAGCGGAGATCGTTGAAAAGATATTCCGACGCCAACGTATTGGCGAAATCACCGTCAAGATAGCGCAAGGCGATATGAACAAACTGATGCTGTTCATCGACAGCAATCTCCCCACTGTCCGAAACGATAGGCTTGACGCTCAATATCGCAGGCCGGTCGCGGATCTTGACAATGTCGCTTTCGCCAATGGTCAGACTTTTGTCTGACACTCCGGCAGTATCCCCGTCCGCCAGCCGCTTTCGCAGCTTCTTCACCAGTTTAAGCGCATCGGCGGCGACGAAGGCGAAAGCAACTTGGTCGTTCGTCTCCGTCGCCGAGTACCCATACGCCAGCTGGTCTGTCGGACCCAACACGAATGCGGCGTCGTGACCGAAGTAGCTGTTCATCCACCGCCCGAGGTTGGCAGCCATCCACTCTCGATCCCCTGCAGCAACATGCGTGACAGCGTCGTCCCAGACGGTGGCGCTCTCTTGGTCATGTGCGATCGACTCCTGCATCTTGCCGACGACAAGGGCAAGCAGGCTATCTTGCCGCTCAACGGTCGACCGATCCGACTGCACCACGGCGTACATCATGGTCCCGTATACAGTGCCGACAATGATCGCCGCGAACAGGGTCGCGAAGATGATCTTAAACGGGAGAGAAGGCTTCAGGTGGGGCATTTAATGTTCCAGCACGATGGGTACGGCCCAGAATGATAGCCGACGCGGGTTAAAACATGAAAAAAGCCGCATGTATGATACCGTACCCAAGCACCGCACCCGGTTGCCGTCGCGCATAGCCTCAAAACAATTGCTCTCCTGTCGACTTTCGAACCGGAATTGATCGACCAAGCGAAGAGCGGACCATTCTCAGTGGGGGCCGCTTATACCCTGGAGTGCTGGGTGTCCAACAAGCTGGCGTCCCCATTCTCGTGATCTGCTACCTCTGATCCTGATGCTGGTTGCCTTCGAGGCGGCGATGTTCAGGCAATACCTTTCGCCAGGGGGCTCCTGGAAGGCCGTGATCGAGGAGGAGTAAATCCTAATCGTGATCGCCAAGCGCCGACCGGCCAAGTTCAGCCGTTGCAAAGTCATCAATTTTCCAACCAGCACCGAACGGTTTCGCTGACCAGTTCGCGAAGCCGTGCGCTATTCTCGATCAGCGGAACCCTCATATCTTCTTTCGACCTGTTACCAGGCCTGACACTCCGGCCTTGCCTTGGCTCGTTGCTGCTACATACTTGGTTGGTCGAAAACAAGGAGCGTATTATGTTTCGCGCGTTTACGGTCGCAGCCGTATCTTTAGCTCTTTCCGGTGCGGCAATGGGCGCCGATCCAATAGTGGGCAGCTGGAAAACGCAGAATGGCGAACTCTCCGTCATCGATCGTTGCGGCTCTCAATACTGCATCGTCGCCAAATCGGGCAAATATGCCGGTCAAAAGCTGGGGTCGTTTCAGCCCGATGGCGATTCGTACAAGGGTCGACTTACTGACCCGCGAAACAACGCGACCTACAGCGGCAAACTGGCAGTCTCGGGCGACAGGTTGAAACTTCAGGGCTGTGCAACGAGTGTCCTGTGCAAGACTGAGACTTGGACGCGCGCTTCCCAATAGTGCCCAAGGGTAAGTCCTCCTCCGCGCTACGCACTGTTTGTTTTCGCGTGGAGGTCCGACGTTTCTGGCATCTGAATTTTGAAATGATGGGACCGCCACGAAACTAAGTCTTCCTCAGATACGTTCTAAATCGTGGCTCGACCCGTGTTGGCGTGGGCTTTCGTACTCAAATTTTTGAAAGCCTTCATGTCTGAAACCGTCAATCTGATTTCCATCGGAACAGCCGTTCCTCCATATGTCATCGACCAGCACGACGCCGCTGTCGCCTCACACGGAGCTTTTGCCTCACGCTTCGGCGACTTCGATCGGCTTTCGAAAGTGTTCGAGAGCGCCGGGATCAACCGCCGCTACGGAGTGCGGCCGATAGATTGGTATCTGAAAACGTCCGGTTGGCAGGACAGAAACGCGGCCTACATCGCGGGGGCCAGCGAGCTCTTCTTTGACGCGGCCGGCAAGGCCTTAGAGGCCGCGAACCTGGCCGCGTCGCAGGTCGATTTTGTCGTAACAGTCTCATCGACCGGCATTGCTACACCCAGTCTCGATGCTCGCGTCAGCACCAGGCTCGGTTTCCGTGACAATGTAGTGAGGGTGCCGGTATTTGGGCTGGGCTGTGCGGGCGGCGTGTCCGGTCTAGCTATCGCGTCGCAGCTCGCGTCTTCAAAGCCGGGCTGCGTCGTCCTGATGGTGGCCGTAGAGACCTGCACACTCGCTTTTCGGATGGATAAGTTGACCAAGGCCAATATCGTGGCGACCGCTCTGTTCGGTGATGGCGCCGCAGCCTGCGTCATCAGCGCCGCCCGTGACGGTATCGCCGAGGTCGAGATGAGTGGCCAGCATAGCTGGCCCGACACGCTCGACATCATGGGATGGAGCGTCGACCCTGAGGGGTTGGGCGTCATCTTCGACCGGGCCATCCCGCCCTTCGCCGAGGCTAATATTAAACCGGCAATCAGCGCTATCCTAGCTCAATCAGGTCTATCACTGTCGGACATCGATCGGTTCGCCTGCCATCCCGGCGGCGCCAAGGTGATCGACGCTTTCGAATCCGCCCTTGAACTGCGTCAGGGAACACTCAATCACGAACGAGAAGTGTTGTCTGACTACGGCAACATGTCCGCACCGACGGCCCTATTTGTCCTGGAACGCTTGATTGCCGCGGGACTTCCCGATCGCACTATACTGACAGCTATGGGACCAGGCTTTACGGCAAGTTGCGTATCTCTAAAGGCGGCCGCATGATCGTTTCCATCCTTCTGCTAGCGGCGGTCACGTTTGAGCGGCTTGGTGAACTATGGTTGGCGAAGCGCAATACGAGGCGGCTGTTGGCGAAGGGCGCCAGCGAGGTCGCAGGCGAGCATTACCCAATGATCGTCCTTCTGCATGGGCTCTGGCTTGTCGGATTGTGGATGCTTGCGTGGGATGAGCAAGTATCCCTCGCTTGGTTGAGCCTCTTTGCTTTTCTGCAAATCCTCCGGTTCTGGACACTTGCGACGCTTGGCCGGCGGTGGACTACCCGCATCATCGTCGTCCCCGGAGAAGAGCTCGTATCCGCGGGCCCGTATCGCTTCCTGCGACACCCCAACTATGTCGTCGTGATCGGGGAAATCGCGGTCCTGCCTTTATGTTTCGGCATGCCACTTTACGCATTGGTATTTTCGGTCGCCAATGTCATCGTTCTGACCATCCGTATCAAGGCGGAAAATGCCGCCCTCAGAAGGTTGCCGCGTGCCGATACAATCTGACGCCGATCCCATCAAAGCTCGCCCGCGCTTGGTCTGGGCAGGTTTCATCGCCATGTGCGTGGGCATGTTTATGGCTATCTTGGACGTGCAGGTCGTGGCGACCTCTTTGCCGTCCATTCAGTCCGCGCTCGATATTGATCCGGATCAGATGAGCTGGATCCAGACTGCCTATCTCATTGCGGAGGTCATCGCGATCCCTCTGACTGGCTTTCTGACACGGGCTCTGACCATGCGCTGGTTGTTTGCGCTCTCCCTGGTGGTTTTCGCAATCGCCTCGGCAGGATGTGCGGCAAGTACCAGCTTTGGCCAACTCGTCGGCTGGCGGGTCCTCCAGGGCTTTGCAGGCGGCACGCTGATCCCGTCCGTGTTCTCCGCGGTGTTCCTGCTCTTCCCGGACAACCGGCAGGCGCTTGCGACGACAATCGCCGGCGTGCTGGCGGTGCTTGCACCAACGGTCGGGCCGATCGTCGGGGGCTGGCTGACTGAAAGCTATTCCTGGCACTGGCTTTTCTTGATCAACGTCATCCCCGGCATCCTCGCTGCCGGTGTGGCTGCCAGATCGCTTCCCCGCCAGCGCACTTCCGTTGCGCCAATAAGAGGCTTTGACGCTTCGGGACTTGCTTCCATGGCTACAGCGCTGATCTGTCTGGAAATCGGATTGAAGGAAGCGCCAACCAGTGGATGGCTCTCATTAACCAGCGGCGGGCTGTTTGTTGTCGCTTCGATTTCTGCCGCGTTTTTCATCTGGCGGTCGCTCCGCATTGCCTCTCCCTTGGTAGAGCTACGGAATTTTCAGGATCGAAACTTTTTAATCGGTTCGGCGCTGAGCTTCGTGCTCGGCATCGGGCTGTTTGGGTCCGTGTATCTGATGCCTGTCTTTCTTGCCTTTGTCAGGGGACACAATTCCCTGGAGATCGGTATGACGATGCTGGTAACCGGGATCGCGCAGCTTTGCACCGCCCCAATTGCCGTCGCCCTGGAAAAACGAATGGATCCGAGGCTGCTTTCCGCTGCAGGCTTCACCCTCTTTGCCGTCGGAATAGGCGCGAGCGCGTGGCAGGATCCGACATCGGACTTCGATGCGATGTTCTGGCCTCAGGTGGTGAGAGGTGTCTCCATCATGTTCTGCCTTTTACCCCCCACCAGGCTAGCACTCGGTAACCTTTCAGCGGACCACGTCCCAGACGCCAGCGGACTATTCAACCTCATGCGGAACCTTGGCGGCGCGATCGGTATCGCGCTGATAGACACCGTAATTTACACCCGATCGGAACTGCTCGGTCAGAAGATCTGGAACGGTCTGGAGAAAGGAAATCTCTCAGTTGCGCAATTCGTCGGCGTACCGACCGCCATGATAGCGGGCCATAACGGGTCCTTTGACGAACAGGCGACATCAACGCTCGATCCGCTCGTTCAAACCGCCGCGACGGTCGAAGCGCTCAACGAAGCTTGGGCAATGATTGCCCTGATTACTGTCGTAGCTATTTTGATTATACCCTTCGCGAGAAGCGTTGCATCACGTCCTAATGCAAGCCCCAACCACCGTGAGAGGGTTTGATCATGGTGGTCAGAGCCAGATTGCGAGCATCACTCCAAAGTCGCTGGCTCATCCACCTTGGTCCGCCGCCTTCTGAGGTGGCATTTCGTTTTGAACAGAATGACGGCTGAGCAGTCCTGAATCGGGCAATCGGATCGTTCATTTCTCCGGAATGACTGATGAAGGCCGCTTCGGCCTTTTCCCCTCGAGCCGCGCCTCCGCAGGCGCCGGCGCCTTATATGTTCCCCGGTGGTATAGCTCATCCTCAAGATGATCATCACGATGCGACAGTTCCTTTTGCGGCGAAATCAATCGTGTTCCCGCAGCTCAACGAGTCGAAGGAGACCTCCAGCACGCAAGTCGCCGCGAATGTGACGAGCGGCACTATGAGAGTTAGCGGCTTGACGGCGCGCGCGCGATCGTTTGTCCGCTGATGCCGGCCTCGCAGTTCATGTGCATGCATCATGCTGCGCGCAGCGAGCAGGCTTCTGAGTTTTGCTCTTTGAGACTCTTGCACTGATGGCATGTTACAAATCCTCTAATGGTTCGCAATCTTATCAGAGGTTTTGTCACTCCTCATCCCGCATTACCGAATGATAGCCAACCAGCCTCCAGCGAACTCAGATTCTCTGCCAAAATGTCTTTTCGATTCATTCGCCGCCAGCAGCGAGAGTGAAGACTCGTCATTTGCATTGAACGGGCCCGTCGATCGGAAATAAAAATGAAGCACAACGACGCCGTTCCCGGGAACTAGCTCCGCGTCTGCGAGTTCCGTCCCCGAAGGAGTAAGAGCATGACCAACGATCCAATCCCGAGCTCCGCAAAGCTTCCGCCGAAGTCTTTGAGCGAGGACACCCAGGACAACGAGCTGCCGGAGACAAATGCCGACGACCGCCGCGCGCCGCCGGTGAATATGGGCAACAGCCGCGAGGCCGGCGACGGCGTGACGGACGCCGATCCGAGCACAGGCCGTGCTGATGCGAAGGACCGCATCCCTGCCCCGCAGACCGCCAACCGGACATAGCCCGGTGAAGTTGTAAGCTTTACACGAACACCAACGACTGCAGGCAGACGATCAGATCTACCCGAGGCCGTCCTTTAAGGAGATGGCGTTCGTCCACCGGCGTCGGGAGACGTATCCTCTGACGGATTCCGTCTCGCCACCCACGATTAGGAGAAGGAGATGTCCAAGATCGATCCAGACGACGCCCCGAAGGATGCGGCGATCAAACAAAGCAGCGCAGGCCTTCCTGATGATTCCGGCCAGCCTATCGGAGCCATAGAGGAGGAGGCGCCCCGAATAAGGGCTAAGCTTGACCGCTCGGACGACGAAGAACGCAAGGATGACGTCCGCAAAACTGCGGCGCAGCTTGCCCGACCGAAACACGGCACCGCATGATGCCGGGGACGTTTTCTGCATTGAGCGTATTCGCCTACGATCTCGATGACCGAGGCGAGCCCATACAAGCATGGGAGACCGTCGTCAGCGGCACAGAAGAAGAGGCGATTGCCGAGGCAAAGGAAGCTACGAGCCGCCACGCCGGAGTGTTAGTCGTGCGGCGAGACGGCCGTCCCGCAGTCGGAGAAGAGGGCGACCCCGTGGTCGTCTTCCGGGCTGGGAGAACTGGCGACTTCGACTAGAGATCGACCATGAACGTATTCCTGGATTTCGAAGCTTCCTCGCTCAGCAAGCATAGCTATCCGATCGAAATCTCGTGGGTGTTCGAGGACGGCCGGTCGCGGTCTCTGCTCATCGCTCCGGAGCCGAACTGGACGGACTGGTCGGAAACCGCAGAAGGCATTCACGGCATTTCCCGAGACAAGCTTGCTGATGAAGGCGTCCGGGTCTCGCTCGTGGTCCAAGAGATGATGGCGACGCTGTCCGACCATGATCTCTACGCGAGTTCGCCGTCATGGGACGGAAAATGGCTCAGCGTCCTGCTTCGCGCCGGAGGGGTTCCGAGACACAGTCTGCGCGTGCGAAAGTCCGACGATCTCTTCGTAGAGGTTGCCTTGATGCTGATTGAAGACAGAAATATTCGTGGCGTTGACGCCGCTGCGCTCGTCGCAAAAGTCATTGCGCGGAGCGAGCCTGCTAGGCCGGCCCACCGAGCGCTTCAGGATGCCGCCCTAGAATTCGAAAGATTGCGTCTGGTGCGGGAGGCTATCGAGAGCTTGGCGATCGCGCAGTCGCGCACCTGAGACGCCTTGACGTGCAAACCGGATCCCGCAAATTCCCGGACAATATCCTCAAATGATCAAAGCGGGTCGAAATCTCTCAAGTCCCACTCTGGCTCGCCGGCCTTGAAGGAGAGAAGAAAGCGCCGGTGCTCGGCAGGCATCTTGCCAACGACCTCTGCGATTAGAGCTTTACGAGCATCGTACAGCGCCTCCAGGGTCACGGGCTCTTCCGTCATGCCGGCAAACCCCGCGTCAAACTCGTGGCGCAAATCCTTGCGCGTCGGCGCCAAGACCTCGCCCATCGGCCTGTTGTGGCTCAGAATGTAGACAATGAAGGCACGCCGCAGCTCATCGGATATTCCCTCATTCGCGAGCAGATCCCTGACATCGAACAAATCTCGCGGATGCTGCCGATCCAAGGCGGCGACGATCTTGCCGGCATAGAGGTCCGGGAAGGACACAACGGGCACCTCGGCATATCCGAAGAGCTCTTCGACCCGGTCGCAAACCGCCCGTGTCTCCGGAGAGTAGACGCAGCCACGAATGACGGGCGTCACCTCGATTTTGATCTGCACGCCGTCGGAGGCAACCAACACCTTTGTGGCTGCGCCTTCGCTGTGCAGCGGCACGGCCTGGGTGCGGCTACGCGGTACACTCTCCGCTATTCGAGCAGCAATCCGTCGTATGGCGGCATCGATATTGGCGAGGGACGTCGCGCGATCCTCGACCGGCAGATAGGTCAGATCGATATCGACCGACAGACGTGGAAGGTCTCTGACGAAGAGATTGATGGCCGTGCCGCCCTTCAACGCAAAGACGTTCTCCTCTGCAACGAGCGGCAGAACCCGAACGAGGAGACTGACTTGCGCGCGATAGGCTTCAGACGCCGGCATCGAGTGTCTCCGGCACAGTAATCTGATACTTGCTGTCCAGTCGACCGCCGACCACGATCTGACGCTTGCCATGACCGAGGTCGATACGTTTGAGATCGAGCCGGCCGAGCCATGGATGGGCGTGCCGCTCGGCAAACCAGAGGAACAGCCGCTTCACCTTTACGCTGCGGCACGCTTCCAGCACGGCCTGAACCCGCTTCGGGCTTAGAGTGCGAACCGACTCCATTAGGACGTCCGCTTGATGGAACGTCTCCCGGGATGGGAGCAGGTCGAGAAGCTCGCAAAATGCTCGCTCCGGCGCGGAGACATGAAGCTCCCACCCCCAGTGTCCCCATGCCAGGCGCGTCCTTCCAGGTGCGTCGGCATCAAAGAGCTTGTCTGCCTTATGTTCGACGAACTGAGCGTCGGTCGGTATCCGCTCTACCCAGCCAGGCAGACTGCCATAGGCATAGAGGTGGATTTCTGGCTTGCCTGAAAAGCGGAGGTAGTGCGTCAGGCCTTGTAGCTCGAGGGCACTGCGGCCGCCTACGTGCACGGATTTGCCCAGAAGTCGCTGGAGCGAGATGATCACGCGCTGCCAGGCTATCGCCTGATCAACGTTGCCGGTCGGTCGCTGATAGACGCCACGAACGACACCTTCCAGCCAGCCCTGCGCCACGTATTTTTCGCGCCACTGCCGACGGTATCCGTGTTTTTCCAGCCACGCGGTGTCAACCAGCAGCCCCTCGGGGACCAGGCGGCGAAGTTGGTTTATCTTTTCGTTTTTTTGACCTACCATTAGTAGGTAAAATTAGCATGAGTCCAAACTGCGAGCAAGTTCGAAGTTTCGCATTTTCGACCCATCAACGGTAGGCAAAAAAACCTAACATTCAAACTAGCAATGCACGGCCGACGAGAAACAAGCGAGCCGACCGAGCCGGGCCGCTTACAAGCCGTTATACGCGAGGAGAGCAAAGTCAACTAAAGGTTCTCTCAAGACCCGTTAAACTCTGCATCTTACCGACCGAGTGCCCGCTGTCACGAGCCAACTGCGATTGCTGTTAGCGGGTTCTGAGGCACGGGATGAAGTCGTGTAACCATTTCGGTCGTAGCCGCTTGGTGCCGAAGACGTGGACCACTCGGGGCGTCCGAATGAAACATATGAGCGCTCACGGTCATGGGTGACCCTGAGGGCCCTTCCTTGTTTCTTGCCCGTGGAAATTGTTTTCATCGGAACCATGTCGGCTCATCGACATTCCCCTTTCCGAGCGCGGGCCGTGTCAATCGGACGTGACAGGGATGGTGAACATCACGGTTTTTCCGATTTCCCGTGATGGCCAACGAAATGGCAGACGAGCGCCCCACCTGTCCGGCATCGCCTCACCTCTTCTTGCCGGAGTTCACATGATCGACGATCGTCTACACGTCGGGCCCGTTGAGTTCTGCTGCCAGGAAGTGGTTCTTGTCCGTTCAGACGGCATACCGCGCACGTGGGATGACGCCAATGCTTTCACCGCACATAGAAACTGGCGCGATGGTCTGCGAACGCAGTCTAGCGTCGACCGTTTCAGGCGCGCCGACGAAACCGAAGTCTTCGGAACGATGGTCACTGGAGGCTACCGGCTGCGCTGCGTCGATCTTCGCGGACAAGACGGATGACGGCAAAACAGGTTCATGAGAAGGCGTTCCTTGAGACGCCCGACGGCCGTTACATCATCGTTCGCGGACGCCTCTGGAGAAAGACAAATCCCCGTCTGCCTGAAGAAGAGCGAAAGCTCCTCGTGTCAAAACTGATGTCGGCAAGGAGGGCCGTTAAGGAAGCCGTCGGACGAGCCGATGAGCTTCACACCGCAAGGACAGCAGTTAACGCCGCAAAGATTGCGCTAGGGGAGCGCGGACCCGTCTGGTGGACAGATGGAGCGCCGGACTTAAATCGACATTTGGTCAAGAACACCCCTTACGCCGACTGGTTCGAAGGCGCGAGAGGCTGAAACATTTGCCGCGCGCAAGGTCTGGGAAACCCTTGCAGGAGACAAAGCAAAAAACCGGCTGGACGATGTCGACATGCCCGGGTGATCTTCGAAAGAGCTTGTCTACTTTCGCACGAGGCTAAAGGAAAAGTGGCTGCCCCGGTGATAGTCAATCGCGTAGATCACCGGCACGCCGGAAGCGTTGAAGCATGTCTCGGTGATCAGCAGCGCAGGCCCGAAATCCCTCAGATCGTGGCGTTCGATGACATGTTCGGGAAGCATGACGGCACTAACCGAAGCCGAGGACATGCGGGGACGCTGCTTGTATTGATCGAGCAGCGAAAGCAACGAGCCGCTCCAGTCGATGTCATAGAGACGCATCGGAATGATGCTGCGAGGCACGTAGTCGACGCAGTACATGATGGGCTCATCGTTTTCGAGGCGCAGGCGTTCGATACGGATGACGCGATCCTTGTCGCCAATTTGCAGGTGCTTTGCGGTTGTCGCTTGCGGCTCCTCCTCCGAAATCGACAGGACCTTATTGATCGTCTTATAGCCATAGGCTCGCGTCATGTCGGTGACGCTTTCAAAGACCGTGATCGGACGGTCAACCTGAACTGCGGAGATCGCTGAAACGAAGCGGCCGCGGCCATGCTCGACGTATATCTCCCCTTCCTGTTCGAGCAGCTTTAAAGCTTCCCGAAGGGCTGGCCGTGAGACATTGAAACGCGCCGTCAGCTGGGCTTCGGTCGGCAATCTGTCACCGGGCTTCAAGCCCTTGTCACGGATAAGCTCGGCGATGCGGTCGCGCAGCTGGATGACAATGGTGCGCGTATCGCGAATGGAATCGTCCAATCCAATGCCTCACTTGGTTCCATTATGGTCCTTTTTCTTGTCTGACGAATTTTGCCAGGTCAAGGCGTTCCTGTCGAGCCGCGCGGGCTGCCAATCACTTTAATGCGGCTGACCTGACCCTGGAGCTCGCTTGACACCCGCAACGGAAGATGTCAGTTGTCTTACAACATTGAAAGCGTGCTTCCGAAACGACGCCATACGGCGTCATCAACCGATGAGAGTTACATGTTAAATTTCGACGAGCAGCGGTTCCTGCGTATCCAGTCTGGCGCTGTAGGCCTGGCCCCCCGCATCGACGATGTGATCTCCTCCTGCCTTGAGGCCGGAGCCGACAACATCTTCTTCCTGGGCACTGGGGGCGCGGGCATCCTGATGCAACCGGCTGCCCAGCTGCTACAGCGCAGGTCGCGCTTCCCGGCATTCCTTGATCTCACCGCCGAACTCTTCGTCGGCGGGTCGGCAAATCTCACCAAACAATCTATCGTCGTCATGCCTTCGCTTTCGGGTACGACGAAGGAAAGTGTCGCGCTGCTGGCCAAGCTGAAGGAGGTGGGTGCGACGGTGCTGACGATGGTCGGCCACGAGGAGACGCCTCTCGGCAAGGGTGGGGACCATGTTTTCGTGAACTTCGCCGAGGACGATACTTCCTGCGAATCCTTTTATCTGCAGTCGCTCTTCATCGCGCTATCAATCATGAAACACCGTGGCGAGATCGCCAATTATGATCAGCTCAAAGCAGAACTGACGCAGCTGCCAGCCTTGCTTCTGGAAGTGAAGCGGACCTTCGAGAGCAAGGCGGAGGCTTACGCCAAAGCCTTCGCCGGCTCGGACTACCACATCGTCACCGGCGCAGGAAATGTCTGGCCTGAAGCCTTCTATTACGGCATGTGCATTCTGGAAGAAATGCAGTGGATCCGTACCCGCCCGGTCCACGCCTCCGATTTCTTCCACGGCACGCTGGAGCTGGTCGAGAAGGATGTCAGCGTCATCCTCTTCAAGGGCGAGGATGCCTATCGTGCGTTGGCAGAACGCGTCGAAAATTTCGTGCCGAACTACACGGATAAACTGACGGT
>Ga0102591_1001181_pt1 | contig 38306 bp, 34 predicted proteins | sample AraplaCol_mCL_r2_2_FD_76860 | JGI IMG/M metagenome (GOLD analysis project Ga0102591, IMG submission 76860) | Arabidopsis root microbial communities from North Carolina, USA - plate scrape MF_Col_mCL_r2 (SPADES assembly) (version 2) | ecosystem: Host-associated > Plants > Roots > Endosphere...
CGTGCAGGGCGTCGTCGACGCGGTCCTTCTTTTCCTTGACCTCGACCTCGGTCGCCCCGCCAACGCGCACCACGGCCACGCCGCCGGCGAGCTTGGCCAGGCGTTCCTGCAGTTTCTCGCGGTCATAGTCGGAGGTGGTGTCCTCGATCTGCCTGCGAATCTGGGCGACGCGAGCATCGATCTCGCCGCGCTGGCCCGCCCCGTCGACGATGGTGGTGTTGTCCTTGTCGATCGTGACCTTCTTGGCCCGGCCGAGCATCTCGACGGTGATGTTCTCCAGCTTGGTTCCCAGCTCCTCGGAGACCACATTGCCGGCGGTCAGCACCGCGATGTCCTCGAGCATGGCCTTGCGGCGATCGCCAAAGCCCGGAGCCTTGACGGCCGCGACTTTCAGGCCGCCGCGCAGCTTGTTGACCACCAGGGTGGCCAGGGCCTCGCCCTCGACGTCCTCGGCGATGATCAGCAGCGGGCGGCCGGACTGCACGACCTTCTCCAGTAGCGGCACAAGCGCGGCTAGGTTCGAGAGCTTCTTCTCGTGAATCAGGATGTACGGGTCGTCGAGCTCGACGCGGAGCTTGTCGTTGTTGGTCACGAAATACGGGCTGATGTAGCCGCGGTCGAACTGCATGCCTTCCACCACCTCCAGCTCGGTGGCCAGGCTCTTGGCTTCCTCGACCGTGATCACGCCCTCGTTGCCGACCTTTTCCATAGCCTCGGCCAAGATGCGGCCGATCTCCTCATCGCCATTGGCCGAGATGGTCCCGACCTGGGCGATCTCGGTGTTGGCGCTGATCTTGCGCGCGTGGCTCTTGAGATCGGCCACCACGGCGCCGACCCCCAGGTCGATGCCGCGCTTGAGATCCATCGGGTTCATGCCGGCCGCCACGGCCTTGGAGCCTTCACGGACGATGGCCTGGGCCAGCACAGTGGCGGTCGTGGTGCCGTCGCCGGCCAGATCGTTGGTTTTGGAGGCCACCTCGCGCAGCATTTGCGCGCCCATGTTCTCGAACTTGTCCTTCAGTTCGATTTCCTTGGCGACGCTGACGCCGTCCTTGGTGATGCGCGGGGCGCCGAAACTCTTGTCGATGACGACGTTGCGGCCCTTGGGGCCCAGGGTGACCTTGACCGCATCGGCCAGGATGTCGACGCCACGCAGCATGCGGTCGCGCGCGTCGGATGAGAACTTTACTTCCTTGGCAGCCATGGTTCCTACTCCTCTCGGTTGGGCTGTCAGTGGACGGAAATGGGATGGCGAATTAGGCGGCCTTCTTGAGCGTCGCCTCCGTCTCCAGAACGCCGAGGATATCGCTCTCCTTCATGATCAGCAGGTCCTCGCCATCGATCTTGATCTCCGTGCCGGACCACTTGCCGAACAGGACGCGATCGCCGGCCTTGAGGTCCAGCGCGACCAGCTTGCCGGCGTCATCGCGGGCGCCGGGGCCGACGGCGACCACCTGGCCCTGCTGGGGCTTTTCCTTGGCGGTGTCGGGGATGATGATGCCGCCCGAGGTCTTCTCCTCGGCCTCGATGCGGCGGACGACCACACGGTCGTGCAAGGGGCGGAAATGCATGCATAACCTCCAGATGCAAAACAGAATGTGATGGGTCCACCGGGCTCGCACCTAGCGGACGGACGTCAAGCTAGGCGGCGCCGAAGAGGCTTCAAGAGCCCGCGGTGAAAATTTTTCGACGGGGTTGGATCCGCCCCTGGCGGCCGTTTGCGATGGTCCCTGACGGCTTGACGCTTCCAGCGCCTGGGCCAAAAAATCAGCGCACGCGAATGCGCGTGATCGGCGTTCGCTGACGGGAAAGGATCAAAGAACAGGAGGTTCGATTTGCCCCGCGCCCGTGTCTCTAACGCCAAGCGCCTGGTCGCTATCGCCTGAGGACGTCGCCCATGGACAGGGATTTTCTCAAGCAGCTCGACGGCTACGGCCTGGCGACCGCCCAAATCCACTACTATCGGCTCGACTATCCGGCCGTGCTTCAGCTCTACGTCTGGCAGGAATACGACCTTGCTCCGCGCTTTCCCATGCTGCAGGCCTTTCTCGACCATTGGCGGCGCGAGATCGAAGCCGCGCTGCACTCGGTCCAGGTCGCCCACCATCGATTGATCGGTCCGTCGGAGTGGCGAGCCGTCAATGGCGTGATCTCTCTGCATTAGCCCCCGGCAAGCCATGCGCGGTGGCTCGGCTCCGCCTTGGCTTTGGGTCCGGTGACACCTTGGTTCACGGATCGAAAAATTTCTGATGCGAGCGTCTTGATGCGTTTCGACGGCGCCCTAATTCATCGCCTGCTTGCCGGGCGCCGACAGGGCCTGGCCCTGGGGCGCATAGCGCGTGGCTCGGCGCCCCTCATGTCCAACTTGCTTTCGAGGAGATGGAAATGAGCACTGTTTTTGATTTCAGCCCTCTCTACAGCTCCATGATCGGTGTGGATCGCATGGTCGATCTCGTCGAGACCGCGCTCCGCACCGAAGCGAGCGCCAGCTATCCTCCGTTCGACATCGAGAAAACCGGCGAGACCGCCTACCGCATTTCGCTGGCGGTCGCGGGCTTCGCGCCGAAGGATCTCGAGGTGGTGGCCCAGCCCAACCTACTGGTGATCAAGGGCCGAAGGGCGGCGAGCGAAGACCAGGGCGCGCGAACCTTCCTTCACCAGGGCCTGGCCCACCGCGCGTTCGAGCGCCGGTTCGAGCTGGCCGACTATGTCATGGTCAAGGACGCCGTCCATGCCCATGGCGTCTTGTCGATCGATCTGGTCCGCGAGGTGCCCGAGGCCTTGAAACCCAAGCAGATCGCGATCGGGGTCGGCGCGCGCCAACAGGCGCTGGAGCTCAAGCCGGCTAAGGCGCGCAAGGCCGCGTAAGGAGCTGGCCATGCGCACGCACACCCATGCAAACGACCGGGCTCCGCCATGGCCCGTTCGGCCGGCGGTCGGCTTCCTCCACCCCTTGGAGGTGCTGAAGGATCAGGATCTCGATCTCGCCGAAAAGCGCGAAATCCTGGCGGCCTGGGCGTCGGACGCCAGCGCGGTCGAGCACCGGCCCAGTCAGAGATGGCTCTTGGGAACGCCCGCGCCTGTGCCGCTCAGCGAGGTGCTGTCCGCGCTGCGCCGCCTGGACCGCGACATGTTCTCTTGAGTTGGGGCGGGCGGCCGGCCTGCGGAGGGCCGGCCGCTACTTCGTCCAACTCGCCGTTCTGCGTTACGACCATGCCTTGTTTCATCTTTGTCGAGCCGTCGAGCGACGGCTGGATCGTTCGCGGCGACTTCCGCGACAGTCCCCTGCAGTTCACCACCGGCGCCCGGGCCGAGCAGGCCGCGCGTGACTGGGCGCATCGCCTGGCGGACGCCGGCGAGCCTGTGGTCTTGGAGATTCGCCTGCGCGATGGCGCGCGCGCCGGCCGGTTCCTGTTTCCACCTCACGCGGCGGACACGGAAGCGGGCTTGGCACTGCGCGCTTAGCTAGGCCGCAAGCGACTCAGCCGTCGCCCGCATTCGCCTTAGGGCGGCGGCAAGGTCTGAAAGCGCCAAGGCGAAGGGCGACCCATTGCGGAGCGATTTCTGAGCCTCGGACCATTGCCCGCGATTGATTTGGTCGGCAACCAAACCCGCCTGCTGGTGGAAGGCCCGATGGTTTTCCAGCAAGCCTAGGAAGGCATGGTTGCCGGCCCAACGCCGGGCGCCCTCGCCGTGGATCCAGCAGCCGGTGGGGCAGTGACGATCCGATCGCAAGGCGGCCAAATCGATCGGTTGTCGCTCGCTCAGAGCCGCGACGAGCGCTTCGCGGATGTGGTGATGGTTGTGTGCGTGTTCCTGAAAATCCATGACCAAACCTCTCGGCTCAATCCAATGCGGGGGTTTTCGCGCAGGATGGTTGCCGGTTGGTTTTCGCTGGATCGCTGTCCACAGTTTTTGATGGTCTGATGCACGGCCTTTCTTGCGATCGCGCAGTGTTTTCCCTCTCGCGAAACGTCGCGCTGCCAGATGGCGGCGGAAGGTCCAGTTCCTGGAGGTGCATCAAGGTCCGCTTCTGGCGCTCCACGCCTCTGAGGCTTGGCGCCGGTTGTCGCGAAGTCTTGGCCTGCCTGAGATAGAGCGCAGCCTCGCTCAACGCTCGAAGACCAGCAGCGTAGACGTGGCCGAAGCGTAAATCCGACCCCTGGCGTCTTTTATCGTCGCCTCGGCGAAGGCGGCGCGGCGTCCGAAGGTCACGACCTTTCCTTCCGCCCGCACGGGGCCCGTCTTGTCTGTCAGCGGTCGATGATAGGCGACCTTCAATTCCAGGGTCGTGTAGCCCTGCTTGGCGCTAAGCTTTGAATGCACCGCGCAGCCGCAGGCGGAGTCGAGCAGTGTCGCGGCGTAGCCGCCATGCACTGTGCCGATCGGATTGTAGGCGTGGCGGCCGGGCACCCCTTCGAACGCCGCCCAACCGTCGCCGGCCTCGGTCAGGGAAAACTCTAGGGTGTCGCCAATGGGCGGGCGCCCACCGGCGGCGATCATCGCTAGGAGCTGCTCCAAGCCGGAGGCCCCGGGGGCGATCTGGTCGGCGAGGGTGGGTTCAGGAACGCTCATGGTTGACTCCAGAACAAAGCGATACGTGATCGAAACGGGGTGGGAACGGTGCGCTTCAAGTCGCCAGAGGTTCCGGCCCGTGGGCTTTGGCGGGGGCGAGGCTTGGATCCTTGATCTTGAACCACATCGCATAGAGCGCCGGCAGGAAGACCAGGGTCAGGATCGTCCCGCCGATCGTGCCGCCGATCAGGGTGTAGGCCATCGAGGACCAGAACACCGACAAGGTCAGCGGAATGAAGGCGAAGATCGCCGCCAGAGCGGTCAAGATCACCGGCCGCGCCCGCTGCACCGTCGCCTCGATGACGGCGTGGAAAGGGTCCAGACCCTCTTCTTGATTGGTGTGGATCTGGCCGATCAGGATCAGGCTGTTGCGCATGATGATCCCGGCCAAGCCAATCAGTCCGAGGATGGCGTTGAACCCGAACGGCTGATGGAAGAGCAGCAAGGTCGGCGCGACCCCGACCAGGGCCAGGGGCGCGGTCAGCAGCACCATGAACATCGCCGACAGAGAGCGGACCTGGAAGATGATCACGATCATCATCAGGATGAACATCAGCGGGAAGATCGCCGCCAGGGCGACGTTGGCCTTGCCGGCCTCCTCGATAGAGCCGCCCATCTCGATCTTGTAGCCGGCCGGGAGGGCGGCGATGATCGGCTTGAGGTCCTTCATCACCTGGGTGGAGACGTCCGGCGGCTGCAGCCGCTCGTCGATATCGCCGCGCACGGTAATGGTCGTCAGGCGGTCGCGACGACGCAGGATGGGATCTTCCATGCGCACCTCGGCCCGGCCGATCTGATCGAGCGGGATGCGCTCGCCAGAGGCGCCGACCAGGGAAAACGCCCCGAGCCTGGCCGGATCGAGACGATCGGCGCCGGACGTGCGCGCCACGATCTCGACCGAGCGGATGTCCTCGCGCACCTGGGTCACCGGCACGCCGGTCAGCAGGAACTGAAGCTGCAATGACGCATCGCTCGAGCTCAGACCGAAAGCCCGCAGGCGGTCCTGGTCGAGCACGAAGTGGACCGTCGGGACGCGCTCGCCCCAGTCGGTGTTGACCTGGCGCAGGCCGTCGTTGCGCAGCATCACGCTGCGGACCTGCTCGGCGATCTGGCGAACGCGCGGGGCGTCGGGACCCATGACCCGGAAGGCGACCGGGAAGGGGGAGGGCGGACCGAACACGATCTGCGTCGCACGGATCCGGGCGCCGGGCACCGTGCCGCTGGCCGCGAACTGTCGCAGGCGATGCTTGAGCGCCTCGCGGGCCTTCTGATCGGGTGTCAGCACCACGATCTTGGCGAAGGACGGATCGGGCAACTCCGGCGAAATGGCCAGGAAGAACCGCGGCGCGCCCTGGCCGATATAGCTGGTGACGATCTTGGCCTCGGGCTGACGGCGCAGCCAGGCCTCGACCTTCTCCACCGCCTGGCCGGTCGAGGCTATGCTTTCGCCCTCGGGCATCTGCACCTCGATCAGCACCTCGGGCCGGTCGGAGATCGGGAAGAACTGCTTCTTGGTCGCGCCCATCATCAGGACGGCGATGACCATCGCCACGCCCACGCCGGCCGCCACTTTGAAGCGATTGTCCACCGTCCAGGTCACCATCGACCGCAGCCGGCGATAGCGGGGGGTGTCGTAGATCGCCGCATGGCCGCCCTCCACCGGCTTGATCTTGGGGATCATCAGCACGCCTAGATAGGGCGTGAAGATCACCGCCACGACCCAGGAAGTGATCAGGGCGAAGGCCACGACCCAGAAGATGTTGCCGGCATATTCGCCGGCCGTGGACTTGGCGAAGCCCACCGGCATCAGGCCGATGATCGTCACCAGCGTGCCCGACAGCATGGGCGCGGCCGTATGGCCCCAGGCATAGGTCGCCGCCGAGACGCGGTCTCGGCCTTCCTCCATCTTCACCACGATGGTCTCGATGATGATGATGGCGTCGTCGACCAGCAGGCCCAGCGACAGGATCAGCGCGCCTAGGGTGATGCGGTCGAAGTCGCGGCCGGTGACCAGCATGATCACGAAGACGCCGGCCAGGGTCAGCGGCACGGCCATGGCCACCACCAGCCCGACCCGGAAGCCCAGGCTGACCAGGCTGACGACGATGACGACCGCGAGCGCCACGAAGAACTTCAGCATGAACTCGTCGTAGGCTTCCTCGATGTTCACCGACTGATCGGTGACCTTGGCGAAGCTCATGCCCAGCGGCATCTCCGCGGCGATGGCCTTGGCTTCGGTCTCGAGGTCTTTGCCCAGCTGCAGGCCGTTGTAGCGATCCTTCATCACCACCCCCAGCTCAATGGCCGGCTCGCCGTCACTGCGGATCAGGAAGGTGGCGGGGTCCTGGTAGCCGCGCTTGACCTGGGCGATATCCGCCAGCTTGAGCGTGCGACCGCCGACCACGATCGGCGTCTGGCGGATCTTCTCCAAGTCGTCGAGCGCGCCGTCCAGGCGGATCTGCACCTGAGGGCCCGCCGTCTCGATCGAGCCGCCCGGCGTGACGAGGTTCTGATCATTGAGGGCCGCAAAGAGGTCTCTGGGGCTGACGCCCAGGGTGGCGATGCGGGCTTGCGAGAACTCCACGAAGATCTTTTCGGGTTGCTCGCCGATGATCATCACCTTCTTGACGCCGGGGACGTGCAACAGCCGCTGGCGCAAGGCCTCGGCCTGGCGCACCAGTTGGCGGTGGGGCTCGCCCTTGGCCTTGAGGGCGTAGAGGGCGAATGTGACGTCGCCGTACTCGTCATTGACGAACGGACCCAGGACCCCGCGCGGCAGGTTGGCCGCTTCGTCGCTCATCTTCTTGCGGGTCTGGTAGAACTGTTCCTGGACCTCCTTGGCCGGGATCTGGTCCTTCAGCGTCAGGGTGGTGAAGGCCAGGCCCGGCCGCGTGAAGGTCTCGCTCCTGTCGTACCACTTCAGCTCCTGCAACCGCTTCTCCAGCGGCTCGGCCACTTGGTCCTGCATCTCCTGGGCCGTGGCGCCGGGCCAGGCGCTGACGATGGTCATGACCTTGATCGAGAAGCTGGGGTCCTCGGCGCGTCCCAGCTTCATGAAGGCGAAGGCGCCGGCGAAGGTCACGGCGATGATCAGGAACAGCGTGATCGAACGCTCGCGGACCGCCAGGGCGGAGAGGTTGAAGGTCATCGGGCCGCTCCGGTCTGGACGCGGACTTTCTGGCCCTGGTGGAGCATGTGGGCGCCCAAGGCCACGAACCGGTCTCCTGCGTTAAGGCCGCCGGCGATGGTCACCGTCTCGGTCCCGAGTGAGGCCACCTGCACGGGCCGCCATTGGACGGTGGAGGTGCGCGGCTCGATGACCCAGACGCCCGGACCCTTGCCCGCATCGAAAAGGGCGCCGATCGGCGCTTCGACGCCAGGCAGGGTCTCGCCGCCTGGCTGGCCAGGCAAGGCCACGACCATGGTCGAGCCCAGCGGCGCCTGGGCGGCCGGGCCGCTCAGCACGTACTTGGCCTCATAGGTGCGGGTGCGCGGGTCGGCCGCGTCGGAAAGCTGGCGAAGGCGCGCCTGGCCGGCCTTGGCGCCGGTGAATGCGTAGGCGTCCGCCGTCGAGCCGAGCGGGGGGCGAACGGTCTCGGGCAGGGTTATGGTGGCCTCGCGCGGGCCGGCATGGGCCAGGCGCACGACGGGCTGACCGGCGGCCACGACCTGTCCGGGTTCGGCCAGGGTTTCCATCACCACGCCATCGGCGTCGGCGATCAGAACCGCGTAGCCGGCGGCGTTGCGAGAGACGCGGGCCTGGGCCTGCGTCGCCGCCAGCTGCGCCTGAGCCGCATCGGCGGCCGCCTTGGCCTGGTCATAGGCGAGGGCGGAGACCGCGCCGGCCGAGACCAGGCCGCGATAGCGCCGCTCCTCGGAGGCGGTCTGGACGGCGCGGGAGCGGGCGGCTTCGACCAGTTCGTTCTGGGCCGCGACAGCCAAGACGTAGTCGGCCGCGTCGAGGCGCATCAGCGGCTGGCCCAGGCGCACGGTCTGGCCGGCGTCGACAAGCCTGGCGACCACCTTGCCGGCGACCCGAAAACCCAGGTCGCTCTGGACGCGGGCCGAGACGACGCCGCTGAACCGCCGCTCGCCGGTGGTCGCCGGACCCGCGACGGCCGTCCGGACGATCGGGGCTTGGGTGCGCGGATCGTTGGCGTCGGCCTTGCCGCCACAGGCGGTCAAGGGAGCTAGGCCGCCTAGGAGCAGGACGGCGGCGAGGGTGCGAGACGACATGGCTTGAAGGTCCTGCCTTGACGGAAGGTCCCTAAGCTGGCGGCGAGTGACTAAACTGTCAACTAGTCACTTTTGCTCATGGCGCGAGACTGCGAAGCACGAGGTTGACCGCCTTGGTCGGCGCTTCGGGCAAATCGTCCAGATTGTGCTTGAGCATCAGCGGATTCATGAAGCTCTGCATGACCAGCAAGATCGCCTCGCAGATCTCGTCGATCGGCGTCTTGCGCTCGAACTCGCCGGTCTCGCGGCCCAGAAGAATGATGTCGCGAAGGATGGCCTCAGCTCGCGCCAGATAGGCGATCACCGAGGGCCAGCGTTCTTCGGCCGAGTGGGCGGCGATGTCGTAGAGCAGCTTGTCCTGGAAGAAGAGTTCTGCGCTCTTGCTGGTTATTCCATTGAAAAAACGGCGTAACTTATCGGAAGCTGTCTTGCCTTCAGCGACGCCGGCCTCGCCCGCTGCAAGCACCTTGTCCAGGCACTGGACGCAGATCGCCTGGCCGATCGCCTGCTTGGAGTCGAAGAACTTATAGATGTAGGCCTTGGAGAAGCCGATCGCCTTGGCCAGATCCGCAACCGTGGTCTTGCCATAGCCGTAACGGCTGAAATGCGCCTCGGCCGCATCGACGATCTGGTCTCGGATACCGTGCTCGATGGGCCCGCGTTGGCCGTCCGCAGGGGGGGAGGGATCGAGGGTGCTCATGGCTGGCAAGCTAGCATCGGTCATCGCGATTGACAAACAAGTGACGATATTGGCATTTGGTCACATCTGGTTTCTTAGCCCGGAAAGTATGCCGATGCGCGCCGTCTTCCTTCGGACTCTCCCTGCGATGGCGGGCGTCGCCGTGCTGGGCGGTTGCGCGATCGGTCCCAACTATGTGGCGCCGACGATCGCGGCCCCGCCGGCCTTCATGGGCGGGGCCGCCGTCGCCGCCAGGCCGGTCCCGGCCGCGCCGATCGATGCCTGGTGGCGCGGCTTCAACGATCCGGTTCTTGACGGGATGGTCGATCGCGCCCTGGCCCAGAACCTCGACCTGGCGCAGGCCGCCGCCCGCGTAACGCAAGCGCGGGCGGGCCTGGGCGCGGCGACCGCCGCCCTGCTGCCCTCGGCGTCGATCGAGGCGCGCGGCGCCCAGGCCCACGCCTCCACCCAGACCCCGACCGGGCGCCTCCTGGCCGCCACGCCCAACTTCGATCGCGACGGCGCGCTTTATGAGGCCAATGTCGTCGCTGGCTGGGAGTTGGACGTCTTTGGCGGCTCGCGTCGCGACCAGGAGGCGGCCCGCGCCCAATACGAGGGCGCTAGGGCCGGCGTCGCCGCCGCGAGGCTGGCGGTCGCCGCCCAGACCGCCGACACCTACATGCTGGTTCGGGGGCTCCAGGCCCGTTTGGCCGTCGCCCGCGAGCAGGTGGAGACGCAAGCCCAACTCGTCGAGACGGTCCGCCTGCAGCGCGCGCAGGGCGTCGCGGCCGAACTCCAACTGCAGCAGGCGCTCGGCGCCCTGCAGCAGACCAGGGCTGGCATCCCTGCTCTCGAGGAAGGCCTGGACGCGGCGCTCAACGCCATGGACGTGCTTCTGGGCGCGCAGCCGGGAACCTATCGCGCCGAACTGGCCGTGGCGGCCCCGATCCCGGCCGCGCCGGGCCTGGCCGAGGCCGAGGGGCCGGCCGAGCTGCTGCGGCGGCGTCCCGACCTTGTCGTGGCAGAGCAACGGCTTCGCGCGAGCAACGCCCAGGTCGGATCGGCCCTGTCGCAGTATTTTCCCAAGTTCTCTCTGAGCGGCCTGGTCGGCACGGCCACCACCAGCAGCAGCACGCTTTTCGAGAGCCCCGCGTCGCAGGCTCAAGGCGTCCTGGGTCTTCGCTGGCGGCTCTTTGACTTTGGCCGGGTCGGCGCAGAGGTCAGCGCCGCCCGCGGTCAGAAGGCCGAAGCGCTGGCCTCTTACCAGCAGTCGGTCCTGCGGGCGACCGAGGACGTGGAGAACGCGTTCTCCAGTCTGGTTAAGCGCGAGGACCAGGAGCGGGTGCTGGCTCAAGGCGAGGCGGCGTTGGTCAAGGCCAGGGGCGCGTCCAAGGTCGCTTACGACGCCGGCGTCGTCAGCCTTGTCGAGGTGCTCGACGCTGATGCTCGCCTACTGGCCGTAAGAGACGCCAGGGTCCAGGCTCGGACCGAGGCGGCCCGTGCCTCCATTCGTTCATTCCGAGCCTTGGGCGGCGGCTGGGGCCACACGGTCGGGGCGAGTAAAGGTTAGGGGCTCCGCCAGCGACAGCAATTGAACGTCCGGAGTCTGGAGTGGCTCCAAGGTCAGTTCATGGCGCATTGCGTCGCAAAGCGCGCATGCATGTAGCTAGTTCGCGGGGCTGTTTGTCCGGGACACGCATTGAGCGTGGTTGATCGGAGTGTCGAAGGTAGAGTGCTGATTGACGAGGATCGGCGCCTCTACTTTGTAATTTTCATTCGGGCGGGTCTTTGTAGTCGGTGTGCTGACGCGCCGTCAGGCGCGTACGGCTGGGATCGAAGATCAGATTGATCACGGCAAAGAGCGCCAACAGTCCCGCCAGAACCGTCGCCAACCGGAAGCCATAGGCGGCGTCGCCGAAGCGATCGCTGACGAGACCCATCATCCAAGGCGAGACCACGGCGCTCACGCAGGTGAAGAACAGGATGACGCCGGAAACCGAGCCATGCTGGGCCTTGGGGAAGCAACTGATGCCTTTGGAATTGATGGTCGGATAGAGCACCGACATGAAGAGGCCCGAGACGGGCAGGGAAAACACAGCCACATCGCGCCCACCCATCAGCGCCATGCCAAAGCAGATCAGGATCGCCACGCTGCATAGCGCGACGACCTTGGCCCAGGCCAAGCGGTGGAGCAGCCAAGCCCCCATGAAGCGGCCGACGGCGCGCAGGACGAAGAACACCGACAATGCGTAGGCGGCCAGGACGACTGCGGGTCCCTGGTAGGCGGCCAGAAGGGTCGGCATCCAGACGTAGATCGCCGTCTCGACGCCGACATAGAGCATGATCGCGAGGCTGAAGGCCAAGGCGTAGGGATTGGCGAACATGGCCAGGGTGACGCGCGGGTCGAGTTTCTCCTGGGCGGCCCGGGGCGTCTGGGGATAGCGGACCGCCAGTGCGGCGATGATCAATAGGACGCAGAGGGCGCCGGCGATCACATAGAGCCACTTCCACGATGCGCCTGCCGCCAGCAGGGCTGCGACAATGGCCGGGCCAATAATGGCGCCGACGCCGAAGAAGCCTTCCACCATGTTCATGGTGGCTGTGTGGGCGCGAGTGGAGGTCGAGATGTCGCCGATCAGCGCCAGGGCCCCGGTCTTGAAAACGCCGATAGCCAAGCCCGACAGCAGCAGAAGGCCCACGAAGAAACCGAAGGTCTGGCCCACCGAGAACAGGAAGGCCGAAGCGGCGAAGGCGACCAGGCCGATGACGATGGTGGCTTTGCGGCCGAGGCGGTCGGCCAGGAACCCAAGGCAGACCCCGCCCAGCGCGATCCCGGTCATGCTGGCGTAGTGGAACGAGCCGGCAGCGGCCATCCCTAAGCCGAAGGTCTTAATGACGTGGGGGATGATGACGCCGACCGAGTCCGTGGTCATGGCGAACATCATGAACATCAGATAGGTCAGCACGCGGATCAGGCGCGGGTTGCGCTGTGCGTCGGGGTCCGGTGCGATCATCGCTGCTCTCCAGCTCTGGTTTCGAAGGACGGGCCTGGCGACTCCAGTATGCCAAGGCCGAGCGCGACGGCGCCGAGCAGGCCGGAGGTCTGGCCAAGCCCAGGCGCGGCGACGAACGCCGCGATCGCGGCGTCCGTGTCCAGCGCGTCGAGATAGCCGGCGAGCTTGGCGGCCAGGAGTTCGCGGGTCCGCGCCAGCAGCCGCGGATTTTGCCCGACCCCGCCGCCGACGATCACCCGCTGGGGCGAGGCGACCAGCACCAGGCTCATCAAGAGCTGGGCCAGATAGTCGGCGACGAGATCCCAGACCGGATCATCGACGGCCAGGGTCTCGCCCGGCGCGCCCGTCCGCGCGGCCAGGGCAGCACCGCTGATCAGGCCTTCCAGACAGTCGCCGTGGAAAGGGCAGCATCCGGTAAAGGGGTCCTTGGCCGTGTCGCGCCGGACCAGCAGGTGGCCGGCTTCCGGATGCAGGATGCCATGAACGGGGCGCCCATGGACCACCAGCCCGACGCCGACCCCGGTGCCGATGGTGACGTAGGCATGGTTGGACAATCCCTTGGCCGCGCCCCAGGCCCCTTCGGCCACAGCCGCGCCCGACACATCGGTGTCGAAGGCGACCGGCAGGCCAAACCTGCGGCAAAGCCTGCCGGCGACGTTTGCGCCCGACCATCCCGGCTTGGGCGTCTTCAGCATGTGGCCCCAGTCGGCCGCGGCGCGGTCGAGCCGAACCGGACCGAAGCTGGCGACGCCGATCGCGTCGAAGCCGCCATGCCGGTGCTGATCCTCTAAAACAGCCTCGATCGCCGCCAAGGTCTCCTGCGGCGTGGCCGTGGAGATCCGGACCGGAGCGGTCAGGTCGCCCGGGCTGGAGCCAAAGGCGATCAGGGCCTTGGTGCCGCCAAGCTCAATCGCCGCGATCCGGGTCATCGGGTCACCAACCACTTGATTGCGTAGGGACCCAACACCTGCGCAGGCCCGGCATAGGGCTCACCGTCGAGAATGTCCTCGGTCAGGTCGTCGAAGGGCGGCGGTAGCGCCGCGCCGACCGTTGAAGCCGACAGGTTGGCAAGGCATAGGAAGCGCCGCTGGCCCTCCTCGCGCACGAAGGCCAAGAGAGAAGGAACCGCTAGATCCAACGGCTTTGCGGGGCCGGCCACGCCCAAGTCAGCGAGCACTCGAGCGCGCCGCGCCAAAAGGCCGAATGACGTGAAGAGGTGAGCTTCCAGCGCCTCCGGATCATGGCGTCTTCCTGCCGCCTCCCAGTCCATCAGCGGGCGATGCAGCCATCGTCCGTCACCAGCCCGCAAAGGATCACGCTGGTAGGCGACGTCGTCGTCCAGGCCGATCTCGTCGCCCATGTAGATCAGGGGCCAGCCGTCCAGCGCGTGAATGACGCCATAGAGCAGGGTCAGGCGGCGCGCGCCCATCCCGTCCAGGTCCTGGCCAGCGTTCAGGCCAGCCAGCGAGGCGGCCATGCCATTGGTGGAGGGCACGCCCCCCGCCGCGGTCTGAAAGGCGCGCCCGCGCGAGAAACCCCCGCCCTGGCCGTAGGCGTCAGACCAGCGCTTGAGGTCCTCGGGCGGAGCGTAGGCGGCCAGAGCGTTCCAGATCAGGTCGTCGTGGCAGCGGACATAGTTCAGCCAGGCGCCATGGGCGGGTTTTTGCGCCGCGACGGCCAGGCATCGGCGGACGATCGCCGCATCGGCGTCGGCCAGGGCGCCCCAGAGGGCGGTCATGACGACGTTGTTGTAGGCCAAGTCGCAGCCGGGGGCCGAACGGCCAAAGAACGGCAGGACGTCCTCGAGGCTCTCGATGGCTTCGGCCAGCAGCACCACGCCGGGGGCGACGATCGACAGCGCCGCGCGCCAGGCTTCGACGATGGCGTAGGCCTGGGGCAGGTTGCGGCAGGTGGTGCCGGCCTGCTTCCAGAGATAGGGCGCGCTGTCGAGCCGGAACCCCTGGGCGCCCTTGGCGGCCAGGAATATCAGGACGTCGAGCATTTCGGCGAACACCGCCGGATTGGCGTAGTTGAGGTCCCACTGGAAGGGATAGAAGGTCGTCCAGACGTAGCCGTCCATGTCGGCGTCGTAGGTGAAGCTGCCTGGCGCGGTGTCGGGGAAGACGTCGATCAGGTCGCGGTCGCGCGCCGCGGCGCTCCCTGCGTCCGGCAGGACGACATAGTAGTCGCGATAGGCGGGATCGCCCGCGCGCGCCCTGGACGCCCATTCGTGTTCGCGGGCGGTGTGGTTGCAGACCACGTCCAGGATCAGTCCCATGTCGCGCGCGCGTAGATCGGCGGCCAGGGCTTCGAGGTCATCAATGGTTCCTAGCCTGGGATCCACCCGGCGATAGTCGGAGACGGCGAAGCCGCCGTCGCTGTCGCCGGGGCGCGGCTCCAGCAGGGGCAGGGGGTGAAGCCAGCGCACGCCCAGTTCCGAGAGGTAGTCGAGCTTGCCGCGCACGCCGGTGAGATCGCCGGCGAAGCGATCGACGTAGAAGGTGTAGGCGCTTTGCCCCGGCGCCAGCAGCCAGGCCGGATCCGCCTCGCGGGCGGCGTCGAGCGCGCGCAGCGGCTCTGGCCGGGTGCGGGCGGCCGCCAGAAGCCTGGACTTCAGCTGCTCCAGGACGATCGGGTGGTTCTCGTGGCCGCCGTAAAGGTCTTCGAAGATGGCCGCGATGGTCGGCCATAGCGCCGCGAAGCGGCGTTGGACGGCGTCCTCGTGCGGTGATTGGAGCGGGGAGGCCAGGACCATGCGGTGAAGCTCTTTGGGAAAGAAAGGCCTCGCCAGCGCGGCAGGAGCGCGCGGCGAGGCTAAGGAACCAACGGGGGAAGCCCGCCGGTCAGGGACCTAGAAAGCGTAACGAAGCGTCGCCGTGACGGTTCGGCCGTTGATCGAGCGGGCCCGGATCGCATTGACCGAGCCGGCCGTGATTGCGCTCTCCTCGGCTTCGGTCAGCCCGACCTTGTCGAAGAGGTTGTTGGCGTTGACCGACAGCGAAAGGCCCTCGGCGATGTTGTACTCGGCGAAGGCGTTGACCTGGGCGTAGCCGGGGAAGGCCAGCAGGTTCTCGTCCTGGGCGTAGGCCTTGGTGGTGCCGATCACGCTGGCGCCGATCGTGGCCTTATCGCCAAAGCGCCAGGTCGGGGCGAACTGATAGATCCACTTGGCCTGGCGACGAGGGGTGTTACCGACCACGGCCGGATTGAGGGCGTCCTTGTCGATTACCGCGTCGGTGTAGGTGGCGCCGCCGCTGATCGAGAAGTCGCCGATGCGATAGCTGGCTTCCAGTTCCACGCCCTTGGCCTTGTAGGTCCGGTCGAAGAACTTCTGGCTGGTGGCCTCGAAGTTCTGCTCTTCGGTCTTGGCCCAGAAGGCCGTGGCGAAAAGGCCAAAGCCGTCGCGACGGAACTTCACCCCGCCCTCGACCTGGTCGACCATGTCGACGGCGTCCTCCTTGGCCACCGTGCCGTCAGCCCGGACCTTGCCGAACAGCAGCCGGTCGGCGTTGGCGCGGCCGCCGCGGCTGGCGCGGGCGAACACCGCGAGGTCCGAGGTGAACTGGTAGTTGGCGCCCAGCGACCAGGAGGTGTAGCCCCAGTCGTAGTTCACCGGCGCGGCGCTGGCGTTGTCGACCACCGACACGCTCTGCTCGACGGTCTGGATCACGCCATCGCCGTTGACATCGACGCTGGCCTGCTTGGCGCCGGCGTAGCTGCCGCGGGCCTTGCCCTCGTCTCGGCGCAGGCTGGCGTCGAGGCTGAGGTCGCCGACGCGGGTGGAGAGGCTCAGATAGGGCGCGTCGATGTCGTAGGTGACGTCGTAGCGGCGGGTGCAGCAGTTGCCCCAGTAGGGCACGCCGTAGGCTGCGAGCCCCGCCTGGGTCAGCTTGGTCCCGGCGCTGTTATAGACGTCGAGCAGGGCGGCGTTGTCACCCTTCACCTCCATGATGAAGGTGTTCCACAACCAGTCCATGGCGATGGTTTGGCGCGACTTGTAGTAGCCGGCGGTAACGTCGACAGAGAAGCCGCCGACATCGAAGGCGCGCGACAGCTTCAGGTCGTTCATGGCGTTGCCGAAGTCGTTGATCTCGACGTCGAACATGTGCACGCGCATCGCCAGACCGTTGCCATTGAGGCTCGAGGGCGAGGTGATCGTCTGGCCCGCCAAGGGGCCGTTGGCGTAGCGCAGGGTCGCGCCGGTTCCGCCGATCTCGGCCGCCAGGGTCTGGGCCGAGGTCACCTCGGCTGGGAAGGGCGCTACGAAGCGGCCCGAGGTCTTGGCGACCTTGAAGCGGTCCTCGATCTTCCAGCCGCCGACATTGAACTTGGTCTCGGCCCCGAACTGCAGGGTGTCGGGGTGCATGCCGTCGGCGACCTTGCTGATCCGGCGATTGCCGTCGCCGTCGAGGCCCGGATTGGTGGTCAGGTAGACGGACTGAAGATCCTCGTGGCTGATGTCGAACCCTGGGAAGGAGCCGATGCTCGGATCGCTGTTGGAGCCGGTGACGCGGGTGGGCATGGGCAGGTAGCCGACCGCGCGGTCGTCCAGGTACTTCACGTGCAGGCGGACGAAGCCGTTTTCGAACTCCTTGGTTAGGTTGGCCTTGATCTGGCCGCCCTTCTCGGAGGTGTAGCCCGACTTCCGCGCGCCTTCACCTTCCCGGTAGAAGCCGCCAACATGGAAGCGCAGGGTGTCGCTGATCGGCGCTCCGTAGTCGAAATCCAGCCGCGTGTGGTCATAGCCGAGGCCCTTGGTCAGGGCGATCGCGCCGCCTTCGGTATCGCCGGTCTTGCTGATGAAGTTGATCACCCCGCCCGGCGAGTTGGAGGCGAAGGTCGAGGACGAGCCGCCGCGGACGGACTCGATGCGCGAGACGTTCTGGTCGGCGCGCAGGAAAATGTCGGCGTTGCCGAAGGCGATGTCGCCGAACTCCATGACCGGCAGGCCGTCTTCCTGCAACTGCAGGAACTTGGCGCCGCCGGAGGCGACGGGCAGGCCGCGGACGGCGATGTTGGCGTTGCCTTCGCCGCCGGTCGATTCCGAACGGATACCGGGAAGACTCCGGAAGATCTCGGCCGTGGAGCGCGGCGCCTGGGCGGCGATCTGGCCAGCCGACAGAGCGCTGACCGAGATCGACGAGGTCATCTTGGTGGCGCCATCGCGCGAGGCGGTCACCACGACCGCGTCGAGCGCCAGGACGTCCTTGTTAGTGTCGGTCTGGTCCGCCTGCCTGGCCTGAGCCAGCGCGGGAACCATCGCCAGCGCGGCTACGCCGGCCACGAGCTTGGCCTTGTGCTTGTCCATTCGCTTCCTCCCAGTGACGCGCCTCCGTTCTTGAAGAGGAGGCTGCGAGCGTGAGCATGCGGGTTACGCAATCGATTGCGAAGGGTGATTTTTGCAATCCCGCGATTTACGCAATCGATTGCGTTATTTTCGCAACAGTGCCGCTGGGAATGCCGCCCGGTCAAAGCCGCCTGGTCAGGATCCGCGGATGATCAGCTGGGGCGGCATGAAGACGGAGGACACATCTTCGCCGGCGATCTGGCGGAACAGCAGATCCACCATGGACCTGGCGCCGGTCGCCAGGTCCTGCCTTACGGTCGTGAGCGCCGGCGCCACATGCCGGGCAAGGGCGATGTCGTCGAAACCGACCACGGACACGTCGCCCGGAACAGACCGGCCAGCTTCGACCAGCGCCTGGATGGCGGTGATGGCGATGAGGTCCGAGGCGGCGAAAACCGCGTCGAACGCCACGCCGCTTTCGATCAAGTCCCGCACGGTGGCCTGGGCTGTCTCGACCGTGAAGTGGGCGGCCGCGCTCAGCTCCGGCTGCGGCTTGAGGCCAGCCTTGGCCAGCGCCCGCAGATAGCCCTCGCGGCGAAGGCCGACTTCGGGCGCCTCTGGCGCGCCCAGGAAAGCGATCCTTCGCCGTCCTAGGCCGATCAGGTGTTCGGTGGCCAGCTGGGCGCCGGCGATGTTGTCGGTGCCTACGGTGCAGTAGTGCTGGTCGTCCAGCGCGCCGCCCCAGACCACCATCGGACGATAGGTGCTGGCCACGGCGTTGAGCGTTTCATGCTGGTCGCTCTGACCGATGACTAGGAGGCCATCGGATTTGTGGGATTGGACGATCTGTTCCAGCCAGCCGGGGCGCGGAGCCACCACCTTCTTGAGAAGCACCTCGTAGTCGCGGCCGGTGATCTCGTCGGCCAGCCGGCCGATCATCTCCAGGAAGAACGGGTCGGAGATCAGCTGCCCGGCCTCGTGGCCGAGCGGCACGATGACTCCGATTACATGGGTCTGCTGCAGGCGAAGACTGCGGGCGGCCTGGTTGATCGCGTAGCCCTGGGCGTGGGCCAGGGCTACGATCTGCTCACGTAGCGGCTGGGGGATCGACTTGTGGCCCGACAGCGCCCTCGACACCGTAGAGGTCGAGACGCCGGCGAGCCTGGCGATGTCCGACATCTTGATGCGGCCGGAGTTTGCGGATCCGTTATCGGGAAGCTCATTACTCATGAATCGACGATAGTTTATCGTTCGCGCTTTGCACCAGTTGCTTCGGGTCCAGTTGACGGCGTCGGCCGCCTATCAAGTTTTTGGCGAGAAGAACGAGAGAGAAGCAGGCTTGGTGGTCCGTAAGCGCGCCGCTGTGCAATGTCGGATCCAGGAAGGTGCCGCAAGGTCAGCTTCTGGCGCGACCCGGTCGGCGATGCAGACCTCCGGCCCGGCTGAGAAGGGCGGGCTTGTGACGTTGGAGTGAACCCGAAGAACTTACATTCAGGTTCTGCGACGATCACCGTCGCCGCGTCTGAGGCCGGCGCCTCAAGCCCATCATGATCGCTGCACGCTGGCGCGCCACGGCGCTGCGGCGCAGTCGAACGCCTCACGGTCTGTCCTTCGCCATTGCCTCGCCGCGAACTTGCTCCAGAGCCGCGAGTTGCGCGTCGATCATCGTCTGGTTGGGGTCGTGCCCAGTACGGGCGAGTGGCAAGAACACTTTCTTGGGCGCGGTCAGATCGTCGAAATACGCTTTAGAGACCTCCGGCGGGGTCACCAGATCGGCCTCGCCCTGCAGCATGTAGACTGGCATGGCGAACGCCGTTCCCAGCCTGCGCAAGTCGATCTTCGGCCCCATGCCGTCGCCGGCGAGGCCGACGAAGTTCAGGAAGGAATAATCCTCGCCGGCGGTGTAGTCGGTCTCGTAGGCGGGAGTGTCGTAGCCGGGGCCGAACGTGAACCAGCCCTTGGGCGGTGCGTCGGTCGCCAGAGCCTCGTACTTGCGGGTGATGCGGCGCAGGATTCCGAAAGCACGGGGATTGGTCCACGGCGGGGCGCCGAGCCCCTCCAACTTGCCAATCGACTCCGTGTCGCCGGCGGCTCGCGCCAGACCAAGGGTCTTGGCGTAGCTGGCCGCCATGTCCAGTTGGTAGTTAACAAGCTGGGCCGTGCCGACATAGGCGCTGAATAGGTCCGGCTCCGCCATGGCGATGTTAACCGCCAGGGCCGAGCCCCAGGAGCCGCCCATGATGATGACCTTGCGCTTGCCGAAGCGATGGGTCGCATAGCGGGCCATCTCGACGCCGTCGGCCGTCAGGCGCTGGAGAGTCAAAGCCTCGTCTTCGGCCGGCTTGTTAGCGCCATAGGTCTTGCCCGAACCACGCTGGTCCCACTGGACGACGGTGAAGTCCTTTGCCCACTCGCCGAACAGGGCGTGGGCGAAAGGCGTGTTCGGGTTACCGGGACCGCCGTGGACGATCAGCACCACCGGATTGGCGCAGTCGTGCCCCTCGACCGTCACCCACTGCTTGATACCGCCAATGTTGATGAAGCCGGACTCGTTGATGGGCTGGCCCCGCGTTCGACATCCTGGGCTAAGCTCCGTCGCGTGGGCCTCCCCGACGACGCCACAGGACAGCAGCAACGCCGCAGCGAAACCCAATACTCTCATGTCCGCCCCCAAACACGCCGCTCATCGCCCAAGATGGACGCGCATGCTTCGTGGCGCTTATCACCGCAGGCGCCTGCGCCGAAGTCGAAACCCAGGCGCCCAACTTTACATGGTGGCCGTCGGCTCAAGGTTTGTTCGATACAGCGTGCCTTGAAGCTGAAAGATAAGCCGCCGTGAATGGCTCGCCCAAAGCTGACGATTTCAATTTCCGACTAGGGTCGATCTCGCCCGTCTGCATGGCGGGCTGAATGTCCGCTTGCTGGAGGGATGCCAACGTCAGCAACTGGCGCGCGTCGGACGACGACCGAGGCCTCGATGATGAGCTGGGGGCGATCGTCGCACCAGAAGGTTGTCGATCAGGGTCCGGAACAGGCCGCGAAGGCGCCCATCGTCGCGCGTGCTCGAGACGATCGAACGCTCAGGCGAACTCCTCTCGCGATATCACGCCCCGCGCGATGAGGATGCCGATCAGGACTGCGGTGACACCAGACTGATAGTCGGCCATTAGCAGCAATGCGGATTCATTAGCGGTCATGCGCGCGCTCCAATGCGGGCCTGACTCAGAACTCTTCCCAGCTATCGAGCGCCGGCGCCGCTGAGCCCCGAACCAGCATCGGGGCGCGGGTCATTGGGCGCGTCTTTTGGATCACGCCGGGACGCTCGCGAGGCGGGCTGGACGCGGCGTTTGCCGCCGTGACCGCGCTGATTCTGAACCGTCCAACCATCTGGCGAAGCTCGCCGGCTTCGAACTTCAGGCTGGCGGACGCTGCGGTGGCCTCCTCGACCATGGCCGCATTCTGCTGGGTGACCTGATCCATCTGATTGACCGCGACATTGACCTCGTTGAGGCCTGTCGCCTGTTCCTTGGAAGACTGGGCAATCTCGGAGATCAGGCCGTCGATCTGGCCAACCTTCTCGACGATTTCGCCGAGCGCGCGGCCGGTTTCGCCGACCAGCTTCACGCCGCGTTCGACCTGCGAGCCGCTGTTGGCGATCAGGGTCTTGATCTCCTTGGCCGCCTCGGCTGAGCGTTGGGCCAGAGCGCGGACTTCCTGGGCGACAACCGCAAAGCCGCGACCAGCCTCCCCAGCGCGGGCGGCTTCGACGCCAGCGTTGAGAGCCAACAGATTGGTCTGGAAGGCGATTTCGTCGATGACGCCGATGATGCTGGTGATCTGGCCCGACGACTTCTCTATCTCGCCCATGGCGGCCACGGCGTCGCCAACGATCTCACCCGAACGAGCGGCGTCTGCCCGGGCGCTGGAGGCGGCCGCCGAAGCCTGCCGGGCGCCCTCAGCGCTGCGATTGACCGTGGCGGTGATCTGGTCGAGGGCGGCGGCGGTTTCCTCGAGGCTCGCGGCCTGCTGCTCCGTGCGGCGCGAAAGATCGTCCGACGCGATGGAGATCTCATCGGCGCCGGCGCCGACGCTGCCGGTGGCCGTGGTCACCGAACTCATGGTTTCGTCAAGGGCGGCTAGAGCGCGGTTGAGATCGTCACGCACCTTCTGGAACTGTGGATCGATCGGCTGGTTGAGCCGGCAGGTCAGGTCGTTAGCCGCCAAGCGCTCAAGGGCGGCGGCTATTTGGTTGATGGCGTCGACCCGTCCGGTGATGACCGTGGCGAACTTCACGACCTTCTCGACGCGACCCTTAGGTCCGAATACCGGGTTGTACGAGGCCTGGATCCAGACCTCCGTGCCGCCCTTGCCAACGCGCTTGAACTCGGCGGCTACATATTCGCCCGCGTTCAACCTACGCCAGAAGTCAGCGTAGTCGGGCGATCCGGCGTAGGTCTTGTCGAGGAACATCCGATGATGTTGGCCCTTGATCTCCAAGAGGCTGTAGCCCAGCGCGTCGAGGAAATTCTGATTGGCGTCCAGAACCAAGCCGTCGGTGGAGAATTCGATGATCGCCTGAGCGCGGCTGATGGCGGTGAGCTTGGCTTCAAAATCCGCGTTACGCAGCTTCTGATCCGTGATCACCGTGGCGACCTTCACCACCCGCGCAACCTTGCCCGCGCCGTTGCGGACAGGATTGTAGGAGGCCTGGATCCAGACCTCACGTCCGCCCTTGCCGATGCGCAGATATTCACGTGCATCAAACTCGCCTTGGGCGAGCTTGGACCAGAAGTCGCGGTAGTCTTGACTCGCCGCATACTCAGGCTCGACGAACAGGCTGTGGTGCTTGCCGACGATCTCGGAGAGCCCATAGCCCATGGCGTCGCAGAAGTTGGCGTTGGCGGACAGGATCTTGCCCGACAGGTCGAATTCGATCGTGGCCAGTGAACTATCCAGCGCCGCCAAGGTATGGGCCGGATTGCCATTCAAACGATTGCGTAACCCAATCAACGCGCTTCCTCCGAGGTCAAGCTTTCGCGCATAGGAAGCGAACTAGGGTCAACGAACGGTAAAATTCGAAGATATGGTTTGTCGCGGTCTTAGAAAATCGAGCCCGATTTGGGTTGCTTGTTCTCAATTAAAGGTAGCTATTTTCTGTTCAAAGAATTTGATGATGGAGAATATTGATCTGATTTCGCGCTATGCGGGAAATCCGCGACGCGAACGTGAAGATTTCTAGCGACGATCTGCCGCATCGCATCGGGCCTGAGAAGCGACCGGCCGATTTGACGACATCTACAGAGGAAGTTTGGCGCGCGGCGCGATCGGATCCTCTTGGCCCGAGGCGCGTGCGCCACCTGAGCGCTAAAGTCGTGTTCTTGGAGGTGATCCAGAGTCGGCTATTGGCACGCCGGGCCCAGGAGCGTCGTGTTCCTGGCGCTGAACCAATGTCCGCAAATGGCGCGGCGTAGACCAGTCGCTACGCCCCTTTGGAATTCATGATCAGCCGGGCGTGTTTTCATGGCGTTGCATTCTTAGCACGACGCTAGGTCTTCCCGATCAAAGGAGCGCCAAGAAGACGGCGACGACAAAGGCGCCGCCGGCTAGGATCGCCGCCAGCCTTGGCCACCACGAAAGCAGCAGCACCAGCAGCGACACGGCCACGCACATCTGGCCGACCCAGGTGGTGACGCCGAGCGGCGCGCCCAACCGAGCCACGGCGGTCGTGGCCGCCAACGCTAGCAGCACCCAACCCAGAATCCGCAGCACGCGCTGCGAGGGCAGGGCCTTCCAGGCCAGACTGCTTCCATGCTTCTTCATGGCTAGGGCCATGCAGGTGAACGCCGCGAAGGTGATCAGGCCGCTCTCAAAGGGCATCGACGCCCTCCTTGACCGGCGCTGGCGCAGGACTGGCCGTCACGGGCGCGCGGATGGACGCCTTACGCTTGGGTGGCTGCGGTTTGCGCGAGGCCTTGAAGGCGGCCAGCCCGCACAGCGCGGCGATGGCCAGCATGGCCAGATCGAAGCCGGCGAACAGCCAGTCGCCGGTGCGCAGGCTGGCGACCAGTCCGCGATCGGTTGTCACGGCGTTGGCCACCGGCAGGGCGGCGAAGGTCAGCGTCGCCAGGCTCAGGGTCTCGATCCAGGCGCGCCGGGCTGGACGCAGCAGCGAGACCACGGCCAGGCCAAACCAAGTCCAGAACATCGCCTTGACCTCCAGTTCCGCGCGGCCGGGCAGATCTGCGGGGATCAGGCGATTGGCCAGCAGATAGGCGGCCATGCCGCTGGGCAGGCAGGCGATGGCGCCGATGTTCAGCCGTTCCACCAGCCTTAGCCCGAAGAACGGGGCGGCGTTCGGCTTGCGGCGCTTGACCACCCAGAGGACGAGGCCCGTCCCGACCATGGCCGCGCCGGTCAGTCCGAGCACGAAATACACCCAGCGCAGGGCGGGGCCGGCGAAATGGCCCAGGTGCAGGCCCAGCATGACGCCGGCCGTGGCGATCGCCGGGCCGGGCGATGGCGAACGTGACAGCTCCTGACCCGTGGCGCCGGAGAAGGTGATCGAGTCCGGCCGCGCATTCAGCCGGCCCTCGGTGGCGCGCAGCAGGGTGACGGTCGAAGCCGCGTCGCCCGGATTGCGGATGACCACGGTGCGGGGAGCGTCGCCGCTCCAGGCCCGTCCGGCCGCCTGGATCATCGGACCGACCGGCAGCAGCGGCGCCGGCGTTCCCGAAGCCTTGGCCTCGGCCGGCGCGCCATAGGCGGCGGCCGTGAAGGCGTCGGGCTTGTCGAAATTGGCCTTCACCGGCCAGGGCATGTACATCGCCACCAGCGTGATCAGGCCGGTGTAGGTGATCATGGCGTGGAACGGCAGGGCCAGCACCGCAGAGGCGTTGTGCGCATCCAGCCAGCTACGCTGGCCCTTGCGCCAGCGCAGGGTGAAGAAGTCCACGAAGATGCGCTTGTGGGTGATCACGCCCGAGATGATCGCCGTCAGCATGAACATCGCGCAGATCCCGGCCAGCCAGCGTCCCCAGGGATGCGGCAGCTGGAGCTGGAAGTGGAAGCGATAGAAGTGCTCGCCGCCGCGCGTGTCGCGCGCCTCCAGCGCCTGGCCGGTGGCCGGGTCCAGCTTCAGTTCGGGGCGGCGGGCCGGCGGCTTTTCGGGATTGGGCTTGGCGCGGGCGAACACCCGGGTCACGGCCGTGCGGTCGTCGGGCAGGTAGATGAACCACTGCTGGTCGTCGGGTGTGGTCGCCTGCATGTGGGCGATCGCCGCCTGGGCGGCCTGCTCGGCAGGCACAGAGGCCGAGCGCAGCTCCGGCTGCATCCACTGGGTGATCTCGGGGCGGAAGTAGCTGGCCGTGCCGGTCAGGAACATGGCGAACAGGATCCAGCCGGCCAGCAGGCCGAGCCACGCGTGGATCCAGGCCATGGACTGGCGCAGGGCTCGAGCCGGCGGGGCAGGGGCGGGGAAGGTCGACCGAACGTTCACGCTCGGGCTCCCAGCAGCAGCACCGCCGCGCCGGCGACCAGCGCCGAGCCCCAGATCGCGGCCGCCACGATGGCCAGTCGGCGCTCATGGAAGGCCCACAGGCCAAGACCTGCGAAGACCAGGAACGACAGGATCATGCCCCAGGCCGAGGCCTCGGCCGGAGCGATCGGCAGCAGGCGGGCCAGCAGCGAGGCCAGCGCCGCGGCGGCCGCATAGCCGCCGAACAGGGCGGTGAGGGTACGGGCGGTCATCCGCGCCACGCCGGGCCACGCGGCCGCCTGTTTCGCTGATCGATCGTTGTTCACGCACCCTCCGAAAGTTGGCTTGCGCCTAACAACTCGTTTCGATAGTTGCAACTCATTATCAATCTTATCGACAATCTTGACGAGGGTCTGCATGGTCATCCGTTCCAAAACCGCGCGTGGCGCGAACGCCAACGCCGGGGTCTTGCGAGGGCTGGCCGTGACCGTCGCCGCCGCGGCGGCGATGCAGGGGCTGGGCGCGACCGCCGCCTGGGCCGATGACGCCGATAACGACTCCAACACTGTCGAGCGGGTCGAGGTGACCGGCCTGAAGGCGCGCCGCGCGGCCGCCGGCACCAAGACCGAGACCGCCCTGATCGAGACTCCCCAGAGCATCACCGTCATCGACGGCGACGAGCTTTCGCGCCGCAATGTGCAGTCGATCAACCAGGCCCTGGGCTTCGTCGCGGGCGTTTCGCCCAACCAGCGCGGCGGCATGGTCACGCGCTATGATCAGCTGGTCGTGCGCGGCTTCGCGCCAGGCGTCTTCCTGGACGGCATGCGCCTGATCGCTGGCCCCTATTCGACGCCGCAGATCGACTTCAACCGCATCGACCATATCGACATCGTCAAGGGCCCGGCCTCGGTGCTCTACGGCAACTCCACGCCCGGCGGCCTCGTGAACCTGGCCAGCAAGTTGCCGGAAGAGGGCAGCTTCGGACGCATCGAAGGCCAGCTCGGCAACTTCGACACCCGCCGCGCGGCCGTCGACGTCAACGCCCCGCTCGACAGCCAGGGCAAGTGGCTGGGCCGCGTCCTGGCGGGCTGGCAGAAGGGCGACGGCATGACCGAGGGCACCTTCAGCGAGCGCTATCACGTCAGTCCGATGGTGACGTTCGAACCGACCGCCGACACCAGCCTGACCCTGGCGGCGGCCTACCAGCGCTCGCCCAGCGGCGGTGGCTATTCGGGCGTTCCGGCCTTCGGATCGGTGCTGCCCAACCCGTTCGGAAAACTGCCGCGCGATATCAACACCGGCGATCCGGGCTACGAGCGCTACGATCACAAGGCCGGGTCGGTGGCGGCCTTCTTCCGCCACGACTTCAACGAGCACCTGACCTTCCGGTCGAACGCCCGCTTCCAGAACAACAAGCTGTCCTACCGCCAGCTTTATGTCGGCGGCTTCGCCACCACGGGCGTTGGCGCGGCCCGCAACACCGACTATTCGACGATCATCCGGGGCGGTGGCGGCGCCGACGAGGACTTCGACACCCTGACGCTCGACAACCAGATCAGCGCCCGCTTCCAGACCGGCGCGGTCAAGCACCAGGTGCTGGCCGGCTTCGACTACCAGAAAATCACCGGCGAGAACTTCCAGCAGTTCAACACCGGCCAGACCAGCAATCCGCTGACAAGCATCCCCAACCTGTCGCTGTTCGCCCCGACCTATGGCGGAACCCTGCCCAGCATGGACCTTACGGTCCTGTCGTCGGCCTATGTGAACACCTACAGCCGTCGCGAGCAGAAGGGCCTCTACGCGCAGGACCAGATGACCATCGGCCGGCTGCAACTGATCGCCAGCGGTCGCTACGACTGGTACGAGCAGATCACCGACAACAAGAAGAACAGCACCTCCAGCACGCTGGAGCAGAACGCCTTCACCATGCGTCTGGGCGGTCTCTACGAGCTGGGCGCGGGCCTGGCGCCCTATGTCAGCTACTCGGAATCCTTCGAGCCCCAGGCGGGCACGACCTGGCAGGGCGAGGCCTTCGTGCCCGTCACCGGCCGCCAGCTGGAGGGGGGGCTGAAGTACCAACCCAAGGGCACCTCGGCGCTATTCACCCTGGCCGCCTACCAACTGGAGCGACGCAAGGTTCCGGTCGCCGACCCGCAGGCCGGCACGAACGGCATCCCGGCCAATTCGCAGATCCAGATCGGCGAGGTTCGCGTGCGCGGAGTCGAGCTGGAGGGCCGGGGGGAGGTCTCGCGCGGTCTGAACGTGGTGGCCGCGCTCAGCTACACCGACGCGATCATCACCCAGGGCGCGCCGGCCATCGCGGCCACCGCCACCAACAGCGGCACCCCGACCACCACGGGCACCCGGCAGCTGGGCGTGCCGGAGTGGGGCGCCTCGACCTTCGTCTCCTACGACCTGGGCCGCGCCGGCCGGGCCGCGGGCCCGGCGGCGGGCCTGCGCCTGGGCGGGGGCCTACGCTATGTCGGCGGTTCGGACGGCACGACGACCTATGCGGTGATCAACAACGTCACCACCTTCCAGCGCTTCCACACCGACGGCTTCATCCTGGTCGACGCTCTGATCGGCTACGACCTGGGCGCGGCCTCGGCCGACCTGAAGGGCTGGGAGGCGGCCCTGAACGCGGCCAACCTGTTCGACAAGCGGCACATCTCGGCCTGTCCGTTCAACAACAGCTGCTACTTCGGCTCCGCCCGCACGGTGACGGCGACACTGCGCTACAGCTGGTAGACTGCTTCGGCTGGCGGCCAGCTGGCCGCCAGCCGAAGCAGGCATTGGTGTCCGATCTGCAATCAGCTCCCGCTTAACCCTGCATGACCGTGAAAGTCGCCTTTCTGGAGCCGCTAGAGCTTCTGCTCGTGGCGCAGCTCAGCTCTTTGGAACGTGATGGCTGCGACGAGCGCCGTCCCGCTCCTGCCTTGCGAAGGTCAAGCCGGACCGAGCCGGCCACGATCTCATGCGCGAAGTCGCGATAGCTGCGCAGTGGACGCCTCAGGTCGCGGCGGCAAGTTCGGCCGCGATCGCCTGCTCGATCATCATGCGAGAGCGCACGCCGCCGGCGTCGATGTTCAGCCTCAGCAGGCGGCGGTCGGGATGGCGCAACAGGTTGTCTTGCTGGCGCTCCAGCATCTCCAGGTCCTCGCCGAAGATCCTGGCCTGGCCCTGGCGGATGGTGTTGGTCAGGGCCGTGTCTTCGACCGCGAAGTTGCGGGCCATGCCCCAGAAGTACCAGTGTGAGGTTTCGGTCTCGGGCGTGATGAAGTCGACCACGATGCTGGAGGCCTTCCGGTCAGCCGGCGCGTCGTAGCCGCCAAGGCCTTCCAGCGCCACGCCGACCTCGATCATCACGTGGCTGGGCGCCGAGAAGCGGCAGATCTGCCAGCGGTCGACGATCGCGTCCTCGGGAAGGCCAGCGCCGCGCAGGGCCATGCGCCAGAAGGGCGGCGCGGCGATCTTCTCCATGAACCGGCTGGTGACCACCTGGTCGGCCTCGACGCGGGTGTTTACCGGCGCCTCGTCGATCTCCTTCTGGCCGATGCTGGAGGCGTGGACATAGGTCTCGTGCGTGAGGTCCATCAGATTGTCGACCATCAGCCGGTAGTCGCAGGCGATGTGATAGAGCCCGCCGCCATAGGCCCAGTCGGGGCTTTCGGCCCAGGGCAGGTGATGCAGCTTGGCGGGGTCGGCTTGATCGGCCTCTCCTGGCCAGACCCAGATGAAACCGTAGCGCTCCAGCACGGGGAAGGCGCGAATGGTCGGGAAGCTCGTCACCCGCTGTCCGGGCATTGAGGCCGCACGGCCGTCGCAGTCCATGCTCAGGCCGTGGTAGCCGCAGACCAGCTCGCCGTCGCGCACGAAGCCCAGAGACAGCGGCGCGCCTCTGTGCGGGCAGAAATCCTCCAGGGCCACGGCCTGGCCGGACCGGCCGCGATGGAAGACCATGCGCTCGCCGCAGATTTGCCGGCCCAGGGGCTTTTGCGCGATCTCGTCAGGGGTGCAGGCCACATACCAAGCGTTTCTCGGCCAGGTCGTCCCCGGCGCTTCCTTCTGTGGACCCATGCTCGCTTCCTCCCGGCGACAACCTGTGTCGCTCGTATTGGATCCAATAGGGGCGTCGTAAGGATCGGTGTCAAGTGATTGGATCCATTCTTCTTGCTGCTCGAGCGTGGACAGATAGTCTGGTCGATGATGGACATGCCCAAGATGAAGCCCGGCCAATGGGTGATCGTATCGCTGCGCAAGATGATCGCCTCGGGCGAGCTGAAGCGCGGTGAGCGGATCGCGGAAATCGCTACTGCGGAAGCCCTTGGCGTGTCGCGAATGCCGGTTCGCATGGCCCTGAGGACACTTGAGCAGGAAGGTCTTGTGGTGAAGCTAGGCGCGCGAGGATATGCGGCGCGCGGACCCTCGGAGATGGACATTCGCGGGGCGATCGAGGTGCGGGGCGTTCTGGAAGGCCTGGCTGCATCCCAGGCGGCCAACCGGGGTCTGTCGCCCGAAGACGCCGCAACGCTCCGGCGTTGTCTGCAAGACGGCGACGCCCTTTTGGACCGCGATGCTCTCGATGAAGCGGCGATCGAGGCCTATCACGCGCTCAACCTGACTTTCCACGCAATCCTGGTGGAGGCTGCGGGCAATTCGGCCATTGTGAGCGCCCTGGCTCGTAACAACGGCCTGCCGTTCGCTAGCGCCGACGCCTTGGCGCTCGACCTGAACGATCCGCGAGGCGAACTCCTGCATCTGCGGGCCGCTCACGCTCAGCACCACGAGGTCTTCGAGGCTTTGCTGGCCGGCGATGCGGCGGCGGCCGAAAGGGTGATGCGCGATCACGCCTTGGCGGCCATCCGCAACGCCAAGGTGTTCGTCGAGCCGTAGCGCTTTGATCTGAGGTTCTTGGCGTAGCTGTTTGCGTCGCTTCGCTGCGAACGCATCAGGCTCAGGCGGCTGGCGGCGATCTGGTCGTTGTTGGCGTTCGACGCCGCGGCCGAGAAGCAACGGCGTCGAGCGCGGTCGTTTCGCCGTTTTCCTGTCTTTGTACGCCAGAGTGCGATCTGCCGATTTGGCTGTTGAGATCGGCCGATCCTGCGTCTTCTTACTCATCCCCGTAAGCAACGGGGACCCGCCGTGGACCATTCCGAAACCGAGACCGGACGCGAGCGCAGCCGCCAGATGCTGCGCACCGCCTTGGGTACTTTGCTGCTGGCGCGGCTGGAGGACCCGGGCGTGGCCGAGGTCATGCTCAACCCCGATGGCCGGGTCTGGATCGACCGCTTCGATGCGGGCTTGATCGACGCAGAGCTGTCGATCGGGCCGGCCGACGCCGAACGGATCCTTCGCCTGGTCGCTCACCATGTCGACGCGGAGATCCACGCCGGCCGGCCGAGACTGTCGGCCGAGCTGCCGGGCACCGGCGAGCGCATCGAGGGCCTGCTGCCGCCGCTGGTCGCGGCGCCGACTTTCTCCATTCGCAAGCCCGCCAGCCTGGTCTTCACCCTGGCTGACTATGTCCGCGCCGGCGTCATGAGCCAGGAGCAGGGCAGGGTGCTGCGCGACGCGGTGGCCATCCGCGCCAACATCCTGGTGGTAGGCCCCACCTCCAGCGGCAAGACCACCCTGGTCAATGCTCTGCTGGCCGAGGTCGCCGCCTCAGGCGACCGGGTGATTATTGCTGAGGACCTGCGCGAGCTGCAGTGCGCGGCGGAGAACCAGGTGGCCCTGCGCACTCGTGAAGGCCTAGCCAGCCTCGCGGATCTGGTGCGCTCGTCCCTTCGCCTTCGTCCCGACCGGATCATCATCGGCGAGGTGCGCGGGGCCGAGGCCCTGGACCTGATCAAGGCCTGGGGCACGGGCCATCCGGGCGGGGTGGGGACCCTGCATGCGGGCACGGCGCTGGGCGCGCTGCTGCGCCTGGAGCAGTTGATCCAGGAAGCGGTGGTCGTGGTGCCCCGCGGCCTGATCGCCGAAACCATCGACCTGATCGCGGTCCTGCAGGGGCGGGGCCGACAGCGACGCCTCTCGGACCTCGCGCGCCTGGATGGGCTCGCGCCCGACGGCGCCTACCAGCTCAGCCCCGCCTGAGATCCCGCCCCTAAACCCCGGAGTTTCTGAAGATGTCCACGCGAGAACCCTCGCGCCTGCGCGCACGCCTGCTCGCCGGCTCCATGCTCGACTGCCGCGGGGGCGTTCCGCCCCTGACCATCGCCGCCCTGCTGGTCGCCTCGTCGGCCAAGGCCGCCGGCTCCTCCATGCCCTGGGAAGAGCCGCTGCAGCGGATCCTTGAGTCCATCGAGGGCCCCGTCGCCAAGATCATCGCGGTGATCATCATCATCGTCACGGGCCTGACCCTGGCCTTCGGCGAGACCTCGGGCGGCTCGCGCAAGCTGATCCAGATCGTCTTCGGCCTGTCGATCGCCTTCGCCGCCAGCTCGTTCTTCCTATCGTTCTTCAGCTTCGGCGGCGGGGCGCTGGTCTGATGGCCGGCGATCGCGGACACGGGTTCGCCGCACCCGTCCATCGGGCCCTGATCGAACCGATGCTGCTGGCCGGCGCCCCGCGCGCGATCGCCCTGGTCAACGGCACCCTGGCCGCGGCCCTGGGGGTGGGCTTGCGGCTCTGGATCGTCGGCCTGGCCGTCTGGCTGGTCGGCCATGGCCTGGCGGTCTGGGCCGCCCGCCGCGACCCGCAGATCTTCGATGTCGGTCGCCGGCACGTCCGGCTGCCGGCCTACCTGGAGGTCTGAGCCATGCTCGATCTTCGGGAATATCGCCGTCGGCCCGCGCGCCTTGCCGACTTCCTGCCATGGGCGGCCCTGGTCGCGCCGGGCGTCGTTTTGAACAAGGACGGCTCGTTCCAGCGCACTGCGGAGTTTCGTGGGCCGGACCTGGATTCGGCCACGGACGCCGAGGTCGCCGCGATGGCGGCGCGTTTGAACAGCGCGCTGCGGCGGCTGGGCTCGGGCTGGGCGATTTTCGTGGAAGCCCGCCGCGATCCGATCGGCGCTTATCCCGACAGCGCCTTCCCAGACCCGGTCTCGACCCTCGTCGAGGCCGAGCGCAAGGCCGCCTTCGTCGAGACCGGCGAGCACTTCGAAAGCCGCTACTACCTGACCCTGACCTATCTGCCGCCGGCCGATCGCCGAGGTCGGGTCGAGGGCCTTTTCGTCGAAGGGCGGGCGGGGGCAGGGCTCGATTGGCGCGCCGAGCTTTCCGGCTTCGTCGACCGGTCCGACCGTCTGCTGGCCTTGCTCGACGGGCTGATGCCCAAGGTTGGCTGGCTGGATGACGCTCAAACCTTGAGCTTCCTGCACGGGGCGATCTCGACGGTGCGCCAGCGGGTGGCGGTCCCCCAGACGCCGATGCAGCTGGATGCGCTGCTGGCCACCGAGTCGCTGGCCTGCGGCCTGCAGCCCCGGCTTGGGCGGGCGCACCTGCGCGTCCTGATCCTGACCGGCTTTCCGGCCGCAACGACGCCTGGCCTGCTCGATGAGCTGAACCGGCTGGGGATCGCCTATCGCTGGAGCACCCGGGCCCTGTGCCTAGACAAGACCGATGCTGCGGCCCTGCTGGGCAAGATCCGCCGCCAGTGGTTCGCCAAGCGCAAGTCGGTTTTGGTTCTGCTGCGCGAGGCGCTGACCCAGGAGCCGTCGCCCCTGGTTGACAACGACGCGGCCAACAAGGCCGTCGATGCGGATCTAGCCCTGCAGGACCTCGGCGGCGATGCGGTCGCCTACGCCTATGTCACCGCCAGCCTGGTGGTTTGGGACGAGGATCCTGCAGTCGCCGACAGCAAGCTGGCGCTGGTCGAAAAGGTCATTCAGGCCCGGGACTTCGCCGTCATCCGCGAGAGCGTCAACGCGGTGGAGGCCTGGCTCGGGACGATCCCTGGCCATGCTTACGCCAACGTCCGCCAGCCGCCGCTCTCGACCCTCAATCTGGCTCACATCGCGCCGATGTCGGCGGTCTGGGCTGGGCCCGAGCGCAACATCCATCTGGATGGCCCGCCGCTGCTCTTGGCTCGAACCGCTGGCTCTACGCCGTTTCGGCTGAGCCTCCACGTCGGCGATGTTGGTCACACGCTGGTGGTGGGGCCGACGGGAGCGGGCAAGAGCGTGCTGCTGGCGCTGCTGGCCCTGCAGTTTCGTCGCTACCCGAAGAGCCAGATCTTCGCCTTCGACTTCGGCGCCTCCAGCCGCGCCGCGGCGCTGGGCATGGGCGGCGACTTCCACGACCTCTCCGGAGAGGGCGCGGCGGTTTCGCTCCAGCCCCTGGCGCGGATCGACGAGCCCGAGGAGCGAGCCTGGGCGGCCGGCTGGCTGGCCGCCGTATTGGCCCGCGAGGGCGTGGGGATCACCCCGGCGGTCCGCGACCATCTGTGGACCGCGCTTGGCAGTCTGGCCAGCGCGCCGGTCGCCGAGCGGACGCTGACGGGCCTGGTGGCGCTGCTGGCCAGTCAGCCCCTGAAGGCTGCCCTCGGCCCCTTCATTTTGGGCGGTCCGTTGGGCCGGCTGCTGGATGGATCGGGCGAAGCCCTGGGCAGCGCCGACGTCCAGGTCTTCGAGACCGAGGGTCTGGCCAGGAGCGCCGCAGCGCCCGCGGTCCTGACCTATCTCTTCCATCGCATCGGTCGCCGGCTCGATGGTCGCCCGACCCTGATCCTGATCGACGAGGGCTGGCTGGCGCTCGACGACCCGGCCTTCGGCGCCCAGCTGCGCGAGTGGCTGAAAACCCTGCGCAAGAAGAACGCCTCGGTGATCTTCGCCACCCAGTCGCTGGCTGATGTGACGGGTAGCCCGATCGCCGCCTCGATCGTCGAGAGCTGCCCGACAAGGATCTTCCTGCCCAACCCGCGAGCGATGGAGCCGCAGGGCGCGGCCGCCTACGGCCGGTTTGGTCTGAACGAGCGCCAGATCGAGATCCTCGCCCGGGCCACGCCCACACGCGACTACTACCTGCAATCGCGGGCCGGCGATCGGCTGTTCGACCTGGGGCTTGGCCCCGTGGCCCTGGCCTTTTGCGCGGCGTCCTCCAAGGCCGACCAGACCGCGATCGGCGCGGTGCTCGCGGCGGTGGGCAGGGAGGGGTTTGCGGCCGCCTGGTTGAACCTGCGGGGCCTCCCCTGGGCGGCCGACCTTCTGACTTCGGGGGCGGCGGGCGCTTCCCCTTCCTTCCCGGAGAGCCTGCCATGACCCTTTCCCGACGCCGCCTGGCGGCGGCGCTTTTGGCCGCGCAAGCGGCCGCCAGCCTGATGCTGGCGCCGCCGCTAGCCCAGGCCCGGATCGTCGTCTTCGATCCGACCAACTACGTCCAGAACGTGCTGACGGCCGCCCGCGCCCTGCAGTCGATCAACAACCAGATCAGCTCCCTGCAGAACGAGGCGCAGATGCTGCTGGGCCAGGCCAAGACCCTGGCCAGCCTGCCGTATTCGACGCTGGCGACCTTGCAGGCGCAGGTCGACCGCACGCGCCAGCTTCTCGGCGAGGCCCAGGCCCTGGCCTATGACGTCGCCTCGATCCAGAAAGCCTTCACCACCAACTTCGGCGCGGTTTCGCTTTCGGCCTCCGACGCCGACCTGACGGCCCGGGCCGACGCGCGCTGGACGACGGCGATGGCCGGCTTCCAGGACGCCTTGAAGCTTCAGGCCGGCGTCGTCGAAGGCCTCGGCGCCAGCCGTGACCAGCTCACCACCCTGGTCGGCGCCAGCCAAGGCGCGGTCGGTGGCCTGCAGGCCGCCCAGGCCGGCAACCAGCTCCTGGCACTGCAGTCGCAGATGCTGGCCGACCTCATCGCCCTGGCCGCCGCCCAAGGTCGCGCCCAGGCGCTTGAAGCCGCCGACAAAGCAGCCGCCCGCGCCGACGCCAAGGCCAGGTTCGCCAAGTTCATGGGATCGGGCTCGCAATGAGGCGGGCGATCGGCCTTAGCATCGGCGCCTGGATCCTGATCGGCGCCGTGGTCGTCGCGGTGCGGGGACGGAATGACCCGCCGCCCGCGGCGCGCGTCTCGTCTATCCCCGCCGAGGGCGCGGGGGAGCTTGGGCGCTGCCGCGATCTTGGCGAGGCCGCCAAGGATGACGTGGCTTGCCGCCAGGGCTGGGCCAGGGCGCGCGAGCGCTTCTTCGGCGGTGGCCGGCCATGAACGACACCGGCGTCATCGATCGCTTCTTCGACACCTACGGGGCCTATATCGACAGCGGCTTTGGCCTGCTGGGCGGGGAGGTCGCCTTCCTGTCCACCACGCTGGTGGCCATCGACGTCACCCTGGCGGCGCTCTTCTGGGCATGGGCCCATGGCGAGGACGTCATCGCGCGCCTAGTCAAGAAGACCCTCTATGTCGGCTTCTTCGCCTTTCTAATCGGCAACTTCCACACCCTGACGGGCATCGTCCTTTCCAGCTTCTCGGGCCTTGGGCTCAAGGCCGGCGGCGTCGGGACCTCGGCCGAAGACTTCCTGCGACCCGGCAAGCTGGCGGCGCTGGGTCTGGAGGCCTGCAAGCCGATCCTGCAGTCGGCCAATGACCTCAGCGGGTTTCCCGGCTTTTTCGAAAACATCGTCCAGATTCTGATCCTGCTGGTGGTGGCGATTCTGGTGATCGTCTCGTTCTTCGTCATCGCCGTGCAGATCTTCGTGGTGCTGATCGAGTTCAAGCTGGTCAGCCTCTGCGGGTTCGTCCTGGTGCCCTTTGGCCTCTTTGGCCGCACCGCGTTCCTGGCCGAAAAGGTGCTGGGCAACGTCATGGCCTCGGGCGTGAAGGTTATGGTGCTGGCCGTCATCGTCGGCATCGGCTCGACGCTGTTCTCCGACTTCACCAGCCAGGCCGCCGGACAGCCGACCCTCGAACAGGTCCTGGCCATGGCCCTGGCGGCCCTGACCCTGTTGGGCCTGTCGATCTTTGGTCCCGGCATCGCCTCGGGCCTGGTCTCCGGCGCGCCGCAACTGGGCGCGGGCGCCGCCGTCGGAACGGGCATGGCGGTCGCCGGCATGGCCATGGCCGCGGCTGGCGCTGCCCAGATGGCGGCCGGCGCGGTCTCGGGCATGTCGATCGGCGGCGTCGGCGGTGGAGGGGCTGCTGGCGCTGCGGGCGCAGGTGGTGGTCGTTTACCGCCGCCAGACGGCGGCGGTCCCTCAGGCCCGCCACGTCTGCCGCCGCCGGGCGACAGCGGCGGAGGAGGGGGCTCTGGCTTCACCATGCCCCCGCCCAAGACCGGAAACGATGAGGGCGGCGGTGGAGAGGGCGGCGGCGGCGCGCCGATGGCCCCGGTCTGGGCCCGGGAACTCGCCGATCGCCACGCTCTGACCCGCGGCGCGGAGATCGCCGCCCACGCCATCGGCGGCGGCCAAGAAAGCGGCGGCGACGCCGCCCCCAGCCTGAAGGAGGACTAGGATGAACCCCTTGAAGGGCGCAGCGCGCTATTGCGCGACTCCGGCGCCGGAAACCCCTTACCAGAAGGCCGGCCAAGCTTGGGATGAGCGCATCGGCTCGGCCCGTGTCCAGGCCGCCAACTGGCGTCTCGTGGCTCTGGGCCTGTTGATGGCCAACACCGCGCTATGCGGATCGCTCGCCTGGCTGGCGACCCGTGGCTCGGTCACGCCCTGGGTGGTCGAGGTCGATCGTCTCGGCGAGCCGCGGATCGTCGCTCCGGCCGTTCAGGGCGCAAAGCCCACAGATCCGATGATCGCCTGGACCCTGGCGCGGTTCATCACCGACGTCCGCGCCGTCTCCACCGACCCGGTGGTCATGCGCCAGGCCTGGCTTCGGGCCTACGAGTTCACGGACGCGGCCGGGGCCGCGGTCCTGTCGGACTACGCCCGGCGCGCCGATCCTTTCGCCCAGGTCGGCCGCGCTCAGGTGGTGGTTACGGTGAGCAGCGTGGTCCGCGCCACGCCCGGCAGCTTCCGGGTCGCCTGGACCGAGCAGCGCTATGCCGACGGACAGCTGGCCGCCACCGAGCGCTGGAGCGCCATCCTCACGATCAATCTCATCCCGCCCCGGACGCCCGAGGGCTTGCGGGCCAATCCGCTGGGCGTCTTCGTCTCCGGCATCGCCTGGTCCAAGGAGTTTGGCGCATGACACGCTCTGTCCTGATGGTCTGCATGGTCCTGGCCTGTCCGTCTGCCGTGGCGGCTTCGCCTTCCGCCCAGCTGGCGGTTCCTGGCGGCGCCAAGCGCTTCGATTACCGCGAGGAGGCGGTCTATCCGGTGATCGCAACGCCAGGCCGCATCACCGACATCGTGCTTGAGCCCGGTGAAGTCCTGGTCGGGTCAGGACCGGTGGCGGCGGGAGACACCGCTCGTTGGGTTATCGGCGACACGATCAGCGGCCAGGGCGTCGGCCGGCGCGTCCACGTCATGGTCAAGCCGACGGCGACGGGCCTGGCCACCAACCTCATCATCAACACCGACCGGCGCACCTATCATCTGGAACTGCGCGCCTCGGCCAGGACCTGGCTCTCCCAAGTCTCCTGGCAGTACGTTTCGAATTTGGAGGGCAGGACGGTGGCGGCGGCCCTCATGCCGGTCAGCGTTCCCCCGACAACCATGACGCCGGTAATTCCGGCGCGGCCGCTGAACACGGCCTATCGGATCAGCGGGGATCATCCGAACTGGCGGCCGGTGGCGGTGTCGGACGATGGCCAGCGCCTCTTCATCGACTTCGGCCCGGCCGTGGCCATGGACGACCTGCCGCCGCTCTATCGCATAGGCCCCGACGGCAAGACCGCCGAGCTCGTCAACTACCGCGTCGAGGGCAGGCGGATCATCGTCGATCGTCTGCTTGACCGCGCCGAGCTGCGCCTGGGCGCCAAGCGACGGGCCCAGGCTGTGCGCCTGACGCGCCTTTCCCCCATCAAGGAGGCCGGCCAATGAGGCAGGACGCCGAGCAGGCCGAAGAGGCCATCGCCAAGACCCTACGCCTGCGCGGCGCCCAAGTCCCCGTCGCCCGCGTCTCGCGCAGGGCTCTGGTCATCGTCGGCGCCGTGCTGATCGCCGGTGTCGCCGGCGCGTTGGGCTGGTCGCTGATGGAAAAGCGCAAG
>Ga0102591_1001183_pt1 | contig 38284 bp, 36 predicted proteins | sample AraplaCol_mCL_r2_2_FD_76860 | JGI IMG/M metagenome (GOLD analysis project Ga0102591, IMG submission 76860) | Arabidopsis root microbial communities from North Carolina, USA - plate scrape MF_Col_mCL_r2 (SPADES assembly) (version 2) | ecosystem: Host-associated > Plants > Roots > Endosphere...
GCCAGTTCTTTCCGTGGAATCTTTTCGTGCCGATGCAGCAGCCCTTCACGGCCGGCCTGCACCGCCTGCACGACATGTGGGTCTACGTGAGCCGGGGCACCGGCTACTGGGGCCCGCCCAAGCGCTTCGGCGCGCCTTCGGAGATCACGCTGCTGACGCTGGTGCCGGCGAAGGCCTGAAGTTCAGGATTCTTCGAGCCCCGACAGCCGGCGCGCGTTCGACGTGGCGGCGGCGTGGATGGGCGTGAGGCCCTGGCGCGCGATGCGCGCCGCGATCTCGGGCAGCTCGCCCGCCGCATCGACCGTGTCCGCCGCCGATTGCACGAAGGCGTCGCCGTGCGCGGCCGCCTGCGCGGGCGTGACGCTGCCCGCGAGCGAGAAGAAGGCCGTCGTGCTCCGCAGCCATTGCTGCAGCACCCGGTTGGCCAGAGAGAAGTGGCTGCTGTGCCACTGCCGGGCCATCGCGAAGCCCGACTCGCTCGCGGCATCGAGCTTTTCCTGTCCCATGAGCTGGAACTCGGCAAGGTCGTCCGCGCTGGGCGCGAGCCCCGCACGGGCCATGCGCTCGGTGCGCATGCCGATCACGAGGCCGGAGGACAGCAGCATCTCGTGGGTCTTGAGCGCCAGGTCGAACCACTGCTGCATGAGCGGGCCCTGGAGGCGGACAACTGGACTTGAAGAAGAAGAAGACGACATGTTGGACGGGCCGTGAAAGAGGCCGAGGGCACTATAGGCGTGGGCCGGCGGAAGCGGTTGGTGCACAAGAACAACAGTTCTGCATTTTTGTTGATCGAGTCCTACTTTCCGATGTGGAAATTACGTGCCGGGCAGGTGCGAACAGCGGCGGAGATTGAAGATGGCCTCTCGATTCCATCCAGTGCATTCGCCCGCCACATCATGAGATTTCACACCTGCCTGCCTGCCGTCGCAACCGCTCTGGTCGCGGGTCTTCTCGGTCTGGCAGGTACCTGCGCCCACGCCTTCGAGGACAAGGAGCGCGGCTTCTACGTCGAAGGCGGCCGTGCGCCGCACGGGGAGAGAGGCGCCACCAATTCGGCCACGGTGGGCATGACCATCCCGTGGTCGCCGCGGCAGCCGGTGCAGGAGGGCGCGCTCACCACCTACTGGGACCTGTTCCTGAGCAACTGGCATGCACCGGCGCTGGGCAACGGTCCGCACGACTACGCGCAGATCGGTGCGATCTACACCTGGCGCTACCGCTTCGACCACGGCGGCTCGCCCTGGTTTGCCGAAGGCGGCGTCGGCGGCAGCGTGATGGACCACGTCTACAGGACGCCCGACCGCAGCTTCAGCACCGCCTTCCAGTTCACCGAGGTGATCGGCATCGGGCGCAGCTTCGGAGAACACGGCGCGCACGAACTGACGCTGCGGCTGCAGCACTTCTCCAACGGCGGCATCAAGAAGCCCAACCCGGGCGAGAATTTCGTGCGGCTGCGCTACACGTATCACTTCTAGCTAGCGCCCGCCACGCAGCGCGGGCGCGCGCAGCCGCCGGGCCCGCGCCTCGGTGAGCAGGTAGCCCAGCGCGGCCACCGCCAGAGGCAGCAGGTAGTAGAGCCCCCTGTACGCCAGCAGCGCGCCGAGCAGCTGCGCCTGCGGTACCTCGTGCGAGAGCAGCGCGACGAACACCGCCTCCAGCACGCCGAGTCCCGCCGGCACGTGCGTGAGGACGCCGGCCACCGCCGCCACGAGCAGCACCGCGAGCACCTGCGCATAGGCCACCTGCCCCTGCAGCAGGAACCAGATCACGCCGCCGATCAGCGACCAGTTGGCGCACGACATCGCGAGCTGCAGCAGCGCCATGCCGAACCCCGGCACCTTGAGCCCGAACCCGCGCACGCGCCACACGTGCCCGCGCGCCAGGGCGCACATCACCAGGTAGGCCAGCGCAACCACCAGCAGCGTCGCGCCGAGGACGCGCAGGCCCTCGCTGCCGATCTTCCATTCGGGCGGCAGCGTCATTGGCCAGAAGCAGAAGGCGGCGCCGGCCACCACGAGGTAGCCCAGCCAGTTGGTCAGCATGCTGAAGCCGAGCACGCGCGTGATGGTGTCGTTGGAAAGCCCCAGCCGCGAATAGAGCCGGTAGCGGAAGGCCACGCCGCCCACCAGCGAGCCGAGGTTGAGGTTGAAGGCGTAGCTGATGAAGGTCACGCCCATCACCGTGCCCGTGCCCAAGCGGTGTCGCGTGATGTGCCGGCCCAGCAGGTCGTAGGTGCTGTAGAGGGCGAAGCTGCAGGCCGCCAGGGCGCCCCCCGCGAGCAGGGAAACCGCGGGCAGCGCGCGGATCGCGTCGAGCACGTCCTCCCAGTCGATGACGAGCGCCTGCCGCACCAGCAGCCACGCGATCAGCGCGAAGAAGCCCCACACCGCGGCGCGGCGGGCCCAGGGCCACCAGCTGTGGCGCGAAAGGGCCAGGGTGCTCATCGGAAGGCGCTCCTGTTGCGGTTCGGGCGGTCCGGGCCGTTCAGGCCGCTTCCGTCTGCGTGGCGCCGCCCGTCGGGTTGCTGCGCCCGGTGTCGCGCCGGCTCGCGAGGTCGGTGGCTTCGGCCGGCGTCAGGCGCGGCACGTGGCGCGGCAGTCGTCCCAGCAGGGCCGGGTACCAGCGCAGGATGTGGAACACGAAGAAGCTGCGCACCAGCCGCCAGCCGCTCCATTCGCTGGCGAGGTCGGCCGCCTGCACCTGCTTGCAGCTGTGCTGCATCAACCTCTCCATTCGCTCGGCCAGCACGTTGTTGAAGGCCTCGTCGCGCACGACCACGTTGGCCTCGAGGTTGAGCGAGAGGCTCAGCGGATCGAGATTGCTGGAGCCCACGGTGCTCCACCTGCCGTCCATGAGCGCGACCTTGCCGTGCAGCGGGCGGTCGCAGTACTCGTAGATGCGCACGCCCGCGTGCAGCAGATGGTGGTAGAGCATGCTGGCCGCGGTCTTCACGATCGGCATGTCGGGCTCGCCCTGCAGGATGAGCCGCACGTCCACGCCGCGCCGCGCCGCGCGCCGCAGCTCCTTGATGAGCCGGTAGCCCGGGAAGAAATACGCGTTGGCGATCACGATGCGCTCGCGCGCGGCGCGGATCGCCGCGCGGTACTGCCGCTCGATGTCGTTGGTGTGGCGCCGGTTGTCGCGCGTGACGAACATCGCGTCGGCCGTGCCGGCGGACTGCGCATGCCTCGCATCGGGCAGCTGGCGCAGCCTGCGGCGGAACCAGCCCGCGCCCTTGCCTCCGAGAGCGATCGCGCGCAGCACGAACTGGTGGATCTCGCCCACGATCGGGCCTTCGAGCTCCACCGCGTAGTCCTGCTTGGCCATCGGGCCGTAGTCGAGCAGGTGGTCGGCCGAGTAGTTGATGCCGCCGACGAATGCGCGCTCGCCGTCGATCACCACGATCTTGCGGTGCATGCGGCGGAACACGTTGAGCCGCTGGCCCATGAAGCGGCGGCCCGGGTCGAACACACGCACCTTCACGCCGGCCGAGGTCAGGCCCTCGATGAATTCGCGCGAGAGATCGGGCGAGCCGAAGCCGTCGATCATCAGGTCGACCTTCACGCCGCGCAGCGCCGCCTCGCGCATGGCGGCATGCAGCTGCAGGCCGACCTTGTCCTCGAACAGGATGAAGGTCTCGACGATGGCCTCGCGCCGCGCCCGGCGGATGGCTTCGAACACGCGCGGGAAGAACTCCTCGCCGTTCTCCAGCAGGCCGATGCGGTTGCCGGCGATCCAGTGGTTGTCGTTGACGTTGTTGTCGCTCATGGCGGCGTGCTCACAGGTCGATGTCCGCCACCAGCGGCGCGTGGTCCGAAAGATGCGACCACGGCCTGCGTGGCAGCACCACCGGCGCATGCGCGCCGGCGTTGCGCACGTAGATGCGGTCCAGCGAGAGCACCGGGAAGCGCGCCGGAAAGGTCCGGGCCGCCCGGCCGGTGGCGTGCACGAACACCTCGCGCAGCGAGGCGCCCTTTTCGAGGATGTCGTGCGCACGGCCGCGCCAGTCGTTGAAGTCTCCCGCCACGATCAGCGGCGCCTCGGCGGGCACCTCGTCGCGCACGATGTGGCACAGCAACTCCAGCTGCTGCTGCCGGTGCGCCTCGGCCAGGCCGAGGTGGGTGCAGATCACGTGCACGTCGACCACGCGGCCCGGCAGCCGCAGCACGCAGTGCAGCAGGCCGCGCTTCTCGGGGCCGCTGACCGACACGTCGTGATTGCGGAAATGCACGATGGGGAATTTGGAAAGCACCGCATTGCCGTGGTGCCCCTTCGGATACACCGCGTTGCGGCCGTAGGCGAACTGCGGCCACATGGTGTCGGCCAGGAACTCGTAGTGCGGCGCCTCGGGCCAGTTGCTCACCCGGCGCGAATGGCGCGAGTGCGTGCCCAGCACCTCCTGCAGGAACACCACGTCCGCGCCCACGGTGCGCACGGCGTCGCGCAACTCGGGAAGGATGAACCTGCGGTTGAGCGCGGTGAAGCCCTTGTGGGTGTTCACCGTCATGACCTTGAGCGAAGTCGGCGTGACCTGCGCTGCCGGCTGGCCATTGGCGACATCGGCCGCGTCGGCGGCATCGGGCATGGTGGCGTCGGGAATGATGGGCGTGGAGGACATCGTCATGCACGTTGTACGTGGCCGCGCCCGTGCTGACTGTAGGAACGCGCCAACTTCTTCCCGCCGCCATCCCGCCGCCGCCTTCGTGCCCGGACGGCCGGCTCCTACAGGCACGCCTGCCGCACCCCCACACGGGCGGAATTTCGAGGCTTCTACGGTGAATTCACGGTTCGGAAAAAGGCAGCCCGCCTTTCAAGGAACAAGCCACAAGGAGTACCCCATGAGACACAAGACAGCTTTCCACGCCACCGTTCTCGCCGCGCTGCTGGGCGCGGCGGGCATCGCGATGGCGCAGACCACGTCCATTCCCGCCCAGCCCGATCCCTCGGTCGGCGGCGAAGCCAGCACCATGACGCCGGCCGGCGTCGCCAATCCGCCGCAGCGGCCCGACAACTCGATGCCGCTGTCGCGTGAATCGGTGAAGGCAGAGGCCCGCGCGCACAACCGCAACAACGCCAACAACCCGGTGCCCAAGGGCGAGGTGACCACCACGGTCAACAGCCAGCCCAACGCCATGCCGCCGCCCACCGGCGAGATGTCGCGCGCCGAAGTGAGCCAGACCGGGCGCAAGGTGAAGCCGCAGTTCGGCCAGAAGGGCGAGCGCCCCGACGTGGTGACGAACCCCACGGACAAGACGGGTACGCCGAAGTAGGCACAAGGGCCCATTGAGCCCATGAGCCCATGAGCCCATGAGGCAAAAAGCCCGCAGCGCTTTTCGCGTTGCGGGCTTTTTTGTTGCTGCCTCCGGGCAGCGATCGATCAGCTCTTGGCGGGAGCCGGCGGCGCGCCGCGATGGCCGCCGTCATGGCCACGGTGACCGCGCGGGCCGCCGAAGTGGGCGGTCTCGGCGTCGAAGGTCTTCTGCTGGTCGGGAGACAGCGTGGCGTAGAAGGTCTTCGTGGCCTCGGCGCGCTTGGCGAACATCGCGCTGCGCTCGGCCTGGCGGGCCTGCATGCGTTCCAGGCGCTCCGGCGTGGTCAGCTTGGCGAACTCGGCGCGGTCCATGTGCGGACGCGGACCGGCGGGCGGCTGCGTCGCGCTGGTGAAGGTGCTCCATGCGCCTTCCTGGGCCGAGGTGAGCTTGAGCTTTTCCTTCAGGGCGGCGAGACGCTTGGCGCGGTGTTCCTTCATGCGCTCCATGCGCTGGGCCGGATCCATGCGCTTGTGCTGCGCCTTGGGCGCGGCGGCGTTGTCGGCCTGGGCCACCGCGGCGGTGGGCGCGGCTGCGGAGGGAACGGCAGCCGGCGCTTGAGCGAAGGCGCCCGAGGAGGCGAGGGCGGCCGAACCGAGCAGGCTGGCCCAGACGATGCGTTGGCGAAGAGAAATCATGAGAAGTGCTTCCTTTCGAAGAAGCCCGCCGCCGATGGGCAGCAGGTGAGAGGAAGTGTGGAAGAGCTCTGTATCGCATCCGTTAGCCCGGCGTGAGCTTGCGTAAAGAATGATGAACAGGGCCCGTGGAAGCCGCCTCCTGCGTGATTTATCGACTCTTTTCCTCCTACTTGGGCCGGGGCCGCTTCAGTCCGCGGTCGGGAGGCTGCAGCCGGCCCGCGCGCAGTTCGGCGACCGCCTTGCCCATGGAGCGGGCCGCCTGGCGCACTTCCTCCTGCACGTCGGCATCGGCGTCGAGCGCCTCATGGCTGGTGGCGTAGGGCTCGTAATAGCCGATGTAGCGGTCCAGCCACGATTGCGTGCCGGCCTCGATGAGGCCCATCCAGTCGAGCCAGTCGCAGAGATTGCGGCGCACGCTCTCCACGCCGGCCACGTCGCCGTGCACCACCACGCCGTAGGCGCGGCCGTCGAGGTGCCTGGGATAGCCCCAGCCCTCCAGCTCCAGCGCCTTGGCCTCATCGGGCTTCTTGCCGTGGGTGCTGGTGGGGTCTGGGTTGCCTCCGTCCGCGCACACCAGGCGGTCGATCATGAGCTTCAGCGGGCTCGCGGCCTGGTACCAGTGCGTGGGCGTGAGCAGGATCACGCCATGCGCGGACACCCAGCGCTCGTAGATCTCGTTCATCCAGTCGCCGGTCTGGCGCAGCGAGTGGTTCGGATAGCAGCTGCAGGGCCAGTGGCACAAGGGCATGGCGGTGGAGACGCAGCCCTTGCACGGGTGGATCTGCCGGCCGTATTCGGAAGTCAGCAGGCTCAGGTCGAGCAGGTCGGTCTCGATGCCGCTGCCGTCCAGCACCTCGCGCGCGATCTGCGCCAGCCGCCAGGTCTTGGAAACCTCGCCGGGGCAGGTACCGTCGTTGCGCGGCGAGCCGATCACCAGCAGCACTCGTGACGCCGTCTGCGGCTGGCTCCAGGCCGCCTGCGCGGCGTCGATGCGCGCCTTGGCCTCGAGCCAGTCGACCGAAAGTTCGTACTCGGGGTCCGCATAGCCGGGCCCGGCCTTGCGGGTGACGGGCGACTTGCGGCCTTCCTCGTAGGCCTCCCAGGCGATGAGTTCGATGCGCCGCAGCGAATCGGCCTCGGCGCGGAAGGCCGGGTCTTGAAAGGGCTGCATGAAACGTTCATGGAACTCGGCGCGCTGCAGCGTCTTCGGCGCCTGTCCTTTCCGGATCGTGGGAGGCATGTCGCAATCTAGGCTGCCCGCGCGGCAACCGGAGCCCGTGCCCGATGCCGTCTTCCGGTAGGCGGGCGACTACAGCAGCCTCAGCCCAGCTTCCCGTTCTGGAAGTCGTGCACCGCCTGCCGGATCTGCTCGGGCGTGTTCATCACGAAGGGGCCGTACTGCGCGATGGGTTCGTTGAGCGGCCTGCCGGCTATGAGCAGCGCGCGCGCCGGGCTGTGGTTGGTCGCGCCGGCGCGCAGCACCACGCCGTCGCTGCCCGGGTCGTTGGCGAGGATGGCCATGCGCCGCGTCGGGATCTCGCTGCCCGCGATCCACAGCGATTCGCGGAACACGTAGACCAGGGCGTTGTGGTCCTGCGGCAGCGGCTGCGCGAATTCGGCGTTTGGCGGCAGCTCGATGTCCAGGTAGAGCGGCTCGGTGTGCTCGCGCCGCACGGCGCCTTCGATGCCGTGGCTCGCGCCCGCGATCACGCGCACGCGCGCGCCGCCGGTGGTGGTGAATTCGGGAATCTCCGCGCTCTGGATGTCGCGATACCAGGGCTCGCGCATCTTGTCTTTCGCGGGCAGGTTCAGCCAGAGCTGGAAGCCTTCCATCAGCCCTTCTTCCTGCTCGGGCAGTTCGCTGTGCACGAGGCCGCGGCCGGCGGTCATCCACTGCACGCCGCCGTTTTCCAGCAGTCCTTCGTGGCCCGCGCTGTCGCGGTGGCGCATGCGCCCGGCGATCATGTACGTGACGGTCTCGAAGCCGCGGTGCGGATGGTTGGGAAAGCCGCCGATGTAGTCGCCCGGGTTGTCGCTGCCGAAGGCGTCGAGCATGAGATACGGGTCGAGCCGCTTCTGCAGGGGCTGCTGCAGCACGCGGGTGAGCTTCACGCCGTCGCCATCGCTGGTGGAAACACCGGCCACGATGTGGTCGATGCCGCGCGGCGTGGCGACGGGATCGGTGGGGTGATTGGCGTGGGGGTTGGCGTTCGTCATGCGTCCATGGTGGCACTAACGCCCGCGCCGCGCCACCCGCGCGCTGTCAGCCGACGGCTCGTGCGGCCTGCAGCTTCAGGGCCATTGCTGGCGCTGCCAGTAGCTGTATTTCCACTGCGTCCCGAAGCCGGCGCGGCGGTACAGCGACAGCGCCGCCTGGTTGTTCGCATCGACCTGCAGGAACACGCGCTCGAAGCCCCGTTCCGACGCGGCCTGCGCCAGCCCGGCCAGCACGCGCCCCGCGAGGCCCCGGCCGCGCTGCGCCTGGTCGGTGCGCATGCCGTGCACGCTGGCCCAGCCGTGGCCGAAGGCCATCGCGCCGGCGGCCACGGTGCGGCCGCCCTCGCGCACGCTGGCGTAGAGCGTGCCCTTGGCGCGCGAGAGCATGCGCACGCGATGGGCGCCGTCCACGGGGTCGAAGCCCTCGCCGAGGAACAGGGCCGACCAGGCGTTGTCGGGCGCGCGGTCGACGTCGGCCAATGCGCCGCCCGGCGCGGCCACCTGCCGCATGCGCTGCACCGAGCCGATCTGCACGCAGGTGGGGCTGTCGGCCATGTAGTGCCTGCGCTCCAGCTCGGCGCGCAGGCTGTCGAAGCAGGATGCGTCGGCAAGCCGCAGCGCGGGCGCGGCCTTGCGGCTGTCGTAGCGGTCCTCGATGCGGTCGAGCGTGGCGGCCTCGACCGCGCCGCGATGCAGCGGCACGGCCGACTTGGCGCGCTTGACGGTGCCGCTGGCGAAAGGCAGCAGCCAGCCGTCGATTTCCTCGGTCAGGTCGGGCGACACCGCCGCGATGGTGGCGCGTTCGATGGCTTCGATATCGGTGGCGCCCAGCACGGCTGTGTTCGTCATTGCGTTGCGGCCTCCGGCGCCATGAATTTCGCCGCGGCCACGCTCTTGAGCAGGGCCTCGCGCTGGTTGCGGCTGATTCCGCGGATGCCTTCGGCGATCCATTTGACGCGGTCGGCGTCGATCTGGCCGTCGCGGCGCCATTGCTCGAGCACGGCCTGCGGCTTGTGCAGCATGGCTGCGAGCCACACGGCCTGTGCCGGCTCCAGCGTGCGCGCGCTGCGCTTGAAGTAGCGCCTGGCCGCAGCCTCGGCGCCGCAGAGATTGCCGCCCCAGGGCGCGTTATCCAGGTACAGCTGCAGGATGCGGGCCTTGCCCAGCGTCTGCTCCATCTCGACCGCGTAGAGCAGTTCGCGCAGCTTGCGCTCGGCCGTGCGGTCGCTGCCCGTCACCAGCAGCTTGGCGAGCTGTTGCGTGAGCGTGCTGCCGCCGCGCCGTGTCTGGCCGGGCTTCTGGTTGTTGTCGATGGAGGCGAGGATTTCCGTCAGGTCGTAGCCGCCGTGGGTGAAGAAGCGCTGGTCTTCGGCAGCGATGACGGCGCGCGCCAGCCAGCTGTCGTTGGCCAGCTTCGCCGAGGGGCCACAGCTGGTGCGCGCGCCCAGCATGGCCTCGGTGCCCAGCCCTTCCACGGTGAACTGGCTGATGGCCGGCTGCACCGCGAAGGTGGCTTCGGGCAGCACGAGCTGGCCGCGCAGCGCCAGCGTGCCGCCGATGCGCGCGCGCTGCAGCTCCGGCAGGGCGGGCACCAGCACCGCGTACCAGCGGGCGATGGGCGCGTCCTGCACGCTGGCGTTGAGGTGGATGTTCTTCGGCATGAGCCTGCCGTCCCAGTGGCCTTGGAGCTGGCTCGCGTCGTTGCTCTGCGGCGTGGCCTCGAAGGTGCCGTTGAGCGTGTTGCCGTCGCGCTTCACCGTGGCGACCAGGCGATCGACGCGGATCGGCTGGGTGCCCAGCGCCGGCACCTCGGCGCTGCAGGGCGCGCACTGCATTTCCAGCAGTTCGCCGGCCGGCTTCCAGGCGAAGCGCACGGTGCCGAATCGGGTGCCGAACGAGCGGCCGTCGAGATACGGCGCGAACCATGTCGAGGTGGCCACGCGCACCGCCGTCGGCACGCCGATCTCGAAATTCAGCGGCCCCGCCTTCACCGTGGTGCTCCATTCGCCGGCAGCCGGCGCGAGCGCCAGCTTGACTATCAAAAAGATAGCTACACAGGCCGTAATGACCAGGGCCAGCAGGCCATAGAGCACGAATCGCAGGGTCTTCTTCACAGGCAGGTTTCTCAGATCGGTCTCGCTACGGTGACAGCTTGCCACGGCCCATGCGATTGGCCGCTGGCTGCTGCCCAGTACCAGCTTGAAGTGTCAGTGAAAGCCGTGCCCCGGGCGTCGACGATGCGCTCGCAGACGCGGATTTTTTGCGCTCCGTGCCGTTGAGCAACAAAACAGCGCCACATGCGCTCGCGCGCGTCGCGTTCCAGGCGCGCCTGCTCGATGCGGTAGCCCAGTGCGCGGTAGCAGTCGGCGGCCGGATGCAGCATGCGCGTGGGCTGGCTGACCTCGCGCATCACCAGCGTCTGGGTGCCGTCGGTCATGCGGCCGATGGCGCCGGGGAAGCGGTCCGCGAAACGCTGCTCCACGTCGCTGAGCGCCAGCGGGCGCAGCGCGGCGCCGTCCCATTCGCTGGGCCATTCGTGCGACGCGACGGCGGGTGCCATCGGTTCCGCCGGCGTGCGCAGGGCCGCCATGGCCGACCACAGCATGCACAGCAGCATCGCGAACGCGAAAGCGGTCTTGTGGCCGATGCGGTTGATGAAATGGTTTGCGAACCAGCGCTCAAAGAACGGTGTCGACATGGCGGCCTCCGTGGGTGGTGATCAGGCCCGGAATGGGCAGTTCGGCGGCTTCGGGCTCGGCGCGTGCGGGCACCATCAGCCGGGCGATGGAGCCGCAGACCACCGCCAGCACCACGAGGCCCAGCGTGTTGTGCGCCCACGGGGCGAGCGGATGGCCGGCGCCCTCGAAGGCGATCAGCACGCTATTGCGCACGATGTTCCCGGCAAGCACCAGCAGGCCGACCATCGGCAGCCGCGCCATGAAGTCCCGGCCGCTGCGCGAAGCCCACAGCGCGACCGCGCAGGCCGTGAAGTAGCCCAGCCACACCATCTGCACGCCCGAGCAGGGCGCATCGACGATCACGAGGCGGCCGTCGACCGCCAGGCTCGCGCCTTCGCGCGCCACGTCGAAGCCCGGCGACAGCAGCCAGCGGCTGACCTCGGCCGTCACCACGCGCAGCGGATAGCCCGCATAGAACTGCAGCGAGGAGAGCAACGGCAGCGCGAGCACCGCGAGGCCGGCCACCGGCAGTGCCGCTACCTTGCGCGGCAGGAAGGCCAGCAGCCCGCAGGCCAGCGCCAGCACAGCGATCAGCCCGGCCGCGAGCGGTGGCAACGCGGGCATGAAGCCGAGCCCCGTGCGCATCAGCGTCGCGAGCACGGTGCCCGCGCCGGCCAGCGCGAGCCAGCCCAGCCGGGGCGACGCGCGCAACTCGCGCCGGCGGCTCCAGGCCAGCGCTGCGAGCGCGACCAGCGCCAGCAGGCCCAGCGGATCGTCGGAGCCGTCGCGCATGCGCTGCGCCATCCAGACCCAGGTGGGCATCAGCGCGATGAACTGCAGGCCGATCCAGCCGGCAGCCGGCGTGCGGTCGATGTGGATGCCCCAGTCCACGATGCGCGGATGGCGGTGGGCAAGCATTGCCAGAGACATTCTTTTCTTTCTTACGGATGGATCAGGCAGTGAAGCGGCGCGCGTCGTTGCGGCGCGCGCGGCGGCGCAGCATGGCGAGCATCGACAGCACCACGACGATGGCGCCCAGCGATTCGGGCTCGGGCGTGCTCGGCACCTCGGCGCCGAGCGCCAGCTCGCTCACGCCTTGCGGCAGGGGCAGCGGCTGGTTCACGTCCACGCTGTCCTGCGGTGCGACGTTGCGCACCACCTTGTCGACGGCGATGAAGCTCGTGTATTGGGTGAGCAGGCTGTACCTCAGGCCCAGCTCGGTGATGCGGTCCTTCAGGGCCGTGCCGCCTTCCAGCGTCTCCTGGTCGCTCAGGCTCTGGATGCGGTGGCGCGCCCACAGCGTGCGCAGCGCGGCCGTGTCCTGGCGGGTGCTGCCGTCGATGCGCACTTGCTGGCGGTAGGGGCCGCTGGCGCCCTGGCCTTCGATGATCACGCGGCCTTTTGCCTCGCCGCGCCACTTGCCGAACACGATCACCGGTCGTTCGCCGAGCACGTCGGGCAGCGCCTGCGGCTCCACGTCGTACACATCGAGGCCGCCGAAGGTGGCCTTCACGTTCGTGAGCACCGGCGACTCGACCATGCGGCGGAAGCGCGCGGCCTGCTCGGGGGCCTGGACCGGGTCGGTGATGATGAAGGGCTCGCCCATGCCGGCGCGCGCAATGCCTTCCATCAGGCTGCGGTTGACCGAGGAGCCGATGCCGAAGGCGAACACGTTGGCTTTCGACAGGTTGTTGCGCACCAGCTCGAAGGCCTCGCGCTCGACCGTCACGTAGCCGTCGGTCACCACTACCACGGTGCGCGACACGTTCTCTTCCTTGGGTTCTGCATACACGCGCTTGAGCGCCGGAATGAGCTCGGTGCTTCCGCTGCCGCTGTAGTTCTTGATGGTGGCCAGCGCCTGCTCGATGTTGGCGCGCGTGGCCGGCACCGACTTGGGCGACAGCATCTTGTTGCTACCCGAAAAGAGCAGCACGTTGAAGGTATCGCTCGGACGCAGGCCGCCGATCAGGCGTTCGAGCACCGTCTTCGCGGTGTCGAGCGGAAAGCCGTGCATCGAGCCCGAGATGTCGACCACGAAGATGTAGTCGCGCGGCGAGATCGCGCTGGCGGCCACGGCCTTGGGCGGCTCGACCATGGCGAGGAAGAAGTTCTCGGCGTTCTCCCCCTGGCCCTTGTAGAGCATCAGGCCCGATTCGATCTTCTCGCCCGCGAGGCGGTAGTCGAGCACGAAGTCGCGGTTGTCGGCGGGACGGCCGTCGGCGGCGAGCGCGATGTCGGCGTGCTGGTCCTCGTCGCTCTTCTTCACGTCGATGGTGTGCGTGGCCGAGCGGATCTCCTTGATGCCCATCGGCGTGTCGATGGTGGCCTTGAGCCTGAAGCTGGTGCCGGCGGCGGTGCCCGCGGGCAGCGTGGGCTGCGCGACCCACTTGGCCTGCGCGTTCTCCGATTGCGGCGAGTTGTAGCGCGGGCCGACCACGGTCGGGAACACGAACTGGTAGTTGCCCGACTGCGGCACCAGCAGCTCGGTGTAACGCAGCTCCACCTTCACGTCGTCGCCCGGCAGGATGTTGGCGACGTTCATCTGGAACACGTTGGGCAGGTGCTGCTCGAGCAGCGCGGCAGTCTTGCCTTCCTTCTTGGCCGTGTCGTACTCGATCTGCGCCTGCTGCTTCTCGCGGATCTGCGCGGTGATGAGCCGGTCGGCCAGCCGTACGTTGAGGCCGCTTACCGCGGCCTTGGTCGAGCCGGGGAACACGTACTTCGCCTCGATGGCGCGCTGGCCTTCGTTGCGGTAGGTCTGCGTGACCGTCACATCGGCGATCACGCCCGAGATCTTCACCGAGACCTCAGTGCCCTTGAGCGGCAGGCGGTCGACCGAAGGATCGTCGCTCTTCACGAAGAAATAGGGGCTCTCGGTCTTCAGGCGCGGACCGGCGGGCGCTTCCTGAGCGTGCGCCGGGCGCACGCCCATGGCGATGAAGCCCGCGGTCGCCAGGCTCACGGTGGCGAGCCAGAGCCAGCGGCCGGGACGTGGGGTGGTTTGGGCATCCATGGCGGGGGTCCTTGTCCGTGCGAACTTGCACGGCCGCAACTTTCTCCAGCGCGCGAGAAGCCAGTTGGAAGGCGTCTTGAAGTCGCCGACAGCCCGCATCCGCTGTGTGAAGTCTGTGTGAAGCGAGGCGGCCCGGGCCCTTCACACGGCCTTCGGGTCGCGCGGCGAGCATCGCGGCCACCGCTACAGACGAGGAGAGAAAAAATGCTTCAGTTGCTCAGGGTCGTGATGAGTTCCATGCTGGCCAAGGTCGCCGGCCTGCTGTTCCTGCTGCTGCTGCTGTGCATTCCGCTGGGAGAGATCGATTCGATCAACCGCGCACGCGGCGAGAGCCAGCGAGAGGCGGCCAGCGAACTCGCCGCCACCTACGCCGGGCGCCAGACCATGGTCGGCCCGCTGCTGCTGGTGCCCTACGTGGAGCGCTGGATGGAGCCGCTGCGCAACGCGCAGGGCAAGGTGATCGGCCAGGAACCGCGCAGCAAGGAAATGGCCCACGTGGTGTTCCCCGACAAGCTGCACATCGAGGGCACGATGGCGCCGCAGGAACGCTATCGCGGCATCTTCAGGATTCCCTTCTACACGCTCGACGCCACGCTCAGCGGCGGCTTTGCCGCCTTCGACCCGAAGGCCGTGTCGCACAGCGAGACCGACTCGAAGATCGAATTCAAGGCCCCGCTCATCGCCTTCAACGTGAGCGACCTGCGCGGCCTCGATGGCTCGCCGACCATGACCATGGGCAGCGAAGCCCTGCGCTTCAGGCAGCGCGTGCCCGGCCTGGATGACGATGCCTGGTTCGCCAACGGCATCCATGCCCCCGTCACCGGCGCCGCGCTCGCCGCGTGGCAGGCCGGCACGCCGATTCCCTTCGAGATGAAGCTGGGCCTGGTCGGACAGGACACGCTCGCCATCGCACCCATCGCCGAAGAAACGACCGCGCACCTGAGCTCGCCCTGGGCACACCCCAGCTTCGGCGGCCGCTTTCTCGCGGCCCAGCGCAGCGTGACGCCGCAGGGCTTCGATGCCCACTGGCGCGTTTCCTCGCTCGTGACCTCGGCGCGCGAACAGGTTCGCGCAGGCCTCTCGGGCCGGGGCGGCGCAGTGGATGTGGCCAGCAGCGCCGACGTGGCAGCGACGGCTGCCCCCGCTGTCCCGGCACGTCGCAACCTGGGCCCTTTGCAGACCTTCGACGTATCGCTCGCTCAGCCCATCAACGTCTATTCGATGAGCACGCGCGCGGGCAAGTACGGCGTGCTCTTCATCGGCCTGGTGCTGATGGCCGCCTTCATGTTCGAGTTGTTCCGCAAGCTGCGCCTGCATCCGATCCAGTACGGCCTGGTGGGCCTGTCGATCGCGCTCTTCTTCCTGCTGCTGCTGGCGCTGTCCGAGAAGTTCGCCTTCTGGATGGCGTACGCGAGCGCCGCCTCGGCAAGCGTCGCGCTGCTGGCCGTGTACTTCAGCGCGGTGCTCGGCGGCTGGCAGCGCGGCCTCTCGTTCGGCGCGTTCGTGGCGCTGCTGTACGGCGCGCTCTACGGCCTGCTGGCTTCGGAAAGCAATGCGCTGCTGCTGGGCGCGCTGCTGATCTTCGGCATGCTGGCCACCTTGATGCTCGTGACGCGCAAGGTCGACTGGTACGCGCTCTCGCGCCGCAGCGAAGCCGCGCCCGTGGCTGTGCCCGAGGCGCAGACGGCCGCATGAGGCTGCTGCGGGTCATCGCTGGTGCATCGGGCTGGCTGGCGCTGGCCGTGCTGTGGTTCTGGGCCTGGCACCTGAAGGACCCGCACCTGCGCTTCATGCGTGCCTGGGAACTGCCGCTGCTGCTGGCTTTTCTTCTTGCGGGCATCGCGCTCGCATGGCGCTACGCACGAGGCAGGCTGCGGCCCGTGGCACTGGGACTGGCATTCGCAGCCCTGCTCACGGCGCTGTGCAACGAAGCGATGTCGCGCCAGCATCGCGCCGAGGTGAATGCGATGGAGGGCCCGCTCGCGCAGGCGGTGGGCGCGCATTTCATCGTCGGCTATGACGACGCGAAGGAGTTGCGCGAACTGGCACGCAAGGGGCTGATCGGCGGCATCTTCGTCACCGGCCGCAATGTCAGGGGCCGCACGGCCGAAGAACTGCGCGACGAGATCGCGGGCCTGCAGGCGCTGCGCCGTTCGGCCGGCCTGCCGCCGCTGATCGTCGCAACCGACCAGGAAGGCGGCGCTGTCTCCCGCCTGTCCCCATTGATCGAACGCCAGCCCGCGCTCGCCTCGCTTCTCGATGCCGATCTGCCAGAAGACGAACTCGCCCAGAGCGCCCATGCCTACGGCGCGCAACAGGGCAGGGCGCTCGCCGATCTGGGCGTCACGCTCAACTTCAGCCCGGTGGTGGACCTGCGCACCGGCCGTGCGCCGGGCCGCTGGGACTTCCACACCCGCATCGACGAACGCGCCATCTCGGCCGACCCGGCGGTCACCGCGCAGGTGGCGCTCGCTTACGAACTGGGCCTCGAGTCGGCAGGCGTACGAGGCACGCTCAAGCACTTTCCCGGCCTGGCCGGCGTGACCGAGGACACCCACCATTTCGCCGCCGAACTGCGCACGCCGGTCGCCCGGCTCGCGGCGCACGACTGGAAGCCGTTTCAAGACGTATCGAAACATTCGGATGCGGCCATCATGCTGGGCCATGTCATCCTTGAGGAACTCGACGCCGCTTATCCGGTCTCTTTCTCGCGCAAAATCGTACAGCGGGTGATCCGAGGCGAACGGGGCTACCAGGGCCTGCTCGTCACCGACGATCTCACGATGGCCGCGGCCTACAACCGCGGTCTTTGCGACGCCACCGTCCGTGCCCTCGACGCCGGGGTGGATCTTCTTCTTATCGCCTTCGACCACGACAAGTACTTCGACGCGATGCATTGCGCGCAGCGTGCTGCGCGGCAAGGCACGTTCGAGCTCCGGAAGCCGGAACGCGCAGGCGCGCCGCGGCTCCAACCCTTTCGCTAGCCAAACAGGCATTTCCCATGTTCAAACGCACAAACTCCAAGGCTCCCGGCGACGACGGCGCGGCGCCGCGCGATTCCCGCCTCGACTGGAAGCGCATCGCCGGCTGGGGCGCCATCGGTGTCGGCTCCGGCGCGCTGGTGGTGCTGGTCGCGGCCATCGTCGCCGTGGTGACCATCTACCCGAAGCTGCCCGATGTCTCGGAGCTTTCCGACTACCGCCCCAAGCTGCCGCTGCGCGTGTATTCGACCGAAGGCCAGCTGATCGGCGAGTTCGGTGAAGAGCGGCGCAACCTCACGCCCTTCGCCAACATCCCGAAGGTGATGAAGGACGCGGTGCTGGCCGTGGAGGACGCCCGCTTCTACGACCACGGCGGCGTCGACTACAAGGGCTTCGTGCGCGCGGCCGTGGCCAGCCTGAAGGGCGGACGCAAGCAGGGCGCCTCGACCATCACGATGCAGGTGGCGCGCAACGTGTACCTGAGCTCCGAGCGGACCATGAGCCGCAAGACCTACGAAATCCTGCTGGCGATGCGGCTGGAGCAGCAGCTCACGAAGGACCAGATCCTCGAGATCTACCTGAACCAGATCTACCTCGGCAACCGCGCCTACGGTTTCGCCGCCGCGGCCGAGACCTACTTCGGCAAGCCCTTGCAGAACATCACCATCGCCGAGGCCGCGATGCTCGCCGGCCTGCCGAAGGCGCCCGGCGCCAACAACCCGGTGGCCAACCCGCGACGCGCGCGTGCGCGCCAGCTGTACGTGATCGACCGCATGCAGGAGACCGGCTTCATCACCGCCGAGCAGGCGGCCGCCGCGAAGAAGGAAGAGCTGCACCTGCGCGATGCGGCCGACCCCAACCGCCTGCATGCCGAATACGTCGCCGAGACGGTGCGCCAGATGATGTACGCGCAGTACGGCGACAGCATCTACACCAGCGGCATGAAGGTCTACACCTCGATCGTGGCGGCCGACCAGGCTGCGGCCTACAGGTCGCTGCGCAAGGGCATCATGGACTACGAACGCCGCCAGCCCTACCGCGGGCCCGAGAAGTTCGTCGACCTGCCGAGCGAGCAGAAGGAAATCGACGAAGCGGTGGACGACGCGCTGGCCGAGCACCCCGACAACGGCGACGTGATCGCGGCCGTGGTGCTCGATGCGAGCACGAAGGAAATCAGCGCGGTGCGCGCAAACGGCGAGACCATCCAGATCACGGGCGATGGTTTGAAACCCGCGCAGTCGGGCCTTGCCGCGAAGGCGCCGCCCAACATCAAGATCCGTCGCGGCGCGGTCATCCGCGTGGCGAAGACGCCGAAGAACACCTGGGAAATCACCCAGCTGCCCGAGGTGGAGGGCGCCTTCATCGGCATGGATCCGCGCAGCGGCGCCATCAAGGCGCTGGTGGGCGGCTTCGACTACGGCAAGAACAAGTTCAACCACGTGACACAGGCCTGGCGCCAGCCGGGTTCGAGCTTCAAGCCCTTCATCTATTCGGCCGCGCTCGAGAAGGGCTTCACGCCCGCCACCGTGGTGAACGACGCGCCGCTGTACTTCGACGCCAGCGCCAACGGCGGCCAGGCCTGGGAACCCAAGAACTTCGAGGGCACCTACGAAGGTCCGATGCCGCTGCGCAACGCGCTGATGAAGTCGAAGAACCTCGTCACGCTGCGCGTGCTGCAGTCCATCGGCACTCCCTATGCGCAGGACTGGGTCACCAGGTTCGGCTTCGACAAGGACAAGCAGCCCGCCAACCTGCCGATGGGCCTAGGCGCAGGCTCGGTCACGCCGATGCAGATGGCGGTGGGCTACTCGGTGTTCGCCAACGGCGGCTACCGCGTCAATCCCTACCTCGTCACGCGCGTCACCGACCTGCGCGACAAGGTCATCATGGAGACCGAGCCGCCAGTGCTCGACGAATCGCGCCGCGCCATCCCGCAGCGCAACGCCTTCATCATGGACTCGCTGCTGCAGAGCGTGGTGCGAAACGGCACCGGCTTCAAGGCCTACCAGGCACTCAAGCGCGACGACCTCTACGGCAAGACCGGCACCACCAACGATTCCTTCGACACCTGGTTCGCCGGCTTCCAGCCGACGATGGTCGGCATCGCATGGGTCGGCTACGACACGCCGCGCCAGCTCGGCGTGCGCGGCGAGACCGGCGGCAGCCTTAGCCTGCCGATCTGGACCGGCTACATGCAGACCGCGCTGCAGGGCGTGCCCGTGACTCACCCGGCCCAGCCCGAGGGCGTGGTGAGCATCGACGGCGAGTGGTACTTCGACGATTTCACGCCGGGCCACAACGTGGCGAGCCTGGGCCTGGAGAGCAGCGACACGCTGCCGCCGCCGGTCGAGCAACTCACCGGCGCGCCCGTCGGTGCGCCGCCCCCGCCGGAGGAACGCAACCGGATCCTCGATTTCTTCCGGTAGCCGCACTTCTTCGAGAAACCGGAAGCGAAGGCGGGTTCGCGGTGCCTACACTCGGTACCGCTTCCCGCCTTTTCCTTTTTCTCCTTCTTCCGCATCCATGGAAATCCTCACCCTGGTGGCGCTCGTCGCCGCCGGCTTCTACATCCTCAAGTCCAGGGAACAACGCCTGCGCATCGCCCTGCTGGCGAGCCACCTCGGCCGCTACCAGATCGAAAAGCTGATGGAGAGCCTCACATCCGGCTACATGCGCTGCCTCGGCGAGGACGACGCCGAGCGCCGCCGCCAGATCTGGCAGATCCTGGACAGCACAGAGGAAAAACTCTCCGGCCAGATCGATGGCTTCGCAGCCGAGTTCTCGCGCATGCCCGAACCCGTCACCCGCGTAAGCAAGCTGCCCGTGGCCATTCCGCTCTTCACCCAGTTCTTTCCGTCGGCGGCCTTCGACATGCGCCAGGCGTTGCTCATCCACGCACGCGGCATCGCCGGCGTGATGCGCAACGAAGCAGGCCGCACACCCAAGTCCAAGGCCTACATGATGTCGGCCGAACTGTTCCTGCTGCAGCACACCTGCCACTGGTATTGCCGATCGAAGACGGTGGCGTCGGCGCGCATGATCGGGCAGCACCAGACGCAGTACCTGCAGGCACTGCGTGCGGTGAGCCCGCAGACGCGCGAAGCCTATTGCGCGCTGATCGGGCGCTGAGCTTCCTGCAATGCAGTCCACCGGTCTCGATCACCATCGGGTTCACGCGGGACAGGGCGATTTCGTCTGCCAAGGCGAAGTTCTGTACGCACCGGTCAAGTCGCTCTGGTTCTCGGGCATGGCCGCCGCCGCACTGGTTGGCGGTTTTTTCTTTTTCCGGTGGGATGCATTCGCGCTTTTCGTCGTCAGCACCGCGTTCGTGCTGTTGTTCGGCCACTCGCTGGGCAGCCATCGCCAGCTGATTCATCACAGCTTCCAATGCCCCCGATGGCTGCGCTGCACGTTGATCTATTGCGGCGTGCTGGTCGGCCTTGCGGGCCCGCTGGGAATTCTTCGCCAGCACGAGTTGCGCGACTACGCGCAACGTCTGTCGGTCTGTCACGACTACCTGAGGCACGGCCGCGGTTTCTGGACGGATGCCTGGTGGCAGCTTCACTGCGAGCTTCATCTCTCGCATCCGCCCGACATCCGGATCGAGCCTCTCGTCGCGAACGACCGCTTGCTGCACTGGCTCGAAAGAACCTGGATGCTGCAGCAACTGCCTGTCGCCTTGCTCTTTTATCTCTGGGGCGGATGGGCTTTCGTCTTCTGGGGCGTATGCGCACGCGTCACTGCCGGCGTGCTGGGCCATTGGCTGATCGGCTGGTTCGCGCACAACCAGGGCGAGATGAATTACGAGGTGCGCGGTGCCGCCGTACAGGGACGCAACATCCCATGGACTTCGCTGTTGACCATGGGCGAGAGCTGGCACAACAACCACCATGCCTATCCAGGCTCGGCCCGGCTGGGACTCGCGCCCGGCGAATGGGATCCGGGCTGGTGGATGCTCAGGTTGTTCGAGCGCTGCGGCATGGCATGGGATCTGCGCCAGCCGGATTCGCTGCCGCCGCGCCCCGAGCTTGTCGAAATCCGCTCAGTGATGCGATGACGACAACGGCAACGTCAGCGTAGCCACCGCCCCGCCGCGCGATGCGTTGCCCAGGTCGATGCGGCCGTGGTGCAAGGCCGCGATCTCCTTGACGAAGGCAAGGCCCAGCCCGGTGCTCTTCTTCTGGCTGTGCGGCCTGGCGAGCGAATAGAACTTCTCGAAGACTTTTTCCTGCGCGTAATCCGGAATGCCGGGGCCATGGTCGCGCACGCTCACGCGGGCCAGCTTGGAAGTGGTTTCGAGGGTGAGCAGCACCTCGCTGTCCAGCGGCGAGAAGTCGATGGCGTTGTCGAGCAGGTTGCTGATGGCGCGGCGCAGCAGGAAGGGGTCGCCCTCGGTGCGGGCTTCGTTGCGGATGTTCACGAGCAGCCTGATGTTGCGCTTCGCGGCCGCAGGCTGCGCGCTCGCGGCGATGTCTTCGATCAGCGCGGCGAGCGACACCGGCTCCGTGCGGTCGAGCGCGCGCCGCGTCTCCAGCGCGGTAAGTTCCATCATGCGGTCGACGATTTCCTGGATGCGTTGGGTCTCGCGCTCGATGTTCTTCAGGAACCGTTCGCGCTCGGCGTGCGGCATCGACGGTTCCTGCAGCAGCTCGGCCGCGCCGCGAATGGCGGAGAGCGGGCTCTTCACTTCGTGCGTGAAGGTCTGGACGTAGTCGGCCACGTAGTTGCGGCCGGTGAGCGCGTCGCGCATTTCGCTGAAACCTGTGCGCACGCCGTCGATAGCGCGCCTCACCATGCGTGAAAGGCTCAGGCTGCGCTGGGCGCGCACCCAGGTCCAGTAGTCACGGATCAGGCCGAAGGGCCGCACCAGCCAGACCGAGACGATCAAGGTGAGCAGCAGCAGCGCGAGCGCCGAACCCACGCCGACCCAGATGGTGCGCCCGCGCGCGTCTTCCACGAACTGGCCGAAGCTTTGCACCGGCTTGCCGACGCTGACCATGCCGACGATCTCGTTGTTCCAGCGGATCGGCGCGCCCACGTACATGACCGAGGTGCGCGGATCGCCGTCGACGTCGCGCGACGTGCGCGCGCCGTACAGGCCGGCGAGCGTGCGGCTCACGTCGCTCCACTTCGAATAGTCGGCGCCGAGATGCCTGCCGAGCGAGTCGAACATGACGCGGCCGTTGCGGTCGGTGACGTACACGCGCAGCTCGACGCGGCTCTTGTGCAGGTTGTAGATCTGCGCCGAGAACTCGCGCGCGTAGACGGTGCGGAACAAAGGCTCCAGCCGCGCGGTGTTGATGGCGCCGGCGATCACGTCCTGCTCGACCAGGCTGGCCACGAGCTGCGAGGTTTCTACCAGCGATTCCTCGGCGGATTCGCGATAGCGGGGATCGATATCGGAGACGACGCGATAGAGAAGGAAGGCGATGCCCGCCGTGTAGATCAGCAGGATCCCGATGAAGATGCGCGTGCGCCGTGTCACGACGCCTTGGCGGGCAGTTCTTCGTTCAGCGCGTAGCCGGTGCCGCGCAGCGTGCGGATCGGCTCCACTTCCGGCGCGATCGCCTTGAGCTTGGCGCGCAGGGTCTTGATGTGGGCATCGACGGTTCGGTCGAAGCTGTCGCTGGAGTCGTCCCAGACGAGTTCGAGCATTTCATCGCGCGTGAAGACGCGGCCGGGGCGCTGCACCAGGAGTCTCAGCAGGCCGTATTCATAGCGCGAGAGTTCGAGCAGCCGGCCGTAGTAGCGAATCTGCATGCGCTCGGTATCCAGTGCGAAGGGCGATACGGGGGCCTGGGAGCCCGCAGGAGCGCCGTTCGCGGAAGTTTGATGCCCCCCCACGTGATTCGTGCCCGCGGCGCCTTGGGGGGCGCCTGAGCCGCTCCTGGCACTGCGCCGCAGGATGGTCCGCACGCGCGCGACCAGCTCCCTTGGAGAAAAGGGCTTGGCGATGTAGTCGTCGGCGCCCAGTTCGAGGCCCACCACGCGGTCTATTTCGTCGCTGCGGGCCGTAAGGAACACCATGGGCACCTCCGGTCCTCCCATGGACTGGTTGAGCGCCTGCAGGCGCTTGAAGAGCTCGAAACCGTTGAGGTCGGGCAGTCCGATGTCCAGGATGGCCAGCGCCGGTGGTTCCTGCGCGAACTGGGCGATCGCTTCCTCGGCCGTGGCGCACCAGACAGGGATGAATCCGTCGCTTTTCAGGACGTATTGCAGCGTGTCGGCGATGCCCGACTCGTCTTCGGCGATCAGGATCCGGGGTTTGAAGCTCATCCACGGATGTTACCGAGGGGAGGACCGGCCGGGAGGGCCGGTTCGCCCCCAGCTTCCGGGACCGGCGCGGCCATTCGCGGCGTTTTTTTCGGGCGCGGCTTTTCCTCTTCTTGTCTTCTTGTTTTTCTTATTCAAATTAGTAGTAGTAGATAAGGGTCGCCCCCCTCTGTGGACATGCCCTTTTTTTCGTTATGCGACAAGCACTTGTCATGCCGCTGTCACTGTGCGCAGCCGCGCTTCCGGTTTGTACGCGCGACATGGACAACATTGGGTAACCCTTCGGGCCTGTGGATAAACCATGCCTTGTTCAAGAAATGTCCCCAGACTTGTCCTTTGACGGCACTTCAGAAATCTGCGAAAGACGGTTTTCGCCCGGAGAAATTCATTGCTGAAAATTTGGGCAAACCGTAGATTTCCATTTGAAATCAATAACTTGCAAGACCCCTACACAGAAGTGCCGACGTTATCCACAGAGTTGCCCAAGGTTTGTGGGGAGAACGCCCGACGGAACCTTCGGACCGCAGCCACGACCCCACCGGATCATTGAAATTGCGGAAATATCGAACATGACACCTTCTGAAACAAAGTCGATCGTTACCCTGAGCCTGCTGGCCGCCTTCGTGGACGGCGAGAAGCACGAGCGCGAGCGCGCCGAGATCAAGCGCATCGCGGAAGGCCTGTCGCAGGCCGACGGGCTGAACCTGCCGACGCTCTACCAGGACGTGCTGATGAAGCGGGTGTCGCTGGCGTCGGTGGCGGGCGAGCTCAAGAGTCCGGAAGCGAGGCAGCTCGCCTACGAAATGGCGGTGTGCGTCTGCGACGCGGACGGCACGCAGTCGGAGGCGGAGCGGATGTTCCTGGCGGACGTGCGCACCTCGCTGGGCCTGGACGCCTCGGCGGCCGCGTTCTCGCAGCAGGCGGAAGAAATCGCCGCGGTGCCGGTGGCCGCCACTGCGGCGGCCGCATCGGTGCCTGCAGCGCCGAAGAGTCCCGACACGGCGGAGCTGGACAAGTCCATCCTCAACGCCTCCATCCTCAACGGCGCGCTCGAGCTGCTGCCCGAGACGCTATCGACCATGGCGATCATTCCGCTGCAGATGAAGCTGGTCTACCGCATCGGCCAGGCCTACGGCTACCAGCTGGACAGCGGACACATCAAGGATTTCCTCGCGACCGTCGGGGTTGGCCTTACCTCGCAGTACCTGGAGCAGGCCGGGCGCAAGCTGCTCGGCGGCTTGCTCGGCAAGGTCGGCGGCGGCCTGCTGCGCGGCCTCGGCAACCAGGCTGTGAGCTCGGGGATGAGCTTCGCGTCGACCTACGCGCTGGGGCACGTGGCAAAACGCTATTACGCTGGCGGTCGCACGCTCTCGGCGCAGATGCTGAAGGACGCGTTCTCGGGCGTGGTGAAGGAAGGGCAGAGCCTGCAGACGCAGTACCTGCCGGCGATCCAGGAAAAGGCCCGCACGCTGGATGCGGGCAAGGTCTTGTCCTTGGTGCGCGGCGCTTGAAGGACTTATTCCAGGAACATCGTGGAACCGGCTTCGCCGGGCCACAGGTGTTGCCCCCGGCGAGGGGGTAGGCGAAGCGACACGAAGTGCGCGAAGCCTGGGGGAGTACCTAGTTCGCCAGGTCGTCGAGGATCGGGCATTCGGGGCGCGCGTCCCCGTGGCAGCAGTGCACCAGGTGCGCCAGCGTGCTGCGCATGGACTGCATGTCGGCGATGCGCTGCTCCAGTTCGCCAAGGTGCTTCTCGGCGATGCGCTTCACGCTCGAGCTGGCGCGGCGCCGGTTGTTCCACAGCCCGACCAATTCGGCGATTTCCTCCATCGAGAAGCCGAGGTCGCGCGAGCGCTTGATGAAGCGCAGCGTGTGGATGTCGGCCTCGCCGTACTGGCGATAGCCGCTTTCGGTGCGCGCCACCGCCGGCAGCAGGCCCAGGCTCTCGTAGTGGCGGACCATGCGGGCCGACACGCCCGAGCGCTGCGCGGCTTCGCCGATGGAAACCTGGCTCATCGTCATTGAACCGCGTACCCCGCGTTCTCGATCGCGGCCACGATGTCCTTGCGCGGCTGCTCGCTCAGCACGTCGACATGGCCCGTTTCCAGATCGACCGTGACCTGCGCTTCGGGATCCACCGTTTGCACCGCGTTCTGCACTGCGTTCGCGCAGTGGCCGCAGCTCATGCCCGTGACCTGGAATTTCTGGCTCATCGTGTTGCTCCTTGAAAGTAGCTGGTAAAGAGAAGTGGCCGGCCTGACGACCGGGGAACCCGCAGTTTGAACCCTCTCACGATGTCAATGTTCAGCGCAGGGGCTCTGAATTTTTCCGCTTGACCTTGACATGGTGTGAGGCTTTAGCCTCGGCACATGGAAAAACTTCAGCTCCAGCAAACCCCCGGTACCGCCACGCTCGACCTGTCCGTCGGCGGGATGACCTGCGCCTCCTGCGTCATGCGCGTCGAGCGTGCCTTGAAGAACGTGCCCGGCGTGCAGGACGTGAGCGTGAATCTCGCGACCGAATCGGCCCGCGTGGTGACGTCCGGCGACGATGACATGGATGTCCGGCTGCGCCGCGCCGTGCGCGCCGCCGGTTACGAGCCTCGGGCGGCGAGCGAGGCCGCGGACGAAGCAACGCTGTCGCCCTGGGCCGGCTTCGCCCCGGTCGCCATCGGCCTTGCGCTGTCGATTCCGCTGATGGCGCCGATGCTGGGCGACCTCATCGGGCTCGACTGGATGCTGCCGCCGTGGGTGCAACTGCTGCTCGCGACGCCGGTGCAGTTCTGGCTGGGCGCGCGCTTCTATCGCGCGGGCTGGCATGCAGTGAAGGCGCGCACCGGCAACATGGATCTGCTGGTCGCACTTGGCACCAGCGCGGCCTTCGGGCTTTCGCTATGGCTCTGGTGGCGTGCGACCACCGGCGAGCATGCGGGCCACGGCATGGTGCCGCACCTGTACTTCGAGGCTTCGGCGGTGGTGATCACGCTGGTTCTGCTCGGCAAGTGGCTGGAGGCGCGCGCCAAGCGCCAGGCCACGTCCGCGATCCGCGCGCTGCAGCAATTGCGGCCCGAGGTGGCGCACCTGCTCGACGCACGCGGCAAGGAAAGCGACGTGCCGCTGGCCGAGGTGATGGTGGGCGACCGTCTCGCGGTGCGTCCCGGCGAGCGCGTACCGGCCGACGCGAAGGTGGTCGAAGGACATTCCGAGGTTGACGAATCGATGCTCACCGGCGAGCCGCTGCCTGTGGCCAAGGGCCCGGGCGATGCGCTGACCGGTGGCGCGGTGAACGGCGACGGCCGCATGGTCGTCGAGGTGAGCGCGGTCGGCTCCGAGAGCGTGCTGGCGCGCATCATCCGCCTGGTCGAGGACGCGCAGGCCGCGAAGGCGCCCATCCAGCGGCTGGTGGACAAGGTCGCCGCCGTGTTCGTGCCGGTTGTGCTGCTGATCGCGCTGGCCACCTTCGCGGGCTGGATGCTGGCGGGCGCCGGCATCGAGACCGCGCTGATCCATGCGGTGGCGGTGCTCGTCATCGCCTGTCCATGTGCGCTGGGCCTTGCAACGCCCGTGGCTGTGATGGCGGGCACCGGCGTGGCGGCTCGGCATGGCGTTCTGATCAAGGATGCGCGTGCCCTGGAGATCGCCCACCGCGTCGATACCGTCGCCTTCGACAAGACCGGCACGCTGACCATCGGCCGTCCGGTGCTCACCGCGCTGGTGCCAGTGGCCGGCGCCTCGGCCTCGCAAGACCAGTTGCTGGCCACCGCCGCCAGCCTGCAAGGCGGCAGCGAGCATCCGCTGGCCAAGGCCGTGCTGTCGGCCGCCGCGCAGCGCAACCTGCAGGTGCCAGCGCTGGGTGCGATGCAGGCTTCGCCGGGCCGTGGCGTGCGCGGTGAAGTCGAGGGCGTCCAATGGGCCATCGCCAGCCTGCGCTGGTGCCGTGAGCTCGATGCGATGCCAAATGCCGAAGAAGTGGAGCGCCTGCAATCGCAAGGCGCGACGGTTTCCGCGCTGCTGCGCTTCGACGAAGCCGGTGCCGCGCAGGTGCAGGCCCTGCTCGCCTTCGCCGACGAGCCCAAGCCACAGGCCGCCGAAGCCATCCGCACGCTGCGTGCACGTGGTCTGCGCGTGGTGATGATCTCGGGCGACAACCTGCGCGCGGCGCAGGCCATGGCTGCACGGCTGGGCATCGCGGCCGAGGATGTGCGCGCCGATGTGCTGCCTGCAGACAAGGCCGCGCAGGTCGCCGCGCTCAGGAGCAACGGACATGTCGTCGCGATGGTCGGCGATGGCGCCAACGATGCACCTGCACTGGCAGCGGCCGATGTCGGCATCGCGATGGCGCCTTCGGGCGGCGGCACCGACGTGGCGATGGAAGCAGCCGGCATCACGCTCATGCGTGGCGATCTCGCGCTGGTCGCGCAGGCCTTCGAGCTTTCGGGCCGCACGGTGGCGAAGATCAGGCAGAACCTGTTCTGGGCCTTCGCCTACAACGTCGCCGGCATTCCGCTCGCCGCCTTCGGCCTGCTGAGCCCGGTGGTGGCCGGCGCGGCGATGGCGCTGTCGAGCGTGAGCGTGATGGCGAATGCGCTGCTGCTGCGGCGCTGGAAGCCCTGAGCCTGCCGCTCAGTCGAGCAGCAGCGCCATGATGTGGTCGTCGATGGCCTGCGCATCCGTGGCGCGCTTGTAGAACCTGCGCAGCGTGCCTTCGCGTTCGAAGCCGAGCTTTTCGTAGAAGCGCAGCGCCGGTGCGTTGTCGCTTTCCACGATGAGCTCGATGCGCCTGACGCCGTCCGCTTTCAGCCGCTCGATCGCATCCGTGACCATCGCCAGCGCGATGCCCTGGCCATGCAGTGCGGGGTTTACAGCCAGCGTGCCGAGGCTGGCCACATGCCGCACACGGCCCGGGTAGCGCGAGGCGCGGTAGAAGCCGGCGATGCGGCCGTCGCGTTCGTAGACGAAGAAGTCGCCACCATCGAGCAGCTGCCGGTAGATCGGCTTGAAGTCTTCCAGCGGCATCGGGTCGTAGCCCAGGTAGGGCACGACCTTCTCGTGCATGTAGAGGGCGAAGACGGTGTCGATGTCTTCGGAAGTGGCCAGCCTGCGCATGATGGGTGCCCCGCAACGGTGAAGGCGCCGAGCATAGCGGGCGGCGTATGCGTGGCGGTCAGCCGAAGAGCAGTACCGCCGAGATGGCGAGAAGCGCTGCCTGCGCGCACCAGGCCCATCGCAGACGCAGCCGCGAATCGAGCACTGCGCCGATGGACCAGAAGCCGCCGACCGAGAGTGCAAGAAGCGTCAGCCCGGTGTGGAAGGCGAGATCGTCCGCGCGCCAGAGAAAGGCCAGCGTCACGCCGACCCAGCATGCGAAGTGGAGGGCGGCCGACGCGACCTGTGGACGCGTGAGCACGGGGGCGTGGATGTGCATGGCTTTTTCCAGCGAGAACGCGGGTTCCGGAAAGCGCGCAGCCACGTCGGCCGGCCGCCAGCCCGGCGGCTTGAACCACACGGCGATCTTGTCTCGCCAGCGCTTCGTGTGCCAGGCATCGCGCAGCAGCGGCATGTAGGGACCGAGGATCGCGCGCATCGGGTCGAAGCTCGTGAGCGCCTTGCGCGTGCCGTAGACGCACCGTTCGGTCTCTTCGGCGAAGGTGCCGAACATGCGGTCCCACACCACGAGCATGCCGCCGTAGTTGCGGTCGATGTACTGGTCGTTCACCGCGTGATGCACGCGGTGGTTCGACGGAGAGGAGAACACGCGGTCGAACCAGCCCAGCTTGCCGATGTGCTCTGTGTGAATCCAGAACTGGTAGACCAGCACGATCAGCCCCGCGAGCCCGAACTGCTCCGGCGGCACGCCGATCACCGCCATCGGCAGGTAGAAGGCCCAGCCGAGGAATGCCACCGTGCTTTCCTGCCGCAGCGCGGTGGAGAAGTTGAAGTGCTGGCTCTGGTGGTGCACCGAGTGCGCGGCCCAGAACACGGCCGACTCGTGTCCCGCGCGGTGCAGCCAGTAGTCGAAGAAGTCGAACAGCAGCACCGCAGCGATCCAGCCCATGGCGCTGTCCCAGAAGGCGGACTGCGTCCAGATCGCGACCAGCGGATAGATCAGTGCGTAGAGGCCGATCTGGAAGAGCTGCGTGCACACCGAGAGCGCCTGGCTCAGCAGTCCCTGGCTGAGGCTGCCGATGGTGTCGCCGAAGCGGTAGGTGTTGCGCCGCTTCAGCCAGCCCCATGCGAACTCGCACGCCATGAGCAGCGCGAACACCGGCACGACGAAAACAACCAGCCGGTGCACCGCGCGATTTTTCAGGAAGCGTTCAGTGAATCTTCAGCGATCGGACGCGCGGCCGGCCACGATGACGGCGTTGGTGCCGCCAAAAGCGAAGGAATTGGACAGTGCGTAACGCATGCCCTTGGCCTCGCGAGCCTCGCCTTGCACGAAGTCGAGATCGAAGGCGGCGTCGGGCGTCTGCAGATTGGCGATGGGCGGCAGCGCTTCGCGTGCCAGCGCGCGCAGCGTCGCGACGAGCTCGATCGCGCCGCCGCCGCCGAGCACGTGGCCGTGGATCGCCTTGGTCGCGCTCACCGGCACGGTGTTGCCGAACACTTCGCGGATCGACGCGGCCTCGGCTGCATCGCCGGCCGAGGTGGCCGTACCGTGCGCGTTGATGTGGCCGATCTCGGAAGGCTCGATGCCCGCGTCGCGCAGCGCGGCGCGCATCACGCGCACCTGGCCCGCGGTGTCGGGGTTGGTGATGTGCGTGCCGTCGCAGTTGGTGGCGTAGCCGGCGAGAACGAAGGGCGCGGCTCCGGCGCCGCGGGCGGCGGCGTGCGCTTCGGATTCGAGCACCAGCGCGGCGGCGCCCTCGCCGATGGCGAAGCCCGCGCGGTCGCCCGAGAAAGGGCGGCAGGCGGTCGAAGGCGCATCCGCCGGCGGCGGCGCCATCACGCGCATGGCGTGCCAGCTGGCCATCACGCCGGGCGTGAGCATGGCGTCGTGGCCGCCGACGACGGCGACGTCGATCCAGCCGCCGCGGATGGCGCGCATCGCCTCGCCGATGGCCACGGCCGAGGAGGCGCAGGCACAGGCATAGGCGATGGCCGAGCCGCGCGCGCCGAAGTGCAGGGCGAGCTCGGCCACGGCGGCGTTGGGCATCACGGTGAGCACGGTGGTCGGGCGCATGCGGCGCTGTTCGCCGTAGAGCGTGCTGGTGGTGTTGTCGAAGGTGCCGGCGCCCGCGAGGCCGCTGCCCCAGAAGATGCCGAGACGGTCGCGGTCGATGCTGTCGAGGTCGATCTTCGCTTCGCCGGCGGCGTCCTGCGCGGCGGCCAGTGCCATGGCGGTGCCGCGGTCCAGTGGCAGGCGGGAGGTGCTGCGTACGCCGTTCGAGTCGAAGTCGCAGGCCGCGACGGCCAGCGTCATCGGGTCCATGCCCTTGATCTCCAGCGTCTGCGCGCGCACGGCAGAGCGCCCCGCGAACAGGGCCTCGTCGAAGGCCTCCACGGTGCGGCCGATGGGCGTGACGAAGCCGATGCCGCTCACACGCACGGGTGCGGATGCGGCGCGCGCGGCGGAGGCCGCGAGCACGGAGTGAGCGGCGCCGCTGCTCATGCGGTTGCTTCGGCGGGCTGGGCCGCAACAGCGCCGGCGCTCTCCGCGTCGATCACTTCGCACAGGCGCTGCAGCGTGATGCCGGCTTCGCGCGGGTCGAGACGCTCTTCGGGAATGCGCAGGTGGAAAGCGTCCTCGACGGCGAAGACGAACTCCATCAGCGCGAGCGAGTCGAGGCCGAGGTCGGTCAGCGCGGTGGCGGGCGAGATGGCTGCGGGGTCGACGCGGAAGTCGGTCTGCAGGATTGCCGCGATGCTGTTGAAGGTGGGCGAGGAGAGATCGGAAGAAGACATGGAAATGCTTTCCTTTCGGACGTGGTCGAAGTTGTCAGGCGTACAGCGGATGCTCGGGCATCGTGCCATGCGCCACCGCGTCGACGAATGACACTGTTTCGCTCACGACCTGTTGACGATCGTTGTCGATGGTGATCATGTGGTAGCTGTTGGCGACCACGACGGCACGGAACGCGCGGCAGCGCAGGCCGCGCGCGAGGATGCCCAGGTTGGCCACGCTGGCCACCTCGTCCTGCTGGGCGTGCAGCGCCAGCACGTTGCCGCACTGCACGCCGTGCAGGTTGCGGCGCACATGGCGGATGAGCCTGTCGTGCTCGCGCAGGTGGCCCACGCCGATGACCGAGCTGCCTGCGCGCGAGATCTTGCGGTGGCGCAGCTCGCGCTCGATCCAGGCGCGCACGCGCTCGTTCTTCACGCCATAGGGCGGGCGTTCGCGGTATTGCCAGAGCCTGCCCAGCGGCGTGTAGAAGGCCAGCGGCAGCAGGAACTGCGTGCGCGGAATGGCCCAGCCGTCGAAGCGCAGCGTGGTCGACATGAGCACCAGCGCATCGACTTCGCTGCCGCAGCGGATGGCCGCGCCCAGTGCCAGCGAGGAGCCCGCCGAGATGCCGACCAGCATCACGCGGTCGTGCCGCTCGCGCAGCGACTTCACCTGTGCCTGGATCGCGTCGAGCCAGCGTTCGTACGGCGCCGCGCGCTGCATCGGCGCGCTGGCGTCGAACGAGTAACCCTCGATTGACAGCGGATGGACTGGATAGCCCCGGCTGCGCAGTGCGGACTGCACGGTCAGCAACTCGTCAGGCGTGCTGCATAAACCATGCAGCAGGACCACGGCGGTGCGTTGCACCTCCGGGGGAACCAGGCTCAGCAGATCGGAGGGTTCGCGCGCACTCATCGTGTGGCGCAGGCCATGAAAGTGGCCCGTGATTCATCGTGCTGTCGTATGCTCATGTTGCGTTTATCGCTTGGAGCGACTGACCGGCCGCTGACCCGTCGTTCGCAAGGCAGATTACCCCCAACCATTCAAAGACCATGCGAATTCTGCTTGTCGAAGACGACACCGTTCTGCGCGATGTGATGGTGCGCAGCCTTGCCGATGCAGGCCACCGTGTCGACGTTTCCACCAACGTGGAAGACGCCGATCACCTGTGGCGCGTGCAGCCCTTCGATGCGGTGCTGCTCGACCTCAACCTGCCCGCCACCGCGAGCCCGACCAGCGGCCTCGCGAGCGGCCTCACCGCGCTTCGGCAGGCACGCGCGCGCGGCGACCGCACGCCCGTGCTCGTGCTCACGGCGCGAGGGCGTACCGAGGAACGCATCGCCGGCCTCGACGCGGGTGCCGACGACTACCTCGGCAAGCCCTTCGACCTGGCAGAGGTCGAAGCGCGCCTTCGTGCACTGGTGCGCCGTGCCAAGGGCACGGAAGACATCGTGCTGCTGGGCCAGCTCAAGCTCGACCGCAAGGCGCGGCGCTTCTCCACCGCGAGCGGGCCGCTCGACCTGCCCGCGCGCGAGTTCGAGGTGCTCTGGGAGCTCATGAGCCCGCCGGGCCGTACGGTGAGCAAGCGTGCGCTGTCCGACAAGCTGTCCAGCTTCGATGAGTCGCTCGGCGACAACGCGCTCGAGGCCTTCATCTCGCGCCTGCGCAAGAAGCTGCAGGGCACGGGCGCGAGCATCCGCACGCTGCGCGGCATCGGCTACCTGCTCGAAGCCGAGGTGTGATCGACGCCGGTCCGCGCGTGAACGGGCAGCAGCAACAGACCATCGCCGAATCGCAGCCGGCTGCGGTGCGCGCGCCTTCGCTCACGCAGCGCGTGCTGCGCAACGTGCTGGTGCCGCTGGCGCTCACGTGGATGGTGGGTGCGGTCATCGCGCTGGTCATCGCCAACTACTTCTCCGAACAGGCCTTCGACCGAGGCATGCTCGACGACGCCTATGCGCTGTCGGCCAACGTGCAGGCGGGCGAGCGCGGCATCGAGCTGATGCTCACGCCGCGCGAAGTGGCCACCGTGCTCTTCGACCAAGTCGACAAGGTGTACTTCGCGGTGCAGCGGCTCGACGGCTCGCTGATCTCCGGCCAGGCGGGCCTGCAGGCGCCGCTGCCGGTGGACGGCTCGCGCTACCGCTTCTCCGACGTGAACTACGAGGGCAGCACGCTGCGCGCGGTGGTGCTCGAGCATGACGCCGAGCCCGACATCAGCATGCCCTATCGCGTGATCATTGCGCAGACCACGCTGAGCCGCGCCGCGCTCGTGCGGCAGCTGTTGGGCTATGCGCTCGCGCCGCAGATCGTGCTGCTGATACTGCTCGCGATATGGCTCTGGTACGGCATCCGCAGCGACCTGCGGCCGCTGGGCGACCTGCAGCGCGCGCTCGACCGGCGCGACGTGCGCGACCTCTCTCCGGTGGCGGTGGCGCAGACTTCGCGCGAGATCCAGCGCCTGGGCAATGCGGTCAACTCGCTGTTCGAGCGCCTGGGCAACAGCGTGCAGGCGCAGCGCGAGTTCGTCGGCAACGTGGCGCATGAGCTGCGCACGCCGCTGGCGGGCATCCGCGCACTGGCCGAATACGGGCTGGCGCAGCAGGACACCCATGTGTGGCGCGAGCAGCTCGAGCGCGTGTCGGAGCGGCAGGCGCGCGCCAGCCACCTCATCGACCAGTTGCTGGCGCTCGCATTGGCCGAGGAGGCCCGCACCGAGCTCAAGCGCGTGCCTGTGCGGCTCGACGTGCTGGCCGAGCAGACGGTGCTTCGGCACCTGGGGCGTGCCGATGCGCGCGGCGTCGACCTGGGCGCGCGCGGCCTCGACGACGTCGTGGTGGTGCAGGCCAACGAGGCGCTGGTCGAGGGCATCCTCGACAACCTGATCGACAACGCGCTGCGCTATGGAGGCCGCACCATCACCGTAGAGCTCGCGGGCCACACGTTGAGCGTGATCGACGACGGGCCCGGCATTCCGCTCGAAGCCCAGCGCGCCTTGATGCAGCGGTGGGCGCAAGGCCCTGCAGGAGAGAAGCTGGGGCAAGGTTCCGGGCTGGGCCTGTCGATCGTCTCGCGCTATGCGGAGCTGCTGGGGGCCGAGCTGCGGCTCGAAGCGGCGGAGCCCACGGGCCTGCGGGTGAGCGTGGCGTTCGGTGAAGTCGCCTGAGCGCTCAGGCGAGCGGCGTGCCCTGGTGGAAGGCCATGCGCCAGCGGCCCGCGCGCCGCTTCCATAGCGAGCTGCGCAGGGAGTCGGCCGCCGGGCGCTGTGGAATGGCTTCCCGGTGCGCGCGGTAGGTGACCAGAGCCACATCGAGGGCCATGCGCAGCACGCGGAAGTCCGAGATCGTGCGTTCGGAGAAGGCTTCGTCGCGCAGCGCCTCGATGATGGCGGCGCGTGTCCATACAGTGCCCGAGACGCCGAGCTCGTGGAAGTCGTCGTCGAGCAGTTCTTCCAGCCGTGCAGCGCTCGCGCGCACCTCGCGCAGATGCAGCGCGCCTTCGAGCTCCAGCAGCAGCGCTTCGAGTTCCTTGCCCGGCGCGGCCTCGTAGAGTTCGAGCGGCAGCCCATCGGGATCGGCGAAGAAGGTGAAGCGCCGGCCGGTGTATTCGTCGATGCGCAAGGGCTCCACCGCAATGCCCTGCGCCGCGAGTTCGTCGGCGGCGGCTTGCACATCGTGCACTTCGAAGGACAGGTGCCGCAGTCCCTGTGCCTCGGGCCGGGTAGGCCGCGCGGGCGCGCCGGGGAAGGAGAAGAGCTCGATCTGCGAGCCGTCGGGCAGGGCGAGATCGAGCTTGTACGAATCGCGCGCGGCGCGGTAGTTCTCGGCCACCACGCGCAGGCCCAGCACCTCGGTGTAGAAGCGCTTCGACACCGCGTAGTCGGCGCAGATGATGGCGACGTGATGAATGCGTTCCAGCTGCATCGCAGAAGACCTCACTTCAACGGCTTGCGCATGAACACGCGGGTGCGCTGCGCGAGCGCGAGGCGCTTGTATTCGACGTAGCCGATGCGCTCGTAGAGCGCGCGGTTCTCGGTCATCTTCTCGTTGGTGAAGAGATGGATGGAGTCATGGCCCTGCCGCAGCGCCTCCTGTTCCGCCAATTCGAGCAACGCGCGGCCCACGCCCGTGCCCTGCTGCGCGGGGCGCACCGCGATCACGTCGATAAGGAAGCCCTCTTCGGTGATGTCGAGCACCAGCGCTGCGACGATGCGCTTCTCCTGTTGCGCCACCCAGACCTGCGCGTTCGCGATCGCCGCGCCATAGTCCTTCGTCATCGGAATGGGCGTGAGGCCGAGGCGCGGAATGTAGTGGCGAAAGGCTTCCACGGCGCATTCGGTGATGGCCGTGGCATCAGCAGCATCGGCACGCCGCAGTGTCCAGGGCGTGGTGCTCATGCGTCGAACTCCACCTCGCCTTCGATCTCCACCGGAATGTTGAAAGGCAGCTCCGCCATGCCCACCGCGCTGCGCGAATGCGCTCCGATGTCGGGGCCGAAGACTTCGAGGATGAGATCGGAGAAGCCGTTGATGACGGCCGGCTGTTTGTCGAAGCCCGGTGCGCAGGCGACCATGCCGAACACGCGCGTCCATGCGGTGATGCGGTCCAGGTCGCCCAGGGCGCGCTGCAGGCTGCCCAGCATCGCGAGCGCGGTGAGACGAGCGGCGGTGTAGCCCTGTTCGACGCTCAGCTCGCGGCCCAGCTTGCCCAGCGGCGCGGCGATGGTGCCGTCGGCATTGAGCGGGCCATGGCCCGAGATCAGTGCGCGCCGGCCGACGATGCGCACGAACCGGAATGGCAGCACGACGCCGGGAGGCGGCGTGACTGCGGGTGGCAATACGAGGCCTGAATCGGCCAGTCGTTGCGCGATGCGGGCCATGGCATTTCCTTCCTTGCTGGCGGCGGACGAACGGGTCCGCCGCATCTTGCCATGGCCGCTTCCGGCTTCAGGCCAGCGCCGGATAGTCCGTGTAGCCCTTGGCGCCGCCGCCGTACATGGTGGCCTTGTCGAGCGGATTCAGCGGCGCGTTCTCGCGCAGGCGGCGCACGAGGTCGGGGTTGGAGATGAAGGGCTTTCCGAAGGCCACGAGGTCGTCGCCTTCCTTCAGCGCTTCCTCGGCCAGCGGCTTGTCGTAGCCGTTGTTGACCATCCATGCGCCCTTGCCGCCGGCTTCGCGGTACGCGGCCTTGAGGGCCTCGTAGTCGAAGGGGCGGTCCTCGATCTCGCGCGGGCCGCCGGTGGCGCCTTCGATGATGTGGATGTAGGCCAGGCCGAGCGTGGCGAGTTGCTTCACCACGTAGTTGAAGAGCGGCTGCGGGTCGCTGTCGTGCGCGTCGTTGGCGGGCGTGACGGGCGACAGGCGGATGCCGGTCTTGCCGCCGCCGACGGCGTCGACCACGGCGCGCGTGACCTCGAGCAGCAGGCGGGCGCGGTTCTCGATGCTGCCGCCGTAGTCGTCGGTGCGCTTGTTGCTGCCGTCCTTCAGGAACTGGTCGAGCAGGTAGCCGTTGGCGCCGTGGACTTCCACGCCGTCGAAGCCTGCGGTTTCCACGGCGCTGCGGGCGGCAACCGCGTAGGAGTGGACGATGCCCGGCAGTTCGCCGGCGTCCAGCGCGCGCGGCTCGGAGGTGTCGACGAAGGTAGGCACGCCGTCCTTGATGAGCACGGTCTTGGTCTTGGCGGTGATGGCCGAGGGGGCGACGGGCTTTCCGCCATCGGGTTGCAGTTCGTTGTGCGAGACGCGGCCCACGTGCCACAGCTGCACCACGATCTTGCCGCCCTTGGCGTGCACGGCTTCGGTCACGCGCTTCCAGCTGTCGAGCTGCTCGGTGCCGTAGAGGCCGGGCACGTCGGAGTAGCCCTGGCCCTGGTGGCTGATGGCGGTGGCTTCGGTGATGAGCAGGCCCGCGCTGGCGCGCTGCGCATAGTAGGTGGCGGCGATGTCGGGCGGAATGGCGTTCGGCGAGCGGTTGCGCGTGAGCGGCGCCATGACGATGCGGTTGGCGAGCTTCAGGTCGCCGGCCTGTACGGGGTCGAAAAGGGTGGACATCGTGCGATCGAAAGCAGAGTTGATACGGGGCGCAAGGCTAAGCGCGCCGCCTCAACCCTGCTGTCGCACGGTTGACGGATTGGTGCTAGGCGAGCAGTGCCAACAGTGCCGGGCTCACGCGCACCGGCATGGCCAGCAGGATCTGGCCCATGCCCTTGCCGAGCGGATCGTTGCGCAGCGAGGCCATGCCGCCGCCGCCCAGCGCCTGCTCGCAGACGAAGTTGAAGGCGTCGATGCCGGGCAGCTCGTAGCGCGTGACGCGGCCCTTGACCAGGTGCGCGAGCCATTCGGCCACGCGCGCTTCGGTGAGCTGCTCGCGCAGCAGCGGCAGCAGGGCAGGGTGGCGCGCGATGACGCCGATGTTCGAGGTGTCGCCCTTGTCGCCGCTGCGGGCCCAGGCCAGGCGCAGCAGCGGTACTTCGATATTGTCGGCATCGGAAGCGGTGATCCCCGTCTTGATGGCTCTGGCAGGCGAAGAGGTGGGCTTGGCCACCTCGGCTGGCGACGGGACTTGGGGGCGGGGAACATCGATGCGCTTTCCATCGATGACCACCGATGCCTCGACCAGTGATTTGTCGAGCAGGAACGCGTACTGACGGATCGATGGGGAAACCGAGGCGCGTCCGCCACCCGCGCCGGTGGTGCCCGGGGCCCACGATGTACCGGCCGGAGCGATCTCACGCGCGAACAGTTCCAGGGCTTCTTTGCGCGGGTGCGTCACCGCAAGCCGCAGCACCGCTTCGCGCGTCTGTGATGCGCGCGCGTGCGGTCCGTAGCAGGACTCCGCGCCCAGCACTTCGAGCTGCGTGCCGCTGTAGGGGCCAAGGCCATGCTGCGAGAAAAGCGCGCCGGTGCGCGCGAGGATGGCTTCGCCCGTTCGCTTCGCCTTCGCCACAGCGTCGAAGCCCACGATGGTGAGCTGCGCCGCCGTCTTGAAGCCGTCGACGTAGGTGGCGCTGACCTTGTAGCTCGCAGTCGGTGCATGGCCGCGAGCGCCGTGCACGCGCACGCGGTGCTCGCCGGCCTGCTCGATGCGCACCTGCGTGAAGTCGGCCACCACGTCGGGCAGCAGGTAGGCGGCGGGGTCGCCGATCTCGTAGAGCATCTGCTCGCCCACCACCGCGGGCGTGACCTTGCCGCCGGTGCCCGCGGGCTTGGTGACGACGAAGCTGCCGTCGGCGCTGCATTCGACGATGGGGTAGCCGATGTTGGGCCAGTCGGGCACGGTGTCCCAGTCGGTGT
>Ga0102591_1001186_pt1 | contig 38272 bp, 35 predicted proteins | sample AraplaCol_mCL_r2_2_FD_76860 | JGI IMG/M metagenome (GOLD analysis project Ga0102591, IMG submission 76860) | Arabidopsis root microbial communities from North Carolina, USA - plate scrape MF_Col_mCL_r2 (SPADES assembly) (version 2) | ecosystem: Host-associated > Plants > Roots > Endosphere...
CAGGACACCTTCGTCATCAACGCCCAGAACTGCGTGCACTGCAAGACCTGCGACATCAAGGACCCCAACCAGAACATCAACTGGGTGCCGCCGCAGGGCGGCGAGGGGCCGGTCTATCCGAATATGTAGTCCAACGATGATCTGCGGATTTAGGAACGATCAGGAGTTATCGATGCAGTTTCCGCTAGAGGGCGTTCGGGTCGTGGAGTTGGCGCGTATCCTGGCTGGTCCGTGGGCTGGACAGACACTTGCCGACCTGGGAGCGACCGTCATCAAGGTAGAAGGTCCGGATGGCGACGATACGCGCCGTTGGGGGCCTCCTTTCATCAAGGATGGCGATGACGTCGCTGCGGCCTATTTCCATAGCTGCAATCGCGGAAAACTGAGTATCACGGCGGATTTCAACTCTGTGGAAGACGTCGAAAAGGTTCGTGCACTGATCGCCAACGCGGATGTCGTCATCGAGAATTTCAAGGTAGGCGCCTTGAAGAAGTTCGGTCTTGATTACGAGAGCCTGAAGGCGATCAATTCGAAGCTGATCTACTGCTCGATTACCGGATTTGGCCAAACCGGTCCCTATGCCGGGCGCGCAGGATACGATTTTATCGTCCAGGGCATGGCGGGCATTATGGATTTGACCGGTGAACCAAGTCGGGAGCCGCAGAAGATTGGCGTGGCGTTCGGCGATATCTTCACAGGGCTCTATTCGGTGATCGCTATCCAGGCCGCTTTGATCCTCCGTAACAGCACAGGTGAGGGAGAGCATATCGATATGGCTCTGCTGGACAGCACGGTGGGCGTCTTGGCCAACCAGGCGATGAATTTCCTGGCCTCGGGAAAGGCACCAACGAGACTCGGCAATGCGCATCCCAACATCGCGCCATACCAGGTATTCCCGGTATCCGACGGCAATATCATTATCGCCTGCGGGAACGACAGTCAGTTCGCACGGGTGTGCGATATCCTTCGGCTATCCGCTGTGGCAGCCGATGTTCGTTTCAAAACGAACGCGGACAGAGTGCGTCATCGAGAGGAACTGACATCGGTGATGGAAGCGCGCACGAAGCTCTTCAACCGGACGGATTTGCTAGCCGACTTTGCGCGCGTGGGTGTTCCCGCCGGGCCGATCAACACCGTGGAAGATGTATTTTCGGATCCGCAAGTGCTGCATCGCCAGATGGCGGTGGAGAATGAAGGGATACCGGGCATCCGGACGCCTATCATCTTCTCGGAGACGATGCTGACCCGGCATCGTAAGTCGCCAAGGCTTGGCGAGCACAATGGCAAAGTGCGGTCAGACTGGTCTTCGACGGACTGATGCTTGCTAGCATCGCCGAACGTTCCTTTCGTTCATCCTCCCGCATTGATACGGCCATCCCTTCACCGTATCCACATGCATTATGGGCGCCTATTGCCTGCAGCCCCAACGCATTCAAGAATTGTCGTGCGGCAAACCCCGGTGTCCCGCTGGATGAGAGGTTGTGTGCGCCAGGCTCGGTGGGCGATCCGGAATTCGAGGTCCTTGTAAAAATAGGTCTTGGCCTTTTGTCTCAGACGGCTCCTGTCCAAAGCGTCTGCCGTTACGACAAGATGTGCGGCAAGCCGTTTGAATTGCCATGGCGGCGAACCTTGCTCCTTCTCGATCACCTCCACATGGTAATAGGGATCGTGATCGGCGGGATCCGGATGTTTGTAGACGGTGGCCCAACGAACTGTCCGTGGTGAAACGGAGAGAATGACCGTGGAAACATCCGTGGATTTCACCGGTTCGGCACGCATGAAGACCGGTGCGGCCAATATCGTCGCGACAGCCAGAAGGATGGTTCCAGGAACTATTCGCATGGGTAAACAGCGTTCCATCCAAGAGTTAAATCACTGCCACGCTTTGAATGAATTTTTAATGCCGCCTTTTTCTGAAAAATTCAACGCCAACACGAGGGATGGACGACTGCGTTTGCTCCGACCGATTCTGGAACAATGTCTATCGTCCCCTGTTACATTGACGATAAAACGAGTGCTGCGTGAAGGACGAAGCAGTTGGAGGGCTCGATGAAGCGGAGCATAGGATTTGGGTTGATACTTGCCGTTGTGCTGACAGGCTGCACCACCGGCGCAGGCAATTATTCGTCGGCGGGGCTGGCCCCCATTCCCGGCAGCATCACCTATAATGGTCAACCGCGCACGAAGTTGACGAAGTCGCCCGTCGGCTCTTCCTTCCCGCATACCTTCACAGATCAATGGGGACGCCAGGTCGAGGAGATCTACATCATCCGGCCCGACCGGAGCTTGCTGATCGCCGAGCGCCACTACCGGCCGGTCTTTTCGCTCGACGACGACTAGGCGCGGCGTCAGTCGAGCACTCTCTACGACACGATCCGAGGCCGCGTCTGACAAGATTTCAGGATTGTCAGCATCGCGTTTATGGCCGACGCTCCGTTATCGAAGCGAGGGGATGTGCATGGTCGATATTATTATCCGAAGCGCTCTTGATATCGTTGGGCGGACTGAGCGGCTTATCGAAGCAATGAGGCGAATGCTCCAGAGCAAAGGTCTTGACGAAGTCGAGGTCTACGAGCTCGATTATGAGATCGAGCGGCTCGGGGACATGGTTTTCAACATGGACGAAGCTGTTCGATCGCTGGCACGCACGGTCGAAGGCTGGCCGCAGCCGGTTCTTGCACACGAGATCCGCAGGACATTGCATTGACGGCTGATCGCCGCTTTTGCAACTGACGTGTCACGAAGTCGGTCTTGAGTTGGGAATGTCGATTCTGCGTGTCACGCCGATGTCACGCGACCGTCGCAGCAATATGTGCTTGATAGGCGTCGTTAGGCTCGGGTTAAGGCACGGTCGGGCCAAAATGCTATTGTTTCGCGGGGGCGTCGCAATGACCTTGAAGACTTCGGGGCGAAAATCACAGCCCCACGAATTTATCTTTCCGGTTCACACGCGCACGATCGCAGAGATCAGGTACAATAGTCTCAGCCGCGTGATGACGGTGGTCTATCACGACGGTCGCTCGTGCACGACGTCAGGCATACAAGGTCCCGCCATGCTGCGGATCCTCGCCCAGCAGCCATTGGAGCGCTCTCCGTTTCTGTTGCAGACGGTGATCTGACGCAGAGGCGTCGTCGGCCCTTGTCGCGCCGCGGGTGTTCGCTTGTTAAATCAGCGCGGTTATGCATCCATTTCGCGCGGGCTGCGTTCATCTCCAACAGCCAATCCATGGAGGGAATGCCGATGACCTTTCCACCACCGAAGGCCGAAGCTCCTGCGCAGCGCTTCGAAGAGGCGACCGCCGCTGCGCGCGAGGCTTTAGAAAGGCTGATTGCAGCCGCCAATGAAGCCGGATGGGGCACCGAAGAGATAACCTCAGCGCTCCTGAAGGCTGCGCAGTTTCTGAGCGACGCCAACAAGAGAGATCCCGATCCGGCCGACGATCCCGCCATCAGCGACGAACCTGCCAGGGCACAGATCGGTCGTGGTGAGCTCTACGATTGATGCATGTCGCCCAAAAGCGTGCAGCGGTTTTGGGCAACGACATGCATGAAAACAAAGATCTAAACGGGTTGGTTTTCTGCTCGAACTGACCGCCGCGTCGATGCTCAGCGCATGAGCAGGGCCACCAAACCAACCTGGGAATTGACCCCGAGCTTGGAATAAATGTTTCTGAGATGAGTCCGGACAGTTTCGTAGCTGATGTGATCGGCTACGGCCACTTCCTTTGGAGAACGGCCTGAGGCAATGCTGGATGCGATCCGGATTTCCGTCGCAGTCAGTTTGTATGTTTCCATCAGGAAGTCTCGCCGCTCATTGAATGGTGTCGTGATCATCGGCTCGATGATCACGGCCACGGTCGGCCCCTCCAGGAATTCGGTGAACGCGTCGGACTGCAGTCGGACGAGGGTGATGCGGTAATTGGCCTTGTTCTTCCCCTTTACAATCGCCGTATGCGGCTTTGTTTGCACACCCTTTCTGGACGTCAGGAAATCGAGAACGGCAGCTGATGTCTCGCATTGAAGTGCGAGCCTGCCATCCGGCGCGATATGCACAGGGAAGCCAGCTTCCACGAACGCTTCCGCACTCCTATTCCATTGGCGTGCTCGCCCTTGCTCGGAAACGTAGATCAGTCCGGCGCCGATACTATCAAACAGGGTTTGCGTTGCCTGTTTTTCCGGTGCCAGCAGATCGCGCTTCCGAATGAAGTCGAAAGCCCTTTTCAAATGCGGCGCGAGGATCGTGTAGCGCCCGGTTGCCGCTTTGTTGAAATCGGGGTCTGCCGACGACGTGCAGGTCGACAGAACGAAGGTGCGGGTTTCCTCCCGGATGATGGAGACACCGATGCTGGTCTCGCAGCCGGCCTGCCCCTTCAGCCAATCGTTGTAGAATTCCGATTTGAGCAAGTCTTTGCGTGGAAAGATTTCGTCTCCACAGACACCCTGGCCGACGGGCACGACGCTCAATCTCGGAATCCAAGGGTTCACCGAGGCAAAGTGGCTGCTGAACTGGTCGACCTCGGTCCTCGAGAAGCCCGATACGTAAGGAACATGAGCAATAGGCGAGGCCAGATCGTGGTAATGGAGTGCAGCTTTTCCATTGGGCGAAGTTTCCGCAACTCGATCCAGAAAATCTTGCCAGTTGCACTCACCGAAGAGACTTCCATAGATCAAATCTATCAGCTCAGATGAAACCTCATTTGACTGGAGCATGATCTTTCTGAAAATCCCATGACGAGTATTTTCAGTATTAAATAACGTAGGCCAGGCAAAGACAACAGGAACTATATGCAATAACAAATCGGTGGCCATCGATACAACACGGCCGATCACAATGCTGCTGTGCGACCGATTGATTCCGCCTGGATCTGCGGTCTCACCGGCCGATCGTCGCGACGGAGCCGCGTACGACAAGGCGCGTACTGACGCGCAGACGTTCGACGGCAAGAGGCGTGCGTTCGATGCGGGCGACCAGACGTTCGCTCGCGAGCTTGCCCATCTCGTAGACGCGCTGGTCGATGATGGTGATCGGTGGAACGGTGACGCTGGTCCAGTCGGCATCCAGGAAGCAGATCATCGACACGTCGCTCGGGATTGACAGGCCGAGCGACTGCAGCGACTTGAAGATGCGCAAGCCGACGAGGCTGTCGGATGCCAAGAGTGCAGTTGGCGATGATCCCTCCGAGACCAGGCGTTTGATCACGCCGTCCGTCTGTTGCTGGTCGGTGGCGCCGAGCCTGACATAATGAAGAGGGTTCGGCAGGCCCGCCTCGGTCAGGACGCTCACGAAGCCTTCCACGCGTTCGCGCACGGCGGAATTCGATATTCGCCCGACATCGGTGAGCCCGCCGCCTTCGGCATCCATGGCGGAGACGTAGGCGAGGCGGCGATGCCCTTGCCCGATCAGATACCGGGTCGCGGTGACTGCCGCATCCTGGTCGTCCCCGGTCACGGCGTCGACATCGAGTTCCGGAATGGCCCGGTCGAACAGGACCAGCGGCACGCCGGCGCGGCGGATATCTCGGAGGTGATCGATGTTGTCGCAGCGAGCGGGCGTGACGATCAGACCATCGACGCGTTTGCCGATCAGAAGGTCGACGGCCGATTTTTCCGCATCCAGCTGTTCGCCCGAATTCGCGATGATGACGTTGAAGCCCGCAAGCCGGGCAGCATCGCTGATGCCGCGCACCGCCAGGCTGAAGAAAGCGTTCTCGATATCGCCGACCACGACCCCGATGATGCCGGATCTTCCGGTGCTCATGCTCCGGGCGAGCTCGTTCGGGCGGTATTCGAGCGCGGCTGCCGCCGCCATGACCTGATCCGTGATCTTGGCGCTGACCACGCCGTAGCCGCCGAGCACGCGGGCGGCCGTCGCCTTCGAGACCTTTGCGGCCTTCGCGACATCGGCGACCGTGACTGAACGTTTCGAATGAGCGGAATCTTCCATGAGCCGAGGACTACAAGAGTTGTTGACGGCCGGTCAATTGACGGATATCAAATATGTTGTGAGACCGGTCTCTTTATACAGGAGACCGGTGTCTTGTCCAGAAGACTCTGCCGCACTATGCGACGGGGGCGGGGCGACGCGACAATGCCGACAAGAGCATTCCTTTCAGAGCGGAGAACGAACATGAAGCCTTTTGAATCATTTGCGGCCACCCTCGCCCCATTGCGGGCCGGCCTTTTGACATGCCTTCTTGCAGTGGGTGCAGGATCCGCGGCGGCGGCTGACAATCCCTATAAGCTAATCGAGCCCGGGGTGATCAGCGTTGGCACGATGGGCGATTCCAAGCCCTATACGTTTGCGACGGCGGACGGCCAGTTCACGGGTTTCGATATCGAGCTGTTTCTCAACGTCGTCTCCCGCCTCGGTTTTCCAAAGGACAAGGTGACGTTCACGGGCCAGGAATTTTCAGCCCTTCTGCCGTCGGTCGCTAACGAACGGTTCGATGTTGCCGTTGCGGCGATCGGAACCACCGAAGCCCGCAAGAAGACGGTCGACTTTTCCGACGGCTATCTTGCCGGTTATCTCTCTGTCTTGACTGCGGATGCCGCCATCAAGGATGCCAGTGGCCTCAAGGGCAAGCGTCTCGGCGTCGTGCAGGGGACCTTGCAGGAAGTCTATGCGGCCAAGAATTTCGGTGAGACCGATCTGGTGAAATTCCCCGACAACAATTCCGCCGTGGCCGCCCTCAACAACGGAACGATCGATGCGCACTTTCTCGACTACGAGGCCGCCAAGCAATATGGCGAGCGCTATCCCGCGCTGAAGGTTGCTGTAAACATCCCGTCCTTCGATGCGCCGGCGGGCTTCGTGGTCAAGAAGGGAAATGATGCCTTTCGGACGGCGCTGAACGGCGCGCTTCACGACGCGATGCAGGATGGCACCTGGAAGTCCCTTTATGAAAAGTGGTTTCCCGGCTCGCCCATGCCGGACCAGTATCTTCCCAAGAAGTAAGGCCGCAGGCCGGCCGTTCAGAGCGGACGGCTGACAAATGGCGCTGCCGATCGCAGCCTGCGAGCGGCAGCGTGCCCGGCAAGGGCTCCAATGGGGATCTCGATGAACTGGCTTGAAAATCTGCGCCGCAGCTTCCTCGACTGGGATGCCATGGCGGAAGTGCTGCCGAGCATGATCAGCGTCGGCCTGAAAAACACGTTGATCCTGGCCGCTGCCTCGACCGTGCTCGGCGTCGTCATCGGCATGGTTCTTGCCGTGATGGGCATCTCGCAGTCCCGCTGGCTGCGGCTGCCGGCACGCCTCTATACCGATGTTTTCCGCGGGCTGCCGGCGATCGTCACGATCCTGATCATCGGTCAGGGTTTTGCCCGGATCGGCCGGGAGATCTTCGGTCCGTCGCCATTTCCGCTCGGCATCCTGGCGCTCAGCCTGATCGCCGGTGCTTATATCGGCGAAATCTTCCGGTCGGGGATCCAAAGCGTCGAGCGCGGTCAGATGGAAGCCTGTCGGGCGCTCAGCATGAGCTACGGGCAGGGCATGCGCCTGATCGTCATCCCGCAGGGCATCAGGCGCGTTCTGCCGGCGCTGGTCAACCAGTTCATCGGAAACGTCAAGGATTCCAGCCTTGTCTATTTCCTCGGATTGCTCGCCTCCGAGCGGGAGATCTTCCGTGTCGGGCAGGATCAGGCCGTCGTCACAGGTAATCTGTCGCCGCTGCTGCTAGCGGGTGTTTTCTACCTTGTCATCACCGTGCCGCTGACCCACTTCGTCAATTATATCGATGCGCGACTGCGCCTGGGAAAACAAGGCCACGGCCCCGGCACGGCAAGTGGGCTGCTCGAGGTGAGCGAGTTGCAGGCCGCTGCCGGTCCGCAGTCCGCGGCCAAATCTGTCGAGGAGATGGAACCGCGCTTCAAGGGTGGGGCCCTCAATATCCGGGACCTGACCATGGCCTATGGCCATCTCGACGTCCTGAAGGGGGTCGATCTCGACATTGCCGCCGGGACCGTCACCTGCATCATCGGCCCCTCCGGCTCGGGAAAATCGACGCTGTTGCGCTGCATGAACAGGCTTGTCGAACCGAAAGGCGGTGACATCCTGCTCGATGGCGAAAGCATCCTGGCGATGAAGCCGGAGAGGCTGCGCCGGCGTGTCGGCATGGTGTTCCAGCACTTCAACCTGTTTCCCGATCACACGGCGTTTGAAAACGTCATGCTTTCGCTGACGAAGATCAAAAAGATGCCGAGACAGGAGGCGCGACGCATCGCCGAGGCGCGTTTGGCCGAGGTCGGTCTCGCAGAGCGCAAGGATCATCGCCCGGCAGGTCTATCGGGCGGGCAGCAGCAGCGCGTCGCCATCGCGCGTGCGCTTGCCATGGATCCGGAACTCATCCTGTTCGACGAAGTAACCAGTGCGCTCGATCCCGAACTGGTGAAGGGCGTTCTCGACCTGATGGCCGCTCTCGGCCGCCAGGGCATGACGATGGCCGTGGTGACGCACGAGATGGGATTTGCCCGCAGGGTGGCTGACCAGGTCGTCTTCATGGATGAGGGCCGCATCGTCGAAGCCGGCTGCCCGGAGCAGATATTCGACAATCCCCAAAGTGAGCGATTGAAGCGCTTCCTTGCCGAGGTCCTGTAAAGCGCCCGAGGCAAGGCATGGGCGCCGGTCTTCCGCACGCCGGATGCACCGGATTTTTCACCCGATGTAGAAAGAGCAGGAAACAAGGTTATCGACATGAATGCTTCCACCAAACCCGTGAAGGTCATCGTCATCGGCGGCGGGATCTTTGGCGTCTCGACGGCCGTTCATCTGGCGCGGCTCGGGGTCCGCACCGTGCTCGTCAATGACGGCCCGCTTGCCAACGGTGCCTCCGGCCGTTCGCTTGCCTGGCTCAACTCGGCGCGTAAACGTTCCGATGCCTATCACCGGCTGCGTTTGGCCGGCATAGATCGCTATCGCACCCTGGCCGCCCGATATCCCAATGCGCCGTGGCTGCGTTTCGACGGCGGCCTGACATGGGATGCGGACGATGCCGGCAACGAGATCGCCGAGATCTTCGACTATGAGCGCGATCGCGGCTATCACGCGCAATGGCTCGCCCGGGAAGGAATTGCCGGGACGACGCCAGGTGTCGACGCAAGCGCCGTGACGCCGCAAGGCGCGATCTTCAACCCCGGGGAGGGCTGGATCGATCTTCCGTCCTTGATCGCCACACTCGCGGAAGAGTTCCGCTCGCTGGGCGGTGAGATCATTACCGATGCCGGGCGCGCGACGGTCGATGTCGAAGGCGGGCGGGCCTGCGGCGTGATCACGGCCGACGGCATCCGCCGCGATGCAGATGCCGTGCTGCTTGCTGCGGGCGGCGATGTTCCCGCAATCGTGGCCGAGGCCGGCCAGCTTATCGAGGATGCAACGCCTGTCGCCCTTCTCGTCAGGACCAAACCGATCCGCCACCCGCTGAAGGCCGTACTCAATACCCCCCGCATTGCCATCCGGCCGACGCCCAGCGGCGGCTTTGCGCTCGATTCCGCCTGGTCCGAGGAAGAGGTGAGCGTGAAGCCTGACGGCAGCTACGAAGTCAGGCAATCGACGCTGGACGGGCTGCTGCGCGAGGCCTCAAGGGTTCTCGAAGGCAATCCGAGACTGGAGATCGAAGATTATGGGGTCGGGCCGAAGCCTATCCCGGGCGATGGCGAGCCGGTCTTCGGCGAGCTGTCGTCAATCCCTGGCTACTTCGTTGCCTTCAGCCACAGCGGCGCCACCCTCGGCCTGATTGCCGGCGAATTGCTGGCGGACGAAATCGTCACTGGGCGCCGCCATCCACTGCTGGCGGAGTTTCGGCCGGAGCGTTTCAGCGCGTCGCGACAGTGAAGGTCGCGAAGCTCGAGCCGCTGGCCGGGGGTGACGGTTCTATGCCGCAGCGGTTCGACGAAGCGTGTCCGCTTCCGCCAATTGGAACTGATCGATCAATTGGAGGAGTATCCTCGTCTCGTCGGCAAGTTCCTTCGTCGCCGCGCTGGTTTCCTCGACCATGGCCGCGTTCTGCTGCGTCATCTGGTCCATCCGGTTGACGGAAGAATTCACTTCATGAAGGGCGTTATACTGCTCTCTGCTCGAGCGGGCGATCACGTCCATCTGCTCGGAGGCTGTGACCACTTTCGCCGAAATGCTTTCGAGGACTTCGCTCGTTTCGCGCACGACACGCGCTCCATTGGCAATCTCCGTCTGCGAACGTCCGATGAGCTGTTTGATCCTTTGGCCGGCCTCCGCGGAGCGCTGGGCGAGCTCGCGCACTTCCTGGGCCACGACCGCAAAGCCCTTTCCGGCCTCGCCGGCGCGGGCCGCTTCGATGCCGGCGTTGAGCGCAAGCAGGTTCGTCTGAAATGCGATTTCGTCGATGACGCCGATGATTTGAACGATCTCGTCGGACGCCGCTTCGATCTTGCTCATCGCATCGATAGCACTGGCGACGACCTGGGATGACGAATCGGCCGCCTGTTTGGTGTCGGTGATGATCTGATGGGCGTCATCGGCGCAGGCTGCAGACGAACGAACCGTCGTGGTGATTTCTTCGATGGCTGCTGCAATCTCCTCGAGTGCGACGGCCTGTTGTTCCGTGCGCCTTGCTAGATCGCCCGCGGCGAGATCCATTTGCCCGGCATTGCCTTCGATCATCCGGGTGTTCGTGCGGATCTGGTCGATCGTTTCCTGCAGCCGCAGCAGCGACGCGTTGAAATCGTTGCGAAGCTGCTCCAACCGTCCGAAAAAGGGTGTCGCGATCGTCTGCGAAATGTCGCCCTGCGCCAGTCGACCAAGACCCTGCGCCAGTGCCGTCACCGCGAAGTCTATCTGCTCTTCGACCGCGCGTTTTTCCTCATCGTTGCGATGCCTTTCCTCTTCGGCCTTCGATCGCTCGATCTCGCTGCGCTCCTCGATCTCGACCTTGGCGATGGCATTGTTCTTGAATACGCCGAGCGCGCGGGCCATATCGCCGATTTCATCGGCCCGGCGCTCGCCAACGATTGATGTTTCGAGCTTGCCATCCGCCAGGCGCCTCATGGCCGAGGTGATCTGATTGATCGGGCCCTTGAGCGTCACGGTCAGCCCGACGCCTGCGAGGATCGCGATCACCACGCCGAGGATCGTCGTGCCGAGAGACATCGAGTTGGCGTCCGTGCGTTCGTCGGCCGCGTTCTGCCGCTGCATTTCGGCGAAAGCCGTCAGTTGAGACCACATCCCGTCCACGTCGGCGGCGGCCGAACGGAATTCCTCCTGGCGCTGTGCGCTGATGTGGACGAGGTCCGCGGCAGCCTCCTGCATCTTGTCCAGCGCCGGCAGAAGCTTCGATTTGAGTTTGTCGAACTGCGCAACGCTGCCGGCGTTGGAAATCAGCATGTCCAGGCCTTTCCTGACAGCGGTAATTTCCTGCGAGAGTCTCTGAAGATTGGCGTCCGTCGGCGCGAGCGTCAGTTTGGCCATGACGATCTGAATCACGTAAGCCGACGTGATCAGTTTCTGGCCGTCTCTCTGGCTGGTCTTGGCGCGCTCGACCGGCTTGGCAATCTCGGCCGCCTTTTCCGTTGCCGCCTTCACCCGCCGTGCGGCGGCCGCCTGCAATTCAGGCAGTCTGCCGACGATCTGGCCCATCGCATTGCTGAGGCCGGCTGCGCGTTCCTCGGTTTGACCGGTGGCCTCGACAAGCGGCTTCAAGGAAACAATGGCGTCGTCGATCGCCTTTTTGGCCTCCGGCGCTTCGCCGGCCAGCGCCATCGCCAGGACCCGCTGCTGCCGGCCGAGTTCTTCCATGTCGGGCCCGCCGATACCGGCGGCTTGAACCTTGTCGTTAAACGTCTGGGCGAAGGACAAGAAGTCCGAAATACGCTGCGCATCGCCCAGCATGTTGCGTGCTTCGTCCTCCTGGCTGTCGGCAGCCCGCTGAAGAACCTTGGTACCTTCGACGATATCCGTCTGGGACGACACGACGACGCTTAATGCCTTCTGAAGATCGATGAGCAGCGCCGCCCGGTTCTCCTGAAGTCGCCAGAGCGAATCCATGCGGGTTGAAATTCCGTCGATGGAGGATTGCGCCTGCTCGAGCTCCTGCTGACCGCTGCGATCGGCGGCGAGCTTATCGATGCCGGCTTTCAGAAGGGTGCGTTGATCGGCAAGTTTTCGGGTGACGACATCCCGGTTTTCTTGCGTGGCATTGGTGAGGAACTCGCCCATCGCGGCCGACAAATCCCGAAAGCCGCTCAAGGACTGCAGGACGGAATTGGAAATATCCATCCGCCCCTGGAGCAGGCTCGACGCATAAAAACCTGTCGCGCCCACGGCCATGATGCTCAAGACGAACGGAATGATGAACACCATCACCTGCGTCTGGATTCGAACGCGTGACAATAGCCTTCCCAACATGAGTCCCTCCTCGGCTCACAGCGTCTCGTTACGGCGCCGGGCGCAGGGGCTGTTGCAGTTCGCCTCCCGTCGAGTGAAAATCCTCTTCCGCCTGAGGCGGTCGCCGCACAGGTTTGCTCGCAACCAGCGGCCGTTCGCCCCTTCCTCTTGACCTTCCGAAATTCCTGGATCCGTCGGAAGGAAATGCCTGAAGAAGAACAATCAATCTCGGGTGAAGATGCCGATCCCCTCGAACCGGTTCTGCACATAATCCCTGCCGGACGCATGACGCATCAGTGGAATAGATATTTCATACTGCACGACTCGTGAAATATTCGTTTCAATATTCGCCGAAACCAGCATTTTGTCCAGCCTGGGAAGCGGCGGCCGATGCATCCTTCTGAGCCGTCAGACGTTCTATCGCCAGGAAACAACTGGAGACGCATCATGTTGAAGGACGAACGCGGAGAGATCGGCACAAATAGGGGTATGCCCGGCGGTGCCGGCACCGCACCCGCGGCTTTCGAAGAAGCCACCATCAATCCCGATCTCATCAGACGTGAGGGTTTCGCGAGCGAGGCCGACTATCGGGCGTATATTGCAACACTCGGTGGTCATGATCCGGTTGGCGACATCGTCGAGGAACCTCTCCTGGTCTCTGATGGTGATGTCTCCGATGGTCATGCCCTGGAAGGCCGCTTGCGAGAACTGAGAGAAGAGATCGAAAACCTCCGCGCGCGCCTTCACGTGATCCAGCATCAGGCTGCGACCGTCGTTGCGGAGAACGTCCGTTGGGCCGATGCAAGCGCCCATGCACAGCTCGGCAATCAGCCCTGGCTCAAGCTGGCAGGCGCGATGGCGGCAGCATTCGTCGTTACGCGGGGCATCCGGCGGCTGCCTCTGGGAGCCGTGGCGACGACGGCGGTGCCGTTGGTGGCGGCGGCGATGAACCGGAAGTTCGCCAGGTGACGTCTGTCAGCGTCGACGACTGATCACGCGAAACCGATTTCCGCTAGCAGAGGCAGGTGGTCGGAGGCGACTCTTGTAAGCCGGTTTTCCAGGACCGCCGCCTGTTTGACGATGAGATCCTCGGTGACGAAGATGTGGTCGAGGCGCATCAGCGGGTAGCGGGATGGAAAGGTCGCTCTCGGCGCGTTGCTGCCTGCGAGCTGGGCGTCCTTTAATGAGCGCGCGGCAAGTCGGTAAGTCGCCGACGACGGAATGGCGTTGAAATCGCCGCAAAGAATGCTGGGAAGCGCTTCGTCCGCCGTGCCGCGCAGCCAGCCGGAGTTCAGCAGTGTCGTCATCTGCCGGATACGCTCGCGTCCGCGAAGGCCGAGATGGGTGTTGACGACCAGCAGTTTTCGGTCGCCGACCAGTATTTCGACGGACAGCGCTCCGCGCTGTTCGCCGATGGATGGCAGCGGGCCGGCCTTGACCGCGCCCGTCGGCAGCGCGGTGATGATCGCGTCGCCATATTGCTCCTCGGCAACCGACAGCGCTGGATGGAAATGCGCCTGCATCTTCAGCAGCGAGGCAATCATATGGGCCTGGTCGACGCCGCCGGTCCTGCGCCTGAGGACATCGACCTCCTGAAGCGCGACGATATCGGCCCCGGCCTCGGCGATGACGGAAGCGATGCGGCCGGGATCGAGCTTCCGGTCGCTGCCGATACAGCTGTGCACGTTATAGGTCAGAAGTTTGATCGATTTATCCGGCATTGGCCCCGCTGAAAAGCTTGTTCCCTCCGGGAGAACACGGAACTCGTTCCTCCCCAGGGAGAACATAGAACGTGTTCTCCTTGGGAACACAGAACTCGTTTGATCGTTCCAGATCATCGAGCCGTCGCGCTCGCATCTCGGAAACGGACAATCGATGAGCTTGAAAAGCGTAATCTGGAATGGACTGCTCGTGGCCGCGCTTTGCCTTGCGGTCTTTCTCCTCTATCGGATCTTCCAACAGTATAGTCTCGAGCAGATCGCCCAGTCGGTTCGCAGCATTCCTTTTTCGACCTTCTGCACAGCCCTTCTGTTTGCGGCGGCATCCTATCTGTGCCTCAGCTGTTTCGATCTGCTGGCGATCCGTTCGCTCGGCAAATCCTTGCCCTATTCCAGGATAGCGCTGACTTCATTCATCAGCCTGTCGCTCGGCCACAATATCGGCTTTGCCGGCCTGAGCAGCGGCGCCTTCCGCTATCGTTTCTATTCTCGCTGGGGGCTGACGGCGGAGGACGTGGCGAAGGTCATCCTGTTTTGTGGCGTCACGGTGGGGTTGGGGCTGATCACGCTTGGCGGTCTCGCGATGATCGTCAATCCCGGTGATGCCGGGCGTCTGCTGCGCATTGATCCGGGAAGTGTGCGCATCTTCGGCGCGGTGGCGCTGGTCGTGCCGGTTGTCTATACGGGCCTGGCGTTCTTCATCCGCGGCACGTTGCGGCTGTGGCGCTGGTCGTTTCAGCTGCCGCGATTTTCGATCGCGGTCGCGCAGGTCGGGGTCGGGACGCTCAACTTCATGCTCGTCTCCGCCTGTCTGCACCAGATGCTCTCGGCCTTTGGCGACGTCGCCTTTTTCCGGTCGGTGACGGCTTACGTGCTCGCCAATTCGGCAATTCTCGCAACACATGTTCCGGGCGGCCTCGGCGTGCTCGAGGCGACCGTTTCCTATGCCGTGCCGAAGGAGGCCTCGATCGGCGCGCTGATTGCGTTCCGCTGCGCCTATTTCTTCATCCCGCTGGCGCTCGGATCCACGCTTCTCGTCATCAGCGAGATGATCTTCCGGCGGAGATCACGCCGGCCGGATGAGGAGGCGGACGAGCGCGCCGAGGCCCAGTCGGTCTAAGGGTGCGAAGGGTCGAGCCGGGTCGAAGAGCCCTGTGCCTGTAATCGGTGAAATGCTGCCCGACAGCGCGACGGTGAATTCCCGCAAGCCCCGAGGCCCGTCATTGAGCGCATCGACCGCAGCGATGACCGAGCCGCTTTGCGCAAAGGCTGCGGCAAAGCTTTCGGGTTTGGTTCCGAGATATTCCGAAAGCAGGCGATTGCGTAAATCCGCGATTGCGCCGCGGTGCTCGTCATTGCCAGCCTCGAACAGCATGTCGCATTCGCAATCCAGCCCTTCCGAGCGATTGTTGAGGTTGGAGGAGCCGATGCGGACCAGTTCGTCATCTGCGATTATCAGTTTGGAATGGACGAGCACCTCCACCTCGCTGTCCTCTCCCGGCGTGACCGCGTAATAGACGCGCAAACGGCCGGCGCGATCGGCGCGTTTGAGGCGGCGGATGACGCGGTCGCGATTGCCGCCCATGACGAGCTTTTCGATCAGTCCGTGAGAACTGCGCGTACAGATGATGACGACCTCAGGCCCGTCTTCCTCCTGCAGCCGCGCGGCAATGGCGTCGGCAACGCGGAAGGACGCGAGATATTGCGCCTCGATGTAGAGCTGCCGCCGCGCGCGGGCGATGACGTCCGATGTCATGGCGATGCCGTCGCTAATGCCGGGGCGAAGTGCGGTCGAAGGCTCCGTCAGCGCGAAGCTGACCGCAACCTCCCTCATGGAAATGGCGAGATCGTCCGGCCAGGCGAAGGGGAAATTTTCGGCCAACGGCAGGTGGATCTCGCCGGTGGCATTTTCCCAGCGCTGCCTGGCGATGTCGCCGATCAGCCTGGCGGCATCGCCGGTGACCATTGCCTGAACGTCGTGCAGCGGATCGTAGGAAACGCCCTCCGGGTCGCGCCGCAGTTTCTCCTCGGCGCGATGGCGCCGGGTATCCCATCGCCGCGACGTCAGGTCTATGCCGCCGATGAAGGCGACGGCGTCGTCGATGCAGACGAGTTTCTGATGGTGGCAGCCGCGCAATGTCGGCTGAAGCTCGAAGCGCAGATCGATCCGTGCATTCCTGGGAAAGTTCTTCTTTCGCAGCACCTGCAGGGATTTCTCCGAATAGATCGGCCCGAGCGTCCAGATGAGGATGCGTATTTCAAGCTTGGGATTTACCGCGGCCAGGGCATGCAGCAGATCGGCCAATGTTTCGTCGGATTTTTCCGGTTGCATCCGGATGTCGGGATTGAAATCCCATCCGATGATCCAGACAGTGCGCCGCGCCTGCCGCAGCACGCGCGCCAGTTCGGCGAAATAGCTGTTGCCGTTGATCAGGAAGGCTGCCTTCGCCGCGCTTCCTTCCAAGCGCAAGGCGCCGCCCTCCTGTTTTGGGCGGTCGCCTGGTCGTTGTGATTTTGTCTGGGGCAAGTTCGGGTCATTGAAGATGGTTTCGAATGTCGTCATGATTGCCTCGGCCTCTCACTGGGAGAGCAAACGCCTGGAATATTTTTGGGTTCCCTGTCGCGCCGGATGAGGCGAACATGCCGGCAACGACGGGCGATACAAAGTGCAAGGAAACGAGATGTCACAACGAGCAGGCAGCGCCGATCTTCCCCTTCACGGGGGACGTGTGCCGCATTGGCTCGGCGATCGGATGACGCGGCTCGGCACGCTGATCACCGAGGCGATCGTCCATCACTATGGCCGCGACGAATTCCTGCGCAGGCTCGCGCATCCCTTCTGGTTCCAGTCCTTCGGTGCGGTCATGGGCATGGACTGGCATTCCTCCGGCATCACCACCAGCGTTCTCGGGGCGCTGAAGCGTGGGCTGAAGCCGCGTGCCGGCGAACTCGGCCTGCATGTCTGCGGCGGTCGCGGCGCGCATTCGCGCAAGACCCCGCAGGAGCTTGTCTCGATCGGCGAGCGTGTCGGTCTCGACGGAGAGGGGCTGGCGACCACGAGCCGTCTCATCGCCAAGGTCGACAGTGCTGCCCTTCAGGACGGGTTCGATCTTTATCTCCACGGGTTCATTGTTGCCGATGACGGCCATTGGGTGGTGGTGCAGCAGGGTATGAATGGCGACAGGCGGCAGGCCCGGCGCTATCACTGGCTGTCGGAAGGGCTGGAGAGTTTCGTCGACTCGCCGCATGCGGCAATCGAGGGAAGGAGCCAGGGCGAGATCGTCAATCTGGCCGACAGGCGCGCCGAGCGCTCGCGGCGCGGCCAGCTCGATCTGCTGGCGACGCTCGGCCCCGACCGGATCATCCGCGAGGCCGCCGCGCTGCTGCGTGCCGAAGAACCCGCGCCCGAACCTGCCGAACAGCCGATGCTGCCGCACCTGATCATGCCCGCCCATCACGACGTCCGCGAGAGCGACGTCAATATGCGGCGCCTGCACGGAAATCTCGCCGCCGCGGCCGATCGCGGACCGGCGGATTTCGAAGAGCTGCTGCTCGTTCCAGGCGTCGGCGCCCGCACGGTGAAGGCGCTGGCGATGGTGGCGGAAGTCGTCCACGGCGCGCCTTGCCGCTTTTCCGATCCGGCGCGCTTCTCGATCGCCCATGGCGGCAAGGACCGACATCCCTTTCCCGTTCCGCTCAAGGTCTATGACGAGACCATCGCGGTGATGAAATCGGCGGTGCAGAAGGGCAAGCTGGGGCGGGAGGAGGAGTTGCAGGCGCTGCGGCGCCTGGACGACCAATCCAGGCAGATGGAACGCTATGTGACCGGCCCCGACCTCAAGGAAATCATCGCCGGCGAATTCCGGCACTCCGCGGATTTCGGCGGCCGCAGCGTGTTCGGCTGGGAGCCGCCGCCGGTGGATGAGAGTGGTCATTGACGTGATCTGCCGACCAATGCGCGCCAGCCTCACATCATGCGGGGCGGGCCATTAGATCCATAGAACGGGCCGTGTGCATCATCGAAACATGCAAGGGCGCAGGGGCGGCCATGCTTTCCTTAACGCGCGGAGCCAGGCAGGGCGATCTCACCGTTTTCCTCTCCATCCCAGTACCGGATGGAGGACGCCGAAACCTTGATGAGAACGATCCCAGGAATGTCCACTCCTTCAGGAAACCACCGCTCGAGATCGGGGACCCAATGTTCTTCAAATGTCGCCTTGTCCCGTACCAGTGAGGCAAAGCCCTCGACAGCGATGAAAATCCCCGGCTTGCCGAGGAGGCTGGGAGGCGCCGTGAACGTCAGCGAGACGGCGTCGATGCCTTCGATCTCGGTGATTTTTCTGCTGTCTTCATACGAAAAGAACCAGGAATCCCCGTCATATTCGACGTCGCCGTTATTGCTCATCGGTCGGGCCGAGATGCGGCCCGACCCGGCGTTCGTAGACAGCATGCAGAAATCGATCTTCTTCAGTTGCGAGGATAGGTCTTCGAGGGTCATGGACGCCATTGTGATCTCCCGTGTTTGAATGCTCGGGAGTAGCGTGCAAGCGTCCAGATTGTTCCGTGGAAAGTCCACGTGACTATGTCTCTATCCCTCTGAAGATAAGCAGCGCTGTAGCTTCAATGGCCGTCGGGCGGGACGGCCTCAATCGGAACCGTTTCTTTCAGATTCTTCCGGTGGAAGATGAAGAGCCCGGCAACGACGATGATTGCGGCGCCGATGATGACCTGCATGTCGGGAACATCATTGAAGAAGAGGTAGCCGAGGATGATCGCCCAGAGCAGCAGCGTATATTGGAGCGGCGCGAGCAGCGATGCCGGTGCAAGCTTCAGCGAGCGGGTGATCAGCAGATGCGCGCAGGTGGCGACGATGCCGAGGAGCAACATGCCGGACCAGTCGACAATCGTCCCCGGCTGCCAATGGCCGATGCTCAAAACGATGCCGGTGATGAGCGCGGCGACCGTCTGCCATGTCACGAGCGTCGTGTCGCTGGTCGAGCGCAGATAGCGGCTCATCACCAGCGACAGTGCAAAGGCAAGGCTGCCCGCAAGGCCGAAGAGCGACGGAAGCGACAGCATTGCGGTTGACGGACGCAGCGCGATGACGACGCCTGCGAAGCCGATCAGAACGGCCAGCCAACGCCGCCAGCCGATTTTTTCTCCGAGAAAGAAATGCGAGAGCGCCGCAATGTAGATCGGCCCGGCCATATAGAAGGTCATGACGTCTGCGAGCGGCAGATAGGCGACGGCGGCGTAAAACAGCGCGACATCGCAAGTCGCCATGAAAACGCGTATGAACTGGAGGCCCTTCTGCTCGACGCGGAACAAACCCATCGGTCCTTGCCGCAGGATCATTGGTCCGAGCACAATGAAAGCGCCGACCGAGCGGATCACCAGCACCTGACCGACGGCAAAGCTCGCAACAAGCCACTTGCCCATCGCATCGTTCAGCGCAAAAAGCAGATCGCCAAGCAGCATCAGCACGACGCCTGTTATGATCAGGTTTCCGGCATTGGCTACACCAGTCTCGGTCTTCATTTTAGACATCCTTGCAAAAGCGGCCGCGAATACGCGGCCGAGTGCGGCTTCGGCCTTAACCCTGCCGATGTCAATGGGCCGGTTGAAGAGATTGCAGTCGAACCCGCAAACGACCGTCTTCAGGCCTGTCGACCCACGGCTTCATCAGCCGCCGCATCAAGTGCCTCTCATGAAGCGGTGCCTTCGAGCGCCAAATGCGGGCAACAATCGCCATGCAGGACGCTGACGTTTGAAATATATTTCACATGATGAATTATATTGACACCGCTCCGCCGTTGCGATTATCTGCCCATACCGGACTTCGAGGAGGAACTCCGGTCTTCAATGGATCATCGGCAGCCGCTGAGGCGCCGCCGGATATTTGGGAGGGGCTTCGGCCTCGAGGAGGAAACTTGCGCAGATTTCTAAGCACGACCGCATTGGCGGTCCTCGCATCGACGCTTTATGCCGGCGTGGCCAGCGCGGACGCGGAAAATCCGTTCCGCTGCAAGCCCGGTGAAAAATACGTCATGAATGTCATGGTTTCGGGCGTCGAATATTGGTTCCCGGTCTATGAAATGTTCAAGCAGGCCGGTCAGCAGCTCGGTTGCGAGACGGCTTATACCGGCACGCCGGAATATGACGTCAACAAACAGATCGCCACCTTCGACCAGGCGCTGGCCCAGAACCCGGCCGGTATCCTCGTTCATCCGATGAACTCCGATCCGTTCATCGAGCCGATCAACCGGGCCATCGATCAGGGCACGGCGGTCGTCACCTTCGCAGCCGACGCGCCGCTGTCCAAGCGCATCTCGTTCATCACGTCGGACAATACCCGCGAAGGCACCTATGCGGCCGACGCGATTGCCGAAAAGATGGGGGGCAAGGGTGAATATGCCGTTCTGGAAAATCCGGGCCAGGACAACCACGACAAGCGTATCGCCGCCTTCATCGCCCGAATGGACGAAAAGTATCCTGATATGAAGCTGGTCGGCCGCGCTGCGTCCAACCAGGACCCGAACAAGGCCTATCAGGGCTTGATGAGCTTGGTGCAGGCACATCCGAACCTTGGCGCCGTCTTCATGCCGGAAGCGAACTCGGCCATCGGCGCTTCGCAGGCCAACAAGGAAAGCGGCGGCAAGATCCTCGTCATGTGCGCCGACGTCAACGCCAACATCCTCGACATGATCAAGGCGGGCGAAGTGTTCGGCTCGATCAACCCGAACCAGGGCATGCAGGGTTACATGGGCTTCATGCTCCTGTGGCTCGCCAAGCATCCCGAACTCATCGACCCGATGAACGACGCCAAGCGCGCCAGCTTCAACCCGATGAGCATTCCGTTCGTCGACAACGGCCTGTCGATCGTCACGGCCAATAATGCCGACGACTTCTACTGGGACAAGTACCTGAAGCGGCGGGGCACCAAGGGCATCGAGGAATAAACCTTTGTGCCTGCTGTCCGGGGCTTCAAGCTCCGGGCAGCCATCGCGAGCGTGAGGAGGAGATTATGGTGGCGTCGGTGCCGGTTCTGGAAATCCGCAATGTCAGCAAGCACTTCGGTGCAGTGAAGGCGTTGACGGATGTGAGCTTCACCCTGGAAAAAGGCGAGGTTCATGCACTTTGCGGCGAAAACGGCGCGGGCAAGTCGACGCTGATGAACATCATTGCCGGCGTGCTGCAGCCGACCGACGGGGACGTCCTTGTCGATGGCGCGCCGGTAAAAGTGACGTCGCCGGCGGTGGCGCAATCGCTCGGGCTTGGCCTCGTGCATCAGGAAATCGCGCTCTGCCCGGATGCGACGGTGGCCGAGAACATGTTCATGGCCGCGACCAACCGTCGCCGCTCGCCTTTCATGAATTATGGCAAGCTGGAACGGGATGCACAGGTCGTGATGAACCGTCTGGCGCCGATCGACGTCCGCCGCAAAGTCGGCGACTTGTCGATATCGAGCCAGCAGCTTGTCGAGATCGCCAAGGCACTGACGCTCGATTGCCGGGTGCTGATCTTCGACGAACCGACGGCGGCGCTGACGGAATCGGAGGCGCAGGTCCTGTTCGGGATCGTCCGCGACCTCAAGGCGCAGGGTATTTCGATCATCTATATCAGCCACCGCATGGCCGAAATCTTCAGCCTGTGCGACCGGGTCACCGTCTTTCGCGATGGCCGCTATGTCTCGACGGGGACGGTGGCGGACTTGACGCCGGATGATGTCGTGCGCCGCATGGTCGGGCGCGAGATCACCCAGCTCTATCCGGAAAAGCAAGCGCCGGCGGAGCGGACCGGCGAGATCATTCTGAGCGTCCGCGATCTCGGCGACGGCAGCCGCTTTACGGATGTGAGCTTCGAACTGCGCAAGGGCGAAATTCTCGGCGTCGGCGGGCTGATCGGCTCGGGGCGCACCGAGATCGCCGAAGGCATTTGCGGATTGCGGCCGGTGATCGCCGGCGAGGTGCAACTGCATGGACAGCGACTGCCGGCGCACTCCTATGCGCAGGCCGCGCAGGCGGGTGTCGTCTACCTGTCGGAAGACCGGAAAGGCTCCGGCATCTTCCTCGATCTTTCCATCGCCCAGAACATTGCCGTTCTCGATTTGAAATCGCTGACCGGACCCCTGGGACTGTTGAATTCCAAAGCCGAGGCGGATCGTGCCCACGACCTGGTCCGGCGGCTCGGGGTGCGGATGGGGGGCATCGACATGCCGGTCTCGTCGCTGTCGGGCGGAAATCAGCAGAAGGTGGCGATTGCCAAGCAGCTGGCGGTCAATCCGAAGGTCATCCTGATGGACGAGCCGACCCGCGGCATTGATGTCGGCGCCAAATCGGAAATCCACCGGCTGCTGCGCGATCTCGCCCGCTCCGGCATCGGCATCGTCGTCATCTCGTCGGAACTGCCGGAGCTTCTCGGGCTGTGCGACCGGGTGCTGGTCATCCACGAGGGCACCGTTGCAGGCGAGGTCGAGGACGAGACGATGACGGAAGAAGCGATCATGCGGCTCGCGTCGGGTATCGGCGGTCTTAACAATTCAAAGGCATCAGAGCATGCCGCATAAAGAAAACGCAGGGGCGGGAGACAAGGTCATGGCGGACGCTACATTGGCAACGGTACATCAGGCACGCGCGCCCGGCTGGAAACGGCTGGGGACAATGCGCGAGGCGGGACTGATCGCGATCATCCTGGCGCTCTGCATCGTCATGAGCTTTGCCTCGCCGCATTTTCTGACGCTCGGCAATTTCCGGGCGATGCTGATGTCGTTCTCGGTGGAGGGAATCGTCGTCGTCGGCATGACCATCCTGTTGATCGTCGGCGGCATCGACCTGTCGGTCGGCTCGGTCGTCTGCTTCTCGATGGTATTGTCTGGCTCGCTGTTCCTGATGGGGCTCGATCCGTGGAGCGCATCCCTGATCGGGATCATAGCCAGCAGCCTGATCGGCTGCGTCATGGGCTTTTTCGTCACGGTCGTCGGGCTCAACCACTTCATCACCTCGCTTGCGGCGATGGTCATCGTGCGCGGCATCTGCCTGATCATCACCAAGGGCACGCCGCTGTCGCTGTTCACCTTGCCGCCTTCGTTCAAGGCGGTCGGGCAAGGCACGTTCTACGGCGTCCCCTATGTGATCCTGATTTTTGTTGCGGTCGTCGTGTTGTTCGATTTCCTGCTGCGCCGGGCAACCGCCTTCCGCAAGGTGTTCTACACCGGCAGCAACGAGAAGGCGGCGCTCTATTCCGGTATCAAGACCAACCAGGTGAAGTTCTGGGTGACGGTGCTTTGCGCCACGCTGTCGGGGGTTGCCGGGGTGATCTACATGTCCCGCTTCGGCGCCGCGACCCCGACCTTCGGCGTCGGCATGGAGCTCAATATCATCGCAGCCGCGGTGATTGGCGGCGCGTCGCTGAATGGCGGCTCCGGCACGATCTTGGGGGCAATTCTCGGCATTGCCCTCCTGTCGGTCGTTACAAGCTCGTTGATCTTGCTCGACGTGTCCGTCTATTGGCAAGACATGATTAAAGGCTGCATTCTGCTTGCTGCCGTCTCGATCGACCATTTCCTGCACAAGCGGAAGGCTGCCTGACATGCCGATAGCCAAACTCAAACCCGCAAACGCGCCGCGCGAGGAAATCGTCATCGCCCGGCAGATGCACCAGGCCCTGGTCTTGCATTTCCTCGAGGGACTGACACAGGCGCAGATTGCCGATCAATTCGGCATCTCGCATGCTACCGTCAACCGCCTGATCAAGCGCGGCCGGCAACTCGGCCTGGTCGAGATCAAGATCAAGTCGCCGGTCGAGCCGCTGGTCGATATGGAGGAACAGCTGCGAGCGCTTGGCGGCATCGGCCGCGCCGTGGTGGTGCCGACTGTGTCCGACAATCCGCAAACGGCGCTTCAGGCCGTCGGCGAAGCGGCAGCGCGGTTGCTGCTGGAAGAGATCATCGATGGCGATACGATCTGCATCACGGGAGGCAAAGGCGTGAGCGCCGTCGTCGCCGGCTTGCAGCCGTCACGTCGTTTCAATGTCGAGGTCATTCCAGCAACGGGCTGCGTGCAGGGTAAGCACTATACCGACGTCAACCATGTCTCGACCTTGATGGCCGACCGGCTTGGGGGACGTTCCTACCAGATTCACGCGCCGCTCTTTGCCGACGATGCCGAGCAGCGGGCAATGCTGATCAACATGCGTGCCGTCGCCGACGTTTTCAAACGGGCGCGCGAGGCGAAGGTCGCGGTGGTCGGCATCGGCTCGATCCTGTCGGACGATTCGAGCTATTACGACCTGCATCCCTCCTCGAGCACCGACCGCGCCGCGATCGAGCGGTCCGGCGCCTCCTGCGAATTGCTGGCGCATCTGCTCGATGATCATGGCCAGGTCTGCGACTACAGCCTCAACCGGTCGCTGGTGTCGCTGACGCTGCCGGAATTCGCCTCGATCCCCACCAAGATCGGCGTGGCGAGCGGGCCGAACAAGGCAGGCCCAATCCTCAGCGTTCTCAGGGGCAATCATCTCGATACGCTGGTGACCGATGAGGCGACAGGTGCGCGGGTGCTGGCACTGGCGAATGGCGAAGGAAAATGGGCATGAATGGACAGCAATTGACACGTGAGATCGGCAAATCCGGCGTTTCCGCCTCGGCGGTCGGGCTGGGCACCTGGGCGATCGGCGGCTGGATGTGGGGCGGGACCGACGAGGCCGAATCCATCGCCGCAATCCAGGCATCGATTGACGCCGGCGTAACGCTGATCGACACGGCGCCAGCCTATGGGCTTGGACGTTCCGAAGAGATCGTCGGCAAAGCGTTGGCTGGGCGACGCGACAAGGCTGTGATCGCCACCAAATGCGGCCTTGTCTGGCATACGCAGAAGGGCCGTCATTTCTTCGACCAAGACGGCAAGCCGGTCCACCGTTATCTCGGCGGCGATGCGATCCTGCATGAGGTCGAGGAAAGCCTGAGGCGGCTCGGAACCGACTATATCGACCTCTACATCACCCATTGGCAGGACCCGACGACCCCGATCGAGGAAACGATGCGGGCGCTGGAAGACCTGCGAACATCGGGCAAGATCCGGGCGATCGGCGCAAGCAATGTCAGTTCCGACGACCTCGATGCCTATCTCGCTGCCGGCGGTCTCGACGCGATCCAGGAGCGGTTCAGCATGATCGACCGCGAGATCGAGGCAGAGCTTCTGCCGCTGACCAAGGCCAACGGCATAGCGACGCTGAGTTACTCGTCGCTGGCGCTGGGGTTGCTGTCCGGCACCATCGGTCCGGACCGTGTGTTTTCCGGCGACGACCAGCGCAAGGACAATCCGCGCTTTTCAGTCGACAACCGCCAGAAGGCAGCGGCGCTCGCCGACGCCATCCGGCCGCTCGCAGAAAAACACGGCGCCAGCATCGCCCAGATCGTGATTGCCTGGACGCTGGCGCAGCCGGGCGTCACCTTTGCACTTTGCGGGGCGCGCAATCCGTCACAAGCGCTCGACAATGCGCGGGCCGGGACCATCCGGCTGGATACGGCCGATCTTGCGGCCATCGATACGGCCATAGCGGCGAAACTGACTGATATGGACAGGTAGCGGATCGCCATCATGAAACGGCAAGAAATATTGGACGGGCTCCGCCAGAGCCCGAAGGTGGACGTCTGCGTCGTCGGCGGCGGCATCAACGGCATCAGCGTCTTTCGGGAACTGGCCCTGCAGGGGCTGAACGTGCTGCTCGTCGAGAAGCACGACTATTGCTCCGGTGCCAGTTCGGCGTTGTCGCGCATGGTCCATGGCGGGCTTCGCTATCTTGAAAACGGCGAATTCAAGCTGGTGCAGGAATCGCTGGTCGAGCGGGACCGGCTGCTGCGCAACGCGCCGCATTACGTCGCGCCGCTGCCGACGACGGTGCCGGTGTTCGATATCTTTTCCGGCCTCGGCAATGGCATTGTCCGCTTCCTTGGCCTCAGCCGCCGTCCGAGCCGACGTGGCGCCGTCGCCATCAAGGCGGGCCTGAGCATCTATGATTTCCTGACGCGCAAACGGGCATTGATGCCGCGCCACCAGTTTCGCGGCCGGCGCACAACGCTTGCCAAGTGGCCGGCGCTCAATCCCGACATCAAGAGTTCCGCCACCTATTTCGACGCCTGGGTCAGCCATCCGGAGCGGTTGGGCATCGAGCTCCTACAGGATGGTCTTTTGGCAAAGTTCGGAGTGATGGCGCTGAACTATGCCGAACTGCGGCGTACCGAAAATGGTGAGTATCACGTCGAGGATCAGATCGGCGGCGCGTCCGTTGCCGTCGAACCGGCGCTGATCATCAACGCCACCGGTGGCTGGATCGACCTTGCCAATCAAACCCTGTTTTCGCCAGAAGCACGGCCGTCACCACTGATGGGCGGCACCAAGGGCTCGCATCTCATCATCGACAATGCGGAGCTGCGCGACGCACTTGCCGATCACATGATCTACTACGAGAACGAGGACGGGCGGATCTGTATCGCTTTTCCTTATCTCGGTAAGGTTCTCGTCGGTTCCACCGATATCCGCGTCGATGATCCGGAAACGGTGCGCTGCGAGGCGGACGAGCGGGATTATATCCTGCAATCGCTTGCCTTCGTGCTGCCCGATATCACCATTCGGCCGGAGCAAATCGTTTTTCAGTTTTCCGGCGTGCGGCCGCTGCCGGCGAGCACCGACAGCTTTACCGGACGCATCCCGCGCGATCATTTCTGCACCATGCTGGAGCCTCCCGATGGCGGTGCGCCGGTGCTCTGCATGATCGGCGGCAAGTGGACGACATTCCGGTCCTTCGGGGAACTGGCGGCCGACATGGCTCTGGAAAGGCTCGGCAGGCGGCGCCGCGTTGCGACAACCGATCGGCCGATCGGCGGCGGTCGGGCCTTTCCCGCGAACACGCCCGCCTGGCTAGCGCAGATGGCAGCCAGCAAAGGCCTTTCCGCAGGGCGCATGGCTGAGCTGTTTGCCCGATATGGCACGGATGCCGAGGCGATTGCCGGCTTCATCGCGCCAAGCCCCGATGAAGCGCTGCCGCACGCCGCCTACTCGGTGCGCGAATTGCAGTTCCTGATCCGCGAGGAAGCGGTGGAACATCTCGACGACCTGCTTTTGCGGCGCACGACGCTTGCCGTTTCGGGCGAGCTTTCACTCGACATGATGGACGCCGCACTCGACCTGCTGGCGCAGGATAAGAACTGGACGCTCGCGCATCGCGCCAGTGAGCGCGTCCGCTTTCTCACCCTTCTCAACGAACGCCACGGCGTCGACGAAGACATGCTTTCCGCAAGGAACGAACCAAGGAGCACAGAATGCGACACAACAGCAAAGTCCGGATGAACCGGCTGTTCGGCGGCGGCCGCTGCCTCGATGTGGCGATCGATCACGGCGTCTGCAACGAGCCGTCCTTCCTCAACGGGCTGGAGGACATTCAGGCCGTCGTCAAGGCGCTGGTCTCTGCCGCGCCGGATGCGATCCAGATGAATTACGGCCAAGCGGACCTGCTGCAGGACGTGCCCGGCAAGGACAAGCCGGCGCTGGTCATGCGCATCGACATGGGCAATCCCTATAACCGAATCCGCCACCGCGACATGTGGGCGGTGCTGCAGAACGACGCCGAACCGTTGATCGGCGCGATCGAGATGGATGCAGCCTGCGTCGTCGTCAACCTGTTCATGCTGCCGGACGAGCCGGATCTGTTCCGCCAGTGCGTGCAGAATATTTCCCGCGTGCGGGCCGATTGCGACAAGTATGGCATGCCGCTGATGATCGAGCCGCTGGTGATGCAGCCGGTCACCGAAAAAGGGGGTTATATGGTCGACGGTGACGCGGACAAGATTGTGACGTTGACGCGGCTCGCCCGTGAGATGGGCGCAGATATCGTCAAGGCCGACCCAACCACCAATGCCGAGGATTTCCACAGGGTGGTGGAAGCAGCCCGTTGCCCGGTTCTCGTCCGCGGTGGCGGCAAGGAAGATCTTCGTGCCGTCTTCGACAAATCGGCGGCCTTGATGCGACAAGGCGCTCTAGGCATGGTCTATGGCCGCAACATCTATCAGCACGCCAATCCGAGGGCCGTGGTGCGCGGACTGATGGCGATCGTGCACGAGGATGCGAGCGGCGATCAGGCGTTTGCGCTCTACCAGCAGGGTTGAATGCGATCTCGAACCTTGGGAGGGGTTCAGCATGGGAAACTATCTTTTGGGGCTCGACGCCGGAAACACCGTCATCAAAGCGGTGATTTTCGACCTGAGCGGCAACGAGATCGCGGCTGCGTGGGAAGAAGGGCGCAGCCGCATGCCGAGCCCGGGGCATGTCGAGCGAGGGCTTGACGAACTCTGGACGAATGCACGGCAGGTCATCCGCGCCTGCATCGAAAAGGCGGAGATCCAGCCGGAGGAAATCGCCGCGATCGGTTGCGCCGGGCATGGCAACGGTCTCTATGCGCTTGATCGCGACGGCGCTCCACTGCTCGGCATCCAGTCACTCGACACGCGGGCCGCCGGCCTGGTCGATGAATGGCGAGAGGCCGGCGTTGGTGACCGGACCTATCCGATTGCCCGCCAGCGTCCGTGGCCATCCCAGACGCCGACATTGCTTGCCTGGCTCAAGCGTCACCGGCCGGATCTGTTCAACCGCATCGGTACGGTGTTCTTCTCCAAGGATTTCGTCGTCAACCGCCTGACCGGCCGCCGCGTCAGCGAGGTGTCCGATATGTCGGGTGCCGGTCTGCTGGATCTTGCCGCGCGCCGCTACGACAAGGCGCTGATGGAGGCCTATGGACTGGGAGATTGCATGGACCTCTTGCCGCCGCTCATCGAAAGCGCCGACATTGCCGGCACGGTAACGGAAGAAGTGGCGACGCAGACCGGGCTCGCCGCCGGTACTCCTGTGGTCGGCGGGCTGTTCGACGTCGTCGCCTCGGCGCTCGGCTCGGGCGTTTCACGCACCGGCAGCGCCTCGATCATCGCCGGCACCTGGAGTATCAACCAGGTCATCATCGATGGCCCCGACCTCGACGGGCCGGTGTTCATGTCGTCGACCTTCGATCGCAGCCGCTACATGGCGATGGAGAACAGCGCCACCTCGGCTGCCAATCTCGAATGGCTGGTGCGGGAGTTTTTCGAAGGCGAGCATGCGGAAGACGTTTCGCCCTTCGATGCCTGCTGCGCGCTGGCCGAGGCGATCGAACCCGCTGCAGACGACCCGCTCTACCATCCGTATCTCTACGGCGCCCAGCAGGATGGCCATGCACGCGCCGGCTTCTACGGTCTTGCCGGTTGGCACACCAAGGGGCATCTCGTTCGCGCGCTTCTTGAGGGCGTCGCCTTCGGTCACCGCCAGCACATCGAGGCGATCCGAAAGGCCGGCGCGGTCTTCAACGAAGCCGTGCTGTCCGGCGGCGGCTCGCGCAGCCTGATCTGGCCTCAGATCTTTGCCGATGTGCTCGGCGTTCCGGTCAGCGTTGCCCGCTCGCGTGAAACCGGTGCGCTGGGAGCGGCGATTGCAGCCGGAACCGGCGTCGGTGTCTTCGCAGACTTCGGCGCCGGTGCTGCGGCCATGGTCCGGACCGAGCGGCATTATCGTCCGGATGTCTCGCTTGAGGCACATTATGCGCGGCGCTACGCTCTCTATCAGGATATCGCCGAGGCAATGGCACCGCTCTGGCGGCGTCTGACGGCGGTTCCGCTGGCAGCGGGAGCGGCGGCATGAACATGCGGGTGAATGATGGGGCCATCGATGCGGGAAGCTACGACTACATCATCGTCGGCGCGGGATCGGCGGGATGCGTTCTGGCCAACCGGCTGTCGCGCGATCCGAAAACTCGTGTCCTGCTGCTCGAAGCCGGCGGCAGCGACCGATATCACTGGGTGCATGTGCCGATCGGCTATCTCTATTGCATGGGCAATCCGCGCACAGATTGGATGATGAAGACGGCGGCGGAAGCCGGACTGAACGGCAGGTCACTGCCTTATCCGCGTGGAAAAGTGCTGGGCGGCTGCTCGTCGATCAACGGCATGATCTATATGCGCGGCCAAGCGGCCGATTACGACGGCTGGCGGCAAGCCGGCAATTCCGGCTGGGGCTGGGATGACGTGCTGCCCTATTTCCTGAAATCCGAGGACAATTATCGCGGGAAGTCGCCGATGCACGGGGCAGGCGGCGAATGGCGGGTGGAAAAGCAACGGCTTTCCTGGCCGATCCTCGATGCCTTTCGCGATGCGGCCGAGGAGCTCGGCATTCCAAAAACCGACGATTTCAACGATGGCGACAATGAGGGCTCCGGCTATTTCGAGGTCAATCAGCGCGGCGGCCTGCGCTGGAACACGACAAAGGCCTTTCTGCGCCCGGCGATGAAGCGGCCCAATCTGCGCGTGCTGACCCGCGCCGAAACCGAGCGGCTGGAATTCGACGGCAGGATGGTGACCGGCGTGCGGTTCCGGCTGAACGGGCAGAAACATCTGGCTCGCGCCGATCGCGAGATCATCCTGTCTGCCGGTGCGATCAATTCGCCGAAAATCCTCGAGCTTTCCGGCGTCGGTCGCCCGGATGTGTTGTCCGCTGCCGGACTGGACGTCGCCCACGAACTTCGGGGTGTCGGCGAAAACCTGCAGGACCATTTGCAGATCCGTACGGTCTTCCGCATCGAGGGCGCAAAGACGCTGAACCAGCTCTATCACAACTTGTTCAGCCGAGCGGGTATGGGGCTTGAATATATGCTGCGCCGGTCCGGTCCGCTGTCGATGGCGCCGAGCCAGCTCGGTATCTTTGCCAAGAGCGATCCGGCTGTTGCGACCGCCGATCTCGAATATCACGTGCAGCCCTTGAGCACAGACCGGCTCGGCGAGCCGCTGCATAAATATCCCGCTGTCACCGTCTCCGTCTGCAATCTGCGGCCGGAAAGCCGGGGGAGCGTGCATGTTGGCGGCCCGGACCTTTGCATGGCGCCGGAAATCCGCCCGAACTATCTTTCGACAGCCGGCGACCGGATGGTTGCGACGAAATCGATCCGGCATGCCCGCCGGCTGATGGAGGCCGATGCCATTCGCAATTACCGGCCGCAGGAGATGCTGCCGGGCACGGAATATCAGAGTGACGAGGACCTGATCCGTCGGGTCGGCGATATCGCCACAACGATTTTCCATCCGGTCGGCACCTGCAAGATGGGCAGCGACACCATGGCGGTTGTCGATCCGCAATTGCGGGTGCATGGGCTTGCGAGACTGCGGGTGGTCGATGCCTCGATCATGCCGACGATCGTCTCGGGCAATACCAACTCGCCAGTAATCATGATTGCCGAAAAGGCCGCGGAAAGCATTCTATCAGAGGCTTAACGCGGTTTTCCCAGGCGAAGCGCGAAGCGGTTTTGCCGGGAATCGGCGTCATAACAGGGGGTTCGGCCGAACCGCTTTCGATCTAAAGCGCCCAGTCATCCCGATTTTGGACCTCGGCAGCTTTGTCCTCGCTGCAAATCGTTTCCAGCGCCAACGAGGCACGACTGGAGTGTCTCTGTTTGTGCCGCAGGATTGCAAATTGGCGGGACGGCAAAGGGAAGCGCGCCTTAACCAGCAGACCCTGCGTCAAGAGCGGCGCGGCCACGGCGCCGGAAACGACCGTTGCGCAGAGGCCTTCTCTTGCTGCCGATATGACGGCTTCATTCGACGGCAGCTCAAGCGCGACTGTCAGATCTGCGGGGCCGATGCCGAGATTGGAAATCGCCGCCTCGAAAGCCGACCGGGTTCCGGACCCTTTTTCCCGCATGACCCATTTCGTGCCCGAAACCAGCTCCGCCGGGGCGATCGGTTTGCCACGCGCCCAGGGATGGCGCGGACCGACGACGATAAGGAGTTCGTCCTCGGCGAGCGGCCGAATATTCAGCGCCGGTTCGTCAACGCTGCCCTCGACGAATCCGACTTCCGCCAATCCATCGAGAACCGCTTTCGCCGCCGTGGTCGTGTTGCCGATCATCAGCTTGAGGTCGATGCCCGGGTAGCGGACCTTGAAACGCATCAGCATCGCCGGCAGCCAATAGCTTGCGATCGTCTGGCTGGCAAAAACAACGAGCTCACCCTTTTGCAAGCCGCCGAGATCGGACAGGACGAGTGCTGCGGCTTTTGCGCGCGCGAGTGTGGCTCGTGCCTCCCCCAGAAACACCCGCCCTTCATATGTCAGCTCTATGCGGCGTCCGACACGGTGAAAAAGCTCGACGCCATAGGAGGCCTCGAGATTGCGGATGGCCGAACTGACGGCCGACGGCGTGAGGCCGATCGCCGCGGCGGCATTGGTCAGGTGCTCGCGTTCCGCAACCGCAACGAAAATGGAGAGCTGTTCGAAAGTCATGATGCAATCGTTCGATTTTACCGAATGAACTATATTAAACTATTCAATGGAAGTCGACAATTGAGTATGGGACAGTGAAGCATTCCGCAAGGTCTTGCCGATGCTCGTTTCCGCCTCCCGTTCCCCGTCGCTTCCTGCCGTCCTGCCGGGACTTGTCCTTTGTGTGGCGGTCACGCTCATTGCGCAGTTGGTTGAGCAGTTGCAGCTGATGATTTTCGGCGCGCACTGGATCGAGAGCCTCGTGCTGGCCATTCTGATCGGCATTGCCATGCGCTCCTCGGTCCGCCTGCCGCAGACCTTCACTCCCGGCATTCACTTCGCCGCCAAGACGCTTCTCGAGATTGCCGTCGTGTTGCTGGGCGCCTCGCTCAGCACGGCCGCCATCCGGCAGGCCGGACTGCCGCTTGTCGGTGGAATTGCCGTCCTGGTTGCGCTGTCCTTGGCCGGCAGCTTTCTGCTTGGCCGGCTCTTCGGGCTGTCGACCAGCCTGGCGACCTTGGTTGCTTGCGGCAACTCGATCTGCGGCAATTCTGCGATCGCCGCGGCAGCACCTGTGATCGGCGCCAAACCGGACGATATCGCCGCCTCGATAGCCTTTACCGCGCTGCTCGGCGTTGGTGCGGTGCTGACTTTGCCGCTTCTGCATCTGTTCCTGGGTCTCAGCGCCGTACAATATGGCGTTTTCGCAGGGCTGACAGCCTATGCCGTGCCGCAGGTATTGGCGGCGACGGCCTCCGCCGGCGCCGTCAGCACCCAGGTGGGCACGCTCGTCAAGTTGATCCGCGTGATGATGCTCGGCCCCGTCATTCTTGTGCTCGGCGCAGTTCATGGTCGCCGTCCCGGCGGCGCCGCAATCAATCTCCGCCATGTTCTGCCATGGTTCATCCTCGGTTTTGCGGCCATGGCGACGCTTCGTTCGCTCGACGCGATCCCGGCGCCGCTGCTGCCCGCGATGTCGGCTGTATCAGCCGCCTTCACCGTTACTGCCATGGCCGCGTTGGGCCTCTCCGTCGATGTCAGATCCATCGCCCATACCGGCGGTCGGGTCCTCGTCGCGGCGGCGCTGTCGCTGCTGGCTCTGGCGGTGCTTGGGCTTTGCTTGATCGGCCTGCTGAATATCGTCTGAGACGGGGTGGTGTGCCCAAAATACTTGCAAAAATTCCCGTTGCCTTCCAAACGATCAGCGGCTAGCCTGTATATACAGGGCGGAGAAGCAAAGATCGTCATGCGGGTCATCTCTTCACAGCAAGCTGCGGATCTCCTCGAAGACGGGATGACGGTCGCTGCCTCGGGTTTTGGAGGATGCTGCCATCCCGAGGCCATCACGGCCGCGGTGGAGGAGCGTTTCCTCGCCACTGGAAAACCGCGCAAGCTGACACTTCTGTTTGCTGCCAGCACGGGCGATCGTCAGACGCGCGGCATGGGGCATTTCGGCTATGAGGGCCTCGTCGCCCGCGTGATCGCCGGGGGATGGCGGGGAACGCCGCGCCTTGGCAGGCTGGCGATCGAGGAAAAGATCGAAGCGCATTGTTGGCCGCAAGGCGTCATCGCCCAGCTCTATCGGGCGATTGCCGCCGGTCAGCCTGGGGTGATCACCCATATCGGGCTCGGTTCTTTCATGGACCCGCTGCATGGCGGCGGCCGCATGAATGCGACGACGCCGCGAGCGCTTGTCGAGCGCGTGTCGTTGCGCGGCAAGGAATGGCTGCTTTATCCCTCGATGCCGCTCGACTGCGTGCTTTTGCGCGGTACGACGGCCGACGAAGACGGCAACGTCACCCTCGAGGACGAAGCCTTTCCGCTCGACGTGCTCGCCATGGCGCAGGCAGGCCGAAATTCCGGCGGTGTCGTCATCGTGCAGGTCAAGCGGATTGCCGAGCGCGGCTCGCTGCCGCCGGGCGATGTTCGCATCCCGGCGGCGCTGGTCGATTATGTCGTCGTCTGCGAAAATCCGGCCCAGCACGGCGTCAGTTTCGCCGAGACAGACAATATCGCCTATACCGGGCGCGTCCGGATGGCGGTGAGCCGCCTGCACCCGGCGCCGCTGTCGGCCGATAAGATAATTCAGCGCCGTGCCTTCCTGGAGTTGGCGCCGCTCCATCGCCCGACGATCAACCTCGGCATCGGCATTGCCGCCGGGATCGGCCGTATCGCCAGCGAAGAGGGATTCGACGATTATACGGTGACGATCGAATCCGGCGTGATCGGCGGCGTGCCGGCCGAGGAACTGTCCTTCGGCGCTGCCGTCAATCCGACCGCCATCGTCCCACAGGCTTCGCAGTTCGACTTTTACGACGGCGGCGGCCTCGATATCGCCTTTCTCGGCATGGCCGAGGTGGATAGGCACGGTGCGGTCAATGTCAGCCGCTTCAACAATTCCATCGTTGGGGTCGGCGGCTTCACCAATATTTCGCAGACGGCGGGGCGTGTTGTCTATCTCGGCGCATTTTCGGCCGGCGGCGCGGAAATTGCGGTTGCCGACGGCAGGCTCGACATCATCCGGGACGGCAGAGTTTGCAAGATCGTCGACCATGTCGACCAGATCAGTTCGAGCCCGGCCTTTGCGCCGGAAGGGCAGTCGCAGCTCGTCGTCACCGAGCGGGCGGTCTTTCGAGTGATCGACGGATGCCTGATGCTGACGGAGTTTGCCCCCGGCATCGATCTCGCCTCCCATGTTCTCGACCGCCTGCCGAAGGGCGTCGCGGTGTCGGACCAGCTGAAACAGATGGACGCGCGCCTGTTTTCCACCCACGCCATGAAGGACTTTGCCCCATGAAAATCGATGGAGCCGTCATCATCGTCACGGGCTCGGCAACAGGCGTCGGGGCCGCATGCGTGAAGCAGTTCGCCGAGAGCGGTGCCCGGGTGGTCGTCAATTACAACAGCAGCAACAAAGAGGCCGATGAAACGGCCGATATCTGCCGCAGCCTGGGCGCGGAGGTCGAGATCGTCCAGGCCGACGTTGCCGACGATGCGGCCTGCCGCCGGATGGTCGCGACGGCCGTCAACCGGTGGGGGCGGCTCGACGCCCTGGTGAACAATGCCGCAACGACGGTCAAATCGGATCCTTTCGATCTGGAGACATTGTCGGCCGAAGATTTTCAGAGTGTTTTCGGCGTCAATGTCATCGGCGCCTATCAGATGTGCCGGGCGGCGGTGCCTGTGATGCGTGACAGCGGCGGCGGTGCGATCGTCAATGTCTCATCCAACGTTGCCTTTACCGGCGGCGGCAGTTCGCTTGCCTATACGGCCTCCAAGGGTGCGCTCAATGCGTTGACCCTGGCGCTAGCGCGCACCTGCGGTCCCGATATCCGGGTGAACGCGGTTTGCCCCAGCATCATCGATACGCGCTGGATGCGCGACACGCTCGGGTCGGATGCCTATGGCGCCATTGCCAAGCGATTTTCGGAAACCGCGCCGCTCGGCCGGGTCGCGACACCGGAAGACGTTGCCGGCGCCATTGTCTGGCTTGTTCAGGGGGCAGACTTCGTCACTGGCGAATTGCTTTCCGTCGACGGCGGCATCCGCCTGTCGGGTGGCGTTCGCAAACCCGTGGCATCCGGCGGAGCCGCATCGTGACGTTGTCGGCCCAATCCATTCTCGATTTCCCGGTGCCGCAGGCGACGCATGTGGTTACTGCAAGAGATGCAATCCTCTACGCCCTGTCTGTCGGCTACGGCACCAACCCGCTCGACGAAAACCTATTGAACTATGTCTATGAACGCGATCTCGTGACCGCGCCGACCCTTGCCAATGTCGTGGCCCATCCAGGCCCGTGGATGCAGCAGACGGGTGTCGACTGGGCGCGTCTCGTGCATTCCGAACATCGCCTGACCATCCACCGGCCAGTCCCTCTCGATGTGCCGCTGATCTCCCGGTCGCGCGTCTTGTCGGTGGTCGATCGCGGCCTTGAGAAAGGCATGTTCGTCAGCTTCGAGCGCATGATCGCAACCGTGGACGGTGATGAGCCGATCGCGACGATCGTCCAGACGAACGCCTGCCGCGGTGACGGTGGATGCGGTTCGGCGGGATCGGCGCCTGAACCTCTGTCCAAAGTCCCGGACCGAGAGCCGGACTTCGAATTCAATGTCGACCTCCCTGACAACGCCGCGCTGCTTTATCGCCTGAACGGCGATCTCAATCCGCTGCATGCGGATCCACAGGCAGCCGGCCGAAGCGGCTTCGATCGGCCGATCCTGCATGGGCTGTGCAGCTTCGGTTATGCGGGCTACGCCATCATCGCCGCCATCGATCCAGGCATGAAGATCGGCTTGCGGGCGATCGCGGCGCGGTTCAGCGCGCCGATCTTTCCCGGAGAAACGATCACCCTGCAGATGTGGCGCAACGACGCCGAGATTCGCTTCAGGGGGATCGTTGCGTCACGGGGTGTGACCATCCTCGACAATGGCATGGCGAGGCTGTCATGACGAAAGCGGTCAAACCAGCCGCCCGCGAGGCGCGCCATTATATCAGGATCAAGGAGCAGATCCTGGCCGACATCGCCGAAGGCAAGCTGCAGCCGGGAGACCGGGTATCCTCTGAAAGCGAACTGGTGGCGGCATTCGGCGTCAGCCGCATGACGGCGAACCGCGCGCTGCGGGAATTGATGTTCGAGGGTGTCCTCAAGCGATCCGCCGGGATCGGAACCTTCGTGTCGCCAAAGCACCTCGACGTCGATCTGCTTCAAATCCGCAACATAGCCGACGAAATACTGGAGCGGGGTCACACGCATAAGGCGGCGGTCGTTCAGGCCGGCTCGATGAAGGCGGATGCCAACGTTGCCGACGCGCTCGAACTGACGCTCGGCGCTGAGGTGATGCACTCGCTGATCGTGCACCTGGAAAACGACCAGCCCATTCAGGTCGAGGAGCGCTACGTCAATCCGCTGGTCGCGCCCGACTATCTGTCGACCGATTTCAGCAGCATGACGCCGAACGAATATCTGACGAAGGTGGCGCCGATAACGGCGTTCGAACATATCGTCCAGGCCGTCAAACCGGACACGACGATCCGCAAATATCTTGGCCTGAAGAATGATCACCCTTGCCTGCGCGTCTTTCGAAGGACCTGGTCGGGCGAGGCCGTCGTGACCTGTGCGCTGTTATACTATCCGGGCGCGCAATATCGGCTGGAAGCACGGTCCACCAAGGGTCCCTCGAAGCCCGTCGCCATTCTCGGAGAGAAACAGTGAGCGCCACCCATTCTCCATCGATCACCTTCAGCGCGTCGCCGCCGACGATCGAGGACATCGCAGCAATTGCCCGTCGTCACGCCAGGATCGAAATCTCCGCCGAGGTCGAGGCTCGGATTACGGCGGCGCGCGCCGTCGTCGATCGCTATACGGAAAAGGAGCTGCCGGTTTATGGCCTGACGACAGGACTGGGAGCGGGGGTCGATACACGACTTGCAACGGAAGATCTGGTGGCGTTTCAGATGCGTGTGCCGCAAGCCCGCGCGGTCGGCGTCGGAAAGCCGCTTGCCCAGGAATCCGTGCGGGCGATGATGGCCGTCAGGGCTGCCGGCATGGCGGCGGGCGGCTCCGGCATTTCGCTGAACGTGTTTCGTGGTCTGATCGCCGCCATCAATGCAGATATCCATCCGGTCGTCCCGTCATTGGGCTCGATCGGTGCGGCGGATTTGGCTCCGCTTGCCCATATGAGCCGGGCGCTTCTCGGCTTCGGCGAGATCGAGCTTGGCGGCGAAGTGCTGCCGGCCGCCATCGCCCTGGAAAGGGCCGGCCTGAAACAACTCGAATTGGCGCCGAAGGACGGGCATGCGCTTGTCGTGGCCAACAGTCTCTCCATCGGCCTTGCCTGCCTGGCGCTTGAGGATATCGAGCGGCTCTTCGATTGGTC
>Ga0102591_1001187_pt1 | contig 38266 bp, 29 predicted proteins | sample AraplaCol_mCL_r2_2_FD_76860 | JGI IMG/M metagenome (GOLD analysis project Ga0102591, IMG submission 76860) | Arabidopsis root microbial communities from North Carolina, USA - plate scrape MF_Col_mCL_r2 (SPADES assembly) (version 2) | ecosystem: Host-associated > Plants > Roots > Endosphere...
GGAAGGCTGCATCGACCCGGTGTTCCGCCGTGCCAGGGCGTGCGCGACGAGGCAGTGCCTTGATCGGCGTCACGCCCTTGGGATTGGCGCGGCGGATGGTGAACTGAATGCCGCTGCCCGGCATTCCCGATGGAAAGCCGCGGTGCTTCGTCATGTCGGGAAGATTGGCCATCGCTGCCCTCCTTCGCATTGCGATCGTATCATGTTGCCTTCTATGCCGGGCTCGCCGATGGCGACGCCCCGCAATCACACGAATAGCGATCTCGGCGACACTTTGCGAGCACAGAATATGTGCGCCTGTTGGCCCGTCGGGCTGACCTGCGCGAGCACCATTATGTGTGACGTCGGTCTCTGAAGTCTCGTGACATGCTGATTGCTCGCGATACCCGGCGAGCGTCACTCGCCGGGTATCATTTTGATGTCAGCTCACTTCGGCGTGACGTCGAAACCGAACCACTTCTCCGACAGCGTCTTGATCGTGCCATCCGCCTTAGCAGCGGCAATCGCGTCGTTGAACATGGCCTTCAGTTCCGTGTCGCTCTTACGCAGGCCAACGGAACTGCCGCGGCCGAGGAACCCGCCCTGGAAGCGTGGACCTGTCGTCGTCATGTCTTCGTTGCCCGGCTTCTCGGAAGCCGTCGTCAGATAGGCCATGGACGCCATCACGATATCAACACGACCGGCCTTGAGATCGAGATCATGCTCTTCCGTCGTCTTGTATTCTCTGACGTCGACGACACCCTTCAGATATTTGTCGACGAAGGCGGCCGCTGTGGAGGCCGTCTGCACACCGATCGTCTTGCCCTGGAGTGCCGGCTTGATCTTTTCGATCTCAGCAGCAGCGCCCGCTTCATCACTGGCAAGCGAGAAGACCTGGCCCTTTTCCGACAGCTTTGCGAGATCGCCCGTCTTCGAGGTCGCGAAGGCCTGGCCGGTGGAGCCGTAGGAATCACTGAAGGCGATCACCTCTTCGCGCTTTGCCGTCGCAGACATGCCGGAGATGATGGCATCGAATTTGCCGGCGTTCAGTGCCGGGATCATGCCATCGAAGTTCTGGACCACGATCTTGCACTCCACCTTCATGTGATCGCAGAGATATTTGGTCAGTTCGATCTCATAGCCATCGAGCGAGCCATCCGGCTTGGTGAAGTTATAAGGCTTGAATGCGCCTTCGGTGGCGATCGTCACCGTCGTCCACTTCTTGTCTTCGGCATGCGCAACACCGGCCGTCGCGATAACGGCAGCGGCTGATGTCGCCATCATAACCCGTGAAAAGAACCTCATGTTTTTGCTCCCCTTTTCTTTGTTTGGGCTGAGAAACTACTTGTTGATGAATTGGCGGAAACGGTCCGACCGGGAATTGACGAACACATCCTGCGGTTTGCCGTCCTCTTCGATGACGCCCTGATGCAGGAAAACGACCCGGCTGGAGACATCGCGGGCGAAACCCATTTCATGAGTGACGACCAGCATCGTGCGCCCTTCTTCGGCGAGTGCGCGCATGACGCGCAGCACTTCGCCGACGAGTTCGGGATCGAGTGCGGAGGTCGGTTCATCGAAGAGCATTACCTTCGGCCGCATGGCGAGCGCACGTGCGATGGCCGCGCGTTGCTGCTGACCACCGGAAAGATGAGACGGATAGAAATTGCGTTTTTCTGCAATGCCGACCTTGGCAAGCAAGGCCTCGGCTTCCTCGATGCACTCCGTCCTCGACCGGCCGTGCACATGAACCGGGGCTTCGATGACGTTCTCGAGCACCGTCTTATGGGACCAGAGGTTGAAGCTCTGGAAGACCATGCCGAGCTGCGAACGAATTCGATCGACCTGCTTGCGCTCGGCCGGGCGGCTGCCGCCTTTGCCGTCGGCGATCATGCGGATCGTTTCTCCCGCTACCGTCACTTCGCCGGAATCGGGTGTCTCCAGAAGGTTGATGCAGCGCAGGAAGGTGGATTTGCCCGAGCCGGAGGAACCAAGAATCGAAACGACATCGCCTTCATGAGCGTCGAGCGAGATACCTTTCAGGACTTCCACCGGACCGAAACTCTTGTGCATATCCCTCACGCTGAGCGCGATGGTGGAAAGAGGGGCATTCGCCGCGGTCATCGGGCGTCTCCTTCGAGTACGGATGTGGCTGTCGCCGGAAAGTGGGGAACAGGCTGACGCAGATGCGGGCTCAGCCAATATTCGACAAGGTAGACGAGACGCGTCAGCAGGAAGTTGATTGCCAGATAGATGGCGCCTGCGACGATGAAGACCTCGATTGCCCGATAGGTCTCGGAAATGATCCTGGCGGCGACGCCGGTCACTTCCATCAGGGTAATGATCGAGGCGAGCGATGTCGCCTTCACCATGGAGATCATCTCATTGGAGTAAGCCGGCAGCGCCTGGCGGATGGCGAGCGGCATGATGATGCGACGGAACTGCATGAAGCGAGGCATGCCGCAGGCGCGCGCCGCCTCGACCTGGCCGAACGGTACAGACAGAAGTCCGCCGCGAATGATCTCGCTGCCATAGGCAGCGGTATTCATGGTCAGCGCAAGCACCGCGCACCAATAGGGCTCGCGCAGGAACGGCCACAGGATGCTATGCCTGACCTCGGGAAACTGGCCGAGCCCGTAGTAGATCAGGAAGATCTGCACGAGCAGCGGTGTACCGCGGAAAATGAAGACATAGATGCGTGCGAACCATTCCAGCACCGTTATCCCGGAAAGCCGGCACAGTGCGATTGCCAGCGCCAGCGCGGCGCCGAGTGCGATCGACGTCGCGGCAAGCTGAAGGGTGAGCGGGATAGCAGAAGCCAGATTGACGAAGGTTTCGCCGAGAAATTGCCAATCCATCAGCCTCTCCTCACACCGCGAGAGAAGTGCTTCTCAGCCTGTCTCAAGAAAAGGCTGGAACCGGTTGAAATGATGAGATAGATCGCGCCTGCGACGACATAAAAATCGAAAGGAAGACCAGTCGATCCTGCCGCCACTTGCGTCTGGCGAAGCAGTTCGGCGACGCCGGTAATGGAGACGAGTGCGGATTCCTTCAGAACGACTTGCCAGACATTGCCGAGGCCCGGCAGCGCGTGACGTAGCGTCAGCGGTGCGACGATACGGCGAAACCGCAATGCACGGCCCATGCCGCAGGCGATTGCAGCTTCGATCTCACCTGGATGCACGGCCTTGAAGGCGCCCCGGAAAACTTCCGTAAATTGCGCGCCCGAGGTGACGCCGACGGCGAGTGAACCCGCAAGGAACCCCGGAAAGCCGAGGAAACCTTCGGCGCCGAAAAGCCGGCCGAGTGCGGTCACTGCGGCACTGCCTCCGAAATAGAAGAGGTAGATGACCAGAAGATCAGGTATGCCGCGAAGGACCGTCGTGTAGGTGTCGGCGGCGATCTTCAGGCCACGTCCGCCCGATATCTTCGCCCAGGCACCGAACGTGCCGATCACCGAGCCGATGGCATATCCCGAAAGCGCGACCAGGATCGTCATCCACGCGCCGGCCATGAGCGCCTTGCCCCAGCCGTCGGGGCCGAAGCTGATGAGCTCGAGGATGCCGGGCTGGTTCATGATGCCTTTTTCTCCGGCAGCGGCGGTTGAACGTCGTTGGGGATCGGATTGACGAACTGTGTCCCATCGAGGCGGCCCTTCAGGTCCGCCTTGGCCGCCTCGATGAGAGCAGGATTGCGGATCAGGTCGATGGCGGTGCTCGCCATGACCTTTGCCGCATGCTCCGTGCCTTTATGGGCTGCGGGAAGCTTGCCCTGAGCGACCAACTGCCAGGAATGACCAGGCGTGCCGATGGCATAAGTCGCGCCGCGCATCTGCACTGTTGGCACGACCCAACTGACGCTGCCGACATCGGTTGAACCGACGATCGTGCTGTCGCCGGCATAGAGCGGGAAGATTTCCTCGCAAAGCGGCTGGTCCTTCTTCGGTTTCAGGCCGAAGCGCGCGTAGGAAGAGGCTATGTCCTCGGCGCTCATGGTCGCCTGGAATGTCCGGGCGGTGGCGCGGTCGTTGTCATCGAAAACGGGCGGGCCGAGGCGTTCGAGATTGGCAAACATCAGGTCCTCGAGCGGAACATTGCCGACGAGATTGGCGTCACCGCTGATCACCTCGCTGCGGACCGACGTCTCGGTCATGAGGGCCGCGCCCTCTGCCACCTTCTTGACGCGGGCGACGAGCGACAGGAGTTCGGGGAGGTTTCGGGCGCGGATGAGGTAACGCACCGTCGCGCGGGCCTGCACCACATTTGGCGCCGAACCACCTGTATCGGTGACGGCATAGTGGATGCGCGCCGTCGAGGGCATGTGCTCTCTCATGTAGTTGACGCCGACGTTCATCAACTCCACTGCATCGAGCGCGCTGCGGCCGAGATGCGGTGTTGCTGAAGCGTGCGACGAGCGGCCGGTGAAGTGGAAATTGATCTCGTTGCAGGCAAGCGAAACGGGGTTGTTGACGCCGGCAAAGGCCGCCGGGTGCCAGCAAATGGCAATGTCGACGTCATCGAAGACGCCTGCGCGCACCATGAAGCCCTTGGAGGAGCCGCCTTCTTCTGCCGGGCAGCCATAATAGCGCACGCGGCCCTTGAGGCCGTTTGCGGCAAGGAAATCCTTCACCGCTGCCGCTGCCAGCATCGAACCGGCGCCGAGCAAGTTGTGGCCGCATCCATGGCCATTGCCGTTTGCCGTCACCTCGCGCTTCTCGGCAACGCCTGCTTCCTGGCTGAGACCGGGCAACGCATCGAATTCTCCGAGGATTGCGATGACCGGGCCACCTTCACCGGCTTCGCCCATCACCGCTGTCGGAAGTCCCGCGATACCGCGTTCGACACGGAACCCTTCGGCTTGCAGCTGCCGCGCGTGCTCTTCAGCGGATCGGTATTCCTCGTAATTTGTCTCCGGCATATCCCAGATCCGGTCGCTGAGCGCAAAGAATGCTTCGCGCTTGGCTTCGACAATGTCCCACACCGTGTCCGAGTTTTTCATGGCTTCCACAACAACATTATTTTGCATAGTATCCAAAATTGGCGCCAATTTAGGTTACAAAGAATTTATGCGCAATCCACATGCACGAATAAATTTTCATCACGGCAATGCGTTGGGGCTGCCTTACGGACATACCTCAGCCCGTGATATCGATGGAGAAGAGCAGGGGAAATTCGAATGGCAGATATCATAATGAATTCGGGGCAGGCCGCGTCCGCTGGACGCGACGTGACGGACCTCGTGCTTCAGGATATTCTGGCCGGGGTGCTCCTGCCCGGTACTTGGCTGAAGCAGATCGATCTCGAGCGACGCTACAATTGCACGCGGCCTGAAGTGCGACGTGCTCTTGATCGCCTTGCTCAAAAGCGGCTCGTCGAACATGTGCCAAACCGCGGTTACCATGTCTATGAACCGGATGGCCGGCGCGCACGGGAAGTGAGTGAAATCCGCATTATCCTGGAAACCGCCATCGCCGGCACGATCATTCAGAATGCATTGCCGGCAGATATCGCCAATCTCCGCAGACTTGCCGAGCATTTTGACTTCATGGTGCTGAATGGCACGATGCTGGAACTTTACGAGGCGAATCTCGCCTTCCATCGGCAATTGCTGGTTCTTGGCGGTAATCAGGAACTGGTCGACCTCATCACGGAAATCCGTCAGCGAACCTCATCGGCGCCGGTCTCACAATGGCGCACGCGCGCCCGCGTGGAGCAGTCGGGCCGGGAGCACCATCTGATGATCAAAGCGATCGAAGCCGGTGATGCCGAGCATTTGAAGGAATTGGTGCGGCAGCATATTCTTCAAAGCTAAATATGCCTGACCTATCCCGGTCTTCTCAGGTCGCCGTTGTTGCAGTGTGCAGTTGCGAGTGCCCGTGAGACGAGAACATACGATATGCTTGGGGCTTCGAATTGTAGTCGATAAATTTCCGAACCCGTAACATAGTACCTGCTAGTTTTGATCGTAACCGGTCGAACAGGTTGCGAGGCCATTCGAGCGAAACGCAGTATAACGGGACCGGCATGCGAGGACAGCTTCAGCAGGAAATCTTGGATATGCTGGCACGGGGGTCTTCTCTCGAAGACGCCTGCGATCGTATTTGCGAGCATGCTGAGCGGCTTGCAGCCGGGGTCATTTGCTCAATCGTGACCGTTGACCGCGAAGGGCTCCTGCATCCGCTGGCTGGGCCAACGATCTCCAAAACCTATTCGGATGCGCTCGACGGAATTCCGATCGGGCCCGATGTCGGCTCGTGCGGCACGGCTGCCCATTTCCGCAGGCCGATCGCCGTCGCCGATATCTTTGCAGACCCGCTTTGGATACCCTATCGGCCGCTTGCCGACATTCTTGCGAAAGAACATGGCGTCAAGGCGTGTTGGTCGAGCCCGATCCTGCGCAGCGACGGACGCGTGCTCGGAGCGTTCGGATTTTATTACAAGGATAATCGCGGCCCCACGCCCGAAGAACGCATGATCGTTGCTGAGTGCCTCGACCTTTGCTCGCTTGTACTCGAGCGTGAAGAGGTGAAGGCGGATAATCAAAGGCTTGCCTTTTTCGACAGCCTCACGGGCTTTGGCAATCGCGCCAACTTTCTCAAGACGCTCGAGGATGCCATCGAGGGTGCCACTGCCCCACTTTCGGTTCTGCTCGTCGATATCGATCATCTCGGCCGGGTCAATGACGCTTTCGGCCATGCGACCGGCGACAGGTTGATCCTGGAGGGACAAACGGTTGCACGGATCGCAGCGCCAGCGGCTATCTTCAGGGTGGACGCCGATGAATTTGCGGTCCTGATCGAAGATCGTTCCGCCGAGGAGTTATCCGCGGTTTCGACCGAAATTCTGCGCGCCATGGAGAATCGGGCTCCACAGCGCAACGAACATCTTCTGCCGGTCTCGGTTACCTGCGGGGGCGCGATCTTCGAACCGTCCCGGCCGCCCGACGTGCCAACCTTTCTGCAGCATGCAAATCTCGCACTCCACCATGCCAAGCAGACCGCCAGAGGCGGTTTCGTGCTTTACAGCGATGATCTTGCCGGGGCGATTGCAAACCGGTTTCGGGCGCTGCAGACCGTGACCAGCGCCTTGGCCGAAGATCGGATAGAGGCGCATTACCAGCCGATCGTCAGCCTTCCAACGCAGGAAATCGTCGGTCTCGAGGCTCTATGCCGCATTCGTATGGATGGTGGCCAGATCCTCTCGCCCGGCGCGTTTGCCGAGGCACTCCAGGATCCATCGATTGGGCATCTCCTGACCGACCGGATGCTGGAGCAGGTCGCGCGCGATATCCGATACTGGCTCGATCTCGGGCTCTCGTTTCAATATGTCAGCGTCAATGTATCGATGGCGGATTTCAACCAGGGCAATCTCGGCGAACGGATCAAAAGCGTTTTTGCCCACCACCGCACACCGCTCAAGCATGTCGTGCTCGAAGTGACCGAAACGGTCTATATGGACGAAAAGGACGGGAAGGTCGCAAAAGCGATCGAGGAGCTTCGCAGGGAAGGGCTGCTCGTGGCGCTCGATGATTTCGGCACCGGCTACGCCTCGCTCACGCACCTGCTGGATTTCCCGGTCGACATCATCAAGATTGACAAGACCTTCATCGACCGGATGTCCGATGGACCGGGCGCTGTCATCGTCAAGGCCCTTCTCGATATGTCGGTCGGTCTCGGTACCCGCATCGTGGCCGAGGGTGTGGAGACGGAAGATCAGGCAGAACGCCTGCTGCGCCTCGGATGCCCCTATGTGCAAGGATATCTGTTCGGTCGCCCGGTCGATCGCGACAAGGCAACAGAAGCGCTGCGGTCCGAGGTTCCCCCTTCGGCGGACAAGGTGGAACGAAAGTCCGGCGGCCCGTGATAACGCAACTATCGCGACAATAGCCCGACTACTGTCACTCTGCAGCCTCGTTATGGCGTTCGAGATAGTGCCCCTCCAGGAAGGAGCGATAGGCGTCGGCTATGCCCGCCTTCAGGCCTATCCTCGGTGACCAGCCGAGCGCGCGCAGCTTGTCGGCGCTCATCAGCTTGCGCGGCGTGCCATCCGGTTTGCTGAGATCGCGCGTGATCTCGCCTTCGAACCCGACGACCTCGGCAACGAGCCTTGCCAATTCGAGGATGCTGATGTCTTCGCCTGAGCCGACATTCACGTGACTTTCGGCGGAATAGGCCTTCATGAGATGGATGCAGGCATCGGCGCAATCATCGACATGCAAGAATTCACGCAACGGCGTTCCTGTGCCCCAGATGCGGATTTCCTTCTCGCCGTTGATCTTGGCCTCATGCGCCTTGCGGATCAGGGCTGGCATGACATGGCTTGAATGGAGGTCGAAATTATCGCCCGGTCCATAGAGATTGGTGGGCATGGCCGAAATGAAGTCCTTGCCATGCTGCTTCCGGTAGGCAGCGCAAAGCTTCAGTCCGGCAATTTTGGCGATCGCATACCATTCATTCGTCGGTTCGAGCGATCCGCTGAGAAGTGCGTCTTCGACGATCGGCTGTTCGGCGAACTTCGGGTAGATGCAGGACGAACCCAGAAACATCAGTTTTTCGACGCGAGCCTTGTAAGCGGCGTGGATGACGTTCGCCTCGAGGATCAGGTTGTCGTAGAGGAAGTCGGCCGGATAGGTATCATTGGCGAGGATGCCGCCGACCTTTGCAGCCGCCAGGAAGACGGCATCGGGGCGATTGTTTGCCATCCATGCCTCCACCTGATCCTGCCGCCTGAGATCGACTGCGGCGTGCGCAACCGTGAGGATCTCGCAGCCCTCGGACGCAAGACGCCGCACGAGCGCGGAGCCCACCATCCCGCGGTGACCCGCGACATAGACTCTTTTCCCAGCGAGGCTGTAGATGATCTCAGGCATGGACCAGCCCCTTGTTCGCGCCGATCGTCGGAACATTGCGGGCCATGACTTTCAAATCCTCGCGGACCATTTCCGAAACCAGCTGGTCAAGACTCACCTCGTGTTTCCAGCCAAGCTTCGTATGCGCCTTCGTCGGATCACCAAGCAGAAGGTCGACTTCGGTGGGTCGGAAATAGGCCGGATCGACCTCCACCACGCAGCGGCCGGATAACTTGTCGTATCCCTTTTCCTCGACACCTTCCCCACGCCAATCGATCGGCATGCCCACCCTGGCAAAAGCCTTCTCGACAAAAGAGCGAACGGTGTGCGTTTCGCCGGTTGCTAGGACATAATCTTCCGGCTCGTCCTGCTGCACCATCAGCCACATGCCGCGGACATATTCCCGCGCATGTCCCCAGTCGCGCTTGGCATCGAGATTGCCAAGATAAAGCCGCTCCTGCAGGCCGAGATGGATGGCCGCGGCCGCGCGAGTAATCTTGCGCGTTACGAAGGTTTCACCACGGATCGGGCTTTCATGGTTGAACAGGATGCCGTTCGAGGCATGCATGCCATAGGCTTCGCGATAGTTGACGACGATCCAGTAGGCATAAAGCTTGGCGGCCGCATAGGGGGATCGAGGGTAGAACGGCGTCGTTTCGTTCTGCGGGACCGCCTGAACCTTGCCGTAGAGCTCCGAAGTGGATGCCTGATAGAAGCGCGTCTTCTTGGTCAGGCCCAGGAGGCGAATGGCCTCAAGCAGCCTTAGGGTGCCGGTTCCGTCCGCGTTGGCGGTATATTCCGGAGTTTCGAAAGACACCTGGACGTGGCTTTGTGCGGCGAGATTGTAGATCTCGTGGGGCTGCGTTTCCTGGACGATCCGGATGAGATTTGTTGCGTCGGTCATATCCCCGTAGTGCAGGATGAAACGCGGATTATCGACATGAGGATCTTCGTACAGATGTTCGATACGATTGGTATTGAAGGACGACGAACGCCGCTTGATGCCGTGAACAATATAGCCCTTATCCAGGAGCAACTCGGCGAGGTAAGCACCATCCTGGCCGGTTACGCCGGTAATCAGTGCGACTTTCCCGTTGTGTCTCATTCCGGTATCCATGATCGCTCTCCAACTCGAGTACTAACGCTGTTTCTGAGAAGCTGCCGAATGCCATCGACAGGTGGTGTTTCGCGGTTTGAGCGGGCGGTTCCGCCGTTGCCTGCAATGCGGATATCGCAACGTTCGGCTCTCATTTTTGCATCCCCAGATACGGGTGCAGCCAACGCAAGGTGAACCATGCTGCGATGGGTGACGTCTCGAAATTCTGATAGGTCATCAAGGACCTTGCGTATAATTCGGAGTCACGGAAGTTATATTTTGCGTGACGTTTGGGTTTGACATTGTTGATGGCGACGACGATGTCGGCATTGCGTGCGCTCCTGAGCTGCTGCAGGCAGAATTCGGCGGCTCTGCGGCTGGTTTTTGCCCATTGCACGATCATCAGCGTTCGTTCCGTCAGCGCCGTCAGATGCATCGTATCGGCCGAGGCCAGTACAGGGGCGCTGTCGAAGATGACGATCTGGCCTCTGTTGCGGGCCATCTCGATGATCTCGGCGACGTCGGTCATGCGCATGCGCCGCTGCAGGCGGGGATTGCCGGCCGGGATGAAGTCGATCCCGCTCGGATGGTGATGGACGACGTCCTCCAGGCCAGCCTGTCCACTCAGGAAGTCATTCAGCCCCTGCTTCAGGCCGGACCGGAACAGCGTATCGAGATGTCCGCGCCGGATATCGCTGTCGACAAGCAGCACCGGTGTTCCGTTGGCGGCAAGCTCGATTGCCAGCGATCCGGCCACCAGCGACTTGCCTTCGCCGCTATGGGCCGAGGTCACGGCGATGCTGTTCGGCAGCTTTCCGCCATTGGCCTGCTTGAGCGAGATCATCACGGTGCGGATCGCTTCGTCGAACATGCCGATCTGCGTTTGCCCGAACAGCCGCGAGGGATCTCTGCGGTCCTTGCGTCGCAAGTGCGGGACGAAGCCGGCCGGCACGATGCGCGCCATTCCACTGATCTGGTCGAAGCTGCGCACCGTCCTGTCCATCATCTCGACCACGAAGGCGGCGGTCACCGCAACCGAGATCGAAGCGAAGAAGGCGCCGATCAGGTAGAACAGCCGGCTGCGCCCCTGCGGGGCAAGCGGCACCGCAGCCGGTGACAAGACTTCCAGTTCGGTGCCCGGCAGCATGGCCTGCCCGGCAAGACCGCGGCGCTGCTCCTCGAGCTTGTCAAGCGCCGTCTGTTCCCTGTCGGCAATGCGCTGCAGCCGTCCGAGTTCGGTCTGCGCCAGCGACGAGCGGGAGCGTTGCTCATAGGCGGCCGCCAGTGCCGATCGCACTGTACGGTCCTCGTCATCAAGGGTGCTCAGCTTGGCGCGCATGGACTGCAGGTACCGGTCGACCGCCGCGCCGAGATCGGTGCGGGACCTGTCGATCCTTGCGCGCAGGTCGACCACGGCGGCGGCATCGTTGCCATAGATATCGAGAAGGCGTGCGAGATCCTGCTGCTGGGCACGAAGGTCGCTTTGCATCGCGCCGATGCTGTCGGGGACGGCTTTGTTCTGGGCGGCAAGCGAAGGGTCGCGGGCCGCTTCCAGTGCGGCGATCGTATCCTGGATGTCGGTGCGGCTTTGTCCGATCTTCGTCTGCCGGTCGCTCAATTCGACGATCGCCTTGACCTGTTCGCTCTGCTCATCGCCGCTTTGAACGACGCCCATCGTTTGCTGATAGGTGTCGGCGGCATCGCGGGCGGCCCTGGCGCGATCCTGCTGTTCGGCGATGCGCTGGCCGATCCATGCCTGCGCCGTGTCGAGGCTGCCGCGGATACTGTCCTTGCGCTCTTCGAGATAGATGCTGATGAGCCGGTTCGGGACGGCGGCTGCCAGTTCGGGATCGCCGGCCGTAAAGCCGATCTGGACGACATCGCTCTGGCCGTCGCGCCACACGCTCAGCGCCTTGTAATAGGCCTGGATGATCGGCTCGATACTGTCTCCCGACGGCTGTGACGGCTTGTCGCTGCTCACCAACAGGCCGCGCAAGGTTGCCCTGATCTCGTCGAGGACGGAGGCCTGGCGCAGGGCCGGGTTGAACTCCGGCCGCTCGTCGAGCCGCAAGTCGCGGATGATGCGCTCCGTCACGCTTCTGGACAGCAGCCGCTCGGTCTCGGATGTGACGTTCACCGGCGCATTGTTGCCGGCATCACCAGTGCTGAGCGCAGTTGCCAGGGGCTTGTGGATCATCAGCCGGGATGCAGCGTGATAGCTCGGATTCAAGCCCGAGATCAGCACGATCGACGCCGCCATCAGCACCATCATAACCGCAACGATCATAACAAGCCGCCGACGGATCAAGCGTAACCCAGACGTAATATCTCTCGCTTCGGTTGGAAACCGGATCGCGAACATAATCACAGCAGTCGCAAACAGGACGAAGAGGATGCTATTCTGAGTGAGGATGATCGTCTCCGTGAGGTTCATCACCAGGAACATGATGACCAGCACATTCAGCCACAGCCAACCCTCTTCGGGAGCGTCACACAGCAGCGTCGCTCCCTGCCGAAGCGCGCGGACTATCGTCCAGGCCAGGGGTATGAAACCCACGAGGCCGAGGCCCAGCAATACGTCGCGAAAGCCGTTATGGGCATGCGGCGCAGGCCACCCGGCTGCAGCGCGGACGTACCAGCCGTCGGCATTGGAGTCGGCCCAGAAGGCTTGATAGCCATAACCGAGCAACAGCCGTCTTCCGATTGCGAGATCCACTTCCCGCCAGAGCGGAACGCGTCCAGTCAGCGTCGCATCCTTGCCCATCGCTTCGAGCAGGGGAACGAGCAATTCGCTAAGTCCGACAAGGACCAGCGCAACCAATTGCAGGCAGACCAGCACGAGCGTCGCCCGTCCAAGGTCGCGGGTCTTTGAAAGGGCTAGGAAGAAAGCTGTTGCCGGGACCGCGCTGACGAGTGAGTTCATGGCCGTCATCGACTGCGACGCGACCAGGCAAAAGAGACTGGCGCACAGCAGCGGTATGCTGACAATTCTAGGCCCAGCCCGTCGATCCACGGCCATCATGCTGCACGCGAAAGTCGCGATCGCTGCGTTCCACCCGAGGGTGTTCTTATTGTCAAAAACTCCTCTCAGGGAGCTCTCGCCAAAGGTGAACGCACGACTGGGCCATGCCACAGCCATCAAAAGACTGCACACCATGCCGGTGCCAAGCACCACGACTGTCAGCAACAGCAGTTGCCGCGGCGTGAACAGGATGGCGAGAAGGTATGCTAGTGAAATGGAGAGGATGAGCGCAACGCCCCGCTGTAGGGTGAGAGCGGGGCTCGACGACCACAACACTGAAGCAAGCGGTAACAAAAGAAGGATGGCGAACGGCAGGCTACGGCGAATGGCAGTCAGCAGCTCTGCCTGATTTCGAGCCAGGAGTCCAAGAGAAATCAGATATATGGGCATGCCGAGCAGGCGAAGCTTGGCCATCTCGCTGGCATCGAGGTTGCCGTCACGGTCGATGAGAGGAAAGATGCAGCCACTCAGAAGGAACAGCGCGATGAGGACGCCGATGCACTCCATTGACCGCCACGGCATGATGACTTTGGGGCTGTAGACTGCCGGATAGCAAGCCTTCTCCATCATGTCATTCTGCCGGATACTGGCTGCTCAACTGGCCTTCCGTCGTTCTCACGCCCGTCAACGCTGGACTTGCGGCGATGCCGACCCGGCGCAGAGCGCTGGCACCGGCGGCCGCGTCGCGTCGCGTCTGATCTGCAGCGGCACCATTAACCGACCCCGCAGCGGCCCGGCCTGTCAGATGCTCCACAAGATAAAGAGGCCGTTGTCGGACCTCGACTGCGATGCGGCCGACATATTCGCCAAGAAGCCCGACGGAAATCATGTTGAACGCGCCGAATACCAGAATGACCACCATGATGGAGGCGTAACCGGGCATATCGACGCCAAATATCAGCGTTCGTCCAATGATGATGGCCGCATAGAGTTGCGCTAGAAAGACGACAACGAGGCCGACATAAGTCCAGATGCGCAAAGGCATCGTCGTCGACCCGGTGATCCCGTCGAGCGCGAAGTTCCACAAGCGCCAGTATACCCACTTCGAGGTGCCGGCCGTACGTTTCGGCCGGTCGTATTCGACCGTCGCCTGAGTGAAGCCAACCCAGGAGAATAGCCCTTTCATGAAGCGGATACGCTCCGGCATGCCGTTGAGGACATCGACCACGCTGCGATCCAGCAGCCGGAAATCGCCGACATTGTCCTGGATGGGGTAGTCGGCCATCCTGTTATAGAGGCCGTAGAAGGCCGCGGCGCTGCACCGCTTGAGCCAGGTGTCGCTGACACGTCTCTTGCGTCGTGCGTTGACCACCTTTGCGCCGCGCATCCAGGCGCTCACCATATCCGGGACGATATCTGGCGGATCCTGCAGATCGACGTCCATCGGGATGATTGCATCTCCGCGGGCGTGGGCGAGACCGGCTGCCAGAGCTGCGTCCTTGCCGAAGTTCCGCGACAGGCAGATCAGTCCGATATCCGGTCGCTGCGCCACGAGACCTTCGATGATGTCTACGGTGCGATCGCGGCTGCCATCGTCGACGAAGAGGATCTCTACCTGTCCGCCTGGTCCGAGAGCGGCGCGGATCGCGTTGGTCTGTGCATCCATGGCCTGGAGAAAGAGCACGATCGTCTCCTCCTCGTTGAACACCGGCACCACAATACTCAGTACCAGGCCGTCCGCATCTGACATGCCGTGAGACGAAAGATCAGTCTTGGTGATGGGCCATGTGAGGGGGGATTCCGTGCTGCGCGGCAACATGTTAAGCCCCCGATGTGATGAAATGTGTTGGACCACATGCGCCTGCTGACGCACGACGGTCGGCGCAACGAGGCCGCCGCTCGTAGATCCTTCGAAGAAACCGCTCGATCCGATCACTCTTTACAATAGTCTTACTCTTGACCATCCTCGGCTCCATTCAGCTTGCCGAACTCGCAAGCTTCAAGGCTCATCGAATTTTACCCCGACATCCCTGTCGGTGATGACACGCAAGCCTCTGTAGAAGTGAACTTTATTCTTTATGTTGGCTGGTCGAAAGCGAGCCATAAGACGTATGCGTACCACTTTGTGCTGATTGTTGCTCAAACGAAGAACGAGTTAGTCTTGGAACTGATCTAGTCCGGTAAGGATTTATTACCGGCCGGGCGCTGGACACGGTTGTGGGACGAGTACGTGTATGGGCATATCTGATCTCAATCCGGCGCTGAGCGCGGAGATCGCGGGACCATCGAACCCGGTCAATAACAGAATATCTCATTTGCAAAGGTCGCACCCTTTATCGCGGCACGTCATCCTGTGGCTCGCCATGGTTGCCGCCTTGGCGGCGCTTTGCACCGCGATCAGCGGGCAGAGTTACTGGATAGACGAGGCCAACACTGCGTGGCGTGCCGCGGAGCCGCACTTTGAGGCGCTTTTGGCCCGCATGGTCGCGGAGACAGGCTCTGATGCGCAGATGCCATTTTTTCTCGTGGCGATCTGGGCCTGGGAGAAGGTCGCAGGCGACGGCGAGGTTGCGCTGAGGGTGATGAACCTCCTTTGGCTTATTCCGGGCCTCTACGTCTTCGCCAATGGCCGGGTTGATCGGCTTCTGGTCGCCGCCAGCAGTGCGTTCCTCTGGTATTATGTCGATGAGGCGCGGCCCTATGGCATGCAGATCGGGGCGAGCCTCATGGTCTTTGGCCTGCTCGAACGCGCGGTGGTCGCGGCGAGCGATCGGAGTGCAGAAGGTCCGCTCCTTCGCCGCCATCAGGTCTGGCTGCTTGCGTTCGGACTTATTGCTCTTGCTGGAAGCAGCTTGCTCGGTGCGATCTGGGCTGCCGCCGCGGTCGGTGCCGCCGCTTGTGCCGTACACTGGCGCGTTCGCCGGCTTGCCAATAGCCATATCATCGGACCGTCGGTTCTGCTCGTGGTCGTGCTCACGCCACTCGGGCTTTACTATCTCTGGACCGTGCTTGGGGGGGCGGGCGGCACCAAAGTGGCGACGACCGACGCGCGGACATTGTTGTTCTCGGCCTACGAATTGCTGGGTTTCGCAGGCCTCGGCCCTGGGCGCACGGATCTGCGCGCCGGCGAGGGGACGATAGTCACGTCTTATCTCGTTGCGCTCTCGAGCTACGCCATCCTGGTCGCTGCGGTAACGCTGGCCGGGCTGATCCACGCCGTTCGCAATATTCCGCCCCGCACATTGGCGGTATGCGCGATCGCGTTCACGGCTGCCGCAGCATTGATCCTGATCGCTGGATATATCCTGCATTGGCGTGTCGTCGGTCGCCACCTTGCTCCTGCGATCGCCGTCGTCCTGGCACTGCAGGCGGCCGGTGCGACGCTGCTCTGGCGCCGGCCTGTCGGCAAGCTCGTGGTGGTTGGCTTTCTTGTAATGGCATTGGCTTCTGGCGCGAGCATCAGATTCGCGCAGCGGCATGCAAAGGACGATTATCGCGCTGCGGCCTCGGTCGTACGCACGGCCCTCACCGGGGGCGATCGCGTCTGGTGGAGCGCCGACGCACTTGGTGCTCTCGTATATCATGTGCCGCTAGGCAAGGGATGTGGCAGCGCGCTTTATGTCTTTGAGCCACGGCCCGGTTTTGCTGCCGCTCTGGAGGCTCCGACTCTCGTCGTCACCAGCAAGCCTGATATTTACGATCCGGAAGGAGTGCTGGCCGCGTTCCTATCCGACCAGCATTTTCAGGTTACCGAAACCTTCCAGGCTTTCCAGGTCTGGCGACGCGCGTCACCAACTGTTTCGTTACCTTGCGGTTAGGCGCCAATCCGCGCGCTGAATTCACGATAATTGGGTTGTGATTGACGAAATGTTTTCGCGGGGCTGCGTCTATCGCCGCACCGAGCCAGAGACGTTCTCGGCATTCGGTGGCGTCTCCGTACTGGGACCGGCCTCGTCCGCTCCTATGTCGATCTTGCCGTTTGCGCGGGCCTGCCCGTCCAGGTCGACAGATCCGAGCCCGAAAGCTGTCGTTCCTGCATCAATGGCCGGCGAACTAGGCTTGAGGTGGAAATCTCCAGTGGCAGGATTTGAGAGCAGGGGATCACGTCCAAGCAGGTTCCCGTTCGCTGCATCCGGCACATGGCCGTCCGAAAGCACCGATGCCTCGCGTGGAGTGCCGTTGAAGGTGATATTGTTGTACCACTTCACATCCTCGTTCACGTAGCCATTGGTACTGACGTCGTTGATGGCCCGGTTTCTGGAATCCGTTCGCGGATCCGCTACCGCAATATTGTTCACCCAGGTATTGTGGCTGCCCATGGCGTTGCTCAGTTCGCCTCGCCAGCTTCCTTTGTTGGCATTGTCATGGTTGTTGTGCCAGACGGTGTTGTTGCGCACCGTGACGAAGTCGCTCAGGAAGACGTGGATGCCTTTGCCGCCATTGCCGTAGGAGACATTGCCCTCGATCAGAGTGCCGTAGCGGTATTTGGTATCGTGAAAACCGTCGATGATGATACCGTTTCCATCGGTATGTTCCCAGTTGATGGCGGGTCCCTGCACGTTGTCGTAGGTAATGTTGTTCCTGACGACGTTGCGGAACTCGGCGTCGCCTGGGGCGAGGTCCATGTTCTGCCAGAGCGAAATGCCGCTGCACTGATAACCGTTCGTCGCAGTGTTGCCATAGACCCGGTTGTCCTCAATCGTCAGCCAATCCGATTTGGCGCTGGAAATGCCCGAGCCGCCGCTGTCATGGGCAATATTGTCCTTGATTGTGACATGGTGTGATCCTTCGATATCAATCGCATGTCCCCCGCCGCCAACGACGTCGAAGCCTTCGATCCTGATGTAGTTCGCTCGTACGTTCAGGGTGCTGTAGGTGTCCGAAGCAGGCGGTCTGAGCAAAGCGCCGCCAGGCAATTCAGAGCGGATGGTGACGTAATTATCCGCCGTACCATTCTTCGTTATCATGATCTGCTCGTGATAGGTTCCCGCCTTCACCACGATCTGATCGCCGGGCTTGAGCTGCGCCTGCATGGCGCGGCCGATCGTCTTCCATGGCGCTGACAGGTTGCCCTTGGCTATGTCGCTTCCGTCAGTGGCAACGTAGTAGTCCGTCATCACGCTTCTCCTGTCCCTGTAGTCTGGTGATCCCTTGGGGTGCCGGTTGTGATGATCAATGGCCTTCGCCTGCTAGAGCAGAAGCGATCGACTGAGCCTATTAGATCCTTTGTAAGGTCGAGGCTTACATTTTAAAATCGTGGTATTTCATCAAGGATCTTGCGTATAATTCGGAGTCACGGAAGTTGTATTTTGCGTGACGTTTAGGTTTGACATTGTTGATGGCGACGACGATGTCGGCATTGCGAGCGCTCCTGAGCTGCTGCAGGCAGAATTCGGCGGCTCTGCGGCTGGTTTTTGCCCATTGCACGATCATCAGCGTTCGCTCCGTCAGCGCCGTCAGATGCATCGTATCGGCCGAGGCCAGTACGGGGGCGCTGTCGAAGATGACGATCTGGCCTCTGTTGCGGGCCATCTCGATGATCTCGGCGACGTCGGTCATGCGCATGCGCCGCTGCAGGCGGGGATTGCCGGCCGGGATGAAGTCGATCCCGCTCGGATGGTGATGGACGACGTCCTCCAGGCCAGCCTGTCCACTCAGGAAGTCATTCAGCCCCTGCTTCAGGCCGGACCGGAACAGCGTATCGAGATGTCCGCGCCGGATATCGCTGTCGACAAGCAGCACCGGTGTTCCGTTGGCGGCAAGCTCGATTGCCAGCGATCCGGCCACCAGCGACTTGCCTTCGCCGCTATGGGCCGAGGTCACGGCGATGCTGTTCGGCAGCTTTCCGCCATTGGCCTGCTTGAGCGAGATCATCACGGTGCGGATCGCTTCGTCGAACATGCCGATCTGCGTTTGCCCGAACAGCCGCGAGGGATCTCTGCGGTCCTTGCGTCGCAAGTGCGGGACGAAGCCGGCCGGCACGATGCGCGCCATTCCACTGATCTGGTCGAAGCTGCGCACCGTCCTGTCCATCATCTCGACCACGAAGGCGGCGGTCACCGCAACCGAGATCGAAGCGAAGAAGGCGCCGATCAGGTAGAACAGCCGGCTGCGCCCCTGCGGGGCAAGCGGCACCGCAGCCGGTGACAAGACTTCCAGTTCGGTGCCCGGCAGCATGGCCTGCCCGGCAAGACCGCGGCGCTGCTCCTCGAGCTTGTCAAGCGCCGTCTGTTCCCTGTCGGCAATGCGCTGCAGCCGTCCGAGTTCGGTCTGCGCCAGCGACGAGCGGGAGCGTTGCTCATAGGCGGCCGCCAGTGCCGATCGCACTGTACGGTCCTCGTCATCAAGGGTGCTCAGCTTGGCGCGCATGGACTGCAGGTACCGGTCGACCGCCGCGCCGAGATCGGTGCGGGACCTGTCGATCCTTGCGCGCAGGTCGACCACGGCGGCGGCATCGTTGCCATAGATATCGAGAAGGCGTGCGAGATCCTGCTGCTGGGCACGAAGGTCGCTTTGCATCGCGCCGATGCTGTCGGGGACGGCTTTGTTCTGGGCGGCAAGCGAAGGGTCGCGGGCCGCTTCCAGTGCGGCGATCGTATCCTGGATGTCGGTGCGGCTTTGTCCGATCTTCGTCTGCCGGTCGCTCAATTCGACGATCGCCTTGACCTGTTCGCTCTGCTCATCGCCGCTTTGAACGACGCCCATCGTTTGCTGATAGGTGTCGGCGGCATCGCGGGCGGCCCTGGCGCGATCCTGCTGTTCGGCGATGCGCTGGCCGATCCATGCCTGCGCCGTGTCGAGGCTGCCGCGGATACTGTCCTTGCGCTCTTCGAGATAGATGCTGATGAGCCGGTTCGGGACGGCGGCTGCCAGTTCGGGATCGCCGGCCGTAAAGCCGATCTGGACGACATCGCTCTGGCCGTCGCGCCACACGCTCAGCGCCTTGTAATAGGCCTGGATGATCGGCTCGATACTGTCTCCCGACGGCTGTGACGGCTTGTCGCTGCTCACCAACAGGCCGCGCAAGGTTGCCCTGATCTCGTCGAGGACGGAGGCCTGGCGCAGGGCCGGGTTGAACTCCGGCCGCTCGTCGAGCCGCAAGTCGCGGATGATGCGCTCCGTCACGCTTCTGGACAGCAGCCGCTCGGTCTCGGATGTGACGTTCACCGGCGCATTGTTGCCGGCATCGCCGGTGCTGAGCGCAGTTGCCAGGGGCTTGTGGATCATCAGCCGGGATGCAGCGTGATAGCTCGGGTTCAAACCTGAGATCAGCACGATCGACGCCGCCATCAGCACCATCATCACCGCAACGATCATAACAAGCCGCCGACGGATCAAGCGTAACCCAGACGTCAGGTCGAACTCTTCCGATTTCATTTCCGCCTGAAACCGGGGCTCATAATGGACGGCCGGGAGCGGAACGTTGCGGTCTGGCGGAAAAGTTGAAATTGTCATTGTGCGCTAACCTTTGCTTGAGGTTGCGCGGAGATGGTTTCGTAGAGGTTTTCCATCGACCGCATATACGCCTTCATACTGAAATGGTTGAGATAATGAGCGCGCGCCCCGGCTGAGAGGCGGCTGCGGATGTCTGGATCGGTAATCAGTTTGGCCAGCGCCGCGGCCAAGGCGTCCTTGTCTCCGACAGGGACGAAGACACCGGTTTCGCCGTCGGAAATGACCTCCTCATGGGCTCCGACACGGGTTGTGACAACAGCAAGTCCGTGGGAAAGCCCTTCGAGCACGGCCATTGCGAGGCCTTCGGCATGTGAGGGCAGGACCAGGATATCAGCGCGCGCGCAGAGTGCTCGTGTCTCGTCGGCGCCAAGCCATCCCGGCATGTCCACCAGGCCCGAAAGGCCCATGTTTGCAGCCTGACGGCGATAATCCTCGACAGGCCCGTCGCCGGCCAGTACGGCCCGCCACCGAAGCTCTTTCATGACAGGATGGCTGAGGGCGAGCAGAAGTTCCGGAACGCCTTTGCGTTCGCTCAGCCGACCGAGGAACACGATCAACGGCGGCTCGCCCGTACGAACATTGTGTGCCCCGGGATCGGGGACACAATTGTGAGCGGTCACAAGGCGATGTTCGTCCACGCCCAGAAGTGTGGCGAGCGTCACGCGATCCCGCTGGCCCAGCGCCACGACACAATCAGCACGTTGAAACATGCGGCGTATGAGCGATTGCTGACGCGGCGAGCGTGCAGCAAAGTCGGTGGCATAGTCGTAGTCGTGCAGGTGCAATATGTGAAAGCACCCCAGCAAATGGGCAGCCTCGGTCAGGATCAGCTTTCTCGAGGTGCTGCCGCGGCCTGCGACATGGATATGGTGAATGCGTGTCGGATCGAGGATTCGATCCTTCGCCATTGTCAGGATGGCGCCTAGCAGGCGCAGAGACGACGTCGCAGCGGACCATCGGAGGCCCCTGGTGTCAGTGACGGCGTGTTCGCTCCCGCCTTCTTTAGCGGTGCTGGTTATATAACCTACCAGCCTGCCGATGCCGCCGCCGTTCTCGCAGCCACCTGGTACATAGTGGCGGACGCTTGCCCTCTTCCGCATCGCCATCTGGGGATCATCCGCGAGTACCTTCATCAGCATGATCCGACCACCTCGCGATAAAGGGCTGCGGCGTGGGCGCCGACCTGTTCCGGCGAATTCGGTCCTGTTGCCCATGCGAGCGCGTTGGCGCCGAGATTGTTTCTAAGCTCGCTATTGTCAGCCAATGTCCGGATGGCTTTTGCGAGCTCTGCCGCGTCCCCTGGTGGAACCACCATTCCCAGTCCGTTGGGCTGAACGGTCGTTCGCAATTCGCCCACGTCGGTCACGATCACGGGCTTGCCGAACGCTGCAGCAAGGTTGAGCACGCCGCTTTGGGACGCTTCGGTATAGGGGAGGACGACAATATCGGTATCCAGGAAAAGCTGGGCGACTTCTGCGTCCTCGATAAAACGATTGCGAATATCGTAGCGGCCGGCCTCTCCCATCAGCGACCGGAAGATCCATGGGTCGTCGCCCCGGCCTGCGACCGTAACATGCAGATTGGGGAGCGCATTTTTGAGCATGGCCTCGGCGCGGATCAGATGCTCCAGGCCCTTGTAAGCGAAAATCCGTCCAAAGAGCAGGACGCGGATAGTTCCGTCGGCGGGACTCCTCGTCATCTTCTGCCGCCGAGCGAGGTCGGCATAGCGATGGATGGCAGGATGTGACAGGACATGCACGTGGTCCGGGGCTTTCGAATATCGATCGAGGACCATCCGCTTCAGCCCTTCGCCGTGCACGACGACATGCCCCGACTGCTTTACCATCAATTCGGGAGCCCAGCCGGGCAGTGTGCGGGTATCGGAATCGCCGGGATGCACCTCCACATCATGGACGGTGGTCACGAGCGGGATCGGGCGCCAGAACGGCGCGGCAAAGTTCAGCCACAGCGTGGAATTGCTCAGGAGATGAATGAGGTTTGGTTTCTCCTGCCGGATGAGACGCGTGAGGTGATGCAGGAACCACGGATTGGCAAGCGAGCGATGCCGTGGCCAGTCCAGAAGGTGAAGATCGACGGCAGGATCAAACCACGAAGCAAGATGCGCGTAGCGCCGGCGCGGGACGCCAAGGACGACCGGCATGTGCCGTGCGACGCCGCTCGCGAATGATATGGTGTAGTCTTCCAACTCGGAAACCAGCAGCAGCGCCTTCATTCCGCTGCCTCCGATAAGCTCAAGTCCCGGCCGGAGCGAGGAAGATGATAGGCGCCACGCAACGCGTCGCGCGTCCGCCGCAACAGGTTCGGCTCTCCGGCGAAAAATAACCCTTCGACAGCAAGCCTGATCCGGGTGCGCGCATTGACGCCATCCAGAACCGCTGCTGCCATCTGATAGGGATAGTGATCCGCCAGACTGAGCCTCGCCGGCAGATCATGGAATGAGAGAAATCGGTTTGTCGCTTCGACACTCCGTTGCCAATGCGCCATTCGCCGCTTCAGCATGGAGGCATCATCGATCGGCCGGTACCAGTTGTTGTTGTGAATTCTGTAGAACCCAAGTGAGTCCGGCAAGGCAGCCACGTCGCCGAGAAATGGATAGATGCCGGTAAGCCATGCATCGGCGGATATGCTGAACTGTTCGGGAATAGGCCCTGCGGCATCCCATGTGCTGCGTCGTACGGAGATGGCCGATGTCATCGGGAAGGGCCACCAGCCGGCCGATTTGGTCAGCTGTGGCGACAAGTCTCCCGAACACAGGGTTCGTGGGATCGGTTTGAGGGTTGGTGAGCCATCAATCGAAGTCGGCTGAAGCCGGTGATAGACAAGCGATACCTCGGGATGCGAGCGAAAAGCCGCTACCGTCGCGGCCAGCTTGCCCGGCGCCCACCAGTCATCAGCGTCCAGAAAACAGAGAATGCCGCCACTGCTGAGTTTCACGGCAGTGTTGATCGCTGCAGCCTGTCCCGAATTCTCCTGAAAGATCACCTTCACCCGGCTGTCATAGTCTTCCAGAACGGAACGCGACTCGTCACTGGATCCATCGTCGACGACGATTATCTCGACGTCGGCAATCTCCTGGCTCAGGACGCTGTCGATCGCCTGTCCGACGAAGCGGCCGTAATTGTAATTGTTGATAAGAACGCTGATGCCCGGCCGCTCCATGACACCCTCTCAAGCCGCTTGCGATACTGCATCGCGATGCAGCAACGTGACTACGATCGAGTCCGATAAGATCTCCCGTGGAGCCAAAGGGGTCACCGCCAACGATGTCGGGGCGAGTAACGCTTCCATCTCATAATATGCAGAACCAGGACCAGAACGCGAAACCATAGGAATCCCAACCCTCTAAGCGTCAACTACGAACAATCAGCCTGCGCCGGAATCATTGCCTTATGTCACCAGATGCTACCGCCCAGCCATGGCCTTTGCGCTATGCATTCCTTTCCAAGCTACCGGTGATTGGACACGCGTAACATCTGCTCTTATTGGCAATCCCCTATCCCTTGGCCGTCAACCTTTGAGGGAGGGGGCCGCCGAAGACGTAGGCGTGCCGGGGTCCCTGGGTAGTGGGTGCATGCTTTAGGTGTAGATGCCGCCACCATCGGGGTTAGTTCGTCGCGGACGTGGTCGGGCTATGGCGAGGCTGTTTCGATTTCGCCGGCCCATGTTGCCGTCGGCGGCAACAGTATCAGGATTGCGGTGACGCTAATCGAGAACGCCGCGCTGTTCGCCACCGACAGCGGTTCACCACGCGACGGGTGTGATCCTGCGCACCGTTTTGATGGTGCGCAGTCATAGGTCTGCGGAAATTGAGGTCAGTGCCTGGCGGCCCGTGCGGTTAGACAGGCGCCCCGATAATCGGTGGAACAATGTTGTTGGCGGCGAGCCGTGCCTGTACGTCCACACTGAGCGTTCCGCGAACACCGGGATGGCGATGGCGGCCTTCCTCGGCATAGGAGTAGGTTTCCGCATCCGACGGACCGAACGTCATGAAAACCGCGACACGATCAGGCGTTCTGCCGAGCCGTCGAATGAATGCTCGCGTCACGGTGAATGCCTTCTGAACATCCAGGCGGAGCAGTGGACTGATCCGCTCGAAGAACCTGCGCAGGCTCTTGTCGATCAATGTCGGCATCTGTCCAGCATGTTCGATGCGCACGTCGAAGATGATCGCATCGCCCGCTCGCACGCCGAGCCCCTTTGCTGGCAGGCTCTGGACCAAACCCTTGAGGTGGGATCTTGGCCGTACCTTCAGCGTGGCGTTCGAGTTCTCGTCCTGGTCCTGCAGATAGAATGCGATCTTGTAGACCCTGAAGCTCTCGTCCGAGAAAATACTTCCGTCAACGCAGCGAGGATGGTGAGGGACGTCGTTGTGCCACGACGATGTAGTGTTGATCATGAGATCGCATTCGCCTGTAAGAACGACATCGAGCGGTCGCGTAATTTCCTTGAGGCGATTGAGGATTGCATCGGAAGTCATAAACCTGGCGATTTCATCGACGACATACATGGCGTGAAGTTGGAATTTGCCGCCATACAGATATTTGCCGCCGGATCTTAGATACTGTTTGGCAACCTGCCGTAATCTTCCCACCTGCTCAGGCGTCAGGACATTTCTGATGACGATATAGCCATCGGACGCCAAATCGTTCTGCAGCTGGCTGGTCGTGTTGGGGACCTTTGTAGGCCCTCCGGCGGGCATCGGTAATTCGTTTATTGAATTCACCCCTATTGAATTCATCATTGTCGCTCTCCCGACTTTGTCGCGCTCAAACCTCCCCAGCTTTGGCCGCGCTAAAGCGACTGTCTTCCGCGGTTCCGCGAAGGTCAAACCGCTCTTTTCGGGGTAACGCTTATCAAAAAGAGCAATCAAGCGTACCCCAGGGATACTGCCTTACTTCGAATATTGTAATTTATTTCTATGCGAAGCCAGAAATGTGAAGTCTTTCTACGTCCAATAGCTGGATCTGAAAGTATGGAGGCCGCGAGCTTGCCAGCATATTCTGACTACAGTTTCAGTTGGCAAAAGCGTAGGTCATGAGAAATTCACCGGCAGACAGAAACCAACCTTCGGTCCGTGATGTAAAGAGTTCCCTGAAGTGGACGAATGTCCTTGGTGTTCGAGTTTCCGCGGTCAATCTCAAGAGCGCGACCGGACTTATCCAAAACGCAATTGAAGACGGCAGGAAGGAATATGTATGCGTTCGCGACGCACACGGTGTCGTGCGTTGTCAAAAGGATCCCGAGCTTCGGTCCATTCATAACCGGGCATTCCTCGTAACCCCTGACGGCATGCCGTTGGTATGGGCACTGAAACACGCTGGTCATGTTGAAAGTGACAGGGTCTACGGACCGGATCTCATGCTGTCCGTTTTCGATGCCGGCAGCTCCAAAGGTTTGCGCCACTTCCTTTACGGTGCAACAGCCGAAACGCTTGAGCAGCTGCAGGCGCGACTTCTCGCAAAATTTCCGCAAGCACGGATCGTTGGCTCCTACGCACCGCCTTTCCGCCAGCTGTCGATGCAAGAGGAGGCGGATATTGCCGACCGGCTCAATCGATCGGACGCCGATATCATCTGGGTCGGGCTGAGCAGTCCCAAGCAGGAGCTCTGGATGGCCCGCATGCGCGACCGTCTGGAGGCGCCGATGCTGATCGGTGTCGGCGCTGCCTTCGATTTCCACGCCGGCCTCAAGCGGCAGGCTCCAAGAGTCATTCAAAGAAGCGGCTTCGAATGGGCGTTTCGCCTCCTATGCGAGCCGCGACGGCTGTGGCGGCGCTACGCGCTCGTCGTGCCGACCTTCATCTCACTGACTGCCTTCCAGAGACTAGGCCTTCGGAAGTTCCCGATCGAAGACGCGGTTTCTGGATCGGGTGCGTCGGGACAAAGGCCGTAGAGGAGTAAAACATCATGTCCTCATTTGCGCCGTCAGCGATGACATCGGGTCCATCGAAGGCATCCGCCACAAATGACATGGCGTCGCGGGCAATTCCGACGGGTTCCGTGCCGCCGGTAGCAGCCAGGACCGCCGATCCTTCGGGACAGTCATGGCTGAATTCGCCCATTGCACGCCGGCTTCCTCGGCTTGCAACCTTGTCATTCCTCGTTGCGGGCGACATTGCAAGCTATCTGGTCGCTTACCTGGCTCTCCTGTCCTTTCTTCCTGGTGGCTCGGCGGGCACGGTGATGGCGCGTGCCTTCTGCCTCGCAGCGCTGGCGTCGATCGTTCTCTATGCGTCGGCCGGCCTCTATCCCGGATATCGGCTGCACGACCACGAACATCTGCGGCGGCGCACGATAGCGGCCCTCAAGGTGGCTGCCCTGACGGCATTCGGCGCAATCATCCTGCCTGAAGGGGACGGGATGCTGTTGGCCATCATTGGCTTTCTCGCCCTTGCACTGATTGTTCAGCCATTCGTGCATTGGTTCGCACGAAGCCTGTGCTGGAGACTCGGAATTTGGGGGGAGCGCGCGGTGATCATAGGGGGGCGCAACCTCATCCCCGCGCTCATGGCGCATTTCCAGGACCATTGGCAGTATGGCATCAAGCCGGAGTATCCGTCCTCCGAGACGCAGGAAACATCGCCTGATGGGGGGCCGTCCATTGCGCTGATTGCAGGGGACACTGGCTCGCTTGCGCTCGACCTGACCGCCATGCGCCGGAAGTTCGCCGAAGTCATCCTCTTGTCCGATACGCCGAGCCTCAAGGTTAGCGGTTTGCGACCTGCGGATGTCGGCGGAGAGATCGGCATTCGCCTCACGGCAGCTGGGAGTTCGGTCAACTCGGACCTGGTTCGGCGGATACTCGATCTCGCCATCGCCATCCCGGCAACGATCGTGGTTTCGCCTTTCATCGCAATTGCGGCAGCCGCAATCTACGCCATCGATCCCGGGCCGGTCTTCTTCCGGCATACCAGGGAAGGGCTGTCCGGCAAGCCTGTGCACGTTCTGAAACTGAGGACGATGTATCAGGATGCGGAGCAGCGTCTCGAAGCATTGTTCCGCGAGAACCCTGCTATGCGGGCCGAGTGGTTGAGCCATTTCAAGCTCAAGGATGATCCACGCGTCCTGCCGGTTGTCGGACATCTCCTGCGCTCTTCGAGCTTCGACGAGCTCCCGCAGTTGGCGAACATCATTGCAGGTGAGATGGCCATCGTCGGACCGCGTCCTTTCCCGGAATATCATCTCCTGGCCATGGACGGTGAATTTAGAGACAAGCGCCGTTCCGTAACGCCGGGGCTCACGGGCCTCTGGCAGATATCCGAACGAAGCAATGCGGATATCGAGCTGCAGCAGCAACTCGACGAATTCTACATCGACAACCGGTCCCTGTGGTTCGATTGCCAAATTCTTCTCAGCACAATTCCTGCGGTCTTCAAGCGCAGGGGAGCCTACTGACGATCCTCGCTTCTGCGGGGCAACCATCAACAACGGAGCACACCAATGCACGGACAAAAGCGAATTATGGTAACCGGCGGCACCGGCTTTCTGGGATCATTCCTGTGCGAAAGACTGTTGCGGGAGGGCAATGATGTTCTCGCAGTGGACAACTACTACACCGGATCGCGCGATAACGTGCTGCACCTTCTCGACGACCCGAGGTTCGAGATCCTTCGCCACGATATTACTTTCCCGCTGTATGTAGAGGTCGACGAGATCTACAACCTCGCTTGTCCGGCATCTCCGGTCCACTATCAGGTCGATCCCGTTCAGACAGTCAAAACCAATGTGCACGGGGCCATCAATATGCTCGGCCTCGCCAAACGCACTAAGGCGAAGATCTTCCAGGCTTCCACAAGCGAAGTCTACGGCGATCCGGCAGTTCACCCTCAGCCCGAGGAGTATCGAGGCAGCGTCAATCCCATAGGGCCGCGGGCATGCTATGACGAGGGCAAGCGGTGTGCCGAAACATTGTTCTTCGACTACCATCGACAATACGGCGTGGAAATCCGGGTGGCGCGAATCTTCAATACCTACGGGCCGCGCATGCAGACCAATGACGGCCGCGTCGTCTCCAACTTTATCGTTCAGGCGCTTCAAAACGAGCCGATCACCATCTTTGGCAACGGCACGCAAACGCGCTCATTCTGCTACGTGGACGATCTGATTGAAGGCTTCATCCGTCTGATGGGCGCTCCGAATGGCGTTACCGGACCTATCAACCTCGGCAATCCCGGGGAATTCACGGTGCGGGAACTGGCGGAAATGGTGATCGAGATGACGGGTTCGAAATCAAGCATCGTTTACAAGCCGCTGCCAGTCGACGATCCGACGCAACGCAAGCCGGACATCAGTCGTGCAAAGCAGGACCTGGGCTGGCAGCCCACGGTGAACCTGCATGAAGGTCTTGAGAAGACGATCGCCTATTTCGAGTGGAAGCTCTCTGGCGGAACCAGGAGCATGCCTGGCGTCCGGACACCGCAACCGGCTTACACCCATCTGCCCACCCCGGCCGTCGGCATTCCCGTTCAGGAAGCCGCATCGATCGGGACGTGAACAGCAACGTCGATCATAAGGCGAAGCGCGTTTTTCGATGGGATGGTGCCGGAAACATGAATGTGCATAGCATACCAACAGGAGCCCCTGTGGGCGCAATACAGCGGTTAGGGCCAATCGTCTTTGCAGTCGACGCAGCCTATGCCGTTCCCTTGGCGACCGCTCTCAGATCGGTCGCCGAGAATAACAGAAGCGCATGGCCCCTGGATATCCATGTCATTCATGAAGGAATAGGCGAAGAAACCAAGCGGAGGATACTCGATTCTCTGCCGGCAAATTCGACAGTCATCCAGTGGCATCCCATAGGCACCCTGTCTTTCGCAAGCGGATTTTCGACGCGACCGGGCGTCTCGAAGATGACCTTTGCGAGGATACTTCTGCCGCAGTTCCTTCCCGAGACCTGCAATCGGGCTTTGTATCTGGATGGCGACATCCTTGTGCTGGATGCGCTCGAACAGCTCTGGAATATCGATCTGGGTGAGGCCGTGATTGGCGCCGTGCCGGATTATTGGCTGGATAATGTGGTGAGCATCGGATCGGGTGGCACAGGCGGGCCTCGGGTCGAACGCTATTTCAACGCCGGCATCCTCCTTATCGACCTCGCAAAATGGCGGGCGGAGGGAATATCGGAGCGATCACTGGATTATCTCGATCGTTTTCCGACCACGGAATATTCGGATCAGGACGCCCTCAACGCCGCCTGTGCGGGAAAATGGAAAGTCCTGGATCGCGCCTGGAATTTTCAGTTCGAGCCCACCCAGGTCATCGCCCGTATCGCGCTCGAACAGAAACTCGCGATCGTTCATTTCGTGACCAACGTGAAGCCCTGGAAATCAGGAAGCCTAAGTCCGAACGTTGCATTTTACGATACGTTTCGATCCCGGACCCGTTTCGCGCTCACGCATCGGGAACGCGTTCAGAGCAGCTTGAAGCGTGCAGGCTCCCGGCTGCTTGCCCGATCCGCCTTGTTGAGAGCTGTGTGGGGCTACACGAAATCGGCGATACTAGCTCGCAGCTCTACCCTGGCGCGAGTGAATCGAGGAGCGAAGCATACGTAAGAGTGAGACGACGCCGAATTCGGGTTCCATGAAATGCCCCGAACGAAACAATTGCCTGCGGAGGAACAAGTTTGCAACGTGTTGATGTCGTAATTCCCTGCTACAACTATGCTCATTTCCTGCAGGAATGTGTTGAAAGCGTTCTTTCACAGGCTGGCGTCGATGTGCGCGTGCTCATCCTCGACGATTGCTCGCCAGACAATACTCCGGAAGTCGGAATGGCCCTGGCATCCCGGGACAAACGGGTGACCTATCGGCGGCATGCAGTAAACAAACGCCACATCGCAACCTATAACGAAGGCATCGACTGGGCGGGCGGCGACTTGTTCCTGCTTCTCTCGGCAGATGATTATCTCTTGCCGGGCGCTCTGGCACGCGCGTCGGAGCTTATGAGCAATCAGCCTCATGTAGGATTCACGTTCGGGAACGCGCTGATAGCCGAGCCAGATGGCATCATAACCAAGCGCGTCGATCCTCTCGGCGGCAACAATATGCCCACCGTGCAGGTCATGTCCGGTCCGCAATTCATGCGGTTGAGTGGAGCAAACAACCTGGTTCCAACGCCGACGGCCGTCGTGAGAACGGCGTTGCAAAAGCAGGTTGGCGGTTATCATAAGGAACTGCCGCATACTGGCGATATGGAGATGTGGCTGCGGCTCGCATCACATGCCGAGGTCGGTTATATTAACGATGATCAAGCAGTATATCGCAGACATGCTTCGAATATGTCGCTGCAATACTATGGGCAAAGTATTCTTCCCGACCTTCGCCAAAGAAAACAGGCCTTCGATATTCTGTTCCGCCAAGGCGCGGACAGTCTCAGGAAAGATGAGAAACTAAGGCGCTTTCTCGCCAGAGATCTCGGAAAAGAGGCGCTTCGACTGGCCGGCATGGCATTCAATAATTTCGATGTCGCCACAGCCGTGGCCATTCAGCGCTTTGCTTTGGAGGTTTCTCCCGAAGTGCGAAATTCATTGCCCTGGATCAAGTTGGTCTGCAAACAGACCATCGGGCCTAAATGCTGGTATGCATTGAATTCCCTCGGGCGACGCGTCGCAGGATAACGGGGCAGATCTGACCGGTTCAGAGCCAGTCCACCTCTGCACGATAGATGACGGCAGCCACTGGCTGATCACCTCATTGCTGATATGCCATGGCGCGCAGGAATGTGCTTCAGTTCGCCGACATTTGACAACTGCGAACGCACTACGATGGCTCCAGGTATTCGGGGAGCGCCGTAGTTCCGAGGTGCTACAGCATCAAACAATTTCCCCGGAGGCGCATTTGGTCACGCCTCCGGGGACAATTTTGAACGACAATGTGCCGTCACATGTCAAAGCTTTAAGCAGATCACAGCGTCAGCAGAGCGTCTTGTTCGCACTCGCGCCGGAAATACCATTCTGAAACAGGTCGTTGAGCTTGAACACAACTTCCGTTCTGTTCGTTGCTTTGACCTTTTTCATGATATTGCGAACATGGACTTTCACGGTGCTTTCTCGGAGATTGAGCTCGTAGGCGATGATTTTGTTCGCCTTTCCGCGCCGGAGCGCCTCCACAACTTCGGCCTGACGATCCGTGAAAATACCGGCCAACGGACGAGCTGTAGCGTTTCCGGATTCCAGCAAGTGACGCATGGCGAACAGTGTGCTGGCAGGAACAAAGACGCCACCCGCTACAGACAGCGCGATCAGTTCCATGCAGACGCTGATGCTGACCGAGGCGGGTATGTAACCCTTGGCCCCGTATTCGATCGCCCTTACGATTTGGCCGAAATCGTCGCTATCAGCCAGTATGATCACTGGTATCGCTCCGAACTCCGAAGCAAGGCTCCTGATTTGGCCCGAAACGGCGGGATCATCGATCTTCTTGCCGCCAATGTTCAGGAGAATTGCCGAAAGCGGCGGATATTCGTCGCATTTCTGCCTCCACTCCTCAACACTTCCGAAAGCCAGGATAAGCAGGTCCGTCTTGTAGGCAGCCATGCATTGCGCGAGGCACTGCCGATCAAGTTCGCGGTTGTCGAGGATCACCAAAGAATGCTTTGGTCTCGACTGTAAGCTCATTCCGGTTGAATTATTCTCTATCTTAAGTGGAAGAGCTACGTTTTCCTGCCTAAGGTCTAAATTTGGCACAAGCGCTGAATTCACTTCTTCATCCTCCCCAGCCGAGTTTCCCTACGCCCCAACAAAACCGAACACTCAAGCCCTTCAGATGTAAGGGTTTGGCAGCACTAAAGTAGGAACTAAATACCACAGTTTCTGTTATCTTAAACTAGCTAATATAGGCTAATGGAGCAGATTAGTTCCATCGTAAGGTGTAAAGAAGACGTAATTCTTGGTATAAACTTATACGATACTCCGCGGTTCGCGGATTGGTTGATTGCGTTGCTCCCTGGTTACGAACCGAACCGCTAAACGTATGAAAATAATGCCCGCCTCCGGCGTATGACGGAAGCGCCTCCAGGCTTGCTCCATCACCAATGTTGATCGTTGACTATGAACTTGGGCGTACATCGTCCTAGGTAGATACGTCTTTAGGTGAATAAGCTTAGACGTTTTGTTTCTTTACTCCGATGATGAAAACAATTCTCTTTGAATAGAAGGAAATATTTGCTTCTTCGAAATGAAACCTTGGGCGCAATCACCTGATTGACGGTTTCATCTAGAAATCAGGGTTTGTGTGAAGAGTAAGGGGTGCATGCGTATGATTGCATCAGACGTAAGGCTGGATGATAGCAGTATCATCCATCATCGAGATCTCGTGAATCTCTATGGCTGCACGATCGGCGCGAGAACGCGCATCGGCACGTTCGTCGAAATCCAAAAAAACGTCCTTGTCGGAAAAGACTGCAAGATCTCCAGCCATTCCTTCATCTGCGAAGGCGTGACGCTGGAAGACGGTGTTTTCATCGGCCATGGGGTCATGTTCACCAATGACACGTACCCGCGCGCCGTTAATGCGGATGGCAGTCTGCAGACCGATACGGACTGGGTCGTCATCCCCACACTGGTCAAGCGTCATGCGTCGATCGGCAGCAATGCCACCATCCTGCCTGGCGTAACCATCGGAGAGGCGGCGCAGGTCGGTGCCGGGGCGGTTGTAACGAAGGATGTGCCTGACGGCGCCATTGTCGCGGGCGTTCCGGCCAGGATCACCGGTCACGTTCATGACCGGTCAGTTAACATGCAAGCGTTGGGAGGAATGCGATGATCGGCATTGCTGTTGTTGGATATGGGTATTGGGGCCCGAACCTGGTTCGTAACATCTCAGAAGCGGCAGGCGCCCAGCTTATTTCAGTCTGTGATCTCAATGTCGAACGGTTGGCGGCAGTTAAAAGCCGGTACCCGGCAGTGACGATCACTGACAATTTCGAAGAAGTCCTGCGTGATCCCAGAGTGGACGCAATCGCCATCGCGACGCCGGTCTTCACCCATTTCAAGCTCGCAATGCAGGCTATGATGGCCGGAAAGCATGTCTTCGTCGAGAAGCCGATGGCATCGACGGCGGAGGAAGCCTCCCGGATGGTCGAGGAAGCCGCGCGCCGGCGGCTGGTGCTGGCCGTGGATCACACCTTCGTTCACACTGGCGCCGTCCGCAAGATGCGCGAGCTGGTCGAGAACGGTCTGGGCGACATGTATTATTATGACTCCGTCCGGGTCAACCTGGGGCTCTTCCAGCACGATGTGAGCGTCATCTGGGATCTTGCGGTGCACGATCTCTCCATCCTGGACCATGTGGTGCAGGAAAGGCCGGTGGCCGTTTCTGCGACCGGCATGAGCCATGTGCTCGGAGAGCCGGAGAACATTGCGTACCTGACGCTGTTCTTCGAGAGCAAGCTCATCGCCCATATCCACGTCAACTGGCTGGCGCCCGTCAAGGTACGGCGCACGCTGATCGGTGGCAGCAATCAGATGGTCGTCTACGACGATCTGGAGCCCAGTGAAAAGATCAAGGTTTACGACAAGGGCATCACGCTGAATCCCAATTCTCAGGCCTATGGCGAGAAGGTGCATCAGATGATGGTCGGCTACCGCAGCGGCGACATGTGGGCACCGAAGCTCGATATGACCGAAGCATTGAAGCGCGAACTGGATCAGTTCGTCGAGTGCATCGAGCAAAACTCGCGACCGATCACGGACGGCCAGGCCGGGCTGCGTGTGGTTCGCATCCTTGAAGCCGCAAGCCGGTCGCTCGCCCAGCGCGGTCGTATCATAGAGCTCGAAGAGGCGAGGCGAATTGCATGATCCCCTTTCTGGACCTCAAAGCGCAATACCAGTCGATCAAAAGCGAAATCGACGCTGCCGTGCTCGGTGTACTGGCGTCAGGGCAATACATACTGGGAGAGGAAGTCGTCCGTCTCGAGCAGGAGTTCGCCGATTTTTGCAACGTCAAGCATGCGATCGCTGTCAATACCGGGACGAGTGCGCTGCATCTGTCCCTCCTTGCGGCGGGCGTCGGACCGGGTGATGAAGTCATTACCGTGCCATTCACCTTCGTCGCGACGGTATCGGCGATCTGCTATGCAGGTGCGCGTCCAGTCTTCGTCGATGTGGAGCCTACGACGCTCACGATGGATGCGGCCCAGCTCGAGGCAAAGATTACGTCCCGGACCAAGGCCATTATTCCCGTCCACCTTTACGGCCAGATGGCCGATATGGACGCGATCAAGGCGATAGCCGACCACTACCGGATACCGATCATCGAAGACGCCTGCCAGGCGCATGGTGCTCGCTACAAGGGCGCGCGAGCCGGCAGCATCGGCACATCCGGCTGCTTCAGCTTCTATCCGGGCAAGAACCTCGGTGCTTGCGGCGAGGGAGGTATCGTCGTCACGAACAGCGACGATCAGGCCAAGACGATGCGCATGCTGCGCGACTGGGGTCAGGAGCAGCGCTATCATCATCTGCTGAAGGGTTTCAACTACCGCATGGACGCCATCCAGGGCGCCATCCTGCGAATCAAACTGCGGCATCTCGAAACCTGGACCGAAGCACGCCGCACACATGGTCGCCGCTACTCCTCGCTGCTTGCGCGAGCCAAACATTTGAATACGCCGATCGAGGCAGCGGAGCGGCGCCACGTCTACCATGTCTATGCCATCCGAAGCAGCGATCGCGATGTGCTTCAGCGCACGCTCACTGCGGAAGGCATTCAGTCCGGGCTGCATTATCCGATCCCTGTTCATCTGCAAAAGGCCCACGCCGATCTCGGCCACCAGGCCGGCGATTTCCCGGTCTCGGAGGCCGCGGCACGGGAGGTCCTCTCGCTGCCGATCTATCCCGAGATGCCCGCTTGGCATGTCGACCAGGTGGCCGCCGCGCTGGAGTATGCTTATGTCAGCTAGTCGTGCGGGCGAGGCCAGGGTCGTGCAGGCGGTCCATGGCCGGCATGAAAGGCCGGCGGATCCTGCCCATCACGCCGGGTTGGCCGAAGAGCTCAGGCAATCATACGGGCGCGCCGGTCTGATCGAGCTCTATGGTCGCTTCGCGAGCGGCGACGGTGTCGTCGATACCCTGATGCGGAAGGCCATCTGGCAAGCCATTGCGCGCAGCTGCGGCACAGGGTTGCAGGTTGCGGGCGGGGCCGGTTTCAAACATCCGGAAACGTTCGAAATCGGCAATGGCGTCTTCATCGGTGCCCAGGCCTATATCCAGGGGCGCTTCGACGGCACGTGCGTGATCGGCGACAATGTGTGGATCGGCCCGATGGCCTATTTCGACGCGCGCGACCTGGTGATCGAAGATTGTGTCGGCTGGGGCCCGGGTGCCAAGGTGCTTGGCTCGGCGCACACGGCACTCCCGGTTGATGTGCCGATCATCCGTACGGATCTCGAAATCAAACCGGTCCGCATCGGCGCATGGGCCGATATCGGAACGAACGCGACCATTCTTCCCGGCGTGACCATCGGGAAGGGGGCGATCGTCGGAGCAGGTGCAGTCGTCGTCTCCGATGTCGAGCCATTCTCAGTCGTCGCCGGGGTGCCGGCGAAGTTCATACGCTGGCGCACGGAAGCCGATCCTGTGCTGGATATATCGCGTGGAGGAAAATCGTGAGAAATCAACGGGTGCTCATTACCGGTGGAGCGGGCCTGATCGGGTCGCATATTGCCGATCTCGTCGCATTGGAAAAACCGCGTGAGATCATCATTCTCGACAACTTCGTGCGCGGACGTCGGGACAATCTCAGCACGGCGATAGCCGGCGGGGCCATTAACATCATCGAGGGAGATATCCGCGACAGAGCGCTGCTCGCAAAAACCTTCGAGGGCGTCGACATCGTTTTTCATCAGGCGGCCATCCGCATCACGCAATGCGCGGAAGATCCCCGGCTCGCCTTCGATGTTCTGGCGGAGGGCACGTTCAATGTCCTAGAGGCCGCCGTCAAGGCAGGCGTGTCGAAGGTCGTCGCTGCCTCCTCGGCCTCGGTGCTTGGTTTGGCCGAGACCTTTCCGACCACTGAAGCGCACCATCCCTATAACAACCGGACGATCTACGGTGCGGCCAAGACGTTCAACGAGGGGCTGCTTCGCAGCTTCGCGGAGATGTATGGTCTGCGCTACGTGGCGCTGCGTTATTTTAACGTCTACGGGCCGCGAATGGACGTTTATGGTGCCTATACAGAGGTGCTGATCCGCTGGATGGAGCGCCTGGCGGCCGGAATGCCGCCTCTCGTCTATGGAGACGGTAGCCAGACTATGGACTTCGTCGATGCACGCGACATCGCCCGGGCAAACCTGCTGGCTGCGAAGAGCGACGTTACGGATGAAGTATTCAATGTCGCTAGCGGCCGGGAAATAAGCCTTCTGGAACTCGCGCAGATGCTGAGCAGCATCATGGGAGTTTCGCTCGAACCGCAGCATAAAGAGGCACGTGCGGTCAACGGTGTAACCCGCCGTCTTGCAGACATCAGCAAGGCCGAGAAGCTTCTGGGCTTCAAAGCTGAAATATCAATGGAGCAAGGGCTTCGCGACCTTGTCGCCTGGTGGCAGCTGAAGACTGCTGGAGCAGGAGGTCAAGCTGCATGAGCCCGTCACCATCTACAATTCCGGTCGCCAAACCCGTTCTTGGGGAGGAGGAGGCCGAGGCTGCGCGCCGCGTCATACTGTCAGGATGGGTGACGCAGGGGCCGGAAGTCGCGGCTTTCGAGAGTGAATTTGCCGCCTTTGTCGGCGCCGCGCATGCCTGTGCTGTTTCCAACTGCACGACCGCGCTGCATCTCGCCTTGAAGGCGGTGGGGGTCAATGCCGGCGATGAAGTCATCACGGTCAGCCATTCGTTCATCGCCACCGCGAATGCCGTTCGATACTGTGATGGAGTGCCTGTTTTCGTCGACATCGAAGCGGATGGCTACAATATCGATGCCAGCCTGATCGAAGGGGCAATCACACCCCGCACCAAAGCAATTCTCTGCGTGCATCAGCTCGGCATGCCTTGCGATCTGCGCTCGATCGTGGAGATCGGCAAGCGTCATCAGATACCGGTTATCGAGGATGCGGCCTGTGCGACAGGAAGCGAGATCCTCTGGGACGGGCGCTGGGAAAAGATCGGTAAAGCGCATGGCGACATTGCCTGCTTTTCCTTCCATCCCCGGAAGGTCGTCACGACGGGTGATGGCGGCATGTTGACGACGGCCAATCCCGAATATGACCGAAAATTCCGGCTATGGCGTCAGCACGGCATGAGTGTCACTGATGCCGTTCGTCACGGCTCGAAGCAGGTCATCTTCGAAGACTATGACGAGCTGGGCTACAACTACCGTATGACCGACCTTCAGGCTGCCGTCGGGCGCGAACAGCTGCGGCGGCTGCCGGGCCTGATTGCGCAGCGGAGGCTGCTTGCGGAGCGATATCGTGAGCGCCTGTCCGCTATTCCTGGATTGTCGCCGGCTGAGCCGCGCTGGGCTCGCAGCAACTGGCAGAGCTTCTGTGTGAGATTGCCTGAAACGGTGGATCAACGGGCGGTTATGCAAGCCCTCCTCGATCAGGGGATTTCGACGCGGCGCGGCATCATGAACATCCATCTGGAGGGAGCCTATTCCGACCGGAACTCGCATCGTGCGGCCACAAGCCTTGTGCGAAGCGCAGCAGCGCAGCAGCAAACAATCATCCTGCCGCTTTATGCTCAGATGACGGAACTCGACATCGCACGTGTTGTCGAGGCACTTCGCGGAGCACTTGCTGAAGCTGTGACCGCCGAGGTGCATGTACAACGCGATTTGGACGTCGCTCTAGCCTGACAGGCTATTGCTGTCTGCATAAAGAACAATGCGCGCATCGCCTGATGCGCGCATTGTTCTTTATGCAGACTTCGCGATCCATCCCCGAATGATTGCTGGCACGGATTCTGGCGGAAGCAGC
>Ga0102591_1001188_pt1 | contig 38258 bp, 36 predicted proteins | sample AraplaCol_mCL_r2_2_FD_76860 | JGI IMG/M metagenome (GOLD analysis project Ga0102591, IMG submission 76860) | Arabidopsis root microbial communities from North Carolina, USA - plate scrape MF_Col_mCL_r2 (SPADES assembly) (version 2) | ecosystem: Host-associated > Plants > Roots > Endosphere...
CAAAAGGCCTGTCTGGCTTTGCGCCAGCGGTGCGATTTCCTGTCTTGTCGCGAAGCGTGCCGAGCCATGCGTGTCGCTGTCGAGATCGCCAAAATGCCGGATCAAGGACGCGGTGAGGAGGCGGAAGACCACGAGCGCAAGGATCGCGACTGTGACGATCTCGATGATGAAACGGAAGCCGCGATGCCTGATGCCCGTGAGGTGAACGAGATATTGGCCCGCGATCCAGAGTGCGATCCAAATCAGAAGCACAAGGAGCAGCGATCCGAGGATCCTCTTCCACGATCGGAATGGTAGCACGATCAGGGCGACAAGCGCCCAAAGCGGATCGCGGACGGCCAGTTGCAGTATCCGCTTGACGGCTTTCCATGCGCGCGTGACGCGGCTCATTCCACCTCGCTCCCACCAGTGCGTCCGTCCTCGGTGATTGATGCGCGCTCCCCTGCTCTCTCGCTTGGCACACGGTTCAGGAGATCAACGAACAGTGCCTGATCGCCATCGCGGATGAGAAAGCCCGGGAGTTCACGCGTAAGCCATTCCCGGAGCCGCCGCGTGAACTCCGCATCGCGGGACTGTTCAAGGCGATGCAGCACCAATGCGCCGATCAGGATCTTGCGTCTCGTGTCCTCCCGCCGCTCCTGTTGGCCCAATCGGGCCTTGAGCGCTTTCTTGCGCTCATCGAGTTGGTTGATGCGCTGCTGAATGGATGTTCGTGGCAAGGGAAGCGGCCCTTTCAATGGGAGCACGAAGCCCGATGTGTTTGTTATCCGCTCGCCGGGGCGAGCCGATTGCTCAGGTCGCAAAATTGGCGATTCGGCAGAGCTGCGCCATTGTAGGATTCACCCTATTTGCGGCCGCCCGCAGACATGCGAGTGACATCGTCACGAGCAAATCCCTACGAGGGAGCGCGAGCGAGTGAAGTGACCAAGGGCGCACTTACGAGTTGCCGGGCAACTCGACTTGCGTTTCCGCCGGATCGGAAATGGGGTTGGCCAGGTGGCGATCTATCATTGCAGCATGAAGGTGATCGCCCGCGGCAGCGGCCGCAGCGCCGTTGCCGCGATCGCCTATCGCAGCGCCACGAAGATGCTCAATGAACGCGATGGGCTCTTGCATGATTTTACTGGCAAGCAAGGCGTCGAGCATACCGAGATCGTGCTGCCGGAGGGGGTGAAGGCCGATTGGGCGTTGGATCGATCCACGCTCTGGAATGCGGTGGAGCGGGCGGAGAAACGAAGGGATGCGCGGGTCGCGCGCGAGTTCGAAATCGCTCTGCCCCATGAGCTGTCAGCCGACGAGCGCTATCAGCTGACCAAGACCTTTGCCCAGGATCTGGCCAATCGCTATGGCGCTGCCGTCGACTTCGCCATTCATCGGCCGAGCGAGGATGGCGACGTCAGAAATCATCATGCCCATGTGGTGATGACGACGCGCCAGGTGACGCCTGAAGGCCTTGGCGAGAAAACCCTCATCGAGCGGGAGAACAAGTGGCTGCTCAATGCCGGACAGCCGACCTCGCATATGCAGCTTCGCGATATCAGGCAGGCCTGGGAGGAGCATGCCAACCGCAGCCTGATGCGGGCCGGCCTCGACATCCGCATCGATCACAGGTCCCATCTCGAACGCGGTCTTGAGATCGAGCCGACCGAGCATATGGGCGTTCATGCCGCGCAGATGGATCGACGTGGTCTTTCTGTCTCACGCCAGCGGCTCGAGGCAAAGGCGGCGAAGCGAAACGCCGATCGCATCCGCAACAATCCCGGCGAGGTACTGACGCTTATCACCGACGAGAAAAGCGTCTTTGATCGTCACGATGTGGCGAGAGCCTTGCATCGCTATATCGACGACAGCCAAGCCTTCCTCAATGCTTTTGCCAGTGTCATGGCCTCCCCTGCGCTGGTCGAGCTGCAGCCCGAACAGAATGGAGAACTGGCGCGCTACACGACGCGCGAAATGCTCACGCTCGAACATCGGATGGCGGCGGCTGCGGTCAGGCTTTGCGAGGACAGATCTCATCGTGTGAGACCCGATCATGTCACGGCCGCGCTCGATCGGCAGGATGCAGCGATCAGGACGGCGGTCGCGTCTTCGCTTACAGGTGCTGTCACCCGTGGCGAGATCAGGCCGTCCGATCGCGATCAGAAAGTCGCGCATGCGGGCCTGAGCGAGGAGCAGCGTCTCGCTGTGGGCCACATCACGGGACCGGAGCGGATCGCAGCCGTAATGGGCTTTGCCGGCGCCGGCAAATCGACGATGCTGGCTGCGGCACGCGAGGCCTGGGCGCGGCAGGGTATTCGTGTCGTTGGTGCTGCACTTGCTGGCAAGGCGGCGGAGGGATTGGAGGAATCTTCCGGCATCGCGTCCCGCACGCTCGCCTCGTGGGCATACGGCTGGCAGTCGGGCAAAGGCCTGTTGGACAAGGGTGATGTCTTCGTCATCGACGAGGCCGGCATGGTGGGCAGTCGCCAGCTTTCTCGTCTTGTGGCCGAGGTCGAGGCGCGTGGCGCCAAGCTTGTTCTCGTCGGCGATCACGAACAGCTCCAGGCGATCGGCGCCGGCTCACCGTTCCGGGCGATTGTCGAACGGACCGGCGCCGTCGAACTGTCAGAGATCCGGCGCCAGAAACAGGATTGGCAGCGCGAAGCCTCGGTCGCCTTTGCCACCCATCGAACCGCCGATGGACTGCAGGCCTATGCCGATCGTGGGGCAGTCGAGTTCGCCGAAAATGGCGACGCGGCGCGGGCCACATTGGTGCGGGATTATCTTGCCGATCTCGAGACAAATTCTCGCTCGTCCCGCATCGCGCTCGCCCATCGCCGCGTCGATGTCCGGGCGATCAATGCCGACATCCGATCGGCGCTGCAGGCATCGGGCCGGCTGCCAGGGAAACGAGAGAGCGAGCAAGCCGACGAGCGCCAGAACCAAAGACGGGACGAGCGACTGGACAAGCAGCCGTATACGTCCGCCCTCCCCCAGGAAATCATCTACGACACCAATGATGGAAAGCGCGCCTTCGCGGCCGGCGACCGGATCGTGCTGCTCGAGAACAACAGGGATCTTGGCGTCAAGAACGGCATGCTGGGGACGGTTGAGGCCGTCAAGCCGGACGCAATACAGATACGGCTTGACGGCACAGGACAACATGCCCGTAACGTCTCTATACCGGTCAAAAGTTACCAGGCTTTTGACCATGGTTACGCGACGACGATCCATAAGTCGCAAGGCGCGACTGTCGACCGCGCCTTCGTCATGGCGTCCCCGACTATGGACCGCCATCTCACCTATGTGGCGATGAGCCGGCATCGGGAGGGCGTTCAACTCTACGTCGACGGACAAGCGCTCAAGGATGTCACGGCGCTTGGGCTCAGCATGGGACGATCGGGTACGAAGGAGGCGACGCTCGACTACACCACAACCTTTGCCGAGCGTCGGAGACTGGCGGAGACGTTCGGGATCAGGAGCGAGATTGACGTTGAGCTCAGACGAGCCGGACATGTCCGCACTGAGCAACACCGGGAACGCCCGGACACGAGCGGCTACGTGGTAGAGAAGATCCCGCCGCTCGTGCCCGCTGTCACCAGTCATGATCGTAGCGTTGATGACGTAGCGCGTGAGAAGGCGCGGGCGCAGTTCGAGCAGGCGATGGAAAGTGTGCGATCGACGGCGCGTCTAGTCTATGCCGAACCGGAGGCGGTGGCGAACCGAATTGCGGCCGAGCTCATCGAGGGCAAGATCGATGCGAAACAGCTTGCGTCAGCCATCGCCGAACGGCCGGCGGTGTTAGGGGCGCTGCTCGGCAAGACGGGGTTGCTGGGCGACAACAGGGAGCGCAAGGCGGCACAGAAATTTGCGAAGGCCCTTGGCAATCATGTTCGCCGGGCCGCGGAGACGTGGCAGCGGCGGCTCACGGCAGAACGCGAGAGCGAGACCTGGAACAGGGAGAAGCGCGATGTCGTCGAGGTGCCGGGTCTGAGCCCGCAGAGCGAGCGTATCCTGACCCAACTCGACAATCTCCCCTACCCTGACAAGCCGGCCTTCATCGCACAGATCTCCCAAACACCTGAGGGTCGACAGGCTCTCTCGGAAGCGGCGACCATCGTCTCTGCATTGGAGCGGCGGTTCGGGACCGCCGACCTCCAGCGGAAGGATGCCGCCATCGAACGGTTGGGTCCCAAGGTTAAGGCGAACCTCGATCGGGTCAAGTCCGTTGCAAAGATCGTGGAACGAGCTCAACGGGCTGAGCTCTCCCATCGTCAGGAACTAAACCGGGCACTGACAAAAGGACTTGGTCTCGGACTGTAGGATGAAGATGGCCCTCGTGTATGGAAGCGAGGACAGTTTGTGCGCGCGGTCGATCACTTCTTTCCGCCCAGCAATTCCGCCGTGCCGAGCGCACCTGAGAAGAAGTCGTTCCACTTCTATTTATTTTGGGATTTGGTTGCACATCCGCCTTGCGTCATTAGATTTGATGCGAGTGAAGAGGTAGGCTTGCCCTTTGATCGGGTTGGCTATTGGATCGCTGGTTTTGAAAGCTTTTTTCGGTTCGTCTGGGCGGGTGCGATTTACGCTTTCTTATGTGATCTATTGCGGATCGCATTGTGTGAGTTCGATGAAAACTCGTTATTGCATACGATATTGACGCTTCTTAATCCTTCTTTACGGCCTTAAGCCTTCGATAAGACTCCGGTAACGTTATTTCATTTGGAAGATTGAGATGCGGCAGGAACACCTTGTTCATCTCGTCGGCTTTCAATTTCTCGTAAAGCCATTCCTCTTCCGCCGATGCCAGTTCGACGTTCTTTTCGTGCTCGGCCTGCTTTTCCTCTGTCTGCCTTGCTCCGTTTTTGACTTGCTCAATGCGGTTCCTGATACGGAAGTTGTAGCGCCATAGTTTCGTTACGTGCTCATCTACTTCCTTCAAATATTCGAGGACACTTTCGGGATAGTAGTGCCGGCTCTCCCCCAATGCCTTGTAGAAGGCTGCCCGCTGCTCATCCGTGACTTCGCCTTGGTAAATCAGATTGCCGGCAAAGTGGTTTAGCCGGTCATAGATGGCGATACGGCGGTCAAAGAGTGCCAGTTTGTAGTTCGTGTTTGCCGTTTCGTATGCCAGGTCGTTTTGGGCTTGAGTGCCGATTTTTGCGTCGCCTAATTGCTGCTCAATCACGCCTTGGCTCTTTTTAAACTGCTTGCGCGTTTCGAGAAGTTCTTGGCGTTGGGTGAGTACCGCCGCTACGAGCCAGATCACCGCTATCGGCGCGAAAGCCCCGGCGATAAAATCACCAATATTGTTGAGTGGTGTTTCTGGGTTGATGAAGCCAATTAATTTGTCCCACCCGATCTTGCAGACAAGCCAGCCGATATAAACGCATGTGATTGCCAGAGCGACCCAAAGCCAGTTGATCCACTCGGCCCATGTTTGGGGTTCCGGCTCTTTTCCAGAGGATGCCGTGTCTGTCACGCTAATCATCTTGGGATATCATAGAGCATCATCGTCATGATAACTTCCTTGTCGGGATCATTCTTATTTCTCATGACATATCGATAGCGCGTTTCGCTTTCCTTCACTGGTCCACTCTTGTAATTGGGATGCTTCTTTACGGCATCCACTGCTGTCTTGATCATGTCGGTAAAGCCCTTATTCGTGTTGAACCAGATCAAGGCCGTCTTAGCGTCTCGCCACGTCAGGTAGCCTAGGAGTTGGTCTATCGTTTCGTCGGACTTTCCCTCCCCCTTCCAGAACTTGCACTCCCCAATGAAGATGTTCTTGTCGTCAACGCGGATGAGAATGTCGGTCTTGCCTTCCGCGTTAAACGTTTCCCCGGTGGCTTGCCCCTCGTATTGGCCGTTAAGTTGGAACAGGAAGTGGGTACGGATATCTTCCTCTCCCAAGGTGCTGAACGCTTTGGGGCTGCGCTCCATCACATGGGTCATGTTGTCCATGACCTTCATGATGTGTTGATATTCTGCTTCATCCAAGATGGGATCGGGATCCGCTGCCGGCTTTGCTGATGCCGCGCGAGGTGCCGAAACGGCCTTTCGCTTCACCTCGGGTGCGACGTATGTTTCGGGCGCATCATCTCGCCGCCGCATCTTGAACCGAAACTTGGTGACACCTTCTCTCGCCGCGACAATCGCCTCACGTTTCGGTGGCACTAGTTGCTGTACTAGGTCCCGGATTTCGCGCGGCAAATTCTGAAAATCCCTTTGCATCGTGGCCAGATGTCGATCCACGTCATCGAGTAGCCTATCGACCTTGGCCTCGGCGTCCCTGTCGTTTGCGCTTGCTCTATAAACCAGTTCCTTGGCATGGACCTCTAATGGAATGCCACCAAGGGTCGCTGTACTAGGTTGCCAGGAGAATGGCTCACGAGGGCCTTCGAATGGGATGAAGAATTCGTAAAAGTGGACCGTGCCGCCGTACCCGCTATTGCCCGATCCGCGATCAACCGTGACCCGCTCACGATCTACACGCGGCAATTCCGGCACGAACCGTGCAGCAAGTCGCTCAGCGATTTCCTCGTCGCTGGAATTGAGGATATCGTCCTCGGTCAGATAGTTGATGGCATTCCGGGCTTCGTTTAGCCATGCCCGATTGTAGTTGTGGACACTGTTCCCGCTGAAAATGGACATGGACCTCTCCCCTCATGCACAACATCATGGCGGCTATGCCTTCTTCCAGAGAATGCCGTTTTTGTCACACCAATCACCGTAGGTTGTCTTACTACCTTTGTTGATCGGGGCCGACGGGTTTGTAAAGATCATGGTGATGGTCCAATCCGGATATGCACTGCGGATTGCTTTCATCTTGGTTCGGTCACTTGCCGGAAACCTGCCCTTACATTCGATGATCTCTTTGGCCTGCTCATCCACGAAATCCGGGATGTAATTGTGCGCGAGTGTGTAGGGGAGTTTTGTGGTCTCGAATGAGAAGCGTGGATCGAGGGTTTTGGCGACTTTCTTTTCGAGGCCGCTGCGATAGTTCGAGATTTTCGTTGTCGTCCACTACTTATTGGGGTAGTGGATGCGCCCTCTCGGAGCGAAGGTCGATCATGTCCCACGAGCCTATGCTACAATTTGACTGCCCTAACTGTGGGCACCGCAACGTTCACGATATCGAAGTGGTGCCGGTCTACGACTTGATGAGCGAACGCATGTCGGATGCCCAGGGCTACGAAGTCCAGTCCGTGGTTTGCGAAGAGTGCGAACATGAATTCGACGTAGGCATCGAGAACACCGGCGCTGGACTGAGGGCAGAGTTCACCACAACAAAAGGTCGGATCGAGGTCATCAATGATCCAATCGAGTTTCCCGACGAGTCATTCCTCGATGAATTTGAGCAATACGAAATCGAGAACGTGGCGCGTGACCCCAAAGAGGTGTTTCAGTTCGCAGTCCATGATATAGAGCACGTCTTTGCCGAGATGCAGGCCCATCCGATTAGGGCCGTGCCGCGCATGCTCTTCGTACAGTTCTTCTCAGCCGCCGAGGCCTATTTGAGCGATCGCCTTATTGGGCTAATCGACAGCGACGACGCCGCTCTCGCCGCGCTCGTGAAGAGAAACATCGAATGGAAAGACGAGAAGATAGAGGTTCGGGAACTTTCAGAAAACCCAAACGCCCTTAAAGACTGGGTGAAGAAGCGGTTGCGCGATCTAATCTACCACAACTTCGTGAAGATCGACATGTACTTTCGCGGCGCGCTTGGGTCTACAATCTTTCCGAACGACCACACCAAGAAGACCCTGATGCGCTTCCTGCCTGTGCGACACGATTGTGTGCATCGATATGGCCGCGATAAAGATGGTCAGGAGCGCGAGATTACGAACGACGATCTTGAGGCGCTCAGCCGTGCAGTGCAGGCGATGGTCGATCATGTTGAGGCAGCCTTCAAGGACCGCAACAAAAAACCCCCGGTTTGATCCGGGGGCTTCCAACCGGGAACGCATTAGTCCGCGGCTTGTTTATAGATCGCGAGGGTCAATCGCGATCAGTCCTTGGAAGAAGTCACTTCTTCTTTGTGTCGCCGTTACCCGGCTTCGGTACACGTTCTACCGTGGTGGTCTTCGGACGGCGCTCTGCCTCCTTGACCGGGATGAACTGACCATTGCCGGAATCGCGTCCGACCTTGAACGTTTTGCTAGCCATGGGCTAACTCCTTAAGGCTTGAATAATTAACCTTTGGGAGTTATCACGGAGTTGTCGGACTACCGTTTCGGCTCTTGCTCCGGCAAGCCAACCGAAGCGCCAAAGGCGTCACAGAAATGTGACGCCTTTTTCGTACCGAAATCATCGGACGATTGCAATAGCCCTACGGCTCATAGAATTCGGAATGGTGCATCACTATAGGGTTGCCGCAAGGTTGTCAACAAAAAGTTGGCAGAATCTAATATTCTGCAAACCAGCAACATTTTGATTAAATTGAGATTCTTTTTCCACCCATGAGGAATTTTCAAAATACCTAGGAAAATCAAGGATAATTTTCAATTACTGCGATTTTCCCACTTATCCCCACACCTGTGGATAAACCCTACCGATTTCGAGAACAAAATAGGAACATTGTCCTCGATTGTTGAGTTGTTTTTCCTAGCGCAGCGAATCAGTTGGGTGATGATGTGATGAAGCCCAAAGATTTTGTCGAACTGTTCCCCGAGGGCGTCGATCCTGACCTTGCCCATTTTGCCACGGCAAATTGCGGCTCTTGCTTCTGGGCCGCTCCGTGACTGACAGTCCGCTTACGGCCCCGAATCGGTCACCATTCCAAGCGAGCTTACGCTCCGCTTCTCGCGCTTTGAGATGCTGACCGGCCGAGAAGAAAGCCAGTCACCCTGGAAATCAGGTCGCCGCGTTTCCAACCAAACCGTTAAGCGCAGGGATGACGCAGCCATGGTTGCTGGAGCTGACCCTTAGGCGAGCGCCGATTCTTGTCTCACTTATGTAGAATCCTACAATTTCGCGAACGACCCTCTCGGCCTATGATGGGACAAATCAGCGATTTCAATCGCTTCAGGTCTGACGTTGAATCGAAAGGTGCGTTCCTCGATGGTTGCCATCCAGAGCCGAGTTCCGAACACGATCGCTCTTCCCATAGCGGTCAGCAGACACGAAGCCGCTGCTTTGTTGGACATATCGACTTCGACTTTCGATGAATGGATCAGAAAAGGATGGATGCCGCAGGGAATCAAAATCGGCGCACTGCGCCGGTGGGACACCCGCGACGTCTTGTCGTCGTGGCGTAAACTCGTTGAATTGCAACGCACCGCGGAAGAGGACGACGATGGTGAGAATCCGTTCGATCAAACGATTGGCTAAACGAAGCGTCCCCTTCAAATACTGCTCCGTCGACACGGATCGGCATGGAAATGACCGCTATTACATCCGCGTTCCAGGGATGCCCAAGTATCGCATCAAGTCGAGGTATTCCGACGACCATGGGAACATCACGGCTGAGTTCGCTGCCGAATACCACAGGGTGATGGCTGGCGACAGAGGTCGGAAAGAGGAGCCGGAAAGTGCGAGAATTGAGCCGGGCTCTGTGCTTTGGCTCGTACAGAGCTACTACCGGTCCAAGGCCTTCCAGAGCCACTGCGACGCGACGAAAAAGGACAAGAAGAGCGTCCTCGACCGATACTGTGCCAACGTGGGAGGGCTACCTTATAAGAAGATCCGCAAGTGCGATATCGAAGCGAGCCAGATGAAACGGATCGGCACCCCAGGTGCCGCCGACAAACTGGTGAAGTATCTTAAGGCACTCTTCAATTGGGCCATTTCCGCAGAGCTTGCAACGTTCAACCCCGCGACCGGCGTTGGGAAAATTCATAAATCGCCGGGCTTTCATACTTGGACCGAGGCGGAATTGGCCCGCTTTCGAGAGGTGTATGCGCTCGGCACTATGGCGAGACTTGCAATGGAGCTCATGTTGAATCTTGGGGTGAGGCGCTCCGATCTCGTCAAGCTCGGCTGGAAGAATTTGGTCAATGAGCGGATCGAGTTTTCGCCGCAGAAAGGCGCTGCGCATGACATGAAATGGCTGAGCCTCCCCGTCACTGAGGAGCTTCGCGAGGCACTGGACGCCACGACCCATGAGGAGCCAACGTTCCTGATAACCGAGTATCGAAAGGCATTCACCTCAAATGGCTTCGGCAACAAGATGCGGCAATGGTGCAACGATGCTCATTTGCCAGAGTGCTCTTCGCACGGCCTGCGAAAGGCCTCGGCAACGATCTTGGCCGAGGCCGGCGCGACCGAGCATCAGCTGATGGCCATCTTTGGCTGGTCTGATTCCAAGATGGCGCAGCACTACACCAAAGCCGCCCAATCAAAGCGGATTATCGATGCCGGTTTCGAGCGTCGCAAAGCCTTTGTGGCCCGCAAAATTGTCCCACTTTCACCGAACCGGAATTCCGGTGAGGCAAATCGAGGAAAAAACGATGGAAAAACAACGTCCGAAGACAGAAATGGTGGGCCCGGAGGTCCTGCCGAATTCGAAACAAATCAGCCGCTTAACCTCGAGTGGGACGAAGATTCCATTTCATAGAGATCAATGGCTTAGTAAAGCCGATGCCCCACTTTTTCCGGCCGCTTCCGTCCCTTCATTCCCCCGCAGTCTGCGCCCAAGGAGGCGGGCATGAGCGGGACGCGGCCATTTCGGGACGTGAAGCTGCAGTGGCTTCAACAGTTGAGTTGCGACAAGGATTTGAGCGACAACGCGCGATCGGTGGCGCTCTATATCGTCACCACGCATTTGAACGGCCACACCGAGAAGGCGTGGCCGTCCTATCAAACGATTGCCGACGCAACCGGCAAGAGCGTCAAGACCATTCAGCGCGCTGTCCGTGAGCTTGAGGACAAGGGATGGCTTGTGGTCCAGCGCGGAAATGGCATTGGGCACAACACGGAATATCGCCCCTCAGCAGCGTCGATTGTACGCGCATCGGACGCCCGCGAAAAGACGGACAAAGTTGTCACCCTTTGCCGCGACGAAAGCGGTCAAAATTGTCCGGCAAGGCGGTCAGATGTGTCTCGTGAAGGGGGACAGATATGTCTACCAAACCCAGAGAAAGAGAAAATAAAAAAACTTAACCCGCGCCAGGACGCACCGCCGCGCGTCGAGACGCGGCGAGCCGTCCCTCTCGTTTTCGTCGCCGAAACCAAGGCCGATCAGGTCGAGCAATGGCGGGTCTGGTTGCGTCGTCACGGGCTGCCATCGATCGAAGTTTTAGGCTTGCGAACGGTGAAGACCGGGAAACCGGGTTATGCCTTGCCGGGCTATTGGCCACCGGGCGACACAAGCACGAGCGCACTCGATTGGATCGCATACTTCAGCCGACGCCTTGAGCGCATGTCCAATGAAGCCGCCGAGCAAACCGGCCTTCGGAGGGCGTCATGACAGCTGCCGATTTGCAAAAAATGGTGTCTCGGCGCGGCTCATAACCTCACGACACGCTCCCACGTCGCCCTCGATGGATGAAAATCAGCGAGACTGGCTGGGCAGACGTTTGACGGCGCGAGGAGTAACTCGCCGCACGATCGGAAGGGATATAGGATAGCGACCTGCAGTGGTGCTGCACACTTAAGTGTTAATGTCGAAAATAGGACTTGCAAACGCAACTTTGATTTGCAATTTGTTGGAGATGCAATGATCGGCACTGATCTTAACAGAGGGGTAAGCCAAAACATTCATCCTGACTTAGATCTATGCCGCAAACATCTCTAGCCCTCACTTTCAAACGAGAACTAAATGCCATTGCCGTATCCACGAGCCGGATCGCCGCCAGTAAACACCAAGTTGTCACCAGCATCGCACGCCGCCATCTTGGATGATAATACAATAGAACATGAGGTGCGGGTCGCAGTGTTGTGCGATCTGGAAGCAGCTGGCGATCCGTCGGTGCAATTCTTCGACATTTGTCGTGGGGAAGAGCTTGCAGGGCCACACCTTATTGCAGAGCCTGAACTGCAAGTTGGAAGGGCTATCACATTGGCATCCTTCGAACGAGGATTGATTGGCGGATGGTTCGGTTCCGAACCCCTGGAAGCAACGGATGCCCGCGAGTTTGTCGCTGAGATAAAAGGCATGGTGGCCTCCTCGCCGACCGACGCAGTGATATACATTCAGGCGGCTTTAGATCCTGGAATACCGCTGCCGACGTTGGACCGGCGCGTGACCTGGTACTATTACGATGAAACCGATCCGCGCATGCCTTTGGTACACGTGGGCTTTGACCTTGCCCATCGACTTGCGCTGCCAGGTATTTGGGGGCAGAAAATCGCCCGGAGCAATGCCATCGAATTCATTGTATTCGCACTTCCAAACGACTCGATCGACGAGCCTCGAAAGCCGCGTTTTACCGACAGCGGGGCACTCGAATATCTTGAGGTTTGGCGGCCCGGCGGCAGGACTGCGCCATGGATTGCAGGCTATGCGGGCCTTGATGAAGCCGTTGGGGCGCCAACGATCCTCGCCCGATCAATATCAGATGTCCGAATAACACTTTGCTATGAACCTTAACGGATTAATGCTTACATAAAATCATGATCAATGCAGAACAGGCCCAGATTTCTTCAGAGCAACTCGCGGCAGCGCTAACGGCCGCAGTCAGCGAAGCGGTGAAACAACGAGAGCGAAGTGGCGATCGTCATTTGCAAATCGCCACGAGCGCTCGGCGTCTACCGACTGACTCTGTTGACGGCGCTTTCGAAGCGATGTTGCGATTGCTCCTGAAAAGCTTTTCGGCCAACGTTTCGGATGTGGTCGAGGTTCTGGTCGTCGCAGAGCAAGCAGCCGATCGTACGGGGGCAGACCGATTTTCAACGAAAACGAGATCTTTCATTCAAGATATTGTCAGTGAAAGAGATTCCTATGAGATAACAAAAGATTGGCCTCCCAAAGATCGCGCCACGTTCCGCGCCCGTCTCTTGACGCTTGCACGCACCGTCGGTCTCACGGTTGCTTGGACGACACTCAAGGCGGAAAAAGAATTGCAATCCGCACAGCCGCTAATGTGGTTGGATCTCACAAACTCTCAAACAGCTACGCCATTGTTCGTAGACATGGTAGCTGACAAGCTTTGCAGCGGCGCCTTCCACGCATTTTCACTAATTCCCCGTCTGAAGTCCATTTCACGCTTTCATGGTCCGGGAGCTATTCAATCCATTTTGGACCGGGCGTGCGAGAACTTCTATCGCTACAAAGACTATGAGGCCGCAGATGAGCTAATTGCCCGAGCAAACACGGTCTTGCCGATGGGGTGGCGTGTCCCATTGGGAGGAGGCACGACCTTCGTGAGCCATCAACTTTCTGGGCCTGAGCAGGGAGTCGATGCCTTGATCAAAACGCTTAAGGTGGGCGCTGAGCATCCGGTTAGAGTGGTGAGGATTTTCCGCGAGCAACTCGACCCACTCTTGAGCGTTAGCGCGGACGTTTCAAGAGAACAAAGTCGCGCAATCCTGCGTCAAAGGCTTTTCAATGAGATCCCGCAGACGCCCTCCTTTGACGCGCTCCTTCTTACAGGCATTCATCCACGATTCCGCCTTCCCAATTATCTCAACTTCGATTGGTGGCAAGACCTTGGGCCTTGGACGAGAAATGTTCCTTCCAAGCAGCAATGGATCGAACTCGCAACCTCTCCTTTTGCTGCGGAAGCCGAGCGCATATGGGCATCCCTTGATGACGCTTTTCAAAGCAAAACGGCGCCCTTGGAACCACGCACCTTTGGTTTCGAACTCATCGCCGCGGCAGAAAGCCTCAAATTTGGGGCAGCGGCATGAGCGAGGGTGCCAACGAGCAAAACTTTGTTCAGAGGGTTCAGGACGCCGCCGAGCAGCTATGGCTTATGCGTGCATGGGACTATGACCGAGAACTCGAAGCCCAAGGCTGGACGACTTATTACGCTATTGACGCAGACATTTTTGCTGCCTATGGCTCGGTGGAGAGAGATGCGCAAAGGACTAAGGATCGTCCTGGCTACGCGGAAGTCTTCTTCGATGATCCGCCGGTAGGCACTTTCGCTTTAGCAGAGAGTATTTTCGACCATATATTTTTCGGTCTCCAGCCAGACAGGCCCCTTCTCGTTATTCCCCCTATCGATAGCGAGATTCGCACGATGCTGAATGCGCTTACGCAAAGCCTCGGTCGTGAACCATCGCCAGCATCGGTCGATGCGGACGCCGTCGAAGCAGCCATTGCGGAACTGCGAGAGATTAACGATGATGAGCCAATCCCCAGAGATCTTCTTAATCAATTTTCAAAACTTGTCGCGTTACGGGGAAAAAACTCGAGAACAGAGTATAGAAGACTGTCGAACCTGCTACTACTGCGGAGAGTTATTCCCACCCATTCGGTAGAACAAATCGACGCTTATCCGGATAAGTTCTTGGCCATTATTTCCAAGCAAAACGACGTGTCGGAAATCTATGATTTTGCAATCAAATCCCAAGATTGGTTGGCTAGGCTAGAGCGCGACCGCTTGTTAGGAAAATCCGCGCGCCGCAAGACCCAACTCCTGCGCGATGCGTACGCTCTCGCTAGACTTGAACAGTGGAATTTGAAGCTTTCCGAAAGCAGGGAGCGCATCGTCTACATTACCGGCGCGCCCCACATAATGAATGCCACAATAGAAAGCCGTCAGAACGATAGTGACTTTCTACAAAGCAATATCCGACATCCGCGGTATTTTCTTGCATCTCCTCGGGTAGTTGTTCGGACAGACCCAGCCAGCAGCGCTGATGACCGCGCGTCAAGCCAATTCTACAATTGGATTGTCACCTTTCTCGCCGATTGCCGGCTCGAGGACAGTATTACATTTAATTCGATAGCTTCTCTCGTCCTCAGTGAAAGCCTTCAGCGGGCAGCGAAAGAAGCATTCAAAAGAGATCCAAATCTTGACGTCAATCTTCGAACCAAGTGGTCAAATTATCTCAGCGCGATCTCGGCATCCTATGTGCCGCCGGAGCTTGTTCTGCAAAGAACAAAAGAAGAGCTTTTCCTCAATCGAGAACGGGACGCCTTTCGAAGCTGGCAAACCTACCGCAAGGAAATAGATGCTCGGATTGAGGAAGAGAAGGACCGGGCCTGGGATGATTGCTTCAAGACGGCGACCAGAGCCGGGCTCTTTGTGAGCTATGCGGCGGATTCACCGAAAGGCCGATTGCCTTCCCGCCTAGTGCCGCCCTTGAGGTTCGATCGTTGGCCGAAGACTGAAAAGTTCGTAAAGCTGATGAGCGCTTGGAGAGATCCGAAGGACGACACTCTCGCGAAATATGAAGAAGGCCTTCAGGCCGTGCGTGACGAGACTGGAGCTGATTTCCAGTACGCTTATTATCTGGCGCACGCAGCTCTTTTCGCCGCACGCGGTGACTGGCGCGTTGGAGCCATCCTGGCCGCCAGAGCGTTCACAAAAGCCACTGATATTGATGGTGGGGATAGCCGTTATGGACACGGACGAGAAGCCTGCTACCTAGCGGCGTATTGTTTTCGTCATCGCGCGGTTACTGCCAACGATTTGGAAGAGGCGGCTGTCTATCTCGACCGCGCCACGGATATTTTTCAAGCAGAAATTAAGTTGAACCCGAACTTACGTATCGTTCCGGAGCGGTTCGAAGCGGAGCGGCTTGCACTGTCGCTTACTCGTCTTTTGCGCAAACGCTATCGAGTTGATAGTGCTCCAACGAACGACTCCGTCGAACGTGACGAATGGATGGCGCTTCGAGAAGAGTACATTGACCTTGGAATTAGACTGTCGAAACCACTACAGACCAACACTGAACAATCGAATAACCTGCGTACAGACGAAATTAATGGCCGCTTGCTGGCTAGGGTCAACGCGAATATTTTGATGATCAGCGTTGCATTATCTGATTATCGATCGTCGATATTCTTTGATGCAGGCGAGCGTCTCTTTTCTTTTCTCTCTTCTTACCCCGAAGCGGGCAGTTTTTACACAGAAAGTCTCAGCTTGCTGTGGCGAGCTGCGGGCCGCAGAAATCGACCTAGGCGCAATGAGATTCGTCAGCATTTCGATGAGCGGCGCGTGAGCCATCATTTGGTTTTTCCATATGATGGCGCGCGCTACAAGGAGATTGCGGACAAGGTCGACTTACTGATGCGCGCGATTCATTAGTCGATCACCATCACAACCTAGTGGTTTGATCGAGACAAAGGAGTCCGATTTAGGATTCCAATTTTTGCATTCCAGGCGCATCAGGAAGCTGAATGATGGATGATGTACTTATGTTAGTCGCCATAGTATACGAACGGCGCCCAAACGCTGGGTGCGTTTTTGCTGAGATCGTCGCTCTGGATGAACTCGCGTTTTGTCTCCGATAGAGCTTCACCTGGACTCTTGCCGCCCTTGAGTTTCTGAAAGAAGAGTTCCACAAAACTTGCAGTGCTCTCATCCTGAACAGACCATAGCGAGAGAATCGTGCTCGCATTCCCTGCCACAAATAGGGAAAAGGGGAGCCCAAGCGTGCCTTCCCCAGAAACCCATTTGCCAAGACCTGTTTCACAACCGGAGATGAAGACGACGTCGCTTCGAAAGTCGAACGCGGCAAACTCTGACGCCCTCAAATAGCCGTCCTGGCCGTCCGGTAGATTTTTCTGCGACAACACGATCCCACTCAGTTCGGGATTACGCGGATCAAGATATCCGTGGGTCGAAAAAACCACATACCGATAACGTTGGAGGGCGCCGTCACCTTGCAGACGCCGAACATTCGCCTCCGACGCGTCTAGGCCGGAATATAAGTCTGTACCTGCTTGAAGGCCGAACAGGGATGCAAGACCCTGTAGTTCCTTTGCCGAACCAGGCAAATCTGGCCATGAGGCCTGCCCCAATGGATCAGAAGATGCACCCGCCAGCACATCGATGGGGGATGCAGAATCGCCCGAAGATGTTCCCAGGGAATATTGCGGATTTCCGATGGCTAGCATCTGTGAGCGACTGAGCGATGGATAGCGCTTGAGGCGATCTCGTGAAAGAGCCATCAAGGAAATCGATTGAACAAGAGAAATATCATGGGTTTCTATTAGAAATGCACCCTCCGACCTGAAGGTCTCTATTGGGATCGATGCCAGGGGACCGTCAGGGCTGACATGCCAGTGACGTGATGCGCGCACCTCTATAGGGAGCGCTGAAACGAACCAAGATGACAGGTCATTCCTGATTTGCTCTATGTCACTGACAAGCGTGGCGCCCTCCATGGCCCCATTCTCAGCCGGTTGTATGCTATAGGAACCATCAACTAGCCTCCATATTAGCCGTCTCGGAACGCCCGGCGCAGGATATCGAAGGCCGCCGACGCTATCGGGTGTAGCTAGGGCAATCCGATACACTTCAAGCGTTTCCGCCAATTTTGGATAGACCGGAAAAACGAGCGCTCCTCTCCGTCCAGTTCCGTCGATCCAGATCAGAAGGAGATCGGAGCCCGCTTGGACGAAATCGAGAATAACCCCGTCCTTGGAAAGGAGCTTTACGGCGTCGTCTGCATTTGCAATCTTGAAGTCGGATGCCTCGCGATAAAGCGCGTATTTTGATCGGAGGTTTGCGTCAAGCGCAGAAAGCTGGGCTGCCAAATTGTTTCGTTGGGCTTCGAGATCCGCGTGTGGAACAGGATCCTTCTCGAGCGGAATCCGTCCATCGAGCTGAGAGATTCTAAATTCGAGATCGGAGAGAGCAGATTGATCATTTGGCGGCAGTACACTACGCGCAGTGCCCCGCGCAGAAGAGGTTTCAATGAGCGTGCGTGCTTTGGAAAGTTCCGCGGCTCTCAGGGCTGCGTCGAAGTCGCCAAGCTTGGCCTCCAGCACCGCGAGCGACTTATAGGCCGGCGTGATGGTGGCGAAAAAGCTTCTCCGCAACGTGTCGGGAAGGCCACCATCGCTGCGTAGTGCTTCGCCGGCATCGACAACGAGACGATACAACCTCCTTGCCTCCTTCAGCTCCCCATCCTTAGCGAGCAGGTCTGCCAGTCCACGCATCGAAACCACGGTTCCGATATTGCGGGAACCCAAGCGCTGGGTGCGCAGAGCAATGACACGCGCAAACAGCTTCCTTGCCTCGGCCCGTTCCGCTGTCCCACCGCCGGCAAGCGTTGAGGCGAGATTATGCAAACTACTCAACGTATCGGGATGGGACTCGCCAAATTTTCGTGCCCTGATGGCATATGTTTCGCGGTGCACCGCGATCGCGTCTGGAAGTCGACCAAGCGCGTCATAAATCGCCGCTTGGTTACTGCGCGATATCAGTGTGACATGATTCTCAGCGCCGATTGCCGCTATTCGGCGATCAACGACCTCATTGATGATATCAAGGGCTTCGTCGTATCGACCCGCAACCCTCAACGCCTTCGCCAGATTGTTTTGGGCGGTAAGGCGGCTCGGATGAGATGCCTGAAGGGTCTTGGCGAGGACGGCGTCGATATGTCGATACAGGTCAATGGCTTCATCATTTCTGCCGAGTTCGGAGAGGACGCCGGCGATGCTGTGCAACGTTGAGATTGTATCAATGTTCTCGTCACCAAAGCGTGTTCGGGTTGCTCCCAGGATCCGCTGGTACACCGACAGAGCGTCCCCATATCGTCCCGCCCTTGAGAGCAGTCCGGCATATTCGTGCCCGATATTCATGGCGCCGGGCATTGTTTCGCCCATGACCTCCACGGCGAGGAAATAAGCGCGGTTTCCCATTTCCACCGCTCTCGACACTTCTCCGACACTGAATAGAACGCCTGCCAAATCCGACATTGCCACGATCGTGCGCTCGCTTTTAGGGCCGAACCTGGCAGTCAGTGTGGCGGTGATGTCGTCTATCTCGGCCAGAGCCGGCTCAAAATTGGATTTGTCGATCATTTGGCGAACAACGAGCATGCGTGTCGTCAGTGTGTCGGGATGGTCGGCGCCTAAAACCTGGATACGTAATCGGCGAACGTCTTCCAACAGCTGATCGGCTTTCGGCGCTTGTCCGAAACGACGCAGTGCGACACCAAGATTGTGACCGCTCTCCAAGGTCTCGGGATGTGTAGCCGAAAGCAGGGTGCGCCGGCCGTTATAGGCGATTTTGAGGACGTGTATTGCTGGCTCAAACTTGGACTGGCGGATGAGGATAACACCCAGTGTATTCTGAAACCGAAGCTTGTCGCGTTGGAACTCACTGCCGAGCAACTCCGCTCTCGCGATGACATCGCGTTCAATGCGTTCCGCCTCGTCAGGTTGGTTGGCAGAATCCAGGAGTGCCACCCGGTCCTTAACCCGGAGGGCTCGCAAGCCGTCAGGCCCATCGGCAGCAATAGCGGCGGCCATAGCGCGCTCGAGCACTTCGATGTCAGGAGGCTCACGCTTGATGCCTATCCGGGCAAGGAGCAGCAATGCATCGGCTACATCCCCTTTCGAGAGGCCGACAGATGCGTCCAGGGCTGCCTGAGCCGAGGTGAAGGCTTCGTCGAAGCGGCCCTGCCCGAGCAAATTCTCTGCTCGAATGGTAGCGATCGCCCGTCGATCATCCGATCGCGGTGTCGCGATTTTGTCCAGCACGCGCATGGATTCGCGGTAGGCACCGCGCTTGGTGAGCGAGCGAGCCTGGTCTATCACTGGTTCGATCGCTTCCTGGCTCGCCGTCTGGGCCGCCGAGAGTAGCAACAGGGATGCAACGATCGCCAGCCGAAGGTTGCGCATTGTCCCTTCCCTCTATCTACTTGAGAATCCACCATTGCTGAGGTGGCGTTCCTTCTTTGGGAAGGCTTCGTTGATCCGCATTGAAGCGTAGGTAGAGGGTATCCGCTATGTCTCCCAGAACCTTGGCGCTGTCGACGACATAAGAATGGCCGAAGGAGCGGACGACAGGCGCCACCGCTGTGGCGTCGATCGTCTCATATCCTTCGAAGATGAGAACGCCTCCCTCCGTCTCGCCGACACGGCGATAATCATGCACCACCTTTGAAGCCTTCAACGCGACGTCGGAACTCGACGCATAGATCGTGCGATGCACATCAAGTGCGGCTAGACCGGGAAGGATCTTCTGTTGGAAGATTTCCGCGTTGATATCAGGAGCGGCAAGCATGAGCTCACGCAAGTTTGGAATGGTCTTTCCCTTCGATGCTCGATCGCGTAGCACAGTCGTGACCAAGCGATTGCCCATGCTATGGGCAATGATATAGACCTCGGACGCGCCTAAAGTGGCGACTTTGTCTAGGAAAGCGTCGAACGCATCCTCAGACAATTGCACAGTTTCTTCGTCCCGCCAGTATCCCTTCGTCGTACCCATCGAGGGCCAACTGAAAAACATCGCAGTGCCGGGAAACGACAGATCATGTGCAAGCTGTGCAGTGCGAAGAGCAGCGTCTTCGAAGCTTACATTGTAGCCATGCACAAAGATGAGCACCGATGATTTCTTGCCCTGAGAGATCGCTTTGGAAATTTCGGACACCGCATCGGCGGTATTCAAGGAAATGACTTCCTTGAATACGAAGTGTTGGGCGGGATCCGGATTCCTTTCAAAGCGCCAGAGACTGGGGAGATTCATGTCTCCTTTTTTTCTTGCGGTCGGTATGGAAACAATCGTCTTGCCGAATTGATTGTCGCTACTACGCTCCGTTCCAAAAAACTCCTCAGGCGCCGACTTGCCTGTGGCCTTGCGGTTCGTCGAGAAATATGTCGTGAGCTCGATCCATTGCGTGGCCGGATCATGCGGCCCCCGCAAAACTTGGATCGTCATGTCCGATCGGTCGCATTCCTGTTGAAAGACAAGATCTAACAATTTCTCCTGGATCTGTTTCAGCTGTAGCTCGACAGCATTTTTTTGCGTTCCGGCAGGCAGCTTTACTGACTTGGATTTCAGATCTTCGGCCTCAACATTCAGTGCCTTCAGTTTATCTGCAACATTTGCATCAGCGGTTGCCTTAATATCCAGACAAGGCGCCGAGATCGACGAGGTCGAGTCTTGCGCAATGGCAACGCCTGCGCCGACGAAAATGGCCGCAATGGCCACAAGCAACACCGAAGTTCGCAATGTTCTCTCCCGCTAGACACATTCGCATAAGAGCGTTCGTCACTCTTTTGCGCTCCCCACTGATACGATCATCGTATTGGTTGCCGAGAAATTGTAAAGCAAGCACGCAGAAGGCGTGCGACTGAGCTGATGACAGCCTGCCAAATGCCTCTACAATTTTTGTGCGTTGCCAACCGGCGATGGTAATGCCGGCGGGTTAGAAATAAGCAGATCTGTTCCCATGCAACCGATCAAGCAATTCGCAGCGTCTCGTCATCGCCAGACCACTGAGCGAAAACGCCAAGCTTCTCAGCGTTCCGACCCAGTTCAGATAACGGCGCGCTTGCCGGTTGGTGCTGACAACAGCCTATCAAATGCAGACAAAGGAATAGCCGCTTCCCGTCCAAACATAGCCGCACTTTTGCTGATCACCACCAGGCGATCCGGCAGCCAGCCCGGCCACGGCCGGCTTCATCGCCGCCATGGTCGTGGGCAACGGAATATGAGCGTGGTGCTCGGCTAAATCTTTGTAAACTGAGGCCGCGGTTCGGCGAACTGGCCTCATTTGCATCCTTGCAAGCGGGTAGGTGCTACCACCTGTCTCCACATCTTCAAGGAAATCGATTGTCTGAATGTGTGAGGCCGGAATTGGAACCCATTTTGAGCCGTCCGGCGTCGAGGAATAAAGAACCGAAGTTGGATCTGCTGGATTCGCACGGACCAAGCCGACAAAGGAAGGGTTTGACCGTCGCCGTTCCATATTGCCAAGAAGGGTTTGTGCATCCTTTTGTCGAGTAGGCATATCTGATCTCGATGGTTTGATTTAGACTATCCACACCTTACTCATAAGTGCAAGTATTTTCATTGCAATCCCCCGTTTGTTGATCATATCTTCTTGTGGGAGACACGTCGGAGGACATCAAATGACTTGCAGAGCTTCGTTTAGAGCGATAGCCGTGTTGCAATCCCTATTCCTGCTATCTGCCTGCGCGGCAACCGACAATTTTCACAATCGTGCTGTCGCATACAACGAGCAGGCCGCAGTCATCAAACGCAATGTCATTTTGTCAAATGTCGTGCGTTCCGCTTATTCGATGCCGCTGCAGTACACGGAAATCTCCTCGGTTCAAGGTCAAACGTCGTCGACGGTTGGCTTGAGCGCATCCATTCCATTCGTCCTTGAAAATGCAGAGGAATTGACTGGAACCGTTACCCCATCTGGCGAGCTGTCAGGTAACTCGAACTTCACAGTGACGAACCTGAATACGCAGGAATTTTATAACGGCCTTTTGAGCCCGGTCGATGGCCGATTACTTTCATTCTACCTCAGAACCGGATACCCTGCGGAGACTTTGCTGCCGTTGGTGGTTTCGGAAATAGAAATTACCCAAGGCAATAAGAGGGTTCTGCTCGTCAACGATGCCAACAACGAATCCGCATACAAGACTTTCAATTCTGCTCTTCAGATTCTTATCGAAAGCGGACTTTGGATGCAGGATGAAGCATCTGCGGAACCGGTCGGGCCTGTTCTTTCATTCGCTCAGGCGAGCGATCCCCGCTTGCAGGCAAGCCTGGTCGCGGCATCGGAAGACGCGCCAAAGCTCAATGCTGTTAGCCCAGGACGATTTCAGCTTCAACGCGAGTCGAAATCTCCCAAGTTTTGCTTTGATGCGTCTCGGGCGAAGGGTGAGGTGCGACCAGGCGTTTATATCGGCATGAAGGTGCCGAGCCGTAATCCTATCCATATCCCGCTCGTCTTCGACGAAAAAGGGGTGATGGCCGCTTCGATCGATGGCTATGTCAGCCCCGGCCTTTATTGCGGGGCCAAAATCAAGATGAAGAAAGATCCAAAAGCGGTCAACATAACCTTTGCGACGCGGTCGGTGCAGGGAGTCTTTACCTATCTGGGTGCCATAGTGCGGACCGAGCTTGGACTGGGAGGAAGTGCCCCCAAATCAATGATGCTTACATCGTTTCGCGGCAAGAACTATTACGTTTTCCACCTCAATCGAGGGACGGGAAGGTCTATGGACATCTCCTTCGGCTTCAACGGTGCTCGCTACCATGTGAAAGTTGACCCTTCCGGGACGGACGGATCGTCCCGCGTTCTGCAACTGCTAACCGACCTTATGGCGCTCAGAAGCTCTGCCAAGAACCTGCCGGCGCCGAACATCGTATCGGTTGTGGCTCAATAGAGTTCGAAAATTAAGCTGTTGTGCATCGACGATCTGGTGGCGGATTGATCTGAACGCCAGACAATGTGACAAATTGCAAGGATTGGGTCGGTACGTTTGTCGGCCTGCAGAATGCTCCGGCTAGGGCAGAACATCATGACACCATTGCCTCAATCTCGCTGGCGGCTCCGCGTGATGAAATTGCGTCACGGGAGGTAGCCGATCGGCGACCCCGACGTAATGGCAGTGGCAAGGCGAGAAATAGGTCGCCTTCTTGGATAATGAAGTCGCGCATAACCAGCATTGCCAAAGCTCCGTCTAGCTCAAGGGCTGAGTAAGAATCTCCGAACAGGTTCTTGACTTGGTCAAAGATATTACTAGCTGATCTGGGGCGATCAACGCACTGTAGAAACGCGCACGCCAGCAAGTCAGTATAGAAGTAGCTCTTCGTCTCCATTGATCGACCATCAATGACTCTCACGCCATTCGACAATTTTTGATACGCGAGCGTGGGTAGGGGTTCTAACTGCCAGCGATCGCGCCAGTCCTTTACAGCATTCGTCAACGAACTGACGGTTGATGTGTCAACTGCATCGACTAGTTCCGCCTCGAAGAAATATGCAGCTTGAGCGACATTGACTGAGGCCGGATATATATATCCGTAGCTATCGTGAGGCTTTAGATCACGAAAATGGCGACCCTCTACCGCGTCGCGAAAATATGGGCTGAACCGTTCAATCCATATCGGCCCGATGCCCCGCGGCGGCGGGAGGAAATGCAGCTTCCGAACCAAATCTCGCTGATCTTCATAGTCTCGTCGGCTCTCGCCGGGAAACCCAAAGATCAGATTCCAAAACGCGTGCACTCCGTAGTAGGCAAACCAGCGCAGGGAGTTGACATTCTGGATACCGGTGATGCCCTTGTCCATGAGTTTCAGAACGCGTGAACTGAAGCTTTCTATCCCGGGCTGCACGTGAGTGATGCAGCCCTCCGACAGAGCCTGGATTTCATCTCTGCTTAGGTTCGCCTTGATCTCGAAGAAGAGATCATAGTCCAATTCCTTGGATTTCATGTATCGTGTAAGCTGCGTCGCTTGCTCGCGCCCGATAATGTTGTCGACGGCATTAATGCGAGCAATTCGATGGCGTCTTGAAAGAGTTTCAATATCCTCGACTATTCTTTCAGTGCTTTTCGACCTGAAGCGCATCCCTAGTCCGTTCAGGCCACAGAACTTACAGTGATGCTTGTCTCCCCACCAGCAGCCGCGTGAGCCTTCTATCAGCAAAGTTATTGGGTTGGTCTGTTGCTTATAGGAGGACGGAACAGTTTCAAGTGACTCAAAATACTCTGAATAATCGGGGACTGGTAGATCGTCCATGCGCCCTTCAAATGTTGCGCGCCGAGGGGTGCGTGCACTGGAGGTGTCCCGCAATATGATTCCGTCTAGGGAAGGGATCTCATGGCCTGCAAGCAGTGCGTGTAGAAGCGGGGAGAAAATATGATCTGCCTCCCCGCATACGGCAACGTCGATCCACGGGACACCGTCGACATAAGCACGTCCCATTTCGCCGTCGAAGTTCGATCCGCCAAAGACGGTCCAGAGCGACTTACTAAGTGATTTGAGCCGGCGGGCAAGTGCAATGCCAGCGACATTCTGTTCAAACGTCGAGGTGAAGCAAACTATCTGGTAGCCCGCGGCCACGATACGCTGGGCTTCCTCGTCAAGGAATTCGGGTATTAGTGTCTTGCGGACATCGAGCAGTGCGGCAAGGTCGGTTTGACCGCGATCCGAAACTAGATCTAGAGCTTCGGCGTATCGTTTCACAAACTCTTCTGCAGGCGGGACGCTGTTCCCAAACGCAGCGTCTGAAAACATCCATTCGCCGAGAAGTGGACCGCGATAGCTAGACAAAAAATTATAGAGCCGTGGCTCCATTCTTCTTGCCAAGCCAAGGTTGAGATAGTGGCAATCGACCTTGATGCCGTCTCGTTCGGCAATTGCTTTTAGCAAGCCGGCCTGAATAGACGGATACTGCACAGTCCCGAACGGCATTACGACGAATGCCACCTTCGCTTGTTCCATACTAAACCTCCGCTCCCGCAAGTTTACGAACGTCGATGATTCCCGCTCCCTGTTCGTTGCTCGCAACATCTTGCAGTCTAACGCAGGATTCCAACATGGCAGTGCGCAGCTGTGCGACGGACCAATCTGGATTTTTTTGCAAGGCCAGAGCTGCAATCCCAGCAGCAATCGGCGCCGCAAAGCTCGTCCCGGGAATGGCAACTGCTTCGACTTGTCCGTTTCGGTCGATCAACTGAATACCGCCACCTGGGGCAACGAGATCGGGTTTGTTTGTGCCGCCAACCGTCGGGCCTCGCGAAGATTTTTCGTGAACCCGCATCCCCAGCCGATCGGTCGATCCAACACTGATGACATGTGCTGCGTCGGCCGGCGATGTCAAAGTGCCGAGCTCTGGCCCCGAATTGCCCACACTCTTGACAGTGAGCATTCCTTTGGAAAAGGCGGCGTCGACCGTTTGCGCCCAGATTGATTTGCCATCTGGCTTGGCCTTACTCTGTCCCCAGCTTAGGTTGGCAATCTTCGCACCGTCAATGCAGGCTTGCTCTAGCGCAGCAGCTACACTGGACCCATCCGCAACAAGTGGCGCAATCTTATAGTTCCAAAGAGTAGCCTTTGGTGCGACGCCTTTGAGTGAGCGGCCGTTAGGGGCTCCACTTCCGTCACCCGCGAGGATGGCCGCCACTTTCGTGCCGTGATCCTTTCCCAAGGTGTCGGCCAGCCCTGTTCCGCCCCATACAGAGTCGGAAAAGTTGCCCTTTTGGACGACTCTACCGACAAGGCCCGGGTAGTGCGGATCAATCTCTCCGTCGAGCACAGCGACAACTTGCCCAGCGCCATCAGCGACTAGGCCGAAATTGGCGCCATCCAAATGAATCGCATGTCTGGCGCTGTCCAACTCGAGTTCGCCGGCACTGTTGAGCCAAGCGAGTGAATTCGGATCAGAGACCTCGGAAAGCACCTCTAGCAACTCGACCTCGGTCACATTGAATGTAACCGAGGTCGTAAATCTCAAAACATTTCTAATGGGGATAGACTTAGCCGCTAATGCATGTGTTGCGACCGCCAGATTTTTTTGAGTTTCCGCCTCTAACTCAATGATGTAACTGGACCAGCGAGCGTCACTGGAGGTTATTGACTCGCCGATCAGAGAGGGTGGCGTGACCTGAAAGGTAACCGGAAGGGTGAAACCTTCAAGTCCTGTCTCCCTGGCAACAGCGATGGCGCTTGCAAGCCCATCGTCGATCCGAGCGCTTTGCTCGGAAGACCAACCAGCAGACGTTTCCAAGTAACTCCTAGCCGCACCTAGATTGGTAAGAAGCTGCGCCGTTAGTGCCCAGTTTGCCATACGCGATCATCGCCCGAGTTGCTCCAATTCGCCCGGATCGTCCAGATCAATGCGCGCGCTCGGAAATTTCACCTTTAGGTCGTCGAACACAGATTTCGGCAATTGAGCAGACAAAGAGTTAGTAAGCCTAAATACCCGCCGGATGTTGCCATATTGCTCGATGTATGCCTTCAGCTGGTCCAGTTCTTCGAAGGCGCCGTCTGGTAGAGTCGCCACGAATGAAATCAACTGATGATCGGCCAGCACGAATTCACACCGTTAGCTAATTCCGACAGTAACTCCGACTTCTACGCCTTCCAAGCCGGCAGCCTGCCTCAAATCCTTGACATGCTGGACGAGATCAGGCGCCTCGATCTTAATAAAGGGCTGATTACCCGAGGTCTCTACAACTTCCATCTTCTCAAGCGGTATCTTCACTCCTGCTGACTGCGAAACAGTTGACATTTAGTCCTCCTCTGGTTGTGATTAAAGTAATATGCTCCTGTGTCAGGCATCCGTCAACTCATTTGTGTTTTCCGATCGCAATACTTACGTTTTCGCGAGAAGTCGGCTGTCAAGCAAAAAAATGGCGGCTGATCGTGATGAAGGACGGTCGGCCTCGCCCGGCGGTAGCGATCCTAGCTCGTGGCGACGGTGCACGGCGTCGGAGGCGGTAGGTCGCGCGAGAAGATCGCCGGGTCATCAAGCGCACGCGAAAGAACAATCCCCCTGAAATGCGGCAGTTCGCAAGGCTGAGCACGTCAGGGATGAAATATCTGCGTCGGCGGAGAGAGGTGGCTTAACGAGCAAATATATACTTCATCTTTGAATAGAAGTCTGAGGGTTCAGCTGCGATTATCGAAATTTTTTCGTCAGAAAAACGACCGTTTTCCTGACATCTGCTACACCCTCTTTAGATGGTGTCGATCGCAGCGATACTTTGTAAGTTTTCTATGTATGAAATTCTATTGACAGGAAAACGGCGCTATCGCACTATCCTTACATGAAGATCGGATATGCGCGCGTTTCCACCGTGGAGCAGAACCTCGACATGCAGCGGGACGCGCTTCGGGGTGCCGGATGCGATAAGATCTTCGAGGAGAAGAAATCCGGCAAGGCGGGCAGCAAGCGCCCGGAACTCGAAGCGGTCCTCGCCTATCTGCGGCCCGAAGATGTCCTCGTAGTGTGGAAGTTGGACCGCCTTGGCCGTTCCCTCGTCGAGATGATGCGGACCATCGACCGGCTGCGGGCTGATGATATCAAGTTCCAGAGCCTGACCGAGGACCTGGATAGCGAAAGCGCCCAGGGCCGCTTTTTCCTCCAGATCCATGGGGCTATGGCGGAGTACTTCCTGGACCTCAACCGCGAGCGGACCATGGAGGGCCTGAAGGCCGCCCTTGCCCGGGGCCGAAAGGGTGGCCGGAAGCCCAAACTCACCGAAGACGACAAGAAGGCTGCCCGCGCGATGCTTGCAGCGGGGGATATCTCCGTGGCGGAAATAGCCCGGCGCCTGGGCATCAGTCGAGTGACATTCTATGATTATTTTCCGCAGGCCCGACGCCGATCGGCTCAGAAGGAGACCAGCTGATGCCTGTTCGCCTGCGGCATCGTTGGCTCTATCCGATCGACTGGCAGCAGTTGACGGACATGGTGCGGTTCGAGCGGGCAAAGGGTCGATGTGAGCAATGCGGCCGACCACATGGGAATATCGTTTGCCACATGGGTGATGGCCGGTGGTGGGACGAGCACGCCAGCGTCTGGCGCGATGGCGCCGGCCGGATCGTCCGCAGGGCTGCGCCCCCTGCCCTGGAACCAGGGCATTCGCCCACAACGCGGGTCTATCTCGCAACCGCTCACTTGGACAACAATCCCGGGCACAATGACAGTCGAATGCGGGCACTGTGCCAGCCAGCGGTGCCATATCATCCATGATCGGCCAGAGCAGTTGCGCCGGCGTCGGCTGAATTTCCTCATGACACGCGCCTTGGGCGACCTCTTTGAGGGCGCTACAACGTAGTGTAGTGTCCTTTATCTTAGATAGGAGGGGCGCATGGATTTTAGTTCATTATCGACATTAGCTGCGGCTGCGCCCAGCGTGCCTACAGTTGCCGAGGCCTTTGACTGGAGATCGCTAATAGCGCCTGCGGTAGTGGCGGCAGGGGTTTCTGGTATCGTCACCACGATCGGATTTTTTATCAATCGCAGTACGTCGCTGACGATGCACACGCAGAAGCTCGATGCTGACGAAAAGCTCGCGGAGCGCAAATTCGAGTTCGACAAAATAATGGCGGAACGGAAGTTCCTGTTTGATGCCAAGACATCTGACCGCAAGCGGCGGCAGGACCTGGCAGAAACTGTCCTTGCCGGGTTTTATGAGGTCGAGGCGATCATGCGAGCAATTCGCTCACCGATGACATTCAGCCATGAATCAGAGAGCCGGCAGAAAGCTCCCAATGAGACGAAGGAGGCAAGCAATCTCCGGGACACTTATTATGTCTATTTAGCCCGATATGACAAGCGGCGGGAGGAAGTCGCGGCCCTCATGGCTACCCGCTACCGCATGGTGGCATGGTTCGGACCGAAAGCGGCCGAGCCATTTCAAGAACTTCACGAAGCCATCAGCACCGTGCTCACGGCGGCGCAGATGCTCATAGACTGGTCACGGGATGCCGAAGGTTTCCGCCGCAACAATTTGGAGCTCTGGCAGAAGCTTGAGAAGGAAATCGGGTGGGTTCCTAAGGATGAGGATGAGGTCGCGAAAAAAATCAGCGAGGCGGTAGCGGAGATGGAAGCGATTTGCCGGCCTATCCTAGAGGAGGCCCCGCTTAATGCATGATCTTGTACGCGTGGAGCCCTATGAGCTCAGCAACCTGGTGCAGTCGAATGCGCGAACTAGGCTGCGTTTTTTGGAATTCTTCACTGCGCAGATCCGCAGTCCCAACACCCGGAAGGCCTATGCTCGTGCGGCCGGGGATTTTCTGACCTGGTGCGCCGATCGCGGCGTCACCGCCCTCCCCGCCATCCAGCCGATGCGTGTGGCGGCGAGGATCGAGGAACTCGGCCGCAGCCATACGGTACCGACCGTCAAGTTGCGCCTGGCAGCAATCCGGCATCTGTTCGACTGGATGGCGACCGGCCAGGTTATGCCCATCAACCCGGCGCATGCGGTGCGTGGGCTATCTTACTCGACGAAGAAGGACAAAACCCCTGTATTGCCCGTCAGCTGCTCGACAGCATTCCGGCGGACACTATGACCGGGAAGCGTGACCGAGCGATGATTGGGCTCATGACCTATTCTTTTGCCTGGATCGGCGCGGCGCTGTCGATGGGGGTGCGGGACGTTTATGTGCAGAACCGCCGCCTATGGGTGCAGTTACACGAAAAGGGCAGCAAGCAGCATAAAATGCCATGCCACCATAGCCTTGAGGAATACCTGGACGCCTATCTCGATGCCGAAGGCCTGCGCGACCAGCCGCGCAGCCCGTTGTTCCGGACAATCGGCCGGGGGACCGGGCAGCTGAGTGACAGCCTCCTCCCCCAGGCCAGCGCCTATGCGATGATCCAGCGGCGGGCTCTGGCGGCCGGCGTCGATACGGATGTGCGGCCACACCTTCCGCGCCACCGGCATTACGGCCTACCTCAAGAATGGCGGAACGCTAGAGGAGGCGGCTCACATGGCTAACCACAGTTCAACCAGGGCGACCCAGCTTTCCGATCGCCGGAGCGACGAAGTGAGCCTGGACGAAGTGGAACGGATTTTGACCTAGTCTGGGGGAATTCTCCTAAGAAACACGGGAAACTGCGCGAATGTCTTTGAGGGTCACAACTTTATAGTGCAGCATCGGCGACTGGCAGGAGGAAAACATGTTTAAAATCAACGGGCTGGACAAAATCACAAAGGAACTAGATCAGCTGCAGCGGGTGATTGGCGGGCTGGACGGCGAAATTGGTATGGTCAAGTTCGATCCAAGTGATCCGGCAAGCATTGAAAGTGCAATCAATGACGTCGAAAATTTGATCGATCAGAAGGCTGGCCACTATTCCTCAAACTCCATGGCAGCCTCAATCATTGAGCAGATGAAGGACACCTATCGACAGGCTATTCTCGACAAGGCGGCTGAAGCACGCGCAGCAGGTGGTAACGCATAATGCCGAATTACAGCGACCTATTTGCTGAGATCAACAACGCCGTTCTCGATCTGCAGAATGCCCAGCTTCAAAGCTACGATCGGCCTCTCAAGACGCTGGCGCGACTGCTTCGTAGCCCCGATCTTGAACAGGCCAACGCCCAACTGACGGAGGGTCTGGATCTAGATGCTTTCCTTGCCAGTCAGGAGCGAAGCGGAGCTATCATGGGGAGCGATAGCGTCACCTGGCCCGACGAGCATGAAAAGGTACTTGGTCTGACGCTGCTGTTAATTTTCCGCTTCGCGGAGAATGCGCAGGAGATGGCCGATTTTGGGCACACCTATTTCTACGCCGGCAACAACATCATGAAGAACGTCCACGCTGTGACCCGACAGGTCATCGTTCCGTTCAACCGTGACTATAAGACGTATGTTCTCTCTCAGGGGCAAACCATGGCCAAAATCGTCCGCCCCCTCACCAATCGGGTGTTTGTGGTTCATGGCCACGATGGCGAGGCCCGCGAGGCCGTCGCGCGGTTCCTCGAAAAGATCGGTTTCGATCCCGTCATTCTTCACGAACAGGCCAACCGCAGCCGGACCATCATAGAGAAGATCGAAGCCAATCACGACGTGAGCTTCGCCGTGATCTTGCTAACCCCCGACGATGAAGGATGCGTCAAAGGCGGTACACCCGAACCCCGTGCCCGGCAGAACGTACTGCTCGAGCTGGGGTACTTTATGGCACATCTTGGTCGGGAAAATGTCTGTGCGCTGAAACGGGGGCAAGTTGAGATCCCCAGCGACTTCGCCGGCGTCGTATGGGAGCCTATGGACGACAATGGCGGCTGGAGGGCGAGTTTGGCCCGCGAGCTTGAAGCCGCCGGTCACTCCATCGACTGGAACAAGGTCATGAAGCCCCGATGAAGCTAAATCTCAAGGAGGCCAGTACCGTCGCCTCACTCGCGCAGCTGCTTTATGAGTTTTTGCCCGGGAGCGGCAACAATGCGACCGCGTTCCCCTTGGCCGCGCAAAAGGTCGGCATAGGCGAATTCTGGCAGCCAGGCAGCAAATTGCCGTCACTCACACGCCTGCTTACGCTGACCTTGGAAAATCGCCGCAATCTATTTTGCCCCCTCATCCTCGAGATCGTCACCCAGTCGATGACGTGGCGTGGCCGGCGCGAGCCACTGACACGGGCCGAGATCGACCAGCTCAACACCTTATTGCCCGGCGTAGGATTCAAGATCCCGGATCTGCTGGATCCTGCCTTCCTCGCCACACTGGCGGGTTCACCCGCCACCCCTACCCCGTCTCCACCGGACCAACCCCATGCCGCCGACCCCGCCAAGTTGGCGGAGCTTGCCGGCCAGTTGCGCGACCTTGCCGCCCTGCAGCCGCAGAAGCGCGGATATGCCTTTGAGAAATTTCTCCATGCCCTTTTTGACGCTTATGGCTTGATGCCGCGCGCTTCATTCAAGCCCCGAACCGGCGAACAGATTGACGGGAGCTTTGAACTCGGCGCCGATACCTACCTACTCGAGGCGAAGTGGCACAACGGACTGACGCCGGCGGCGGATCTTCATATCCTGAATGGCAAACTCAGCAGTCGTCCGACCTGGTCGCGCGGGCTTTTTATCAGTTACACCGGCTTCAGCCCGGACGGGCTGGACGCGTTCAGTCGCGGGAAGACGAGCCTGATCTGTATGAACGGTTACGATCTTCACGAGACCCTAAGCCGCGGGCTGGAGCTCGACCGGGTGATCTCGCGCAAGGCCCGTCATGCTGTTGAGACGGGCCTTGTGTGCGTGTCAGTGCGCGAATTATTCCCGTAGCGGACCATAGACCCAGTCCACTGGCTTGGTGAGAGGCTTCATCTTATCGCGCAGCAGAGGATCGGGGAACTGCGCGGCGATAAGATCGGCGTCGATGATGTAGGCGACCTTTGATGCCACCTTCGTCAACGACGGCGCCGGCACGGGACGATTGGCCTGCTGTGGCAACACCGGAGCGACGACCACCACCCTCTTGCCCAGCTCTTCGGTCGCGATCCGGATCGGTTCGACCAGATCGGTATCGTTGGTGAGCACATAGGCGACATCAAAGGCATTCTGGAACGCATCCCGCACCAGGTGGACGCCCAGCTTGACGTCCGTTCCCTTCTCCTGCGGTGTGGCGACATACACGAATTCTGGATAAGGCTGCGGCCAAACATAGCCGTCAGGCTTAGCCATAGGCGGGTGGACAAGCTTGACCCACCTGTTGCTGATGATGAAGTTGCCCGAATGGATCGCAATGGCGCCCGTCGACTTCAGCGCAGCCAGATAGGCCTGCTGCTTGCCCACGGCAGCCGGATCGATCTTGCCCGACACATAGGCGGTATAGAAGTTGACCAGGTCAATTGTGGCGTTCGGATCGTCGGCCGTGGCAAGTGCCTGTGCCAACGCGTGTACGTTCAGCCAGCGGAACTGGCGATTCTTGCGGAGGCGCGCGTGGTAGAAGTTGAATCCGTCGATATAGAAGATGGCGCGCATGGTCAGATCTCCAGATCCGTTGCGCCGATCTCCAACATCCGCTCATACAGAGCGTGAAAACGGTCTGCCGGAAAACCTTCCGTGCCATTGGCCTTGTGCTGGCTGACAACAAGATAGGGATTCCAAATCTGCACATAGTGAAGGCTTCCCGACACTCCGGGCTTCGTCGCGATGAACCCGAGTTCCTCGAGCTTACGCACACGTTCCTTCCAGGTCGAAACACCACGCAGCCCCGAGAACCCTGAGGCGAACGCGATTTCCTGCTGCTTGCTCAGCGTCACAAAGCCGTCGTCGTTGCTGCGGCACCACAGCTCGAGGTAAGTCGACGATACAGGCTTGCCCTTGCCCGACAGGGCATCCATGATGGATCCAAGGAGCGGCATAGTGCGGGGGATAGTGGTAAAGCCTTTTGCGGTCTTTCGGTGCCAAGTGTCGGTCGGGTCGACCGTGCCGAACACTTGCTGGCGCAGCTCGGCCTGTTTCTCTTCGATCTTCTTTTTGACGGCGGGGGCCATCTGATATTCCTTTCAACAAATTTGGTAGACCAGAGATAATTATATTATATAGTAATTTCAATAACTTAGTTATCGTCTCCGGAATTTCGATTTCGCATATGTCGCCCGTTCAGGGATAATATTTTGCTCATTTTTCGTCAAGTCGTGATTACATTGACGTTGAGATAGGTTGAGAACACGAGAATTTCCAGTAGGTTACAGGAAATTTCCTGTGCTCCTGGTTATCCTGTTATCCCTACGTGCCAATACGTACTCCCCTGTGCTGGAATGGAGAGGGTCCGGGAGAGGGGATCAACCTTTGACAGGATTCGTGTTCTGTCCCATATAGTGTCTGAGACCACTAGCAGCTATGCTGTTAGTCCAAGAGCCGCCGAGGAGAGATCCGAAGCGGCTTTTGGCATTAAAAGGGTATGTCGTCTGCAATGTCAGATGGCCGGCGCACCAGATGGCTTGCCGTGGTGTCGCTGACGACCACAAGCGCGATTTCCGCAGGTTCGAACGGCGTCCGATTGGTCACGTACTTGTGGCCCTCATCCATATCGTATCGCGGATGCTGGCGGGATGCCGTGTAAGTTCCGAGAAACACATTGACGCCGATCGCAGCGAGCGCCGGCAGGATCTCGTTCACCTCGGCCTGCTGCTGAATGACCTCTGCATAGGTCGGGTTATATTCGTCGTGAGGCTGGGCCCAGATATCCGGCACCATGGGCTCGAGCAATTCGGCGATCTTTCCGAGGAGGGTGACGTTATCCTTGTTCGGCTCGACTTCGAAGGTCAGCTCAGTTTCGAAACTCAGCCTGACCGCATCGACGATCCGGCGCCCCGAATTGACCGGCACGAGAATGACCTCGCCAGCCGCCGTCGGTTCCGGACCATTCTGGATCTGCTGCATGGCTCGCAGGGAAAGAGCGGGTACGCTCAAGGCCTCTGCAATGAAGGCCGCCGTTTCCAATGCAACGGGCGCACCTGTCTCCGCCCGCTGAACCGTGCGCTTGTTCACATTACAGAGCATGGCGAGCCGCTCCTGCGAAATTCCTTTGGCCAACCGCAGTTGTCTCACCTTTTCACCATCAAGTGCCATATTCGGTCTCCGTTTATTTGATGGTGCGATCATGCCCGCCTTTCTGGAATGCGCCGACGTCATGAAGGCGACACTACCATGAAATCGAGGCGACATCATCACGACATCTGGCGACATCAAGGCGCCATATGCGCGACATGAATGTGTATCGACTGGAATGGCAAGGCCCCGGGGATCGCATTCGTGATGGCCGAGCTGGACGGTGTGAATAAGCGCTGGACTTTGACTCCTTTCGGCTCGGAACATTGACCCCCAGCTCGCTCGATCTAAAGCATTGTCACGCTATCGTTAATTTCGCGTCGGACAGGGGTCAGCCTTCGGCGCCGATAAAGGGGTCAAAAGCCGCGCCGAAACACACCCGTCTTTGTTAATCTCTGCAACGCCTTGTCGACTGCGTCACGCGAGGCGAGGTCAATGAAATCGCTCGGCGTCCAAATCTTCCGCGGAGGATCTGCAAGAATGCGATCTAGCATGACACTCTTGAGGTCAGGGAAATGGCTTGCCATGTCCGAAACTTGTAGTCTTCTTTCGGACGTGAAACGATAGGGATCGTCCGAAATTTGCGGGCATATTTCGGACGCCGTGGTAGCGGACCACAAGGCGCGCAAAGTGTGGTCGAGTGAGGCTGAGCTGCATAATGAATCAAATTCCACACCGTGCGAAGCGTCGCCGCTCAATAGGAGCGACGCCGCTCGATATGGACGAGATCACCAAGAATGGTCCTCAGCTCCGGCCATGGCATCTGCTTGTGCCTCATCCCAGGGTCCTGCATCGCCAGAAGGCAGTGCAGCTTGGCAATCACTTCGGCGAGCGAGTTAGGCTCCGCCAGCCAGAGCACTCGGGCTACAATTCCCTCCTGCAAAGAGAGATCGCGTTCGACCGCGAGAGCAGCGCTATGCCCAAGCTTCTTGTCGGCGTCCTTCCATATCCTGCGGCGTCGGCGAAGCTCCGATCTCGCCTCCATCAACTGCTCCGTGTTCACCTGCGGCTTCAGACGTTCGATTTCGGCGAAGGAGTTAACGTTGATGGGCTGTTCCCGGTCGGGAATCACAAGTGTCACCACTGGAAAGCCGCCGGCGGCCGCGACCACTTGGCCTTCAAGTTTCTGCTGAAACCTGGTTACGCGCTCGCACTGTCGATGGAGGACCAACCAGTTCTGCCAAAGCTCAGCTGCCGGCGTTGGACCAGGAGGCCGATCGGCTCTTTGTTCCCGAAGCTCCGCCGTGCGCGACGCCAGAAGGCTTCTCGCGACGGCATAGAGATTTCGTCCGTTGATCGATTTACGTGATACCAGCGGGCCGCTGTTGGAAACGGTTTTTCCTCGGGTATCGGAAGGCAAAGTTCTGCTAGTATCGGAATCAGCCATGATCCAAGCTCCCTAAAGCTAGGTTGTGGTCAGGCTAGGCAGGGTGTGCAACCATCCTGTCTGGCCGTCGGCCCACTTTGGGCCTCACTGACACTGGAATGTCGCAAAGATTATGTCAAGGTTATAATGTTGACTCCTGACCAGGTTCGGATGGGCCGAGCTGCTCTGAAATGGGGTGTGCGAGACCTTGCTCGCGAGGCCGGCATTACAGCGGCCACCGTATCTCGTATTGAAGCCGGCAAACCAGGATATGCGACGACATTGGATGCGATCCAGGCCGCATTCGAGGCCGCGGGTCTGGAGTTCATATTCGAGAATGGGGGCGGTGCTGGCGTTCGCTTCGCCAAGCCCAAGCTGGATTGAGTATCAAGCCAAGGGCTTGCCGGCTATTCCAACGGGAGCGTCCCAGCAAGCCGACATTTAGTGATTTGATGCCCTCGTGCCTTCTTCTGCCGCAGGAGCTTGACAAGTTCGCAGATGGCATCGTTCTCAGTCCCATAAAAGTGGACGCGCGATTGGCCGGCGCTTCCTATCCGCCCCCAGCTGCGCGTCAAGCACGGTTCCCCGAACAACGATTCCGAAATTTCGAACGCATAATAGCGCGCCATGTTCCTCACCGGGTCATGGCGTTCGGTGTAGAGGTAATAGGGCTGCTTGATCATGAGACAGAACCTCGCGCACTCCTATCCGACAATCCAATGACAGTTTTGAATCGATGCATGCCGACTGATTCCCGGGGATGATGGATCCTTCCGGGACAGAGACAGTCAGCACTCGTTGGTGACATTTTTCGCCCCTGCCCTATCCCTCGAACCTCCCGCGGAACTCATAATCCCTATAGTAGGCAAGCTTGGCTGCCATGATGGGCCGGTGCCCGGACGTAAACAGCAATTGCGCTTGCGGTGGCAGATTGCGAACCTCATCCGGTGTCAGCAGCGGCCGACCTGTGTGATGCTGGCTCTGTGTGATGCCGGACCGGTCGGAATCGAGCGCATGCGCCATCGTCTGGAACACGACCGTCTCCTGACCCAAGAGATCGGAGACCAACCGCGCCGTGTCGTGATCATTGACCCCGAACACCTGCAGCACGCCGGCATTGGATAGGAAGGTGCCGGCGCGCTTGCCATAGGTCGCGCGGAGCTGATGAATGTCTTGCAGTATCGGCCAGAGCTGCACGCCATAGCCGGCCATGAGACCCATGGCGCGTTCGACTGGTGTGAGTTGACCGAGGGCCGCAAACTCGTCGAGCAGATAGAGTACCGGCACATCGGGCTTCGCTAGTTCTCGTGCCATGTCGAGCAGGCTTTGGGCGACGATGAGGCGGAGCCATCGCGAATAGCTGGAGAGCCGATCAGGCGGCAGGACGAGGAAGACGCTTGTATGGCGATGCTTGAGATCGCCGAACGCGAAATCCGATCGTTCCAGGACGGACGTCATGCGCGGACTGTCGAGGAAATGGGTGTGACGCTGTGCGGCCGAAAGCACGCCGGCGGCCTCACGATCCGATTTCGACAGATGGCGATTGGCAGCGCGCGCGATGAGCCCGTTGGCCTCATCCATCTCCTGCATGCGCGTCATCAGATTCGCAAAACGCTCTGGCGCGAGCGTGAGATAGTCACGCAGCGTCCCCAGATGTCTCCGCGTCTTCGGCTCCATCATCACGAGCGCCAAGATGAGGCCGCCGATCAGAGCTTTTGCTTCCTCGTTCCAGTGGGCATCACCCGCCAGACCTGGCTCGTCGAACACTAGAGCATCGGCCAGCGTCGCCGCGTCGTCGGCGATATCCAGACTTTCGACATCGAGCCGATCGAGAGGGTTGAATGCGGACGTTAGATGACCCGTGACGCCGAATGGATCGAGGATGTGCACGGGTCCGAACTGCGCGCGCGTTCGGCCAGTGATGACAGCATTTTCTCCCTTGGGATCGATACAGATCACCGAGCGGTCAGCGGTGAGGAGATTGGGAATGATCGTGCCAACACCCTTGCCGGTTCGCGTCGGCGCCATCGTCAGCAGATGGGCAGGACCGCTGTAGCGGAGCAGCTTGCCAGTCCCCTGATCCCGGCCGATCAAAAG
>Ga0102591_1001197_pt1 | contig 37912 bp, 40 predicted proteins | sample AraplaCol_mCL_r2_2_FD_76860 | JGI IMG/M metagenome (GOLD analysis project Ga0102591, IMG submission 76860) | Arabidopsis root microbial communities from North Carolina, USA - plate scrape MF_Col_mCL_r2 (SPADES assembly) (version 2) | ecosystem: Host-associated > Plants > Roots > Endosphere...
CGCTACCTTCTGAGACAAATGCAGTACCAGTGCCCACGTGGCGGAATTGGTAGACGCGCATGGTTCAGGTCCATGTGCCGCGAGGTGTGGGGGTTCGAGTCCCTCCGTGGGCACCAAGAATTCCGCAAAAAAGCTCCCTTCGGGGAGCTTTTTTCATTTCCAGGCTTATGCGGCCAGCGCTGCTTCCACCGCCTGCGCCAGGCTGCGGGTCGGCCGCCCGATCAGCTTCTCCAGCGCTTTCCCATCATCGAACAAACCGCCGCGCGCAGAGCCGGCATCCGAATCGGCCAGCAAATCAGGCCATGGCGCCGGTACGCCCACACCTGCCAGCACAGCGGCAAATTCCGACTGCGGCAGATCGCGGTAGACGGCCGCCTTGCCTGACTGGCGCGATGCCTCGGCGGCCAGTTCGGCCAGCGTGAACGAGGTGCTGCCCGCCAGCTCATACACCGGCTGCGGTGCAGGAGCGGTCAGCACCGCCACCGCCGCGGCGGCATAGTCGGCGCGCGAAGCGGCGGAAATACGGCCCTCGCCTGCGCTGCCCACCATCTCGCCACGCTGTGCCGCGCCCTGGATGCGGCCGTTGAAGTTCTCGAAATACCAGCCGTTGCGCAGGAAGGAATAAGGCAGGCCGCTTTCACGGATCGCCGCTTCAGTCGCGATATGTTCCTCCGTCAGGCGCAGCGGCGAATTGTCCGCATTCAGGATGCTGGTATAGGCCAGCAGCTTCACGCCGGCACGCTTTGCCGCATCGACCACGGCGCGGTGCTGCGCCGTGCGTTTTCCAACCTCATTGGCCGAAACCAGCAGGACGCGGTCCGCGCCGGCCAGTGCGGCATCCAGGCTGGCGGGATCCGTGTAGTCCGCCCGGCGCACTTGCACGCCACGTGCGGCGAAGTGCGCTACTTTGGCCGGGTCGCGCACGGCGGCCACGATTTGCGAAGCCGGCACTTTTTCCAGCAGACCTTCCACCACCAGTTGACCCAATGCGCCCGAGGCGCCAGTTACGACGATCATGTTTTTCTCCTTGGTTGAAAACAATGTAGGGCTATAATAGGACCAACACTAACTTTTCGTAAGTACGCACTTTTTGGTAAGTATGGAAAAATCTTCAAAATCCTTGCGGGCCGCCCTGTCCCGCCGCCTGGCCAGGCCCGGCAATGTACTGGCGCCCGAATGCCCGTCGCGGGCGGTATTAAGCCATGTCACAAGCCGCTGGGGCGTTCTGGTGCTGGTTGTGCTGCTGGGCGGGATGCACCGCTTCAGCCAGCTCCGGAAGGAAGTGGGCGGCGTCAGCGAAAAAATGCTGGCCCAGACGCTGGTGGCGCTGGAGAGCGACGGCTTTGTGCTGCGTACCGCGCTGCCGGTAATTCCTCCCCATGTCGAATACAGCCTGACACCGCTGGGCCGTGAAGTGGCCGAGCGCCTCGAAGTGCTGGTCGACTGGATCGAAGACAACCTGCCGCGCATCATCGCGCCGCAGGTGTAATACACTGGCGGCGTGGAGAAGAACAACACCGTCCTGGTCGCAAGCAGTTCCAGCCTTGATGTGGCAGCGCTGGAGCTGGCGCTCGCCCGCCACGATTACCGGGTCGAATCCGTCGGCAGCGGCGACCATGCGCTGGAACTGGCCCGCGCGGGCGGCGTCGTCCTGGTTTTGCTGGATACCATACTTGCCGGCAGCGCCGACCTTGAGCTGACGGGCCAGCTCACCCAGTCCGACCCCGACCGCCGCATTCCGGTGCTGCTGATGTCGCACCGCCCCTCGCAGGACGAGCAGCAGCGCGCCGCCCGCGCCGGCGCCGACGGCTATTTCAGCCTGCCGCTGGCCACCACCAGCGTCGTCGACCATGTCCTGTTTGCGCTGAAAGGCCAGCGCATCGGCGGCTTCGACCTGGAAGTGAACTACCACATGATGGCAGCCGCCTCGCCCGACGCCGTCATGCTGCTGGATATGGATAGCGGCCGCCCCATCGACCTCAATCATCGCGCCGAACAGCTGCTCGGACGCAGTGCGCTGGAATTGCTCTCCTCCCCGCTTTCAGCCTTGTGCGAGCGGGGCCAGATGGAGGCCATGATGCAAAGCGTGCTGGCCGGCGAGCTTCGCGTGCACCGCCTGACTTTCCGCCACAGCAGCGGGCGCACCATCGACTGCAATGCACGCGGCGTGCGCATCGCCAAGCCGGGCCGGAAGCTGTTCCACGTCCGCTTTGTCGATGTCACCGGCACCCAGCGGGCGGAAGACCTGCGCGTCGGCCAGGAGCGGCTGCTGGAAATGATGGCGCGCGGGGTTCCGCTGGAAGACACACTGCATAAGCTGGTGCAGCTGGTCGAATCGCAGTCGGACGGTGTGCTGTGCTCCGTCATGCTGCTCGATGATGACGGCGTGCATATGCGCTGCGCCTGCTGCCCCAGCCTGCCCGCGTCCTACGCCGCCCTGCTGGAGGGCATGGCGATCGGCCCCGGCGTCGGCTCCTGCGGCACCGCCATGCACCGCCGCGAGGCCGTGGTGGTGTCGGATATCGAACACGACCCGCTGTGGGCGCCCTACCTGGAGCTGATCAAGGATTTTGGCCTGCGCGCCTGCTGGTCCATGCCCATCATGCAGGACGAGCAGAAGGTGCTGGGCTCCTTCGCCATGTACTACCGCACCGTGCGCCATCCCGACGCTGACGAGCAGCGCCTGATCGGCGTCGCCAGCCACCTGGCCAGCATCGCCATTGAGCGCGCGCAGCGCGAAGCCGAGCTGCAGCGCCACCGCAGCCACCTGGAAGAACTGGTCGAAGCCCGCACCGCCGAACTGTCGCGCGCCAAAGAGCATGCCGAACTAACGAGCGAAGAGCTGCAATCGACGCTGGAAAACCTCAGCATGACCCAGGAAGAACTGGTCCGCCGCGACAAGCTGGCCGCCCTGGGCTCGCTGGTGGCGGGCGTGGCGCATGAACTGAACACCCCGATCGGCAATAGCCTGGTCACCGCATCGACCCTGGCCGACCACACGGCGCAACTGAGCGCCCAGGTCAAAGCCGGCATCCGCCGCTCGGAGCTGGACAACTACCTGGCGCGTGCCGGTGAAGCCGGCGACATCATCCAGCGCAACCTGCAGCGCGCCGCCAACCTGGTGGCCAGCTTCCGGCAGATCGCTGTCGAAACCACCGACGCCCAGCGCCGTCACTTCTTCCTCGACCAGCTGCTGCAGGAAATGCTGGCCCCCCTGTGGGCCAGCCTGCCGCAGCCGCGACCCAACCTGGTACTGGACGTGGTGCCTGGCCTGCAGCTGAACAGCTATCCCGGCCCCCTCAGCCAGGCCGTGGGCCACCTGGTCGATAACTGCATCGTCCATGCCTTCAACACCCCGGGCACAGGCGAACCGGCCGTCACGATTACGGCCAGCGCCCTTGGCAGCGAAATCCTGCTGACGGTGGCCGACAACGGCGCCGGCATCGCACCCGAACACCTGCGCCGCGTCTTCGACCCGTTCTACACTACGCGGCTGGGGGCGGGACAGTCCGGCCTGGGCCTGTACATCACCCACAATATCGTGACCGGGGTGCTGGCAGGCCATGTCGACGTGAGCAGCACGCCCGGCCAGGGAACCACCTTCACCATCCGCATTCCGGCCACCGCACCGCTATGAAAACCCGCTTCGCCATCCTGCTCCTGGCCGCCATGACAGCACTGGCCACCTCCGGCGCCCTCGCCCGGCCGGCCTGGTGGTACCTGTACCAGAGCCGCATCGACGGCCAGCGCGCCTGCTCCCAGACCCCGCTGGGCAAGGCCTGGATACAAATGGCCGGTCCATTTAAAGATGCCCATTGCGAAAAATTGGTGCGTCCTCAATAATGAAGTCAAAGCAAGAAGCAGCGCCATCCCACAACCAGAAGGAGACCGTATGTTTCAGAATCCCGAGCAGTTCGCCAACGCCACCAAGACACTATTTGAGTTCCAGCTGGAGACCTTCAACACCCTGACCAACCGCGCCATGCAAGGCGTGGAGCAAGCGGTGGCCCTGAATATCGCAACGGCGCGCAAGGCGCTGGACGACCAGATCGAAGCCGGCCGCCAGGTCAACGCCTCCGTCACGCCCCAAGAGGCGATGGACGTGATCAACGCCCGCCTGCAACCCGGCATGGCCGCCACCAACGCCTACAATCAGCAACTCGGCGCCCTGCTGTCCGAAATGTCGAACGATTTCCACAAGGCCGCCGATGCCCATCTGGCCGAAGCCAAATCCAACCTGAGCGCCCTGATTTACGACGTGACGCAGAATGTGCGTCCGGGCTCGGATAATGCAGTGCAAATTGTCAAAAGCGCCATTGAAAACGCCTTCAAAGGCTATGAACAGGTGACCCAGGCTACGCGCGACGCGGTAACCGCCTTCGAACAACAGGTGGAAAAGGCCAACGCAGCCTCCAAGAAGTGACAATGCGGCAGGTGACGCGTTATACTGTATATAAATACAGTTTTCGCGTCGCCTCGCCTGCATGAACCAGATCCTTGAAAATCCGTTCTACTACCTGGACAACTTCCACCAGGTCCTGCATTGGATTGGCGAGCGCTATAGCGACCTGCTGACGGACGAGGAAGCCGCCTTCCTCACCTGCTTTCCCACCCTGCCCCAGCCATCCCGCGCGCTGTTCGTACGCATGGTCATGCGCAAGGGGGAGCTGTTCCGCGCTTCCAAATTAAGCTATCCAGAGATCGGCTGCACCATGAACGCGGCCCTGCCGCTGGTCGAGCAAGGCTGGGTGGTGCAGGATCCCGAGCTGACGCTGGACGAGCTGTTCGACCTGCTGCAAAAGCCAGAGATCACGCGTGTCTTCGCACTGAGCGGCGCTGAACGCAGCGCGCGCAAGGCCGACCAGCTGGAAGCCTTGCGCGAACGCCACGAAGGCAGCCACCGCTTCACCAGCTGGTATGCCGATGCGGGCGACCAGGTCTACCACATCCTGTCCAAGCCCCTGTGCGACAGGCTGCGCCTGATCTTCTTCGGTAACTTCCACCAGGACTGGTCCGAATTCGTGCTGTCCAACCTTGGCATTTACCGCTACGAAAAGGTGGAGTTCTCGGCCGCCGCGCGCGGCTTCCGCTCGCGCCGCGATATCGACGACTACCTCGCCCTGCACGCATGCCGCGAACGGTTTGCCGAGGGCGAAGACCCGCTGCAGCTGGCGCGCGAGCTGCCCGCCCTGGCCGATGACAATGAATGGCTGCTTAGCCGCCGCCAGAAGATGCTGTTCCAGTTTGGCCAGCAACTGGAAAAACTGGGCAACTGGGCCGGGGCATTCGAACTGTACGAACAGTGCGCCTATCCCGGCGCCCGCGCCCGCGCCATCCGCGTGCTGGAAAAAGACGAGCGCCTCGGCCTGGCCTACGAATGGCTTCAGCGCGCGCAGGCAACGCCGGAAAGCGAGGCCGAGCGCCAGCAGCTGCTGCGCATGGCGCCGCGCCTGCGCCGCAAGCTCGGCCACATGCGTGAACCCGCCCACACGCCGACGCCGGTCGAGCGCATCGACCTGGTACTGCCGATGCCCACGGAAGAATGGTGGGTGGAAGGCGTGGTGCGCGACCACCTGTGGCAGGACGAAGCGCCCTGCTTCTACGTCGAGAACGCGCTGGCCAATTCCCTGTTTGGCCTGTTGTGCTGGGACGCTGTGTTTGCCGCCATCCCCGGCGCCTTCTTTCACCCCTTCCACCACGGCCCTGCCGATCTGCACAGCGCAGATTTCCAGCGCCGCCGCGCCGCGCTGTTCGGCGCCTGCATGGCAAGGCTGGAAGATGGCAGCTACCGCGACGCCATCCGCGCCAACTTCGCCGCCAAGTCCGGCTTGCAGTCGCCCTTTGTGTATTGGGACGCCATCGACGAGGAGCTGCTCGGCCTGGCGCTGGAATGCATCCCTGCCGCGCACCTGAAGCTGTGGTTTGAACGCATTCTGCTCGACATCAAAGCCAACCGCAGCGGCTTCCCTGACTTGATCCGCTTCTGGCCATCCGAACGGCGCTACCAGATGGTGGAAGTCAAAGGCCCCGGCGACCGCCTGCAGGACAACCAGCTACGCTGGATCGATTACTGCGCCGAGCACGGCATGCCGGTCTCCGTCTGTTACCTGGCGTGGCAAGAATGAGCTATACGATTGCCGTCCGCGCCCTGTGCGAATTCACCGCCAAGCAAGGCGACCTGGATTTGCGCTTTACGCCCACACCGACTGCACAGGAAGGCATCGAAGGCCACGCCATCGTCACCAGCCGCCGCGATGAAGGCTATGAGCGCGAAGTAAGCCTCTCCGGCGACTTCGGCCCGCTGCACGTGCGCGGCCGCGCCGACGGCTACGACCCGCGCCAGAATCAGCTGGAAGAAATCAAGACCTACCGCGGTGACTTGTCGCGCCAGCCCGCCAACCACCGCATCCTGCACTGGGCCCAGCTCAAGGTGTACGGCCACCTGCTGTGCGCCGCGCGCGGCCTGCCCGCCGTACGCCTGGCCCTGGTCTACTTCGATATCGGCACGCAGAAGGAAACGTTGCTGACCGAGGAAGCGGATGCCGCCTCACTGCGCACTTTCTTCGAAGAGCAATGCGGCCGCTTCGTCGCCTGGGCCGAACAGGAACTGGCGCACCGCACCGCGCGCGACGAGCAATTGCGTGCATTGCGCTTCCCCCACGCCGACTTCCGCCCCGGCCAACGCCAGCTCGCGGAAGCCATGTTCAAGGCCAGCGCACGCGGTTGCTCGCTGCTGGCGCAGGCCCCGACCGGCATCGGCAAGAGCATCGGCAGCATCTTTCCGATGCTGAAGGCCAGCGCCGAACACGGCCTGGACAAGGTGTTTTTCCTCGCCGCCAAAACGAGTGGCCGCAGCATGGCCCTGGGCGCGGTCGAAACCATCAAGCGCAGCGCGCCCCTGCTGCCGCTGCGCGCCCTTGAGCTGGTGGCCAAGAGCACCGCCTGCGAAAACCCGGACAAAGCCTGCCACGGCGAATCCTGCCCGCTGGCGCAAGGCTTCTATGACCGCCTGCCCGCAGCCCGCGCCGCCGCCCTGCAGCAGAACATGATGGACCGTGCGTCGATCCGCGAGGTCGCGCTGGCACACCAGGTCTGCCCGTATTATTTGCAGAGCGAGCTTGTACGCTGGGCCGACGTGGTGGTGGGCGACTACAACTACTACTTCGACATCAGCGCCATGCTGTATAGCCTGACGCAGATGAACGGCTGGAAGGTCAGCGTGCTGGCGGACGAAGCGCACAATATGATTTCGCGCGCCCGCAAGATGTATTCCGCCGAAATGGACCACGTCCGCCTTCGCGTGCTGCGCAAGACCGCCCCGGAAGCACTGCGCAAGCCGCTGGACCGCGTGCACCGGCAATGGAGCGCGCTGGAAAAGGCGCAGGCAGCGGAATACGCCAGCCATTCCGAACTTCCCGAGAAATTCATGGGCGCGCTGCAAACGGCGTGCACGGAGATCGGCGACTACATGTCCGAGCACCCCGCCTGGTTCGATGCCGACGTGCTGGACTTCTATTTCAACGCGCTGCTGTTCGGGCGCCTGGCCGAAAGCTTCGGCGAACACTCGCTGTTTGACATCGAGAAGTCCGATGGCGGGCGCGGCGCCGCTGCTGGCCGCGTCAATTCGGTGCTTTGCATCCGCAATATCCTGCCGGCGCCCTTCCTCAGGCAGCGCTTCGAAGCAGCGCACGCGGTGGCCCTGTTTTCCGCCACGCTCAGCCCCTGGAATTTTTACGCCGACACGCTCGGCATGCCGGTCGATACCGCCTGGGTCGACGTCGCCTCCCCGTTCGACGCACAGCAGCTGCAGGTACACATCGCCAGCCACATCTCGACGCGCTACCAGCACCGCGGCCGCTCGCTTGCCCCAATTGCCACCTTGATGGGCGAGCAGTACCAGCGCCAGCCCGGCAACTACCTCGCGTTCTTCAGCAGTTTCGATTACATGGAAAAGGTGGCCGACCTGTTCGCTGCCCAGCATCCCGGCGTACCCCTATGGCGTCAGGAACGCCGCATGGATGAAGCGGCGCGCGACGCCTTCCTCGCCCGCTTCCAGGCCGGCGGCGAAGGAATCGGCTTTGCGGTGCTGGGAGGGTCCTTCGGCGAAGGCATCGACCTGCCGGGCGACCGCCTGATCGGCGCATTCATCGCCACGCTTGGCCTGCCGCAGATCAATCCGGTCAACGAGCAAATCAAAGCACGTATGGAGACCGCGTTCGGCGCCGGCTACGACTACACCTATCTCTACCCCGGCCTGCAGAAAGTCGTGCAGGCCGCCGGCCGCGTGATCCGCACCACCAGCGACCGCGGCACCGTCCACCTCATCGACGACCGCTTCGCCCGCCCCGAAGTCCAGGCTCTGCTGCCCGCCTGGTGGCAGGTCGAAGCCCGGAACTTTTCCGCCTGACGCCTGTCCAAGCTCAATACCACCCTCTGCGGTTTGATCCAGAGTAGAGGTCTAAACGCGTGGAGGCGCCATGGACAACGGTGAGCGAACAGCAAAGGTAGAGACTGAAGTGAACTCCATTCAATTTCAATTGCACGAGATCAAATCGGAACAGATCCGTTTATGGGAGGCAATCGACAAACTGCGCGATCATACGGATCAAGGATTTGCCAATCAGCGCGACCATACGGACCAGGGATTTGCCGAGATCCGCGCAAACCTTGAGGACATACGCAAGGAACAGACAAGAACAACGCGCTGGCTGGTCAGCCTGTCAATCGGCTACGGCACAGCGATTCTCGGCATGATGGCCAAAATGGCCGGTCTGTTTTAATGCCGGCGCTGCAGACTTGCATTGGATTTTTCGCGGGCGACGGCGTCGGCCGCCTCCTGATTCGCAGCCTCCCTTTGCATCCGTCTTTCGCGCGAGTCAAGTTCGCGCTGGTGCCAGTCTTCGGCCGCAGGCAAGGTCGGCTGCGCAGGGGGCTGCGCCGGCTGTTCCTTCGCATTGGCAGCCTCCTGCGACCGCTCGAAATAACGCACTTTGCCGCTCGCATCAGTCAACTTCTGGACCTGGGCGTCAGTCGGCAAGGCCGCCAAGCCGATCAGCAAAGGAATTAATTTTTTCATATGGCAAGTATATAAAAAACAATACCAGCCATGTCTCACACATTGTCACTCAGCCTCTTCTACAGCCCTTTCACTTTTTGGTAGCCGCTGCGGCTGACGGGGATCTTGCGGCCGTCTTTCAGCACGGCGCAATGGCTGTCTTTGGTGGCCTGCTCGATGCGTTCGATGCGCTCCACATTGACGATCCAGGACCTGTGCAGACGGACGAAGCGCGTTTGGTCGAGCTGCTCTTCCAACTCGGACAGGCGCTGGTTTTTCAGGTAGGGCTTGCCTTCGGCCATAATCTCGACGTAGTCGTCCTGCGCCTCGATGGAATCGATGCGCTCCGCCGCAATGACATGCACACGCGAGCCGTCGCGGATCAGGACGCGTTCCAGCGGGCCATTGCGGGTGGCGGCTTCAGTCGCCATCTGCGCCACTGCCGGACGGTCGCCACCGAGCCGCGTGCGTACATGCGCCAGGGCCTGGTCCAGCCGCTCCTGCGGATAAGGCTTGAGCAGGTAATCGATGGCATGGACTTCGAACGCCTTCAACGCATACTGGTCATAGGCCGTAGCGAACACATAATGCGGCTTGCTGCCGGCCAGTTCCACCACTTCGAAGCCGTCCAGCTTCGGCATCTGGATGTCGAGGAACACCACATCCGGCTCCAGTTCGGAAATCGCTTTCACAGCTTCGAAACCGTTGCCGCATTCGGCCACCACCTCCACATCGGCGTGGGCCCGCAAGTACTCCCGCATGACGCCGCGGGCTAATTCTTCATCATCGACAATGATGACGCGCATGATTCATGACTCCTTGGTCTCGACGGGCAGCATCAAGGCCACCCGGTATTTATTGTTTTCATGCGTGCAGTGCACGCTGGCCAGATGCCCGTAGGCCGCCGCCAAACGCTCCTGCACATTGACCAGGCCAATGCCGTTGCCCTTGCGGGGCGGCGTGTCCGGGTCGGTATCGTTTTCCACGTCAATCTTCAGCAGCGAGCCTTCGCGGCGGGCGTCGATGCGCACGGTGCCGCCTTCCGGCAAGCCGCCGATACCATGCTTCACCGCGTTTTCCACCAGCGGCTGCAGGATCATCGGCGGCAACAGGCAAGGCAACGCCGCCTCGTCCACTTCCTGCTCGACGCCAAGCCGCGCACCGAAGCGCACTTTTTCGATCGCCAGGAAGTGGCCGATCAGGCGCACCTCCTCCTCCAGCGTGATCTTGCCCTGCGCTTCGATGCCCAGGCTCTGGCGGAAGAAATCCGACAGGCGCTGCGTCATATCGCGCGCGCGCTTGGCATCGATCGAGGTCAGCGCACTGATCGAGTTCAGGCTGTTGAACAGGAAGTGCGGATCGATCTGGGTACGCAGCATGCGCAATTCGGCGTCGCGCGCCAGCAGCTTGGATTCCAGTTCGCGCTGCTCCGCCTGGCGGGCCCGGACGAATTCGCCGAGCAGGTAATTCAGCGTCGCCAACAAGCCGTACATCAGGATGCCGAGCGAGAACAGCAACGCCGTCAGCTGCGGCCTGATCGTGATCCCTTCGGCGCCAAACGTTTCGGCCGCGATATTCCACACCCGCATCAGGAACACCCACAGGAAACCCGCCCACACCGCCGCCGTCAGCATCGACACCAGGATCACCGCCGGGCTACGCTCACGCAGCGGATTGGCCTTGCACATGTAGTAGGCCGAAAAACCTGCACCGACGGAAAACAGCAGCGTGACCGGCACTGCAAACAGCATGGCGCGCAGCCAGGGCTCGTCCCCCAGCTGCGCCACCGCCCCGCCCAGTCCTAGCCCCAGCAGCGTCCAGACCGTGAGGTAGAGCAGGACGCCGCTTCGGCTGGTCAATACGCGCTGCATCAGTTACGGATGTCCACGCCACCCATGATGGCAGTACCGCGAACCACCAGGCGCTTGTTGGCCTCCTTGGGCTGCATGGTCTTCTCGTCGAAACCGCCCAGGATCGGCGTGCCTTCCAGCTCCACCGTCCAGTCGGTCGGCACCTTGATCGAAATGCCGCCCATGATGGCAAACACGTTCAGCACTGCGGTGCCATTCAGCGAAGCGGTACGCATGTCAAGGTCGATGCCGCCCATGATGCTGTTCAGGTCACCGCCACGGAAGTCCTGGGTGGTCACTTTGCGCTGCACACCGCCGAAGATCGCGGTCAGGTCCAGCACACGTTCACCGGTTTGGCCTTCATCCACGCAAAACATGGATTCCGCCTGGTTGCTTGCCGTGTCGCCGCCCTCGGCCACCTGCTGGCTGCGCTTGTGGGCACGGAACACCATCATCAGGCCCAGTCCGATAATCCCGATCGGGAACAGCACCTTCCAGCTGATGTAGATCAGGCCCAGGCCTTTCAGCAGCGAGACGGCGCCGAAGCCGATCATGAAAATACCGGCGAATGCTGCTCCGCTGCCGCGGCGCGGCGCCGACGCCAGGGTCGAAGCGCCAACCAGCATCAGGATGAAGGGCCAGAAGTGCACCCGCATATCGAGGTCGATCCAGCCCAGGTTATCGATCAGGAACAGGAAACCGGCCAGGATGACGCCGGCGCCAACCAGCATCTGCGTTGCGGTATTACGCTGGCGGTAATGGCGATTACGCATTCTCATTATTACTTCTCCTCTTTATTGGCGGTGTATTTAATCACAATTGGCTGGGCCAGCATGCAGATGCCTGCGATGATGACCAGGATCGGCCAGCTGTTGTGGAAAGTCAGGCCCCACAGGTGTTCGAACGAAACGTAAAACCAGCCGGCGAAGGCGATATGGCACAGGCCATCCACCACATGCTTAGGCGTAGTCGGCGGGATGAGCTTGACGGCGCCGAAAGCCATGGCCAGGAAAGGCCAGAAGCGCCACCACGTGCCGATCGGCGGAACCTGGATATCGGTCAGGAGCACCACGCCCACTGCGACCACGATCAAGCCCCAGAGCAGTTGGCTGCGGCTTTGCATTGTTTTGCTCATTTCTTGCTCCCCGTTGATTGGATGGCTGAACTTTATCGGAGCGCAGGAGGCGGCGAAACGGCTTTTCGGTGAACGGCGGTGGCGGGTCGGTGAATGGCGAAGTTTTCAGCGAACGACGAAAAAAACCCGCCGGGCGGCGGGTTTTTCGGGGAGGTACGGCGGCCTAGCGCCCGGTTTCCATCTTCGGTTCGAAGAGCATCAAGCCCCAGCCCAGCTGACGGCGAATCTCCTCTGGCGTTGGAGGTGGTTTGACGGCTTGCGAACGGCGTTCAAGGTACTCCCGTACCACGTACTTGGATGGGTGGTTAGTCTGGGTCATGATAGGCCTCCGTATTCTGTGTTCTTTGGTGCGCTTCAATCACGATTCCATCTTATTTCTCGGCCTCTTTCTATACGGTGCGTTTGCACACAATTCCCCCGTCAGTTCGGCTCATGTTCCTGTGGGAATTGGACTACGAAATGTGTCACGCAGGTCTTGCGGACTCGAGCACTCAAAAATTTATCGCTTGACGAATTTTCAGATTTAGACGGTGCCCCTGATCGGCGGCAGAGGTCTGTTCGCTCGAAAACATACACACTTCATTAATGAAGTATCGAGGAGAGGGGGTGGGCTATATTGGTCAGCGTTGGCAAGCAGGAAAGGTTATGTTTTCAGCAGGCCACTGACGATATGACCGGGCAATCACTTGCGCGCTGACAACCCGCTTCACCTTCACAACAACACTATCTCAAGGGGTATTAACATGAAGAAAGCGTTTCTAAGTAAGGTAGCTGGAACACTGATGCTATCCGCCGGGCTGTTTGCCAGCTCTGGCGCCATGGCGCAGACCACTTTGACCTTTGATGCAGGTGGCAACGCCATTTTTGGCGCGCTCCATGCAACAGCTGGTGACTATATCGATACCTACCTGTTCTCGGTGGATACCAATGCCAGCTACGCCAGCGGTACCGCTGTCGTAGGTAAAACCTGGCTTGATGGTTCCCGTCTGGCAAACTTTGGTATCACTGGCATCCAGTTCTTCAAAGTCGAAGCCGATAGCAGCCAGACCAACCTGTCCACTACGTTCAGCAATTCGGGCGGCATTGAGTTCTTCCCGATTGATGCGCTGATGTCAGGTAACTATGGCTTCACGGTCACTGGCAGCACCGCCATTGCAGGGATGGGCGGTTCCTATGCCGGTAACCTGAACCTGGCTGCTCCAGTTCCGGAACCGGCTACTTACGCGATGCTGCTGGTTGGCGTTGGCCTGCTAGGCCTGGCGTCCCGCCGCAAGTCCAACGACAAGCTGGGCTAAGCCGCAACCACATCCCCCCGTGGAAACCCGCTGCGGCGGGTTTTTTAACGCCTATTTCTTTTTGCCCGCCTCCGGAACGGGTTTCGAATCAGCCACTCCCACTTCCTTGGTGGCGGCCACTTGGGCGACATATGGCCCGGGATCGGTGCAGGCCGGCAACGGCGTCGGCGTGGCCGATGGCTTGCTCCCGATGCCCTTGGTCTTGAAATAGTAGGCGGCCACGCGGTCCTGGGCCAGGCATAGCTTGTAGGCGGCGACTTTGTCTGTCCAGCCTTGCTTGTCCTTGGCGGCGGCAGCGGCGGCCTTCTGTTCTTCACTGGGCGCAGGCAGCTTTGCATGTGCGGCGCTGGCGGCCAGCAGCATGAGGGCGAATGCGGACTTCTTCATTGCTTGCTCCTTATACGGTCTTGGGCGCAGGCGGCGATATGGGCTCGCCATCGTGCTCGGGGGCACGCACGCGCGGGACTTTGCCTTCCACGATTTCCTGGTACCAGATATCGTGGTGTTCACGCGCCCAGGCGTCATCCACATAGCCTTCACGCATGGCTTTGTAGGCGCCCTGCATGCCGATAGTGCCGAGATAGATATGGCCAAGCGCGAAGGCCATCAACAGCACCGTGGCAGTGATGTGCAGCAGGTTGGCGCCCTGCATCATGACTCGCGTGTATTCCAGGTTGGGGACCAGCTTGTCGAGCACAAATCCGGAGGCACTGGCGGCCAGGCCCAGCACCGTCACGCCGCCCCAGAACCACAGCTTTTCACCCGCGTTAAAGCGGCCGGCGGGGGCATGGCCCTGGCCGACCATGCCGCCCAATTTCGCCAGCCATTTGATGTCGGCCGCGATTGGGAAGTTGTCCTTCACGAAGATGATGAAGGTGACGATGATCGAGACCGTGAACAGTGGGCCGATGAAGTTGTGGATCGTCTTCAGCAGATAAGTCAGGTAACCGAACAGGGCGTGCCCGATGATGGGCATCAGTATGAATTTACCGAACATCATGCACAGTCCGGAAGCAGCGAGCAGGACGAAGGTAATGGCCGTAGTCCAGTGCACGAAGCGTTCCAGCGGCGTGAAGCGCTGGATCTTGCGGCCCGTGGGCGGCGCATGCACTTTGAGCGGGCCTTTGATGAAGTACATCGCGGCCAGGATGGCGATCACGCCGAGGATCATCCAGCCGCCGATGCTCATCATCGGGCCATTGCGGAAGCGGCGCCAGGCCTCGCCGGCGGTGACCGGGACCGGCTGGCCGGGAAGCTGGGCTTTGGGCTGGATCAGGACGCCGGACTCGGGGTATGGCAGGCTGCTGTAATTGGGCTGCCCTGATACGACCTGCCGCCATACCGGGGCATTGTTACCCGGCTGATCACGCGTCCGCTCCGCCTGATTCTGCTTGAGGATGTCGATCGATTCGACACGCGGGGCCACGCCACCAGCCGCTACGGCCGGCCCGGCGTCGCCAGCCGCCGTCGCCGGAGCCGTGCTGCCCTGCCCAGCGCTGGCCGCTGCACCTTGCGGACGAGGCGCGGGCGCATCCGCGGCGAGCGTTGTGCCGGCGGCGATGGCCATGGCCAGCATTGCCAACCATCGTTTCATGGCGAACCTCCTAGCGGTTGGTCTTGACGTACTCGTTCTGCAGCTGCCCGCGTTCGCGCACCTGCCGCTCCCAGGCTAGCTTATCGCCCGGAGTCCAACCCTTCGCGACTTCCGCATCATGCGCGCCTTTGTACGCCGGCTCATCACCCCGATTCACCGCGCTGCCCTGCTTCGACTGCGACACCTCGCCGCAAGCCGCCAGCGCCAGCAGCGCTACCAGATATATTTTCATGACTTAGCCTCCGGTTTGCCGTAAGCCGTACCCCAGCCCCAAACCTCGCTGCCCTTGCCACGCGTGACGACGCGGGTGCGGAAGATCTCCGCCACCACGTCTCCATCGCCACCCAACAGCGCCTTGGTCGAGCACATTTCCGCGCAGGCCGGCAGCTTGCCTTCGGCCAGACGATTGCGGCCATACTTTTCGAACTCCTCCTGCGAGCCATTTTCTTCCGGACCGCCGGCGCAGAAGGTGCACTTGTCCATCTTGCCCCGCAAGCCGAACGTGCCATTCGAAGGGAACTGCGGCGCACCGAACGGACAGGCATAGGAGCAGTAGCCGCAGCCGATGCAGGCATCCTTGTTATGCAGGACCACGCCCTCCTCGGTGCGGTAGAAACAATCGACCGGGCACACCGCCATGCAAGGCGCATCCGAACAATGCATGCACGCCACCGAGACCGATTTCTCCTGGCCGATGATGCCGTCATTGATCGTCACCACCCGGCGCCGGTTCACGCCCCAGGGCACCTCGTGCTCGTTCTTGCACGCCGTCGCACAGGCGTTGCATTCGATGCAGCGCTCTGTGTCGCAAATGAATTTCATCCGTGCCATGGCAATCTCCTCAGCCCGCGAAGCGTTCGATATTGCAGATGGTGGTTTTGGTCTCCTGCATCATGGTGACCGAGTCATAGCCATAGGTAGTGGCCGTGTTGACCGCCTCGCCGCGCACAATCGGCGCTGCCCCTTCCGGGTAATACTCCAGCAGGTCCTTGCCCTGCCACCAGCCCGAGAAGTGGAAGGGAATGAAGGCCGTATCCACGCCCACGCGCTGTGTTACCAGCGCCCTCACCTTGATGCGCGCCCCGGTCGGCGTCGACACGATCACGTAATCGCCGTTACGGATGCCGCGATCCGACGCTGCCTTGGGATTGATCTCGACGAAGTTCTCCTGCTGCAGCTCGGCCAGCCAGGGGTTGGAGCGCGTTTCCTCGCCGCCGCCCTCGTATTCCACCAGCCGCCCCGAAGTGAGGATGATGGGGAATTTCTTTGCCAGCCCATCCTCCACAGCTTTTTGCTGCACGGTCTTGTACAGCGTCGGCATGCGCCAGAAGGCTTTCTTGTCATCGTGCGTTGGGTATTTGGCCACCAGGTCGGGCCGCGTGCCGAACAAAGGCTCGCGGTGCAGCGGCACCGGATCGGGGAAATTCCACACCACGGCACGCGCCTTAGCGTTGCCGAACGGATGAACGCCATGCACCTTCAGGCAGACGCGCTGGATGCCGCCCGACAGATCGGTCTTCCAGTTCTTGCCTTCGGCCGCTTTCTTCTCGTCTTCGGTCAAGTCATCCCACCAGCCCAGTTTTTTCAGCAGCACATGGTCAAACTCGGGGTAGCCGGTCGTAATGTCGGCGCCTTTCGAGAACGAGCCGTCTTCCGCCAGCAGGTTGACACCATCGCGCTCCACGCCGAAATTGGCGCGGAAGTTACCGCCGCCATCCATCACGTGCTGGGAGTTGTCGTACAGGTTGGCCGAGCCGGGGTGCTTGAGCTCGGGCGTGCCATAGCAAGGCCATGGCAGGCCGAAATAGTCGCCCGTCAGGTCGTAGCCGGTCTGCGCGTCCTTGCCGCCCTTGCAGCGCAAGGTCTTCACGTCGAACATGTGCATATTGCGCATGTGCGCTTTCAAGCGCTCAGGCGACTGGCCGGTGTAGCCGATGGTCCAGCTGCCCCGGTTGATCTCGCGCAGCATGTCTTCCGGTTCCGGCTCCATCATATTGCCCTTGCCGGGCACTAGCTTGATCTTGGCCACCAGCTGCTTGCCAAAGCCGAGTTTTTCCGCCAGCTGGTACATGATCATGTGGTCGGTGCGCGATTCAAACAGCGGCTCAATCACTTTCTCGCGCCATTGGACCGAGCGGTTGGATGCGGTCACCGAGCCTGAAGTTTCGAACTGCGTCGCGGCGGGCAGCAGGTAGACAGCGCGATTCGGATTGAGCTCCTGCCCGTCCACCTTCATGGCGGCCATCGCGGCTGTGGCGGATGGATACGGGTCGATAACCACCAGCATTTCCAGCTTGTCCATCGCCTTCTTCATTTCCAGCCCGCGCGTTTGAGAGTTCGGCGCATGGCCCCAGAAGAAGACCGCCTTGACGTTGCTGTCCTGGTCGATCAGCTCATTTTTCTCCAGCACCGCATCGACCCAGCGCGACACGGTGGTGCCGGATTTTTCCATCATCGCCTGCGAGGCAAACTGGCTCTTCACCCACTCATAATCCACGCCCCACACGGCGCACCAGTGCTTCCACGCACCGGCGGCCAGGCCGTAATAGGCCGGCAGCGAATCGGGGTTCGGACCGACATCGGTCGCACCCTGCACATTGTCGTGCCCACGGAAGATATTGGTGCCCCCTCCGCTCTTGCCCACGTTGCCCAGCGCCAGCTGCAAAATGCAGGATGCGCGCACGATCGCATTGCCGATCGAGTGCTGCGTCTGGCCCATGCACCACACCACAGTGGATGGACGGTTTTTAGCCATCGTTTCCGCGGCCTGCAGGACCTGGGCTTCCGGCACGCCGCAAGCTTCCTCGACTTTATCCGGTGTCCATTTGGCGACTTCCTCCCGCACCTTGTCCATGCCGTAGACCCGGGCGGCGATGTACTCCTTGTCCTCCCAGCCGTTCTTGAAGATATGCCACAGCATCCCGTACAGGAAGGGAATGTCGGAACCGGAGCGGATGCGGATGTACTGGTCCGACTTGGCCGCCGTACGCGTGTACCGCGGATCGACCACGATCATCTTGCAGCCGTTCTCCTTCGAATGCAGCATATGCAGCATCGAGACCGGGTGCGCCTCCGCCGCATTGGAGCCGATATACATGGCCGCTTTGGCGTTCTGCATATCGTTGTAGCTGTTGGTCATGGCGCCATAGCCCCAGGTGTTCGCCACGCCGGCTACGGTGGTGGAATGGCAGATGCGCGCCTGGTGGTCGCAATTGTTGGTACCGAAGAAGGAGACGAATTTGCGCAGCAGCGCCGACTGCTCGTTATTGTGTTTCGACGAACCGACGAAGAAAACCGAGTCCGGCCCGTTCTTCTTTTTCATATCGAGCAGCTTGGCCGATATCTCCTGCAAGGCCTGGTCCCAAGTGATGCGCTGGTATTTGCCGTTCACCAGTTTCATCGGATACTTCAGTCGGAACTCGCCGTGGCCGTGTTCACGCAGGGCCGCACCTTTGGCGCAATGCGAACCGAGATTGATCGGCGAATCAAAGACCGGTTCCTGCCTGATCCAGATACCGTTCTGCACCACCGCATCAACCGAGCAGCCCACCGAACAGTGGCTGCACACCGTGCGCCGCACCACCGGTTTGTTATCGCTACCAGCGGCGGCAGGATCTTTCGCCTGCGCCTTGCGCATCAGTGAAAGCTGCGAGGCCGCCAGCCCTACCCCAACGCCGATTCCGGAACGCTTGAGGAATGCGCGCCGGTCCATCGTCGGCATGGCTCGCGCCAGGCTGCCTTCAAGGCTCGCTGCGAACTGACCAGGTGCACGGGGGCCTGCCGGCCCTTTACGTGTAAGGAGCATCATCTTGCCCTCCACTCAGATCTTGGTGGTGCGGTAGTACTTCTGGATATGTTCTGTGAGGCGATAGCCGCTGCCGGGAGGTGGCTCGGCTTCGGCAGGCGGCGTCGTGTCGGGCGGGCTGCTGGCCATTTTCGCGGCGACCCCGGCAGCGGCCAGGGCCCCTATGCCGGTGAAGAATGACCTTCTTCCAGAGCTGGATTGCGTTGACATCACGGTCTCCCTTGGCCAACATCAGTTAGTCTTTTAACACTAGCACAAAAAATTTAACATTGCAGCAAGCTAGTTCATATCGAACGCCTGGGTTTCGACTTCCAGGAAGCTGCGCGCCAGGCCGCCGACCGCGCGGTAGTATGACGCCCCTGGATGAGCATCAATTGCGTCGAAAAGCTGGCGCGCCCAGGGTTGAATATGTGTCCCGAAAAATTCCTTCTGTGTTGTTATGTTGCCATGCAGCAGGCGCATGGCGTCGCATAGCGCGGCGAAATGGTCCTCGCTTTCGGCCAACTGCTCCGAGCGTTCCAGGCCCAGGCGCGCCAGGTCACTGCGCAGTGCCACCAGCGGTTTCTCCATCAGGAAGCCGGACAGGTAATAGGACCCGTACAGCATGATCTCCGCCTTGCCGACGCCAATGAACAGCGACTCATACTCCGCCCTCGCACGCTCGGCATCGATCCCGCTGCTGGCCGCTTGCAGGACGCGCCAGGCATCGGCCAGCACGCCCTCGCCTTCAATGGCCGCACCTTTGATCAAATCCAGCACCGGCTGCGAAGGCGGGGCATAGAACAACATCGACAGCACGCCATACAGTTCGGAACGCGCATATTCTTCGTCTTCGGTCATCAGCGTTTTACCTCAAAGATGGTGACTTCTTTTTCTGGCTGCAGCATGTCGATAACGCGGCAGTCGGGACACATGCGGAGACGGTCAAGGTTGCCGGCAAAGGCGCCGTGGCCGGCCAGCTTGCCCAGCATGTTTTCCACCATTTGCAGCGTGCCGAAAGGCTTCTGGCATTTGATGCAGTGATACGGCTGCGCTTCGTTGATAACGCGCGCTTGCTTGGCTTCTGCGCCTAGTGTCAGGCGCGGTTGCAGCGCCAGCGCCTGTTCCGGGCAGGTTTGCACGCACAGGCCGCACTGTACGCAGTTCGATTCAGTGAAGCGCAACTGGGGGGATTGTGGATTATCCGATAGCGCGGAGACGGGGCAGGCGCCGACGCAGGCCATGCAAAGCGTGCATTTGCCGGTGTCGATATCGACCGTCCCGAACGGCGCGCCTTGCGGAAGGGCTATGCAGTCCAGGTGCGTTGGCGCGTGCCGGGCCAGGTGCGTAATGGCGAAATCCAGCGTTTCCCGCTTCGCTGCCGCTACGTGGAAAGTCGCCGCAGGCATAGCCGACTGGCCCATCGTCGTGGGCACCGCGGTTGCGGAGAAACGCTGCAGCTCGCGGTCCAGCTCCGCCGCGTTGCACGCGCGCAGGAGGTGTAGCTGGATGCCGCCATAGCCCAATCCATCAATGATCGCCTGCGCGACCGCCATTTGCGCCGCGAGCGCATCGATGTACTGCGGCGCCTCACCACCGGTCGCAAGCACGGCCACGTCGACAGCGCCATACGCGACCGCGGAAAGCCACAAATCCATTCCAATCGACGCCACATGATGCACGGCCACAGGCAGCATGCGCGCCGGGACGCCCCGCGCAGCGCCAGCCGCTGCAAGCTGGCCAAGCTGCCGCACCAACGTCCCGCCCTCGTCTTCGCTGTGCACGAGCAGCGCTGCGCGGGCGCCCCCGGCACGGGCATAAGTAGCCAGCATGGTCCGCAGCTGCTCGCCGAAGTCGCTGGCGCGCGGCCAGGCATAGGTCAGCGCGCCCGACGGGCACACCGTCGTGCAAGCACCGCACCCCACGCACAGCTGCGGCGTCACTTTGATATGGTCGCCCGCAGCGCTGATCGCCTCCGCCGAACAGATATCGATACAAGCGTTGCACCCCGGCTGCTTGCTGCGGCTATGTGCGCAGATGCTCTCTTTATATTGGAAGAAGCGCGGCTTGCTGAATGTACCGACGAGCTCCAGCAATTGCATCGCCGCCAGGGCCGTCGCCCCCTCATCAGGACCCGGCGCGAAATACCCCTGCGGCGGCTGATGCATTTGCAGCAGCGGCTTGTCGTGCAAATCGAAGACCAGGTCAAAGTCTCCGCTCCGGTCACGCTCCAAGCGATCGAAGTCGATTGCCGCCACCGCACCGCAGGCCGCAACGCAATCGCGATGCGAAGTGCAGGCATCGAGGTCAACCTGGTACGCCAGGCTGATTGCCCCTTCCGGGCAAGCCTTCACACATGCATTGCAGCGCGTGCACAGCTCGAGATCGATCGGATTGGATTGCCGCCATGTGACCTGGAACGCGCCCAGCCATCCCTTCACGCGCGGCGAGTTGCCGCTGAAAGTGGGCCAGGCGTGGCCCGCCAGCGCGGCATCGGCGCCATCGGTCAGCAACACGCTGACCTGCAGCTGGCGCTCCAGCTTGCGCGCCCAGGGCAGCACGCGCCGCGCAGGGCCAAGCAGCAGGATGCGGCCTTCGGAGTGGTATTCGACTTCCGGCACCGGCTCGGGATCAGGCAGCCTGGCCGCTGCCAGCAAAGCAGCCATCTTCGGCGTGGTTTGAGGCGCCTCCGCGCTCCAGCCGCCCGTCTCGCGCAAGTTCACGAAGCGCAGCGGAGCCACCGTCGACTTCATCTCCGCCAGTTCGCGGAACAGCGGCGCCTCCTGTGTGCAGCCGACGACTATGCGCTCGCCGCCCTCAAGTGTTTGCAGATATTGGCTGACTTCGCGCCGGCATAACTGGCTGGCGACCGGCAGTGCGCCCTCGCCCAATGCGCTGCCGATGGCGACGCCGTCCAGCGGCATGGTGTGATTGCAGTTACAGATCCTCGTCTTTTGGCTCATCGTTTTCTTCCGCCGCGAATTCGCGCGCGATAAAGTCCTTGGCGTGGTTGAGGGCTGCCACCATCAAGGGCGTCAGGGGTTCGAACTTGTTGTAATCGTCGATGTAGGTATCCAGGCCATCCATCACGTTGAAGCGCGGATCGGCAAAGAGCTTCTTCATGGCCGCGCGGCGCACCGCTTCATCGACCCCGCGTGCAACAAAGGGCGTGAAATCGGAGTCTGGCGTCAGGCTTTTGACTTGTTCAAGCGTTGGTGCAGGCAGCTCGGGCTTGGGCGGCTCGGCGGGCATTGGATCAATGGACTCGGCCTCGCCAACAACGTCGTCGACGGGTCGCGATTCAGCTTTAACCCGCGACCATCTGGCAAAGAAAGTCTCAGCGGCCATGGCGCCCCGCCCCCTCTTCGCTTGCCATCTGCTGCACAGCAGCGCCGCCTTCGAACGACGGCCGCCGGCGCTTGCCCTTAGGCTCGGGACGGTAATACTCCGCCACGAACTCGCCAAGCTGCTCCACCATCGGAGCCGGCAATGGCAAGGTATCCACCTGCTCCCCGCCATCCATCAGCCGCGCAGCCTCGTTATAAGACAAGGTCACGAACTGCGGCACGGCCAGCTCACCCTCCATGCGCCACATGATGAACCAGCACGGCGAACCGGAATCAATATTCAGGAAGTAGCCCTCAGCCTCGTCGGAATACAGACGCAGGGACAGGCCGGTGTAGAGCCATAGGGTTTCAGCAGGATCATCGCGCAGGCAGCGCGGTTCGCCCATAGGTAAAGGAGACAGAACGACTTCCGCCGGCAGCCACTGGAATGGCTGCCACGTGCTCTTCAATGGCTTGCGCTGCATGACGACAGCGAGACTGAGTTCGTCTGTTTCCACTGGCATTGTCCTTGCTTAGGAAGTACAGCCATACTGCACCAAATCGAGTAACATGCGCAACAATCTTAAAACTAACCAGAGGAGAACTTATGCAACGCAGCATAGCCAAACACTTCATTTTCACCCTGTTTGCATTCTTACTTGCATTCAGCGTTCACGCAGAAAAACTTCCTAACGTCACCATCCTCGCTACTGGCGGCACCATTGCCGGCTCGGGCGCAACTTCGACCACGACTGTCGGCTACACCGCAGCAACTGTCGGCGTCCAACAATTGATAAATGCCGTCCCTGAACTGTCCAAGATTTCAAACGTCACTGGCGAGCAAGTATTCCAGATCGCTTCCGAAAGCATGACCAACGAACACTGGCTGACCCTCGGCAAGCGCGTCAACGCCCTGCTGGCCCAGCCAAACGTGGACGGCATCGTGATCACGCACGGTACCGACACCCTGGAAGAGACCGCCTACTTCCTGAACCTGGTGGTCAAGTCCCGCAAGCCGGTCGTGCTGGTTGGCGCCATGCGCCCAGGTACCGCACTGTCGGCCGACGGCCCGATCAACCTGTACAACGCAGTCCTGATCGCCGGCAGCTCCGAAGCCGTCGGCAAAGGCGTGCTGGTAGCACTGGGCGACCAGATCCACGGCGCGCGCGATGTCACCAAAACCAATACCTCGACCCCGGATTCCTTTAAAACGCCGGAACTGGGTATGCTGGGTTATGTGCAGGGTCCAAAAGCCCACTTCTATCACGTCTCGACCCGCAAACACACCGTCGAAACCGAATTTGATATTTCGAACCTGAGCGTGCTGCCGCAAGTCGATATCGTTTATGGCTATGCGAATATGAACCCGGTGGCGCTGAATGCCTTTATCGCCGCTGGCGCCAAAGGCATTATCCACGCCGGCACCGGCGATGGCAGCGTAGCGGCCAAAGTTAAACCGGACCTGATCGCCGCGCGCAAGAATGGCACGATTATCGTTCGCGCCGCACGCGTCGGTAACGGCATTGTCGCCCGCAATGGCGAAGCGAATGACGACGAACTGGATTTCGTAGTCGCTGATACGCTGAGCGCCCAAAAGGCCCGCATCCTGCTGATGCTGGGCCTGACCAAAACAAGCAATACCAAAGAACTGCAACGCATGTTCTACATGTATTAATCGACCTGCCAAAAGCTGGCGCGCTCGCGCCAGCTTCCAGTCTAGCGATCCAGCGCCCGCCCTGCAGCGGCGAGCACCTGCTCCGTCAGCAGCTCCAGCTTGGGCGACTGGATCCGCCAGGAATGCCAATACAGGTGGATATCCAGGAATTTACCCGGCACTAAATCCACCAGGCCACCCGAATCCACCAAGTCCTTATATTGCTGGCGCGGCAGCATGCCGTAACCCATTCCAAGCTTGATTGACTCCACAAATGGATCGCTGGAAGGCACGTAATGAATGGGATAAGCGCCAAGCGGCAATCCCAATTCGCGCTCGATAAATATCTCCTGCAGCGAATCTTTGCGATCGAAGAACATGACCGGCGCCTTGCGGGCCGCCTCTCGTGTAAATCCGTCCGGGAAAAAGCGCCGCGCAAATTGAGGCTGCGCCAGCAAGCGGTAGCGCATAAAGCCCAAATGCTGCGAACGGCATCCGCGCATCGGTTCCGGCTCGCTCGACACTCCGGCCAGCACAAGACCCTTTTCGAACAGCGAATATGTATGGTCCTGGTCGTCGAGGATTATCTCCAGCAGGATATTTTCGCGATTCAGGAATGGGCTCAATTCCGGCAAAAACCAGGTTCCAAGGGTGTCGTTATTCACTGCGACCGGGATGCGCGGCGGCAGGGCCTCCTCCTCCTTCAACTCAGCCAGGAATTCCTGCTCCATCAGCCGGCTGCGGCGAAGGTACTGCACCAGACGCTGTCCCGCACTGGTCAAGCGGACCGGGCGGCTGCGGATCAGCAAAGGTGCGCCGACCGCCGACTCCAGCCCGCTGACACGCTGCGACACCGCCGACGGCGTCAGGTGCAAGGCCGCCGCCGCTTGCTCGAAACTGCCGGCATCGATCACGGCCAGCAAAGCCTCTCCCTGCCTGGCATCTGGAATCACGGCCACTCCTTTAGCAAAATTAATGAATGCTGAAATATCTTAATTCAGCTTCATTTACTTCGCCAGCGGCTGCAAAATTCCAGCTCCACAAGAGGAGTTGAAAATGCAGAGTTATGTGAACGGTTTGGGGCTCGGCGCGAGCCTGATCATGGCAATCGGCGCCCAGAATGCGCATGTACTTCGGATGGGCATCAAGCGCCAGCACGTCGCGTTGACGGTCGCCGCCTGCATTGCGATCGACATCGTGCTGATCGGGCTCGGCGTCGCGGGCGCCGGCGCCATGATCCAGGATTCGCCAATGCTTCTGGCAGCCGCGCGCTGGGGCGGCGCCGCCTTCCTGCTTTGGTACGGACTGCGCAGCTGGCGCTCCATGCTGACGCCAAAGTCGCTCGCAGTTGACGCCCAGTCGCCGGCGCCGGACGCCCGGCAAGCCTTGCTCAGCGTGGTTGCGCTCTCCCTGCTCAACCCGCACGTCTACCTCGACACGGTAGTCCTGCTCGGCTCCGTGGGTGGCAGCTATCCCGACGGCCAGCGTGTGAGTTTCTCTGCCGGCGCCATGACCGCCTCCATGCTGTGGTTCACAGCCCTGGGATTCGGCGCCACCCGCCTGGCCGGCGTATTTGGCCGCCCGATGGCCTGGAAATGCATCGAAGGCTTGACTGGCGCAGTCATGCTGACCCTGGCTGTGGGTCTCGTCATGAACTAGGGCGCGTTGGTTTTAGGCGACTGAGTGAATTCCGGGAGTAGATTGCGAGTTAATATTTCGCATGCTCATTCTTTACGCCGGAACAATCTTTCTCAGCGCCTTCCTACTCTTCCAGGTTCAGCCCATCATCGGAAAAATGGTGTTGCCATGGTTCGGCGGCTCGGCTTCGGCCTGGACGGTGTGCATGCTGTTCTTCCAGCTCACCCTGTTGTTGGGCTACCTGTATGCGCACCTGAGCAGCCGCTATCTTGCGCCCCGCCGGCAAGCCTGGCTGCATGCGGGCCTGCTCCTGTTGGCCGCGCTCACATTGCCAATCATCCCTTCCGCCAGCTGGAAACCATCCGCCGGCGACGACCCTGCCGTACTGCTGTTGGGCCTGCTCGCCGCGACCATTGGATTACCCTATTTCCTGCTGTCTACCACCGGACCGCTGGTCCAGCACTGGTTCGCGCAAGAACGTCCCGGAAGCGTGCCTTACCGATTATTCGCGCTGTCGAACTTCGCTTCCCTGCTCGGCCTGCTGAGCTACCCCTTGCTGTTCGAACCGCGCTTCACGCTGAAGGAAATGTCGACTTTCTGGTCGGCCGGCTTCGCACTGTTCGCCATTTTCTGCGGAGCGCTTGCCCTCAGCGGGCGCACCCGCAACGTCGCACCGCCTCAGGCCGCAGCCGGTAAGCCAACTCTGCGCGATGGCCTCTTCTGGTGTGCGCTCGCCGCCGTGCCGACCGTAGTTCTGATGTCAGCCACCAGTCACCTCACCGCCAACATCGCACCGGTGCCCCTGCTGTGGGTGCTTCCGCTGGTGATCTATTTGTTGACCTTCATCCTCTGTTTTGAAAGTTCACGCTGGTACCGCCGCTGGCTCTTCCTGCCGTTAATGGCCGTTCTCACGCCGCTGCTGATCGCATGTAGCACCTATCCGAGCCTGATGCCATCCGGGATCGTATGGCCAACGCTGCTGTTCTGCGTCGCAATCTTCACGTACTGCATGGCCTGCCACGGCGAACTCGCGCGGCTGAAGCCGCCTCCCGCGCAATTGACAGCCTACTTCCTGATGATCGCCCTCGGCGGCGCCATCGGCGGCATATTCACCGGTCTCATTGCGCCACGCATTTTCAACGACGACTACGAACTGGCGCTGTCCTGCATCGCGGCGGTCTGTCTTGTCGGGGCCTCTTGCCTGCATCGCCAGGATGGGCCTGCCCTACGCGCCCGCCCCATCAAGGCAACCGTGCTTTGCACGACACTGCTCGGCGTCATGTGGGCAGCGAACGCCATCTCGCCATCCACACCAACGATCAAGGGCCGCAATTTTTACGGCACGGTCAAAGTCAAGGACACCGGCAGCGGCGAAGCGCTAGTCCGCCAGCTTACGCACGGCGTAATCATCCACGGCCGCCAGTTCCTTGCCCCTGCGCGGCAAGGCTGGCCGACAACCTATTTCGGCGCCTCGGGCGGCGCAGGCATTGCGATGATGGCCAGCCGTCACCAAGGCCCGCAACACGTAGGCATCATCGGCCTGGGCATCGGCACCATGGCCGCATATTGCCGGCCTGGCGACGTCTACCGCTTCTATGAAATCAACCCGCTGGTTGAGCAATTTGCCAACGAACACTTCACATTCCTGCGCAACTGCCCGGCCCACAAAGAGATTGCGATAGGCGATGCCCGCCTCGTCATGGAAGCCGAACCATCACAGCAATTCGACCTGCTGGCAGTCGATGCTTTTTCTGGTGACGCGGTGCCGGTGCACCTGCTGACGCAAGAAGCCTTTGCCATTTACTTCCGCGAGCTGAAACCCGACGGCGTACTGGCCGTGCACGTTTCCAACCGCTACCTCAACCTCGTCCCCATCGTGAAAAAGGCTGCCGACACATTCAATCGCGTCGCCTACCTGGCTGCCAGCGGATCCGACGAGGTGAGCGGCCTCAAGGCCTCGACCTGGGTCCTGGTCGGCCAGCGCGAGCAGCTTGCCCGCTTCGCCAGCCTTCATGAAATACCGTCCGCCCCGGAAGTGCGCCCCTGGACGGACGACTACAGCAGCCTCCTCGGAATCATGAAATAATCATCAACGCTCGCAACCAACCGAAAGGAATTGACGATGGACGCTGTAAAAATCGATATCGGCCTGTCCGAGGACAGCCGCGCGCGCATTGCCGATGGCCTGTCCCGCCTGCTGGCCGACAGCTACACGCTCTACCTCATGACCCACAACTTCCACTGGAATGTGAAAGGGCCCATGTTCAATTCCCTGCACCTGATGTTCATGACCCAGTACACCGAGCAATGGAACGCGCTGGACCTGGTTGCCGAGCGTATCCGCGCCCTTGGCTATCCTGCCCCGGGCACCTACGCCGAGTTCGGCAAGCTCACGTCGATCAAGGAAGTTGCCGGCGTGCCTAAGGCGATGGACATGGTGCGCCACCTGGTCGCCGCGCAGGAAGCCACGGCGCGTACCGCCCGCTCCCTGCTGCCTGTCGTGGACGAAGCGAACGACCAGCCGACCGCCGACCTGCTGACCCAGCGCCTGGACGTCCACGAAAAAACCGCCTGGATGCTGCGTAGCCTCCTGGAGGAATAAGCATTTTCAAGTGGGGCGGCAATTATCGGTTCAGATTACCGATGACAGAATGTCAGCACGCGGAGAGACTACAGCTCGGTATAAAATTGACATCATTGTCGATATAACCTCCCGTGCTGTAGCCACTTTTGCGAAAGGATATTCCTTGAAACTGTTCTCCACCGTGATGGCGCGCCACTTCATCGCTGCCGCCGCCTGTCTCTCTTCCCTCGCTCTCGCAGCGCCCGCTTCCGCCGGCCCCAGCTGGGCAATCGATGTTGCCGGGGGCGAGGATCACCCGCTGATCCAGCGCTACAACAACTCCTGGATGATGGCCTATAAGAAGGTGGGCTTCGACCAGACGACTTTCCCTGGCAAGCTGGGCCTGGACAGCAAGAACGAATTCCTGGCGCCAATCACCGTGGAAGGCCAGATCACCCGTATGGTGTATTTCGCACCGCTCGGCAAAACACCACTGGAAGTATTTCGTAACTATGAGCAGGCCTTGAAGGCCGCTGGATTCAAGGCCCTCTTCAGCTGCACGCCGCGCGACAAAGGTTGCGAACACATGCGCTTTGGCTTCGACGATCGTTACGGCGCGATGAAAGAAGCCAACTTCCGTAACAACCGCGATCGTCATCCGGAAAAATCCGAACTGTATAACCAGATGTATTCCCTGGGCGGTTCGAATATGCTCGGTACCGACGACCTCTACTTCACCTACGGCACCCTGGCCAAAGACGGCAAAATCGTCCACGTGATGCTAAATACCGGCAAGGTGTATCGCACCGACTTCACATCGACCTACATCGAAATCGCCGAGCCTCAAGCGATGGAGGGCGGCCAGGTGACCGTCAATGCGGACGGTCTGAAGTCCGCCTTGCAGTCCAGCGGCAAGATCGCCCTGTACGGCATCTATTTCGATACCGGGAAGTCGGAAATCAAAGCCGAGGAATCCAGGACGCAGTTGGACGAAATGGCGAAACTCCTGAAGAGCCAGCCTGCGCTCAAGGTGTACATCGTCGGCCATACGGATAACCAGGGCAATCTGGACGCCAACCAGACGCTGTCCCAACAGCGTGCCCAGGCTGTCGTAGCTGCGCTGTCAAAGCAGTATCAGATCCCTGCCGCTCGCCTGGCGAGCAAAGGCGTAGCGAGCCTGGCGCCCGTCGCTCCGAATACGGACGAAGCCGGCCGCGCCAAGAACCGCCGCGTGGAACTGGTCGTTCAATAACTCAGTCGGCATTCCTGATCGCATTCGCCCTTCGCCGCAGCTCCCTTTCTGTGGCGAACGGGCGATCTTCCTCCAGGCAGGGTTCACCCCTGAGCTCGTCACGGAAAGTCCAATGCAACTGGCTTGCGCGCACCACCAGCGCGCGCAAGCGTTTCACTTCCCACAGCACGGCAAGCATGTCCGCGTTCTGGTTACGGAGCCAGATTTCGCGTAACTGTCCAGCTGTCAGCGGCTTACGGATAACTGTATGCATATACAGTAGTTTAGCAAGCCCTTTCCGGTTAGCATAGCCCCCATGTGTACCAATTACCGCCCCACTTCGCGCGACCTCTTGCATGAAATGATGGGTCTCGACCTGGCGACCCTGGCTGACATGGAATGGCCGGACGAGACCTGGAAAGACTACAACGCGCCCATCATCCGCCTCGGCATGGATGGCCAGCCGGAATGCGTTGTCGCTTCGTTCGGCTTCGTTCCACGCCGACATGTGCCTGCGGCGATGCCCTCGCTGACCACGATGAACGCCCGCAGCGAAACGGTGGGGCAGCTCCGTTCATACAGTAAATATTGGAAATCCAGCCAGCTCTGCCTGGTGCCGATGACCGGCTTCTACGAGCCGAACTACGAGTCCGGCAAAGCCGTGCGCTGGCAAATCGCCATGGCCGACAAGCGCCCCTTCGCCGTGGCCGGCATGTGGCGCAGCTGGGAAGAAGCCGATGGCAGCACCAGCAATTCATTCACGCAGCTCACCATTAACGCCGATGAACATCCCCTGCTCAAGCGTTTCCACAAGCCCGATGACGAAAAACGTACGCTGGTCGTAGTGCCGCCTGAAGCTTACAGCGACTGGCTCTCCTGCCGCGATCCCGAATTTGCCCGCGCTTTCCTCAACCCATATCCGCATGATCTGATGCAGGCCTGGGAAGACCCACGGCCAGCGGCAAAGAAAAAGCCTGCCGCCGAAAAGCAGCAATCCTTGTTGGATTTTTAAATAATTGGCCTGCCCTACAGGAATCGAACCTGTGACCCTCGGCTTAGAAGGCCGATGCTCTATCCAACTGAGCTAAGGGCAGAGACGCGGGCAAGGCGATAAAAAAGCGTTGCCGCAAATGAAAAGCGGGTTGTCCGAAGACAACCCGCTCGAGGAATTTCCTGGTCGGAGTACAAGGATTCGAACCTTGGACCCCCTGCTCCCAAAGCAGGTGCGCTACCGGGCTGCGCTACACTCCGATGAACGAATAATACCCCGGCGAGGCATCATTCGTCAATGTCACGACGGCAACTTTACGCTGCCAGCGCGGTCTCGACTTTATCGGCGATGCGGCGAGCCATGCTCTGCGCTTTGTCTGCGTCGCGCGCTTCAACCATGACGCGGATCAGAGGCTCGGTGCCGGAGGCGCGGATCAGGACGCGGCCGGTATCGCCCAGTTCGGCTTCCACCTTTTCTTTTTCCGCGACCATGGCTGCGTTCTTGGTCCAGTCGAAGCCCGCCTGAACACGCACGTTGATCAGGGTCTGCGGGAACAGCGTGACTTCGCCGGCGATCTGGGCCAGGGTCTTGCCGCTGCGCTTGAGCGCGGACAGCACTTGCAGCGCGGAAATGATGCCGTCGCCGGTGCTGTGCTTGTCCAGCGCCAGCAGGTGGCCACTGCCCTCGCCGCCCAGGATCCAGCCTTTTTCCTGCATCACTTCCAGCACGTAGCGGTCGCCGACTTTGGCGCGTGCGAAGCCGATGCCCTTTTGCTTCAGGGCCACTTCGACGGCCATATTGGTCATCAGGGTGCCGACTGCACCAGCCACGCCGCCATTCGCCACGCGGTCCATCACCATCACGTACAGCAGCTCGTCGCCGTTGTACATGCGGCCTGCCGCGTCGCACATGATCAGGCGGTCAGCGTCGCCATCCAGGGCGATACCGAGGTCGGCTTTGTGTTCCAGCACGGCTGCGGCCATGGCTTTGGGAGCGGTGGCGCCAACGCCGTCATTGATGTTCAGGCCGTCAGGCTTGTTGCCGATGGCGACCACTTCCGCGCCGAGTTCGTGGAAGACGTGCGGGGCGATATTGTAGGCAGCGCCGTGGGCGCAATCGACCACGACCTTCAGGCCGCGCAGGTCCAGCTCGTTCGGGAAGGTGCTCTTGCAGAATTCGATGTAGCGGCCGGAAGCGTCGTCCAGGCGGCGGGCGCGGCCCAGCTTTTCCGGCGACACGCATTCCATCGGCTGTTCCAGCATGGCTTCGATGTCCAGCTCAACGGAATCAGGCAGCTTGGTGCCCTGGTCGGAGAAGAACTTGATGCCGTTATCCTGGAACGGGTTGTGCGAAGCCGAGATCACTACGCCAGCCTGCAGGCGCAGAGCGCGGGTCAGGTAGGCGATGGCCGGGGTCGGCATTGGGCCGGCCAGTTTCACGTCCACGCCGGCGGCGGAAAAACCTGCTTCCAGCGCGGCTTCCAGCATATAGCCGGAAATACGGGTGTCCTTGCCGATCAGTACGGTAGGACGGGCAGTGCCGGTGCTGGCGGTCTTGGCCAGTACCTTGCCTGCGGCATAGCCAAGGCGCATGACGAAATCGGGGGTAATCGGCGCTTGGCCCACCAGGCCGCGAACGCCATCAGTACCGAAATATTTACGTGCCATATTGTTTTCTCTTCCTTTCTTAATGAGCCGCCTGCCACACGCGCAGTGCGTCGACGGTCTCTGCTACATCGTGCACCCTGACGATCTGGGCGCCATGCGCGACTGCTGCCAGCGCGCCGCCGATACTGCCGGCCAGTCGCTGCTCAACTGGCTTGCCGGTCACTGCGCCGATCATGGACTTGCGCGACAAGCCTGCCAGCAGCGGCACGCCGAGTTCGGCAACCATCTGTTTGCCTGCCTTCAGCAGCGCGTAATTGTGTTCAACCGTTTTCCCGAAACCGAAGCCGGGATCGATCCACAGGCGCTCCTTGTCGATGCCCGCCGCCGTCAGGACGGCAATGCGTTCGGCCAGGAAATCCGTGACTTCGCGCACGACGTCATTGTACTCGGGGTTGGATTGCATTGTTGTAGGATTATCAAGCATGTGCATGATGCACAACGCGCAATCGCTATCTTTTACGGCTTCGATCGCGCCGGGAGCGCGGAAACCGTTTATATCGTTGATCATGTCGACGCCTGCAAGTACCGCTTCACGCATGACTTCCGGTTTGTAGGTGTCGACGCTGATGGCTTTGCCGCAGTCGCGCAGGGCGAAAATGAGGGGCATTACGCGGCGCAGCTCTTCGTCCAGCGTTACTGCCGGTGCGCCAGGGCGGCTGCTCTCGCCGCCGATGTCGATGATATCGACGCCGTCGCGGATCATCTGTTCGGCGTGGGTGATTGCGTAGTCGAGGCTGGCGAACTGGCCGCCGTCGCTGAAGGAATCAGGCGTGGCGTTGAGGATGCCCATCACCAGCGCGCGGCTGGTGGGGAAATTGAAGCGTCCGAATTTATGAGGCATAGGCAGGAAAAAAGGGGACGTAACACATTAAAAATGTGTTACGTCCCCTTTTTGAAGGCGATTAAGCAGGTGCGGTGGCGTTCGGGTTCGGGCTGGAGCCGGAACCGCCGTCGCTGCCTGGCTGCTTGCGGATGGTGGTGCCCGCCTTCGGTGGGCGCGGTTCCTGGCCAGCCATGATGTCGTTCACCTGGTCTGCGTCGATGGTTTCCCATTCCAGCAGGGCCTTGGTCATTACTTCGACTTTTTCGCGGTTCTCTTCCAGCAGCTTGCGCGCCAGGGCGTACTGCGAGTCGAGGATGGTGCGGATTTCCGCATCGACCTTTTGCTGGGTCGCTTCGGAGATGGTCTTGTTGGCGCCGCCCAGCCAGCCGTCGTTCTGGCTGTCTTCGTACACCATGACACCCAGGGCGTCGCTCATGCCGTACTTGGTGACCATGGCGCGGGCCAGCTTGGTGGCGCGGGCGAAGTCATTCGAAGCACCGGTCGACATCTGGCCGACAAAAATCTCTTCCGCGATACGGCCACCGAACAGGATGGAAATCTCTTCCAGCATCTTGTCCTTGTAGCCCGAAATATTGTCGTGCTCAGGCAGCTGCCAGGTCAGGCCCAACGCCCAGCCACGCGGCATGATGGTCACTTTGTGGACCGGATCAGCCTTCGGCAGGAGCTTGGCCACAACGGCGTGGCCGGACTCGTGGTAAGCGGTATTGCGGCGCTCTTCTTCGCGGATCACCATGGACTTGCGTTCCGGGCCCATGAAGATCTTGTCCTTCGCGTCTTCGAAATCGATCATGTCGACCAGGCGCTTGTTGCGGCGCGCAGCGAACAGTGCGGCTTCGTTGACCAGGTTGGCCAGGTCGGCGCCGGAGAAGCCCGGGGTGCCGCGTGCCAGGATGTCGGCTTTCACGTCGGTGCTGATCGGCACTTTGCGCATGTGGACGTTCAGGATCTGTTCGCGGCCGCGGATATCCGGCAGGCCCACGGACACCTGGCGGTCGAAACGGCCAGGACGCAGCAGCGCCTTGTCCAGCACGTCGGCACGGTTGGTCGCGGCAATCACGATCACGCCGGACGATGCTTCGAAACCGTCCATTTCAACCAGCAGCTGGTTCAGGGTCTGTTCGCGTTCGTCGTTACCGCCGCCCATGCCGGCGCCGCGATGGCGGCCGACAGCGTCGATCTCGTCGATGAAGATGATGCAAGGCGAATGCTTCTTGGCGTTCTCGAACATGTCGCGGACACGGGATGCACCCACGCCGACGAACATTTCAACGAAGTCCGAACCGGAAATCGAGAAGAACGGCACCTTGGCTTCGCCTGCAATGGCGCGCGCCAGCAGGGTCTTACCGGTACCTGGAGGACCAACCATCAGCACGCCGCGTGGAATACGGCCGCCCAGTTTCTGGAACTTGGTCGGGTCTTTCAGGAAGTCGACGATCTCGGTCACTTCCTCTTTGGCTTCGTCGCAACCGGCCACGTCGGCGAAGGTCACGGTGTTATTGGTTTCGTCCAGCATGCGCGCCTTCGACTTGCCGAAGGAGAACGCACCGCCCTTGCCTCCGCCTTGCATCTGTCGCATGAAGAAAATCCATACGCCGATCAGCAGCAGCATCGGGAACCACGAAACGAATACTTGTTGCAGAATGCCTGGCTCTTCCGGCGGCTTCACGTCGAAGCGCACGCCGTTGTCGCGCAGGTCGCCGATCAGGCCACGGTCCAGGAAGGTGGACGTGGTGCGGACTTTGGAATCATCAAGGCGGGTGGCGGTAATGGCGCTGCCTTCAATTACAACCTCTTTGATGCGTTTTGCTTTGACCTCATCAAGAAGATCGGAATATTGGATGGCCTTTACGCCGCCGGTCATGCTGTGGCTGTCAAATTGCTTAAACAGCATAAATAACAGCAAGGCCACGACGACCCAAATAGCCGATTTAGAAAACATGTTATTCACGAAAACTCCTTGGATGCGCGGGCGCACCAGTTACCTGTAGCAGAAATCCGATTTTACTCGTTAAACCCGGGCCATGCTACAGACAGGCCCAATGGTGCACACTCCTGCGCCGGATATGTGGGTTTTTCCAGCCAAATCAAGGGCTAAATTAACATTATTCCACCGGATTTTTCAGTCCGCGCCCCAAAAGGAAGATTTCGGACGATTTATCGCGGCTGGCCTTGGGCTTTTTCTGGACCACGGTCTTGAATTCGCGGCGGAATTTCTCGACGATCTGGCTGAATCCCATGTCCTTGAAACATTTCACCAATAAAGCGCCACTTGGCTTCATATGGTGCTGGCTGAAATCAATGGCGATATCGATCAGGTCTTCCATGCGGGCCGCATCGGCCACCGATATACCTGACAGATTGGGCGCCATATCGGACAAAACAAGGTCGGCTTTCCGGCCTTGCAGAACCTCGGCCAACTGGTCGAGGACTTCTTGCTCGCGGAAATCGCCCTGGATAAAGTGCATATCGGCGATCGGCTCCATCGGCAGGATATCCAGTCCGATCATGGTGCCATTGATGCCGCCATCCTCTTTGCCCGCCAGCTTGCGGCGGGTGTACTGACCCCAGGATCCAGGGGTACAGCCCAGGTCGACGATGACCTGGCCGGGCTTGATCAGCTTTTCGTCTTCATCGATCTCTTTGAGCTTGTAGGCTGCCCGGGCGCGATAGCCATCCTTCTGGGCGGCACGGACATAAGGATCGTTAATATGGTCGTGCAACCAGTTTTTGTTTATTTTGTTCTTAGCCATTAGCGTAGAATACTGCCTTTAAGAGAAACCTATCCAAAAATAACTATGCTGAACCTTACCCCTGCCGAACGCAGCGTCCTGCGCGCCGAAGCCCATGGCCTGAAACCTATCGTCATGGTGGGCGAATCCGGCCTGACCCCTTCCGTGATGAAGGAGATCGAGCTCGGCCTGGACTCCCACGGCTTGATCAAGGTGCGCGTTTTCGGCGATGACCGCGAAGCCCGCATCGAAATGTACGAAACCATCTGCGAGAAGACCGGCGCGGCGCCGGTGCAGCACATTGGCAAGCTGCTGGTGCTGTACCGTCCTAAGGTCGATGCTGAGAAGTCCTCTTCCGGCAAGGCCGGCAAAGGCATGCGCATGGTGACCATCGTTAAGCCTAGCGCTTCGGGCACCAAGAAGCCGTCGGTTTCCAAGGTACTGCTGAAGGGTAATGAGCGCGTTACCGCTGGCGGCACCATCAAGCGTGTCAAGAAGAAGACTGGTACCAAGAAAACTGTTGGCTGAATTTAAAACCGGGAGAACCGGGAAGCCAAAAAAGGGGACGTACCCTTTAAAAGGGGTACGTCCCCTTTTTTTGGCTTCCCGGTTCTCCCGGTTTTTTTACGCCTGTTTCCAGACCAGCCAGCCAGCCAACAGGCTCTGCACCAGGTAAATGGTGCTCGAAATCCCATGCAGCTTGCCGAAGCTGCCATCACCGGAAGCCTTGGCCGCAACCATCATCGGCTGCAAGCCGAAGTGCGACACCACGGTGCACATCACCATCACCACGACAATCAGCAGCACCGAACGGCGGCGCTTGGGCGTCCAGTCGCGGGTGCCGAAGAACAGCAGCACGCCCATGGCAGCGCCGCAGCCCAGCGACAGCATGGCCTCGGCATGGAACATCATCCCGGCGATGGAGCCGGCCAGCACCCGGTCGAGCGACGCGAAAAGCGTCGGCGCCACCAGGTAGCCCACAGCCCACAGGCTGCCGGCCCACAGGGCGGCAACCAGCAGGCGCACTTTAGCCAGCAGCATTAAACGTAGCGGACTTCGATGATTTCGTATTCGCGCGGGCCGGACGGCGCCTGCACTTCCACCACGTCGCCGGCGTATTTGCCGATCAGGGCGCGGGCGATTGGCGAGGTCACGGAGACCTTGCTCATTTTCAGGTCGGCTTCATCGGTACCAACGATCTGGTAGCTCACCTTGGAGCCGGACTCCAGGTCTTCCAGGTCCACGGTGGAGGCGAACACCACGCGGCCTTCCGCATCCAGGGTGGCAGGGTCGATGATCTGGGCCGAGCTCAGCTTGCCTTCCAGTTCCGCGATACGGCCTTCGACGAAGGCTTGGCGCTCTTTGGCGGCGTCGTATTCCGCGTTTTCGGACAGGTCACCGTGCGAACGCGCTTCGGCGATGGCATCGATGACAATGCGGCGTTCCTTGGTCTTGAGCTGGTGCAGCTCTTCTTTCAGGAGTTCGGCGCCGAATTTAGTCAGTGGAACGGTATTCATGTCAGTCTCTTGTTAAATTGCTAAAAAACACAGAGCCCGCGCCATGCTTCGGCGCGGGCTCCGTGGTTATCTTGTCAAGCGTACTACTTACTGAGGCTTAGTTTAAAGACTTATGCAGGCCTTGTAAATCGTACACACGCAATTCGTCCAGATGGCGGATACCGGCGACTGCCGCTTCCGCACCGGCGATGGTCGTGTAGGTGGTCACGCGGGCCGCCAGCGACGAGGTACGGATGTTGCGCGAGTCGTTGATCGCGGTACGCTTCTCTTCCACGGTGTTGATCACCAGGACGATTTCGTGGTTCTTGATCATGTCGACCACGTGCGGACGGCCTTCGGACATCTTGTTCACCGGGGTGACAGGAATGCCGGCAGCGGCGATCACGGCGGCGGTGCCCTTGGTGGCGCACAGGGTAAAGCCGGCGTCGACCAGGTCTTTCGCCACTTTCACGGCGCGCGGCTTGTCCGACGCTTTCACCGACAGGAAGACCTTGCCCGACTTCGGCAGCTTGACGCCGGCGCCCAGCTGCGACTTCACGAAGGCTTCCGCGAAGGTGGTGCCTACGCCCATCACTTCACCGGTCGATTTCATCTCTGGGCCGAGGATGGTGTCCACGCCAGGGAATTTCACGAACGGGAACACGGCTTCCTTGACGCTGAAGTAAGGCGGCACAACTTCCTTGGTGATGCCCTGGTCTGCCAGCTTCTGGCCGACCATGCAGCGTGCGGCAATCTTGGCCAGCTGCAGGCCAGTCGCCTTGGACACGTAAGGCACGGTACGCGATGCGCGCGGGTTCACTTCCAGCACGTAGACGACGTCTTTGCCGTCTTGTTTCTGGATCGCGAACTGCACATTCATCAGGCCGACCACGTTCAGGCCCTTGGCCATCAGCGAGGTCTGGCGCTTCAGTTCATCGATGGTCTCCTGCGACAGCGAGTAAGGCGGCAGCGAGCAGGCGGAGTCGCCCGAGTGCACGCCGGCTTGCTCGATGTGTTCCATCACGCCGCCGATGAAGGTGGTGTCGACGTCGGAGATGCA
>Ga0102591_1001201_pt1 | contig 37824 bp, 35 predicted proteins | sample AraplaCol_mCL_r2_2_FD_76860 | JGI IMG/M metagenome (GOLD analysis project Ga0102591, IMG submission 76860) | Arabidopsis root microbial communities from North Carolina, USA - plate scrape MF_Col_mCL_r2 (SPADES assembly) (version 2) | ecosystem: Host-associated > Plants > Roots > Endosphere...
CGACATGCGCGACAGCCCGGCGATCGTGGTCGTCCAGACGCTGCAGGACGCTGGCGCCCATGTCATCGGCTATGATCCGGAGGGCATGGAAAACGCGAAGAAGGTGATCGACGGGATCGACTACGCCGGCGACCCCTACGAGGCCGCCAACGAAGCCGATGCGCTGGTCATCGTTACCGAATGGAACGAGTTCCGGGCGCTTGATTTCCGCCGGCTCAAGACCGTGATGAAGACACCCATTCTCGTCGACCTCAGGAACATTTACCGCGAGGACGAGGTGGTGAAGCACGGCTTCAGCTATTCGAGCGTCGGCCGGTCGCTCTGACAGGAGCGGCTGCACCCGCTCAGCGCCAAGAAGCTAGGCTTTCGGTATCGGCAAGGGCGGCAGGGTTTCCCAGCTCTTGCCGGCAAGGATGACGCAGCTTCGCCCATTGACGTCGGTGACGATCAGCGTCCAGCTGCCGTTGTCGGCAGCGTAAATCTCCATGATCGCCTGCTGGTTGATCAGCGCGGTTGCCGCCTGCTTCTCTTGATATTGCCGCGTCAGAAACGCGATCACTTCGGACCGGTCGGCACAATTGACCGGAGCCTGGGAGATCGCGGGAACGGGACGCGCCGCCACGCCCGCCGCCAAGAGGGCGACCAATGCCAGGCCGCGGATCGCACTGCCCACCATCACCGAACTCCTTTCACCGGACGCCCGGCGAAGGAGTTTGCGTTGACCTTTCCGTCGCCGGCCGGCTGCGGCATGGGCACAATATGTCCGCGCCGCCCTGCAGTCAGTATGGTGGAAAGGCCAGATTATTACAATTAGCTAATTTATAGAGCATGCGGCCGGGGACGCCGGATGCGCCCGCGGCGAAGGCCTGCCCTATTTGCGCTTCATCGCTTCCATCAGCGCCGCACCGAAGGCGCCCTGAGCCGGTTGCTGCGGCTTCTGCTGGCGCGGGGCGGGACCACGATTGTTGTTGCCGCCCGGCGCGCCCGACCGCGGCTCGCGGCCCGTCTCGGCGCCACCATCCTTGCGCATGGTGAGGCCGATCCGCTTGCGAGGAACATCGACCTCCGTGACACGAACGGTCACCACATCGCCGGCCTTTACCACCTCATGCGGATCCTTGACGAAGCGATCCGCGAGCTGGGACACATGCACGAGGCCGTCCTGGTGCACGCCGATGTCGACGAAGGCGCCGAAGGCGGCGACATTGGTCACGGTGCCCTCGAGCTGCATGCCGACCTTCAGGTCCTTGATGTCGTCGATACCGTCGGCGAAGGTTGCGGTCTTGAAGCTCGGGCGCGGGTCGCGACCGGGCTTTTCCAGTTCCGCAAGGATGTCCTTGACCGTTGGCAAGCCGAAGCGCTCGTCGACGAAAACCTTCGGATCGAGGCTCTTCAGCGCGACGCTGTCGCCCATCAGCGCACGTACGTCGCGACCACAGGCAGCAACAATTTTCTTGGCGACACCATAGGCCTCCGGGTGGACCGAGGAGGCGTCGAGCGGCTCTTTGCCGTTGGGAATGCGCAGGAAGCCCGCGCACTGCTCGAAGGTGCGCGCGCCGAGCCGTGGCACGTTCAACAGTTCCTTGCGGCTCGCAAACGGGCCGGTCGCATCGCGATGAGCGACGATCGCCTCGGCGGAGGATTTGCCGAGGCCTGAAACGCGCGCCAGCAGCGGCGCAGAAGCCGTGTTGACATCGACACCGACGGCATTCACCGCGTCTTCCACCACCGCATCCAGCGAACGGCTGAGCTTCGACTGGTCGACATCGTGCTGGTACTGGCCGACGCCGATCGACTTCGGCTCGATCTTCACGAGTTCAGCCAACGGATCCTGCAGGCGGCGGGCGATCGAGACCGCACCGCGCAGCGAAACGTCGAGACCCGGGAATTCCAGGGCGGCGGTTTCGGAAGCCGAGTAAACCGAGGCACCGGCTTCGGAAACGATGACCTTGGTCGGCTTCGGCGCCGGGAGCTGCGAGAGCATGTCGGTCACGAGCTTTTCGGTTTCGCGGCTGCCGGTGCCGTTGCCGATGGCGATCAGCTCGACCTTGTGCTTGCGAACAAGCGAGGCGAGTTCGGCCTGGGTGCCGCGGACATCGTTCTTCGGCGGGAACGGATAGACGGTCGTGGTCTCAAGCAACTTGCCGGTGCCGTCGACGATGGCGACCTTGACGCCGGTGCGGATGCCCGGATCAAGCCCCATGGTCGCCCGCGATCCCGCAGGTGCGGCCAGCAGCAGATCCTTGAGGTTGCGGGCAAAGACGTGGATCGCCTCTTCCTCGGCGCGCTCACGCAGTTCGCGCATGAGATCGAGCGACAGCGACATGGAGAGCTTCACGCGCCAGGTCCAGCCGATCATCTCGGCAAGCCACTTGTCGCCCGGCAGGTGGCCACCGACATTGTAGGCGGCGGCGATCATGCGCTCGACCGGCTTGACCGGCGAGGTATCGTCCTGGTCGACGACGATATCGACGGACAGCACCTCTTCGTTCCAGCCGCGCAGCATGGCCAGCGCGCGATGGCCTGGCGTCGTCGCCCAGCGCTCGGAATGATCGAAGTAGTCGGAGAACTTGGCACCCGCCTCCTGTTTGCCATCGACGACCTTGGCGCGCAGGAAGGCGGCCCCCTTCATGTGGTTGCGCAGGCGGCCGAGCAGATCGGCATTCTCCGTCATGCCTTCGGCGATGATATCGCGCGCACCATCGAGCGCCGTCTTCACATCGGCCACCTCTGCAGTCAGGAAGGCCGCGGCGCGGTCGGCAGGTGCTATGGAGCGATCAGCAAGGATCGCTTCTGCCAGAGGCCCGAGGCCACGCTCGCGGGCGATTTCCGCCTTGGTGCGGCGCTTTGGCTTATAGGGCAGATAGATGTCCTCGAGTTCGGCCTTGGTTTCGACGGCGGCGATCTTGGCTTCGAGTTCGGCGGTCAGCTTGTCCTGGCCGCGGATCGATTCGAGGATCGATGCACGGCGCGCCTCGAGTTCGCGCAGATAGGTCAACCGTTCCGAAAGCATACGCAGCTGCGTATCGTCGAGCCCGCCCGTCACTTCCTTGCGGTAACGCGCGATGAACGGCACCGTGGCGCCCTCGTCGAGCAGCTCGACCGCCGCAACGACCTGCGAAGGTGTCGCCTTGATTTCGCTGGCGATGATGGCGGCGATGGGTTTTGCAGGGCTGGCCATATGGGAATTCCGTCTTTGCTGTTTGATCGGCGACCATAAAGGCGCAGACCTTGAAGGCCAAGTGAAGGCCTTCAGCGGAAAACCGGAACTCCACAGAAGATGGATCGGCCGCCCCGCTTTCAGACGGGACGGCCGACGGTTCAGCACGCCATGGCGGCAGGCTCGACATGCTCCTGCTCGGGCACGACGTCCCAGGTGTTGACTGGCTCGAGCGGCGGCCGGCGCTTTTCGAACTCGATCAATTGCCGCTCCCTCTCCTCGATATAGCCGCGTGAGGCCGGGACGGCACCGAGAGACGGTGAGATCTGCAGCTGGAAGATGAAGTGCTTGTCGTAGAGGAAGGCCGTCTCAGACGCAGCCAGATAGAACTCCCACATGCGGAAGAACCGCTCGTCATAGAGCTTGATCGCCTCTTCGCGCCGGGCGACGAAACGCTCGCGCCAGGCTTTCAACGTCCAGGCATAGTGCATCGGCAGGATTTCGACATCCTTCACCAGCAGCCGCGTGCGCTCGACGGAAGGCAGGACCTCCGAAATCGCCGGGATATAGCCGCCGGGGAAGATGTACTTCTCGATCCACGGGTTGGTGGCCCAGGGCTTGTAGATCTGGCCGATCGAATGCAGCAGCATGACGCCGTCGGGCTTCAACAGCGCGTTCATCTTGTCGAAAAAGTTGCCGTAGTTGCCGATGCCGACATGCTCGAACATGCCGACCGAGACGATGCGGTCGAACTGCCGGCCCTCCAAAGTGCGGTAGTCCTGCAGTTCGAAGCGGACCCGATCGGAGAGCCCACGCCTGGCGGCACGATCCCGCGAGACCTTCAGCTGCTCTTCGCTGAGCGTGATGCCGGTGACCTCAACGCCCGAGGATTCGGCCAGATACATGGCCATGCCGCCCCAGCCGGAGCCGACCTCCAACACCTTCTGGCCCGGCTCCAGCAGGAGCTTTGCCGCGATATGCCGTTTTTTGGCGAGCTGCGCGGCATCGAGCGATATGCCCTGCGGTTGAAAATAGGCGCAGGAATATTGCCAGTCCTCGTCGAGGAACAGGTCGAAAAGCTTGCGATCAAGGTCGTAGTGATGGGCGACGTTGTGCCGGTTACGATTGACCGGGATTCGGCTCAGCAATTGCTGACGCAACACATGCCACAGGCCGGTCATCGTGTTGGTGGCATTGGCCGCGTTCTCGATGCCGTTTTCCTTGACGATCGAGAGCACATCAAAGATGTCGCCCTTCTCGATGACGACACGCCCGTCCATATACATTTCACCGAAACGAAGACCGGGATCACGAACGATCGCCGCCTCCGCCTCCGCATCGATGATGCGGATTGATGCCGGCTTTCCGCTGCCGTCACCCAGGATCACTTTTTCACCGGAAGAAAATACAACCGTCAGGTTACCGTTGCGCACCAGACGGCGAAGCAATGTCAACAATGCTGCATTCATATCCCACCCCTACCAGAGCTACCGAACGTGTCCTGGTGCATGAGAGATGCGAAGGGTCGGCTCTTTCGGGGCTTCAGGAGTGGTTGCGCGGGGCGCATCGGGAACAGGCGCCAGCGCGTCCGGAAGCGGCGAGAACCGGCACGGGCGTAGCCTCACGGGTATCCGGCGGGCACATCGCCGCGAATTCGTCAGGCAGCCGCCATCGGGCTCCTATCCATCAGAACTCAAAATAAGGTAGGAAGCTTCGATCGATTGACAATGGGTTCTTTATGGCCCCTCATAAATTTGTTTCCTTAGCAAATGCTGAGAAACAAACCTAGATTTCAGCGACGCCTAGACCGGGTAGACGCGCGCGGTCATGGGGCCGGTCAAAATCGAGCAGCGGGCCTGCCGGAACGATGCGCGTCGGGTTGATGTGGACGATGCCATAGTAGCCGCGCTTGATATGGTCGATGCGTACGCTCTCGCGGATACCTGGCCACTGGTAGATCTCGCGGAGGTAATTCGACAGCGCCGGATAATCCTCGATCCGGCGGATGTTGCATTTGAACGCCCCGTGATAGGCCGCGTCGAAGCGAACGAGGGTGACGAAGAGGCGGATGTCGGCCTCGGTCAGGTGCTCGCCGGCGAGGTAACGATTGTCCGCAAGGTGGGCCTCCAGTTCGTCGAGCATGCCAAAGAGGCTTGCCACCGCCTCGTCATAGGCGCCCTGGGTCTTGGCGAAGCCGGATCGATAGACGCCGTTGTTGACACGCTCGTAAATCGGGCCGTTCCAGCCGTCGATCTCGGCACGCAGCGCCTCGGGGTAGAAGTCGAGCCGGTTGCCGGTGAGCCCATCGAAGGCCGAGTTCAAGATGCGGATGATATCGGCGGACTCGTTGTTGACGATCCGCCCTTCGCGCATGTCCCAGAGCACGGGAACAGAAACCTTACCGGTGTAGGTCGGATCGCTCGCCACATAGAGTTCGTGATGGAAGCGGATCTTGCCGACGCGCGCGCCGGCATCGACCGGCTCGTCATAGACCCAGCCATCTTCGCCCAGTTCCGGATTGGAAACGGTCAAGCCGACAATGTCCTGCAAACCCTTGAGATTGCGGAAGGCGATCGTACGCGAGGCCCAAGGGCAGAGATAGGAAACGAACAGGCGGAAGCGCCCGGCCTCGGCTGGCAAGGCCTCCTGCCCTTCCGGGCCCGGCCTGCCATCGGGCGTGATCCAGCGGTGAAACCGCGTCGGCTCGCGATGGAACGCGCCGCCCTTCATCTCGCTCGCCGCAACGTCGCCCTTGACCCATTTTCCCTCGACGAGCTGCGGCATCTCTTTCTCCTGGATCGCAAGTCTGTGACGGCTACCTCTCACGGGGCCCGGACCACGGTCAACCGCGCGCGCGGGTGACACATTGTTCGCAATCCGCGACACGCACGCACGCGATACGTGCAAAACAACATCGTCGCGCCACAATGTCGGGCAATCCCGATTCCCAGAGGAGAATCAGGATGAAGAAAGCGCTTGCCATTTTCGTGCTGTTTGTCGCGGTCGTGTGGTTGATGAACACATCGTTGTTCGTCGCGCCGCCGGCGGGCACCGCAAAACTGCTTGCCCACCGAGGCATGCATCAAACCTATCCGAAGGACAACGTCGGCAGGGACACGTGTACGGCAACGATCATCAGGACGCCGGAGCATCCCTATCTCGAAAACACGATCGCCTCGATGCAGGCCGCCTTTGACGCCGGCGCAGATGTCGTCGAACTCGACGTGCATCTGACGCCCGACAGACAGTTCGCCGTCTTCCACGACTGGACGCTCGATTGCCGGACCGAGGCCAAGGGCGTGACCGAGGAAACGCCGATGACGGCGTTGAAGTCTCTCGACATCGGCTATGGCTACACGGCCGACGGCGGCAAGACCTTCCCGTTCCGCGGCAAGGGCGTCGGCCAGATGCCGACGCTCGAGGAGGTGCTGGCCGCCCTGCCCGACCGCAAGTTCCTGATCAACTTCAAGAGCCGGCGCGCCGAGGAAGGCGCTGAACTCGCAACGCGTGTCGACGCGCAACCGCAATGGCGGGAGGCCGTGTTCGGCGTCTATGGCGGCGAGGAGCCGACCCGCGAGACGCTGAAACGCCTGCAAGGGATGCGAGGCTACGACCGGACGTCGACGATGGCGTGCCTGACCCGTTATCTCGGCTACGGCTGGAGCGGCCTGATGCCGGACGCGTGCAAGAACACGTTTGTGATCGTGCCCGGCAATTATGCGCCGCTTCTCTGGGGCTGGCCCGACCGTTTCGCTGCACGGATGAAGGCGGCCGGAAGCGAGATCATCCTGCTCGGTCCCTATGGCGGCGGCGATTTCACCACCGGCATCGACACGATGCAGGATCTGGAAATGGTACCGCCAGGGTTCTCCGGCTACATCTGGACCAACCGGATCGAGATGATCGGCCCGGCGCTCGCAAAGCGGCAGGTCGCTGACGCCGGTACGAACTGACACGGGCAGCCGACTTGCCTGCGGCAAGCTTCGACCCTATGGCTTTGAGCAACCGTCGAAGCTGGCCGCAGCGGCGGACTCAACACCGCGGAAGGCAAGCGCATGAACGTCACGATCTACCACAACCCCGCCTGCGGCACCTCGCGCAACACGCTGGCGATGATCCGCAACGCCGGTATCGAGCCGACGGTGGTCGAGTATCTGCAGGCGCCGCCGTCGCGGCAGGCGCTGGAAAAGATGATTGCCGATGCCGGCCTGACGGTGCGGGACGCACTCCGCGAGAAAGGCACGCCCTATGTGGAACTCGGGCTTGGCGAGCCCACGGTCAGCGACGAACGGCTGATCGACGCAATGATGGCCCACCCGATCCTCATCAACCGCCCCTTCGTGGTGACGCCGATCGGAACGCGGCTCTGCCGTCCATCCGAACGGGTGCTCGACATCCTGCCGGACACGCACAAGGGCCCGTTCTCGAAGGAGGACGGCGAACCGGTTCTAGATGCAAAAGGAAAGTGCATAGCGGGCGCCTGAGTCCGCCTGCGTTTGATACGGCACCCGTTTCAACGGGTGCCGTAAAACATCACACCAAACGGTGTGCGTGCGGCCTTATCGCGGAAATTCCAGGCCCATTTCGCGGAAGCGCTCGGGGTCGTCGCCCCAGTTTTCGCGTACCTTGACGAACAGGAACAGGTGCACCGGCTGCTCAAGGATTTCGGAGATCTCCTTGCGCGATGCGGTCGAGATCGCCTTGATCGCATCGCCGCCCTTGCCAAGCGCGATCTTCTTCTGGCTCTCGCGCTCGACGTAGATTACCTGCTCGATGCGCACCGAGCCGTCCTTGCGCTCTTCCCACTTCTCGGTTTCGACATGCGAGGCATAGGGAAGTTCCTGGTGCAGCCGCAGGAAGAGCTTTTCGCGGGTGATTTCAGCGGCAAGCTGGCGCATCGGCAGATCGGAGATCTGGTCTTCCGGATAGTACCAGGGGCCTTCTGGCAGCGTCTCAGCCAAGTAATCCATCAGATCCGTGCAGCCCGAGCCGTTCAGCGCCGAGATCATGAAGGTGCGCTCGAACTTGATCGTCTCGTTGGCGGCAGCCGCCAGCTTCAAGAGGTCTTCGGGACGCACCTGGTCGATCTTGTTCAGCACCAGGATCTTCGGCTGGTGCACTTCCTTCAGCCCCTCGAGGATCGCTTCCGCATCGCCCTTCAGGCCGCGTTCGCTGTCGATCAGGAACATGATCACATCCGCATCCTTGGCGCCGCCCCAGGCGGTCGTGACCATGGCGCGGTCGAGCCGGCGGCGCGGCTTGAAGATGCCGGGCGTGTCCATGAAAACGATCTGGGCGTTGTCATGAATGGCAATGCCACGCACGATCGCGCGCGTCGTCTGCACCTTGTGGCTGACAATCGAAACCTTGGCGCCGACGAGGCGGTTGACCAGGGTCGACTTGCCTGCGTTGGTCGCTCCGATCATCGCCACGAAGCCCGAGTGGGTCGGCGCGCCTTCGGCGGCCGTATCTTTTTCCATGTCCGTCATGTTTTCCGTCAATTTCCGGCGGAACTCTTCCGCCACACGCCTTCGCGTTCCAACAATTTCGTCGCGGCCACCTGCTCGGCTCCGCGCTTGGATCTGTCCGTTCCGGTCTCCGGCGCGACACCCGTAACTTCGACGGTTACCGTGAAGCGGGGGTCGTGGTCGGGGCCGGAGCGCTCATCCGTCCGGTAGGCCGGCGCAATGCCGAACTTGGCATGCGCCCATTCCTGCAATTCGGTCTTTGCATCGCGGCGCGCCCCATCGGCACGCACCGCGCGATCTTTCCAATGGCGCAGCACGAAGCCGCGGGCAGCTTCGAGACCGCCGTCGAGATAGATGGCGGCGATCAGCGACTCTACCACATCCGCCCGCACATTCATCATCGCCTTGCCGGTTATCTTCTTGACGTCCGAGCCTGTGCGGATGAATTGGTGCAGCTCCAGGTCATCGGCGACCTTGGCGCAGCTTTCGGCGCTGACGAGCTGGTTCAGCCGGACCGAAAGCTCGCCCTCATTGGCATCGCGAAAGGTCTGGAACAGAAGCTCCGCCACGCAAAGCCCGAGCACCCGGTCACCCAGGAATTCGAGGCGCTGATAGTTGGAACCCTTGGCGCTTCGCGCGCTGGAATGGGTGAGCGCCCGATCAAGGCGCTCCTTCTCCGTGAACTGATAACCGATCACGGCCTCAAGCTTTACCCGATCCTCCGCGCCCAGCGACCGCGACTTCATCATTCGACCGCCTTGAACAGACGGTCGTAGCGCAGGTTCGTCGGCCACTTCCACACTTCGCGGAACGACGTGTCGTGACCGAGTGAGAAGAAGATCATGCTGGCGCGGCCGACGAGGTTTTCGGCAGGCACGAAGCCGACGTCGAAGCGGCTGTCAGCCGAGTTGTCGCGGTTGTCGCCCATCATGAAGTAATGGCCGGCGGGCACGATGAATTCGCGGGTATTGTCGCCGCGCGCATCCGGGAACTGGTCAAGCGTGTCATAGGAGACGCCATTGTCCATCGTTTCGCGGAAAACCGGAACGTCGCCGCCGGTGTCGTACTGGTCGTCGGCGCGGAAGCCGCCATCCGGCGTGCGCTCGACCGGCTTGTCGTTGATGTAGAGGATGCTGTTGCGCACCTGGATGCGGTCGCCCGGCAGGCCGACGAGGCGCTTGATGTAGTCGATATCCGGGTTCGGCGGGAAGCGGAAGACGACGATATCGCCGCGCTTCGGCTCACTTGCGAAGATGCGGCCGGAGAACAGATCGGGCGAAAGCGGCAGCGAGTACTTGGAGAAGCCGTAGGCGAACTTGTTGACGAAGATGTAGTCGCCAACCAGCAGCGTCGGCATCATCGAGCCGGACGGAATGGTGAAGGGCTGAAAGAGAACCGTACGGATGACCAAGGCCAGGAGCAATGCCTGGATGACGACCTTCACGTTCTCCCAGAGGCCGCTCTGCTTCGCTTCTGTCTTTTCTGCCACGCTACTGTGTTCCTTTATCATCGCAACGCCCGCGCGGGGCCTGCTCTCAACTTTTGTCCGTACTCTCGGTCCGGCTTTGGACTGCGCGCAATCCCGGTCTCATATGCTGCAAACCGCCGCCCCTTCAATCGGTCAGGGCCGGTTTTTCCAGCGGAATGCTCTAAACCGTTCCCTCAATCGGGGCAACGGGCAGCGCCTCGATAATCACGAAGGCCTGGGCCAGTGGGAAATCATCGGTAATCGTCAGATGAATGGCGGCGCGATGATGCGGCGGCAACATCTGCTCCAGACGCGCGGCGGCACCGCCGGTCAGGTTCATTGTCGGCTTGCCGCCCGGCAAATTGATGACCCCCATGTCCTTCCAGAAGACGCCCTGCGCGAGGCCTGTGCCGAGCGCCTTGGAACAGGCTTCCTTGGCGGCGAAGCGCTTGGCGTAGGATGCCGCGCGGTTCTTCCGCCCTTCGGACTTGGTGATCTCGATTTCGGTGAAACAGCGCTGAACGAAGCGCTCACCGAAGCGGGAAAGCGAGTTTTCGATCCGCCTGATATCGATCAGATCGCTGCCTATGCCTATGATCATGAAGAGGATCCGAGCTCTTTGGTGCGTGCCCGGCGGCGCTTTTGGAAGAGCCGGGCCGCCTGGTAGGCCGCAATGTAGGAAAGGACGGCGCCGCCTGCCGCGAGCGGCAATGAGCCGACCAGCATCGGCTTGAACACCGGACCCCAAAGGGCCGGAAGGTCGAGGTGCTCGACCATGCGCATGACGTCGGCCGAGCTCGCAGCGTGTGCGCTCTCGACGCCGAGGATTGCCGTCCCGAGTTCGTAGGACGCTGTCAGGATCATCGGGATCGTGACGGGATTGGCGAGCGCGGTCGTGATCGCCGCCGCCACGAGATTGCCCGAGAACAGGAATGCGAGCGCAACCGCAATAAGGATGTGCAGACCGAAAAATGGCGTGAAGGACGAAGCGGCACCCGCCGCCACGCCGACGGCAATCGAATGCGGTGTCGATGAAAGGCGCAACACACGCAGCGTCACATAACGCAGGCCGCGTGCAAAACCCTTGCGCGGCCAAACGATGGACCGCAGCCTTTCGGAAATCGTAACCGGTTTTCTGCGCCTGAATAACATTATGCCGTCATGACCGCGTCTTGAAGCCGTCAGCCGGCACAAGACCGCGCGTCCGCCTGTTTTCTGGCCGCAAGATAGGCGTCCTGCCTGTCGCTTGCAACCCGCACAGGCGCCGCGCGCATGTCGCAGGCGAGCCATCCACCGAACGCATGGCTCGGCATCCCGCCAGAAGACGGGACGCAGCGGGCTTAGTAGTTACGGAACAGGCCGCGATCGATCTGGCGCTGGCGGTACTCGAGGTCGATACGGTCGACCGAGTTATTGAGATAGGCGAGCTCGCGCTCTTCCTGAGTGGGGACGCGCAGAGCGCGGGTGATCTTCTTCAACTGACTAAACATGGCAAACCTCTTTGTTTACCTCCCGACCGAGAAGATAGTTTAGAGGTCCCTGTTCCACCAGACACAGGAAATAGCGGCAGCCATGCGCTGATGGCATGGCTTGCCATTTCGCCCCGCGCAGGCTGCCTGTTTTGCAGGCATTTGCGCAAGGCGCGGCCAGTCGGCTCATTCAAACAGGCGCTTTACCATGGACACGCTCGGCAATTCCTTGAGCTGCGTGATCAGGTGGTTGAGCTGGCGCAGGTCCCAGACTTCGAGGTCGAACTGCAGTTCGCTGAAGTCGGCAGCCACGCGCCCCATCGACAAAGTCCGGATGTTGACGTCGCTGGTGGCGATCGCCTGAGCCACCTCGGCCAACGTCCCCGGCTCATTCAGGGCGCTGATCGCGATGCGGGCGATGAAGCGGCTGCTGTTGGCCTCGTCCAGATCCCAGCGCACGTCGATCCAGCGCTCCGGCTCGTCATCGAACTTCTGCAGGATCGGCGACTGGATCGGGTAGATGGTGATCCCCTTGTCCTTCTCCATGATGCCGACGATGCGGTCGCCCGGGATGGCCCCGGCCGGGCTGAAGTGAACCTCGGCATTGCCCGAGAGACCGCGGATCGGCAGGGCCTCCGGCCCCTCGACGTGGGCGACACCGTTGGCATCCTTGCCGCGGCCCGGCAACTTGAACACCATGCCGGCGGCACTGCGCATGTTGAACCAGCCGTCGTCGGCACTGGGCTTCACCGTGACCCGCTCGTCCTGATGATCCGGGAAGACCGCACGCAGCACGTCGAGCGAGGAAAGCTCGCCACGGCCGACGGAGGCGATGGCGTCCTCGACTTCCTTCTGACCGAGCCGATGCAGCGCCGGCTTCAGCGCCTCGCGCGAAAAGCTCTTGCCGGCGCGCTCGAAGGTGCGCTCAAGAATGCGATAGCCGAGGCCGGCATATTGCTTGCGGATGGCCGCACGCGTCGCACGGCGGATCGCCGAGCGGGCCTTGCCGGTAACGACGATTTCTTCCCAGGCCGGCGGCGGCACCTGGATGCCCGAGCGGATGATCTCCACTTCGTCGCCATTATTGAGGCGGGTGACCAGCGGCATGATGCGGCCGTTGATCTTGGCGCCGACGCAGGTGTCGCCAATATTTGTGTGAACGGCATAGGCAAAGTCGATTGGCGTCGCGCCGCGCGGCAGTGCGATCAACTGGCCCTTGGGCGTGAAGCAGAATACCTGATCCTGGAAAAGTTCGAGCTTGGTGTGCTCCAGGAACTCTTCCGGGTTGTCGCCTTCCGCGAGCGATTCGATCGTGCGCCGGAGCCAGGAATAGGCGTTCGACGTCGGCGACAGGGCCGCATCTGCCGACGCACCCTCCTTGCCCTCCCTGTCCTTGTAGAGCGAGTGCGCCGCGATACCGTATTCGGCGATGTCGTTCATGCGTCGGGTGCGGATCTGTAGCTCGATGCGCTGGCGGGACGGGCCGACGATGGTGGTGTGGATCGACTGGTAGTCGTTCTGCTTCGGTGTCGAGATGTAATCCTTGAAGCGGCCCGGGACGACGCGCCAGCGCGTATGGACGATGCCGAGCGCCCGGTAGCAGGACGGGATATCGTCGACGATGATGCGGAAGCCCCAGACGTCGGACAGCTGCTCGAAGGACAGCGACTTCGACTGCATCTTGCGGAAGACCGAATAGGGCTTCTTCTGCCGACCCTTCACCTGCGCCGCCTTCAGGCCCTCGGCCTGAAGCAGCTCGCGAAGCTCGTCCTCGATCTTCTTGATCAGGCCCTCGTTACGCTCGGACAATTCCTCCAGCCGCCGGGTGACCGTTTCGAAGGCCTCGGGATTGATATGGCGGAACGAGAGGTTTTCAAGCTCCTCACGCATGTCTTGCATACCCATGCGGCCGGCGAGCGGCGCGTAGATATCCATGGTCTCTTCGGAGATGCGAGCGCGCTTTTCCGCCGACATGTGGTCGAGCGTGCGCATGTTGTGCAGCCGGTCGGCGAGCTTCACGAGCAAAACCCGCACATCGTCCGAAATGGCGAGCAGCAGCTTGCGCAGGTTCTCCGCCTGCTTGGCCTTCTTGGTGACGAGATCGAGCTTCTTGATCTTCGTCAGTCCTTCGACGAGCGCGCCGATATCCTCGCCGAAGAGATCGTCGATTTCCTGCCGTGTGGCCGTCGTGTCCTCGATCGTGTCGTGCAGAAGAGCAACGGCGATGGTCGACTCGTCGAGACGCATCTCGGTCAGGATCGCCGCCACCTCCAGAGGATGGGATATGTAGGGATCGCCGCTTGCCCGCTTCTGCTGGCCATGCTTCTGCATCGCATAGACGTAAGCCTTGTTGAGCAAGGCTTCATTGACGTCGGGCTTGTACTTCTGCACGCGCTCAACGAGCTCGTATTGGCGCATCATTCGCTGGCGATCCTCTAGATCATGATGATTTCAGGTCCCATCGACCTAAAATCATAAACGTGATCGTTCTCCTAATTTAGAGCGGGATGCGGGCGGAAAACCGCAAACACTTTCCTTTTCCCGCTCTAGAAGAAATCAATAAAAAAGTGCGCCAATCATACGAGTGGCGCACTGCTTTGAAAACACGTGGGAACGGGCGTTCCGCGACGGATCTCAGTAGTCGTCGCTCTTTTCCGGCGGCACCAGACCTTCGATACCGGCAAGCAGCTCTTCTTCCGACATGCGGTCGAAGGTGATGGCTTCCGGCTGATCTTCGTCTTCGGCGACTTCGGTAAACGTCGTCTCGGCATCGGTCTGAAGCAGCGAAGCCGGATCGGGCTCGGGCTCGTCCACTTCGACATGCTTCTGCAGCGAGTGGATCAGGTCTTCCTTGAGGTCGCCGGGAGACAGGGTCTCGTCTGCAATCTCGCGGAGCGCGACGACGGGGTTTTTGTCGTTGTCGCGATCGATGGTGATGGCGGCGCCCTGAGAAATTAGGCGCGCGCGGTGGCTGGCAAGCAGAACGAGTTCGAAACGGTTATCGACCTTGTCGATGCAATCTTCGACGGTGACGCGGGCCATTGCCTGTCCTTTTGGGCTCGAAGCGCGGCGGCATCGCCGCTGCACGGATTGACAACACGAAACCGGAGCAGTCGCCTGACGGCGCCTCATCGGGTCCGATTTCTGGAATTAAGCGCCCGGATACAATCAAAACAAGGCAAGTTCAAGTTTTTCCTTCAAGGGACGCTCACGTAACGTCACACTTCGTGATAAAATGCGATGCGAATGAGCTGGAGACGTCGCTCACACATTACGGTTGTATTTTCTGGCCATAAATAAAGCCCCTGATGGAAAAAACGACCCAGAGATGTGGACGATCTATAGCAACTGCTAAAACTAGCTATATTCGCGAGCGCGCGGCTGGAATAATGCAATACATAAGCTACATTATTTGCCATATCAGCAATTATTAATGTAATCGACTTACTTTTGCGCACCCGCCGGCAGGCGGCCTTTGATGCGCCGCGATTGAAAAAGGAAAGACGATGTTCGACCCCCGCGAAAAAATCGCACTCTTTATCGACGGCGCGAATCTTTATGCGGCATCGAAAAGCCTCGGCTTCGACATCGACTATCGTAAGCTCCTGAAAGCATTCCAGAAGCGCGGCTATCTGCTGCGCGCCTACTACTACACGGCCCTCATCGAGGATCAGGAATACTCTTCAATCCGCCCGCTCATCGATTGGCTAGACTATAACGGTTACAAGGTCGTGACGAAGCCGGCCAAGGAATTCACCGACTCGCTCGGCCGCCGCAAGATCAAGGGCAATATGGATATCGAACTGGCGATCGATGCCATGGAACAGTCCGAAACCGTCGATCACCTCGTCATCTTCTCCGGCGACGGCGATTTCACCACGCTGGTGGAAGCCCTGCAGCGCAGGGGGCGCAAGGTTTCTGTCGTTTCGACCATGTCGACGCAGCCGCCCATGATTGCCGACGACCTGCGCCGCCAGGCCGACCACTTTATCGATCTTGCGACGCTGCGTGCCGAAATCGGCCGCGAACCGTCCGAACGTACCCCGCGACACAACACCGAGCCGGTGGCCGATCCGGTCGAGATCTGAGGCGTTCATTCGAACGCAAGGCGCGTGATCGCGATTGCGCGAGCGCCGCTTGAACCAGTACGCGTCAACGACGTCGATCGTTGAGTTCTCTCAATAAATATCAAAAATTGCAGGCAGGGCTTTCAGCGCGCCGTGGCCGACAGCTGCGTTGCATCGGCCGTCTTTGGCGGATGCAACGCAAAGCGATTTCTCTTAGCCACGGTCCTTCAGCAGGCGGCTTTTCTGCCGGTTCCAGTCGCGTTCTTTCGAGCTCTCCCGCTTGTCGTGCAGCTTCTTGCCCTTGCCGAGCGCCAGCTCCAACTTGGCGCGGCCGCGATCGTTGAAGTAGATCTTCAGCGGGATCAGCGACATGCCTTCGCGGTTGACGGCGCCCTGCAACCGGTTGACCTCGCGCTTCGACAGGAGCAGTTTCCGCCGCCGCCGCGTTTCATGATTGAAACGGTTCGCCTGCAGATATTCCGGCAGATAGGAGTTGATCAGCCAGATCTCGCCGCCCTCGTCCGTCGCATAGGATTCGGCAATGTTGGCCTTGCCTTCGCGCAACGACTTGACCTCGGTGCCGGTCAAAACCAGACCGGCCTCGTAGGTGTCGACGATCTCGTAGTTGAAGCGGGCCTTACGGTTTTCCGCCACAACCTTGTTGACCGTGCGCTGGCTTTCTTTGGGTGCCATCAGTTCATCAATCCTGCATGTCTGAGTGCTGCATCGACCGCAGCCTCGGTTGCCGGCTCGAGCGTCGGCAACAGCGGCGAGCGCACGGTGCGGCTCATACGGCCGAGGCGGTTCAGCGCATACTTGGCGCCGCAGAGACCCGGCTCCATGAAGATCGCCTTGTGCAACGGCATCAACTTGTCCTGATAGGCAAGCGCCTTGGCATAATCGCCGGCAAGCGTCGCTTGCTGGAACTCGGCGCAAAGGCGTGGCGCAACGTTTGCCGTGACCGAAATGCAACCAACGCCGCCATGGGCGTTGAAGCCGAGCGCGGTTGCGTCTTCGCCCGAAAGCTGGACGAACTCCGGACCACAGGCCATGCGCTGCTCGGAGACGCGCTCGATCTTGCCGGTTGCATCCTTGACGCCGATGATGTTGGCGTAAGCCTTGCTGAGCGCCGCCATTGTCTCGACACTCATATCCACGACCGAGCGACCGGGGATGTTGTAGATGACGATCGGCAGCTTCACGCTCTCGGCGATCGCGGCATAGTGCGCGAAGAGGCCCTTCTGCGTCGGCTTGTTGTAGTAGGGCGTAACCACGAGGATCGCATCGGCGCCAGCCTTTTCGGCGTGCTGCGCAAGCTCGATCGCTTCCGTCGTGTTGTTGGAGCCGGCGCCGGCGATAACAGGCACGCGCTTGGCAGCCGCTTCGATGCAGAGCTCGACCACCTTCTTGTGCTCATCATGTGAAAGGGTCGGAGACTCGCCGGTGGTGCCAACGGGCACCAGGCCATGGCTGCCTTCTTTTATCTGCCATTCCACATGCGCGACGAAACCATCCGCATCCACCGCGCCGGTGGCGGTGAACGGTGTTACGAGAGCGGGAATGGAACCCTTGAACATGCACAACTCCTGACGGCGTAAAAGCGAAGTCTGCACTCATGCTTTGGCCGTAATCGACGGTTAAAAAACTGCCGCACCATAATCATGTGAGGTGGCTGCGGCAAGCGTTGTAACACGGCATTTCACGCCGGTTTTCATGCAAAAGCTTGATGTTTGGCCTGCATAGTCACGACCGCCCAACCAGGGCGAGAGCGGGTTTGGCGCAATTGTTACGATCGATACTGGCCGCCCGTCTTGTCATCGGGCAATCTGGCGGCGCATGAATGTTGGACACGGGGAACACGGGGTTCTTGATGCGCGGGTCAATATATCTGCCTGTCGCCGCCATCATCGGCGCGGCGCTTCTGGCAGCGCCGGCGGGCAGCGCAGAAACCCTTGACCGCATACCGGTTCCGACACGCAAGCCCGCGCTCTTGGACAAGGCAGCCCCCATTGCCGCGAACGAAACCACGAATGCCATCGCGACGGCTGCCGGACCCGTCAGCAGCGATCTCAAGGCGGGGCTCGATGCTCTGTCCAACAAGCAGCCGGCCGCAGCGATTGCCGTACGCGACGCGATGCTCGAAGGCACGCTCGACCGGCACATATTGACCTGGGCGATCGCCGTTTCTGGCCAGCGGGGCGTACCTTCCTTTGAAATCGCCGATGCCCAACGGGAATTGCAGGGATGGCCGGGGCTGAAATCGCTGCGCGCCAACTCCGAACGAGCGCTTTATCGAGAGAACCCGCCGGCGGCCGATGTGCTCGCCGCTTTCGGCAACACGCAGCCGGAAACGACGGAAGGCGCCCTCATTCTTGCGCGTGCTCTCGTCGCCACCGGAAAAGCCGACACAGCCGCCAAGAACCTGCGTGCGATCTGGCAACGCGACATGCTCGACAAGAACATCGAGACCAAGATCCTTGACGAGTTTTCCGGCCTCTTGACCACAGACAATCATCAGCGCCGCATGGTGCTACTTCTCTATCGCAACCGCGTCGAGCAGGCCGAACGCTTCGGCGACCTTGGAAAAGCTCAATCGCTTTATCGCGCCTGGGCGGCGGTCAGCCGTGGCAGCGACAAGGCGCCGGCCCTCATCGCAGCGGTCGATCCTGCCTGGCGCAAGGACGCAGCCTATCTCTTCATTCAGATCGAGCACCTGCGCAAACAGAAGAAATACGAGGAAGCAGCAAAGCTCCTTGCGCGCATGCCCAAGGACAAGAGCGCCCTAGTCAACCCTGGCGAATGGTGGGTCGAGCAACGGGTCGTCAGCCGCGGGCTGCTCGACAGTGGCGACTTTCGAGGCGCCTATCGGATCGCCGCCGGCCATCTCGCGACTGACGCGGCCGATATTGTCGACGCCGAGTTTCATGCCGGGTGGTATGCCCTGCGCGGCATGGAGGACCCGGCGACCGCAGCGCGTCACTTCCGCCGCATTCTGGATGTGTCGAGCCGTCCCCTCTCCGCTTCGCGCGCTTGGTACTGGCTCGGCCGCTCGGCCGAGGCCGGCGGACCGGGTGACGCCAACGGGTATTTCGCAAACGCAGCCCGCTATCCCGGAACGTTCTACGGGCAACTCGCAGCCGCCCGGCTGGGTCGCAAGACGCTGAACGTCGCCTATCCGGCCCCGACGGCAGACGACCGATCGCGGTTCGAAAGCCGCGAGGCGGTGCGCGCCATCACGCGGCTCGAAGGCACAGGCCACACCTGGCGCGCCGACAGCATCTACCGGGCGCTTGCCGACGAACTGACGAGCCCCGGCGAGCTGGCGCTACTTTCCGCCCGAGCGGAAAGAACCGGCAACCACCAGCTTTCCCTACAGGTCGGCAAGATTGCCTTTGGGCGCGGAATCGATGTTGCAGCGCTCGCGTTTCCCGTGGGCGTGATCCCGTCAAGCGCCAATATCGACGGCTCCGGCAAGGCACTCGCCTATGCGATCGCGCGCCAGGAAAGCGCCTTCAACCCGGGCGCCATCTCCACCGCCAACGCCCGCGGTCTGTTGCAGTTGATGCCGGGAACGGCCAAGGGCGTTGCCAGCCGCTACGGCCTTGCCTACTCGCAGGACCGGCTGACGAGCGACGCCGGCTACAACGCCACGCTCGGCGCGCACTATCTCGGCGAACAGATCAGCAGTTTCGGCGGCTCCTACATCCTCACCTTTATCGCCTACAATGCCGGCCCGCGCCGCGTTCCGGAATGGCTCGACCGCTACGGCGACCCGCGCGGCAAGCCGATCGACGAGGTCGTCGATTGGATCGAACGCATTCCGTTTCAGGAAACGCGCACCTATGTCCAACGGGTGATGGAGAACTATCAGGTCTACAAATCGAGGCTCGGGCAAAAAGCCGATATCGTCGAAGACCTGAGAATGGGACGGCAATAGCCGGCCTCAGCCGAGATCAAATAATTGTGATCAGCGTCAACGGCACAAACCACGCCTTCAACCATTTCCTTTCTAAAGCCAGACTTTTCCGAAGGAAATGGTGAACGTTATGAAGACCTTGACAATCGTCGCCCTTTCGCTGGCGACCGCCTTGAGCAGCGTGCCGCCCGCCGGCGCGTTCCCGAGCGCTCCGCCGATCGTCTCCGGGACGACCAATGTGCAACAGGCTCAATTCTCCTACGAGCGCGGCGAAGAACGCAAGAGCCGATCCAGTTGCGCCGTTCCCTATTGCGAACTTCGCGGGCGACATGGCTATTATCGGGATCGCGACTACCGCGACTATAATCGCAGCGGGTACTACCGCGACAGATACTACCGGGATCGATATCGCCGCCACTATGACCACGACGACAACGACGTCGGGGCGGTGATCGGCGGACTGGCTGCAGGCGCGATCATCGGCGGTCTGTTGAGCCAACCGCGATATTACAACAGCCCGAGATACTACAACGGACCAAGAGCCGTCAGCGGCAATGCACACCAGCGTTGGTGCTATGCGCGCTATCGTTCCTATAGGGCTTGGGACAACAGCTACCAGCCCTATGGCGGCCCGCGCCGCCAATGTAGCTCGCCCTATTGAGCTAAGAATTTATTGAGCAGATCGCTGCCAACGCAAAGGGAAAAGCCACAACCGTTGGCTATCGCCCGCCACGGCTCGGGCCGCCGAACAGCTATGTCGGCCCGAACAACTTGCCCCTCACCTTCAAACGGATAGATTTTAGCTGTCCGAGAGGGAGCAGCATGGGCCAAGACGTATTCCAAGAGCATAACTTCCGTAGTTCCGATGGGCTGCTTCTCTACGCCCGAAGCTACGGCCCTCCCCCTTCGCCATCCGCGGCGACACCAATCATTTGCCTGCCAGGCCTCACCCGCAACAGCCGGGACTTTCACGAACTCGCAAGCTTTCTTTCGACGTCACGGGGCATTCCCGTCATCGCACTGGATTATCGGGGGCGCGGCAACTCGGAACGCGACGCTGATAAGAGCCACTACACGGTGGCCGTCGAAACGACCGATGTGATAACGGCCTGTGCTCACTTTGCGGTCGAAAAGGCAATCTTTATCGGCACATCGCGAGGTGGCCTGATCCTCCACAACCTCGTCGATCGCGCCCCTTCGTTGATTGCAGCCGCAGTGCTCAACGATATCGGGCCTGTGATCGAAATTGAAGGTCTGCTTGCGATCCGGGATTACCTCAACTCCAGCGCCGCTCCGCCAAGCTGGGCGAAGGCACCCGGCTACCTGAGGACACTGCACGGCGGCGACTTTCCAGTCTTAAGCGACGGCGATTGGTCGGACATGGCCAAAGCGATTTTCCGCGACGAGGACGGCATCCCGGTTCCCGATTTCGATCCAGCAATCGCGCAGTCCCTGCGCGGATTGACACGCGAAACACCATTGCCCGATCTGTGGACACCCTTTGACGCCATGAGCCAAGTCTCCCTGATGGTCGTCAGGGGCGAGCATTCGCGGCTTCTTTCAGAGACGACAGTGCGCGAAATGCGCCGACGACATAATGCGATGACCGCCTTCATCGCGCCTGGCCAGGGCCATGCGCCGCTGCTTCATCTGGACGGTCCACGCGACGCCATCACCGCATTTCTAAACGACCTCGCGCGCTCGCGCTGACCCAAGGAAGCCGCGCCGACGCGGTCTTTACTCCCTGATCTCCTCAAGCACGATGATGCAAGTGCAGGACCAAAATTCATGGTGCCATACCAAAACGAAAAAACCCGGCTCGAAAGCCGGGTTTCTCTCTTCTGACCGAGGTCAGACGATCTTAGAAGTCGCGCTGCAGGCGGACGAAGCCGAATACCTGATCCTGTTCGCCGTCAGCATCTTCGTACTGAACCGACACGCGGGTCGCGAGACCTTCGGTGATCTTGTAGTCGAGCGTGACGCCAGCGCGCCATGCGTCGTCACCGCTGAAGTCGGTGAGCGAGCCGTGGCTCAGGTTGTCGAAGTACTGAACGCCGGGGGTGATGGCCAGCTTGTCGGTCGCGTTGAAGCGGTACGACGCAGCAACGGTCCACTCAGACTTTTCCCAGTAAGCGTTCGGGTTCGAAGCCCAGATACCAGCAACCTGGAAGACGCCCGGGCCGAGGTCAGCCGAGAGCAGAGCGCGGATTGCGCCTTCTTCGAGTTCAGAGTCGTAACCGCCGAGCAGGTCGAAGGAAACGCCGCCGAGCGAAGCCGAAACGATACCGGAAACGCCAACACCGTTCGACTTCGTCGAGGTGCCTTCGAGTTCGTCAACCGAGAGACCGGCCTGGAACGAACCGCCGTCGTAGAGGTAGGCGATCGAGTTGAATTCGGTGAAGTTGCCGAGCGAGTCGGTTTCGCCGTTCAGGCCCTTATCCCACCAGTTGTAGAAGAAGCCGGCCTTGAGGCCACCGAGCTGGATGTAGGCTTCGTCAACGTCGATGAAGCTGTCGCCGATGTCGGTGTCGTTGTCAGCGTTGAACTCAGCAGCGAAGAAGCCGGTGAGCGTGCCGTACTCGGTGTCGCTCTTGGCGTCAAACGAGATGTAAGCGCGGGAGAAAACGTCCCAGTCCGACGTGGACTGACCGCCCAGGTTGCCCTGGTTGTAACGGCTGTCAGCAGCGTCTTCACCGAACGAACCCTGAACACGGATGAAGCCGCCGATCTTGAGGCAGGTTTCGGTGCCCGGGATGTAGAAGTAGCCAGTGCCGAAAGCGTCGCAAACGCGAACGTATTCCATGGGCTCCGGCTCTGCTGCGACGATAGCGTCGGCTGCCTGAGCGCCGGAAACTGCTGCGAGAGCTGCAGCGGAGCCGAGAAGAAGGCTCTTGATGTTCATTTCTGACCTCCAGTCAAAAGTTTCAAACGGGTCTGGGTATTTTGCTGAAGGACAGCTTTCCCTGCCCCATCCCCAACGTTCAAGAAGTCGGACGATCAACCGCCCTTGCTTCCGGAGTTGAAAATACAAGACCGGATCATCGGCGCAATGTCCAACTAGCGAGATCACGCGCTTTGCATCGCCCTTCGCCGAACCCTGTTGCTGAAACGACACAAAATCGCCGCAGACCCCGGAAGAAAATTAACAAAGCATTAAGAAAAGCCTTTGGTGGCAGGGGCTTAGCATTAGGGAAACAGACGCAGCCTGTTTCAGAAAGAGGCAGAAAGCTGCCCAAAATAGGGGAAAGGATGGCCACAAACGCCGACTCCACCTCGTTGGCAAGCGGCTATAACAGCATTCGCTCCAGGAAATGAGAACCGAACGGACCATTCGCAATCGAAAGATTCATCAGAATCAATGCCGAGATTCGCAAACGAAACGCATCCTTGATTCTGGTCCGGGGAGAATCGTGGCCTGCACCCGCAGGAAGAGAACGTCTATCGACGGACGCGGCCCGCAGAGATCTCGGACGAGAGAGAGAGAGAGAGAGAGAGAGAGATGCTGAAGCTGAAAACAGAGGGTAAGACAGCAGCCGAGATAGTGAACGCGGTAGGAATAGGCCGTGCGAGCGTCCTTAGGATACTGAAAGAGGCTGCGTAGGGTGAATATGCAGAACGAAACTGGAGGGCTCGCGGCGAGCCTCCATCCGTGAGATGTTGGGATAAGCCGCCGCTGGAGCAGTCAGTTCATCTCTGACTTCCTTCGAGGTCTCTAGGCCGAAGATCAGTCCATCGAATTCCTCTGCACCAAAAGGGCAATCCTCGTAGGGGCCCACCGGAGGACCTTCCTGCCCCCGTAACTAATCGCCATTCACTCTCATACGTCCACTCGATCCGGTATTGATTTAAACTGGAGCAAGACTTCGAAAGGGGCAAACGTGCCTGGGTGCGGATTGGTCAGGCTGGAGGAGCACAGCGAGGACCCACGTCAAAAGGTCGCCTCCCTAACCCGGAAGGGCAGACATCTGGCCGACAGCCTTTATCGTCTTCTGGAATCTTGGTCCAAGGTGTCCCAAAACATTTCTGGGTCACACGACTGGGTCACAGCAGCAACAAGCCCCATCATTAGGGCTGTCCGCAAATCACTGAAAACTTAGAAGAAATTGGGGCCGCCTGAGACCCAAAAGAACAGTGGCGGAGAAGAAGGGATTCGAACCCTCGATACCGTTTCCGGTATACTCCCTTAGCAGGGGAGCGCCTTCGACCACTCGGCCACCTCTCCGTTAGCGCCTGACTAGTGACACTCAGCGGCCAATGCAAGATTTTTTTGTCGGTTTCCGGCAATTCCCCCCATTTTCCGTGTGGGCCTGGCCGGCAGGAAGCAAACGTGTGGGCGTAGCGACAGGCCACTCGTGCAGCCAAGTAGGAGTAGCTGGAAAGTTTCGGCGCTTGCCGTCCCCCGATTCTCACAAGCAATAGAAATGGAAACCCGAGATCCGCGAGTCTTGCCTCTCATGCCCTACGATTTGCGTGCGAGACGCTCGATCGCCTGCTGAGTGGCGGCACCGAAGTCGCCGTCAATCGGTCCACCATAGTAGCCGCGGTCCTTAAGCAGCGCCTGCATTTCCTTGCGGAACGCCGGCGTGAAGTTGTTGGGCTGCGTTCGCAATTCTTCCAGCTTGGCCGGGTCGCCGCCCTCGATGCTGGCTGCGGCCCAGCGAACCGCCTCCTTTGCGTCTGCCTTGGTACCGAGGCCGTAATCATAGAGACGGCTCAGATTGCCCATGGCGTAGGCGCTGCCGGCATTCGCGGCCATCTCGTACCAGGTGCGCGCCTGCACATAGTCCTGCGAGACACCGTTGCCGATATCGTAGAACCAGCCGAGCAATGCCATGGAATAAGAATCGCCCATATTGGCCGCCTTCTCGTACCAGACCTTGGCTTCGCCGTAGTTCTGCTCCGTCCCCAATCCGTTCTGATAGGCCCATCCGAGTGACGACATGGCATTGGTGTCGCCGCTTTCAGCTGCTTTCTTGTACCAGGACAGCGATTGCGCCAGGTCCTTGGGCAGGCCGAGCCCTTCCCGGTAGAACCAACCCATCGTTGCCATGGCGTTGGCATAGCCCTGGCTGGCCGCCTGCTCATACCACCTCGCCGCCTCCGCATAGTCCTGCGCGATGCCGCCGTAGCCCTCGCGATAGAGCCAGCCGAGTGACGCCTGGCCGTAGGCGTTGCCACCTCTCGCCGCCTCCTCGAACATGCGCTTGCCCTGGTCTACGTCGACCGGACCATCGGTCCCATAGACTGAGAACCAGGCCAGATTCGTCAGCGCATACATGTTGCCGCCGTCGGCCGCCTTCCGGTAGTTGCGCCGCGCGTCGACATAATTGCGGCCGGCATCTTGCGCCCGACCCAGCATGTTGACGAGCATCATATCGTCCGGGTTCTCGTTGACGGCCTGGGCGCAGGCGGTCAAAGCCCGCTCGGAATCGAGCTTCAGGAAATTGACCCCGAGGAAGCCCGGCATCGATTGCGGCTCGCCCGCCAGCAGATAGCAATCGCGCGAGGCCTGGGTGTCCTTACCGGTCGGCGAGACGTTGAGACCCTTTTGCGGCTCGAGCGCCGCGATCTGCTGCTCGGCTTCGGCTTTATACTTGCTGTCAGGATAACGCTCAATGAAGCGCGTCAGCGCCGCCGCATCGGTCGACTGTTTCAAGGCTTCCCAGGCAATCTCGTCAGGCGTCACGCTCGACGTCTGCTCGGCTTCGGTCAAAAGCTTCAGCTTCTTTTCGGCGAGCATCTTATAGACCGGGTCCGATCCATGCTTCGCCAGGAAGGCGGTTAGCAGATCCTTGTCGGCGAGGTCGCGGATGTTCTGCCAGTCGGCAGCCGCCTCGGATTGGCTGTTCGGCGACAGTTGTCCGCCGTTGTTGGTGATACTGATGTTCACCTCTTTGATATTGAGGAAGATCTGCGCACCACCGAGCGACCCATAAACGAACGGCTCCTGGCCGCGATTGGTCACCGACACCACCTCGTCCCGCACCTTGCCGAGCGCAATGCGGACATCGACGCCGGGTTCGGTCAGGTATTTGGCGAGTGCGGTGGCGAAGGGGCTGTTCTTGCCCTCCCCATCGAGCGCGACTGTGCCGGCCTTGGAGGCAAATGCGACGAGCAGGTCGGCCGATTCCGGTTCGACCCGCGCCAGCCCGCGCGAAACCGCCCTGGTCGAGATCGAGCGTGTCATGCTCTGCTCAAAGGGATTGTTGCGGCAGGCGTCGAGGATGACGAGCTTGAGCTTGGTGGCGCCTTCGAGCGAACGCTGAACCCGGTCGAGCCCGATGGCCTCGTCCTCGACGTCCTTGTCCGTTTTCAATTGCACGTCGACGGGAAGCAGAAAATTCTCGCCGTTCATCTCCATGCCGTGACCGGAATAATAGACGATCGCGACTTCGGCACCGGTTGCGAGGTCTTCGAACTCGCGCAACGCCTTGACCATGTCCTGGCGACTAACGTCGTGCACCGTCGTGACGGTATCGAAACCGGCCTCCTCGAAGGAGGCCTTCATCAGTTCCACGTCATTGGCAGGGTTGTTGAGCGGTGACGTTGCTTCATATTTCTCGTTGCCGATCAACAGTGCGACGCGCTTGGCAGCCCACGCATCGGACGCCGACACAAACAACGCCATACAAAGAATAGAGAGCGGCAGCCAATGCCGCAAATGCCCCATGAACATGCCCTTCCCTCCGGCACCGACCATCGTTCTTCGCCTTGCCCGGCTTGAATGACGAACGATGCCCTCACCCCTCTGAACCGCGGAATCACCACATCGGGCGTTCCGGTCATGCCGGACCAAAGTATTACGTATGAGGTGGGGGCTTTCAATGTGCGCACGCATCATAATTTATTCCGTGACACGCGCGTGGCCGGCACAAGGTCGAAGCAAGTCGGTGCGCTTAGCTGAAACATGATAGCGGCACGGCTGTCGATTCCATCGACGACGACGTTGCCGGAGGTTGCGAAAGGCTATCGGTCTCGGAGCTTGCCATGTCTATGAAGATGCATGTCGCGGAAGGAAAGCCCGGCCAGCTTGCGACTGCCCATCAGCACTACTTCATCGAGCGGCCCTGCCGCATCCTCGTCATCGGCGAACACCTGAAGGCGAAGACCAAATATCAATGCCTGCTGCGCCATATCTCGATCGCCGGCGCGATGCTCGATTTCAACGCGGCAATCCTGATACCAAAACACTTTTTCCTGGAAATCGAGGGGTTCAAGGAGGAAATCGGCTGTTCGCAGGTCCATCGCGAAGGCGCAGAGCTTGGCGTGCGCTTCAATATGCTGCTTTCGCCGGACTTCCTGCGCCGGCTGATCCGCATGCAATTTTCAAGTGGCGGAATCTGACCTTTCAAAGCAGGCCGTGCGACATTAGATTTTTAGTGATCGATTTCAGGGGATTGCAAGTTTCTCATGCAAAAGTGATTCTAGCATCGGTGGAAATCGCCCACCGATACAATGTGGGACAAATGAATTGTCCGGGGTCAAGGAATGCGGTCAGAAACTGATCGCACCGTCCGACCCGGCACTGGCGGAGAATGACGCATGCAGAACCAGACGATGTACTCCTGCGTCCCGTCGCCTTTCTACGAGCGGCGCTATGAGCGATTCTCCATCGGGCACGCCGGTACGCTGACCGCTGTGCAGCCGGGGCTCGGCAGCGTCTCCGTGCGATCCTGCCGGATGATCGACATTTCGCGTGGCGGCGCGAGCTTTGCCGTCGACACCAACATCGGCCTGCCCCAACACTATTATCTGCATATCGTCGGCACGCCGCTCAGGATCGGTTGCGCCGAAGTCTATCGCAACGGCGAGCGCATCGGTGTCCAGTTCATCAAGCCGATCGAGCAGACCTTGCTGCGCGAGATCATCCGGCAAGAGTTCTTCACCGGGCAGGTCAAGAACGCAAAGCCGCGGCTGTAGAGCACCGGAATTCCTGCAGCTTTTCTCGCGGGGATGATTCCGAATTGCCAAAGCATGCGATAAGTTCCCCGTGACGCTATTCGAACGGGGCCTATTATTCAACATGTCCGCATTTTCTCGCTTCACGCCGCTCATCCAATCCCTGCCGTCAACAATTCCGTTTGTCGGGCCGGAGGCCATCGAACGCCAGAGGGGTCGCCCGATCGCCGCGCGAATCGGAGCCAACGAAAGCGGCTTCGGCCCCGCCGAAAGCGTGATCTCAGCGATCCGGGAAGCAGCCGGCGGAACCTGGAAATACGCCGACCCGGAAAACCACGACCTGAAGCAGGCACTTGCGGCCCGCCTCGGCACCAGCCCGGCCAATATCGCGATCGGTGAAGGCATCGACGGGTTGCTCGGCCAGATCGTCCGCATGGTGATCGAGCCGGGCATGCCGGTCGTCACGTCGCTTGGCGCCTACCCCACGTTCAACTATCACGTCGTCGGCCATGGCGGCCGGTTGGTCACGGTGCCCTATGCCGGCGACCGGGAGGACCTCGACGGCTTGCTTGCGGCCGTGAAGCGGGAAAATGCGCCGCTCGTCTATTTCGCCAATCCCGATAATCCGATGGGAAGCTGGTGGCCGGCAGACCGCATCGTCGAGTTTGCCAGGGCCCTTCCGGAAACAACGCTCTTCATTCTGGACGAAGCCTACTGCGAAACAGCGCCGGCAGATGCGGTGCCGGCGATCAGCGCCCTGATCGATCGCCCGAACGTCGTGCGCACGCGCACTTTCTCGAAAGCCTACGGGCTCGCCGGTTCGCGTATCGGCTATGTGATCGCCACGCCGGGCACCGCCCAGGCATTCGACAAGATCCGCAACCACTTCGGCATGAACCGGATTGGTGTCGCTGCGGCAATCGCCGCGCTTGCGGACCAGGAGTATCTGAAAGAAGTGACGGCTAAGATTGCGGATTCTCGCCAGCGTATCGCTGCGATCGGCACAGAGAACGGCTTGTCGCCGCTCGCCTCGGCCACGAACTTCGTGGCGATCGACTGCGGCCGGGATGCGGTCTTTGCCCGCGCGATCGTCGATACCCTGATGAACGACCATGGCATCTTTATCCGGATGCCGGGAGTGGCGCCCCTTAATCGCTGCATCCGTGTCAGTACCGGACCGGAAGCTGAGATGGCCCTGTTTGAGGCCGCGCTGCCCGAGGTTCTGAAAAAGCTGGCCTGATCCAGCTTTCAGAGTCCGGCTGTTGGGCGGCGCCCCTCTGGGGGGCCGCTCATTTGGTTCAATGAACCGTCATCCATTCGCGAGCGGCGCGCAGAGCTGCGGCGAGATCTGCCTTGCTCATCGTCATCGCCAGATCGGCGCGCAGATCGACTGCACGGTCGCAGCCCTTGATCGCGGCAATGTTCAGCCACTTGTGGGCGGCGACGAGATCGACCGGGCGACCGTGGCCGGTCGCATAGGCCAGACCCATTTCACAGAAGATTTCCGCCTGGTTGTCACCACCCATCGCGGCATCCGAAGCAATCTGCATATCAAAGCGTGCCATTGTCTTGTCCCTGTCTTGCCTGGTTGGTTTTTCCGAAGCGGCCCGCCCGTTTGGGGCGGACCATGCTCCAGATCAGCACTTGTTTTGGTCCCTGTTCGACCTTGCCTCTTTGCGGGCCTTCCGGAGCGCGCCATCTTTTTGCGGCGTCGTCTTCGGTGGTTTTTCGGAGCGTTTTTGTCCGCTCGTCTTATGGCTTCAATATGCAGCAGGGCTTTCAATGCGCGCTTAAAATGCATGCTTAATTTGCGACAAACAAAGTTCAAACGCTTGGTAAACTTGAGCTTTTGTTAAACATCGGAAGTCCGGGAATCCGGCGCATTCGCTTCAAAATTTACGAAAAATTCAACTGCCGATTTCAACCAAACGCTAACCACGAAAAGATCGACGGTGGCAGAGCCGCCAGGATTTCCTAGATTTCGACCTGCTTGAAACGGCCAAGAAAAAGCAGCAAAAGCCGCCGTTTGGCTTGTTTACCTTTACGTGCGCGTAAGCTATCTTGCGCGCGGCAGTGAGGAGACTGCCTTTTTTGCATACGAGGACATCTAAAGCTGCCGGCGGAGCGGACCACGCCGGCAGCCTCGATCTGGAGGACTGGAATGTTACGTACCTTGCTCATGACCGCGACGCTCGCCCTTGGCATTGCCGGGACGGCGGCAGCGGCAGAACCGATCGTCGGCAACTGGAAGACCGCAAGCGGCGCGACCGCGGAGATTGTGCCTTGTGGCGGAGCCTTTTGCGTGACGCTGAAGACCGGCAAGCATGCCGGCAAGCGCATCGGCAACCTCGCCGGTACCGACGGCAGCTATTCGGGCGAAATCACCGATCCGGATACCGACAAGACCTATAGCGGTTCTGGCGCCGTCAACGGCAATTCGCTGAAGATGAAGGGCTGCGTCCTGAAAGTGCTCTGCAAGTCACAGACCTGGACGCGCCTCTAAGCGCGCGATACGGCGGCACGGACACATTGACGAATTGAAAGGGCGGCCATCGGCCGCCCTTTTTGCATGGGCGGTCCATGGACTTAGCGCTGTTACGCGACCATTCGTAGCGCCGCCCCCTTGGCTCCTCCTTGCGCACCCACTGTGATCGCGACCGGTCTCGATCTCCCGATCCGTGCAGCGCGCCTCCCCATGCAACCGAAGATGAACGCCAGATGAACGGACATCTCAGCATCAATTCAGTTTGGGTGTGCGAAAACACACTCAATCGATTTGAACCTGCCTCCAAACAACGGACAGAACCATGGATATCCTTGCTCGGCGCCTCACCATCATCAGCCTTCTGATGGTCGTTTTCGCTGTAACTCTCGCCGCTGCCGTCAGCGCGGACACCGAACGTCGCCGCACCAATACCTATCTCGGTTCGCTGACGGATTGCACCGCGCATACGGCGCAATACTGCCAGGCCAAACTCTAACCCGGGACGAGACGGGCTACGCCCTGCTCCGCCGCCAAGTGAAACCGATCACCGCGTGATCTGATGGAGAAACGAACATGCTGGCCGCTCTTTCGACATCCGCGTTTCTCTCGCTGCGCGTGCTTGCACTGGCCGGCCTGCTGATGGCACCGGTTGGAGCGCTTGCCTACTCCAAGGCCAACGGTGCCGGCATCGGCAAACAGGGCGCGGGCCTCGTCCTCTTCGTCACCCTGCAGCGTCAATCGATGACGTGAGGCGGGTGCCACCCGATCGGATTGCATGAAAGGGGCGCTCGCGCCCCTTTGTTCTTTCCGACTTGCGCTTGGCGTCCTCTCGCACCTGCAGCGTCGTGCTTCTTTTAAGATACGCCAAGGTTGCTGCAGCACTTTGAGTTTCTGCTTGTTTCCCCTAATTGGATACGATTGTGGGATTCGCCACAACAGCCCCTTGTCAGCCCCGATGCCCGCCTATCTCGTCTATACGCTTGCCGCCCTTGCCGAAATCGCCGGCTGCTTTGCCTTCTGGGCGTGGTTGAAGCTCGATAAATCCATCGTCTGGCTTATTCCAGGCATGGCCTCCCTGGCACTTTTCGCCTGGCTCCTCACCTGGATCGACAGCGAAGCTGCGGGCCGCGCCTACGCGGCCTATGGCGGCGTCTACATCGCCGCGTCGCTGCTCTGGCTCTGGCTTGCCGAAGGGGTCAGGCCCGACCGCTGGGATCTGGCCGGCATGACCATCGCCCTTCTCGGCAGCGCGGTCATCCTCGCGGGCCCGCGTTGAACCGATGACCTGAGGCCGCAGCGCGGTTGTGCAAGCCAATATCTTGTCGTTTGCTTGTCAGAAGCCGCAGCCTATAATGCGACATGAACAAGCGAATCTCTTCACACTCCGTCCTTTCCGTCGCAACGCCTGAGCCTTTCGAGCCGCAATACTTCGACGATCCTGCGGCTGCTGTCGATTGCCTCGAGGCGCTCTACGAGCGCAATACCCGGTTCCTCTGCGAAGCGTTCGAGGGCCTGGGCAAGTCCGATGAGCCCCTCACCCGCTATCGTGCCTGCTACCCGCAGGTCAGCATCGAGACGAGCAGCTTCGGACATGTCGATTCCCGCCTGTCCTTTGGCTATGTCAGCGCGCCCGGCGTCTATACGACCACGATCACCCGGCCGAAGCTTTTCCGGCACTATCTGAAGGAACAGCTCGGGCATCTCATACGGAACCACGGCCTCGGCGTCACCGTCTCGGAATCGGCAACCCCGATCCCCTTGCATTTTGCCTTTGGCGAGGGCGCCTATGTGGAGGCGTCGGCGGCAAACACCATCGACATTCCGCTGCGCGATCTGTTCGATGCGCCTGACCTGACGACGACCGACGACGAGATCGCCAACGGCTCCTACGAGCCGGGCCCCGGAGAACCCTCGCCGCTTGCGCCCTTCACGGCTCAGCGCATCGACTATTCGCTGGCGCGCCTCAGCCATTATACCGCGACGAACGCCACGCACTTCCAGAACTTCGTGCTCTTCACGAACTACCAGTTCTATATCGACGAGTTCTGTGCCTGGGCCCGCCAGCAGATGGCCGAAGGCGGTAACGGCTACACGGCCTTCGTCGAGCCCGGCAACATCATCACGCCCGCCGGTGCCGACAAGCCCGAGACCGACTACACGCTCGCACGGCTGCCGCAGATGCCCGCCTATCATTTGAAGAAGAAGGGTCACGGCGGCATCACCATGGTCAATATCGGCGTCGGCCCGTCCAACGCCAAGACGATCACCGACCATATCGCCGTTTTACGCCCGCATGTCTGGCTGATGCTCGGCCACTGCGCCGGTCTTCGCAACAGCCAGCGCCTTGGCGACTACGTGCTCGCGCATGCCTATATGCGCGAGGATCACGTTCTCGACGACGACCTTCCGGTCTGGATCCCCCTGCCGGCGCTCGCCGAAGTGCAAGTGGCACTGCAGGACGCCGTTGCCGAGGTCACCGGCTACCGCGACTACGACCTCAAACAGATCATGCGGACCGGAACCGTCGCAACCATCGACAACCGCAACTGGGAACTTCGCGACCAGCGCGGCCCGGTCAAGCGCCTGTCGCAGGCCCGCGCCATTGCGCTCGATATGGAATCGGCGACGATCGCCGCCAACGGCTTCCGCTTCCGCGTGCCCTATGGAACGCTGCTCTGCGTGTCGGACAAGCCGCTGCATGGCGAGTTGAAGCTGCCGGGCATGGCGACGGCCTTCTACAAGACACAGGTCAGCCAGCACCTGAAGATCGGCATCCTTGCGCTGCAGAAGCTTGCGGCCATGCCGCCGGAGAAGCTGCATTCCCGCAAGCTCAGAAGCTTCTACGAAACCTCGTTCCAGTAACCATTGGAATTGCGCAATTCCGGACGGAAAACTGCTTCACACTTTTCCTGGAATTGCTCAGCGCCGTCTCCCGAGCGCCATCGACAGCATCGTGCCCGCCACCGCGGACACGATGATCAAGAGATGTGCGTTGACGCCGGCCGCCGCGAGTTGTTCCACTCCGGCGCGATCGGCGCCAGCGCCGAAGGACACTGCCCCGGCCGCGATCGCGGCCGGATAGGTGCCGACGCCAGCGGGCGCATGCATCGGCAGCACCGAGGAAAGTTCGCCGCCGAGGGCACCACCGAAACAGGCGGCCAGCGGCGCAACGCCCATGAAGGCCAGCACCCAGGCAAGGACAAGCACCTTGACCGCCCAGTTGAGGATGGTCATGCCCCAGGCGCGCAGGAACGCGACGATATTGGCCGGGACGCCCGCCTCCAATTCGTCGACAATGACATCGAGCTTTGTCGGCAACAGCCGACGCGCCAGCGCAAGCACTTGATCCTTCAGCAGGAAGAAGAGAAGCGGCGAGACGAACGCGGCAAGCCATGCAATCCACAGCGCGGCTGATCCGCGGCCGATGACGAGGCCGACGGCCGCAACGACGAGAAGGGCGTGCAGGTCGAGCAGGCGCATCACCAGAAGAGCGGACGTGCCGCGCGCGAGCGGCACGGAAAACTCCGAGCGCATCAGCAGCGGAAAGCTCGTTTCCCCGGCACGAAACGGCAGCATGATGTTGAGGAGATTATGGACCTGGGTGACGCGAAACAGCGGCAGGAAGCGCCCCGCCGTTTCGTTCGGGAAGTAATCGTAGATGCGATAGCAGCGAATGAAATAGGTTGCGACAAGCAGCACCAGAGCCGAGACGGCGGAACTGAAGCCGATCTCGGACCATTGCCTCAGCAGCGCCGGCCATCCCCAGAACCATTCGACGAAGGCCGCATAGGCCGCAATGGCACCTGCCGAAAGTAATGTCATCCGGTTGCGGGCGAACCAGGATCGCCGATCGGACTCGCAATCCGAAGTCATCAGGTCTCGATTTCCCGTGTTGAAACGCAAGATTGAACGTTGGTTATCACTGATAACTGTGCAAGAAAACGGTTATGTAGCCCAATCCAAATCTTGCGGCATTGTAAGCGCCGCATGTACGAGCTGTTCCTATGTACCCCATCGAACTATCCGTCGTCATTCCCGTGTTCAACGAAGAGGACAGCGTCCAGCCGCTGATCACACGTGTCCGCGATGCGCTGGCGAACTTTCCGTCTCCGTGGGAACTGATCCTCGTTGACGACGGCAGCACCGACCGAACGCTGGCAAATGCAAGAATGGCTCTTTCCGATCCGGGCCTCGATCTCAAGATTGTCGAATTGCAGAAGAACTTCGGGCAAACGGCAGCGATGCAGGCCGGCATCGACGCTGCCGCCGGGCGCCTGATCGCCACGCTTGACGGCGACCTGCAGAACGATCCGGCCGATATTCCCGAAATGGTCAAGGCGATCGAGGAGCGCGAGCTCGACCTGCTGGTCGGCTGGCGAAAGAACCGGCAGGATGGTCTCCTGCTCAGGAAGATCCCGTCCTGGTGCGCCAATCGCCTGATCGGCAAGATCACCGGCGTCAGGCTGCATGACTATGGCTGCAGCCTCAAGGTCTATCGAACCTCGGTCATCAAGCAGGTGAAGCTGATGGGGGAAATGCACCGCTTCATCCCCGCCTGGGTCGCCGGCGTGGTGCCGAGCAGCCGCATCGGCGAGATGCCCGTTACCCATCACGCACGGCAGCACGGCCAATCCAAGTATGGGATCTCCAGAACCTTCCGCGTGATTCTCGATCTGCTGTCGGTGCTCTTCTTCATGCGTTACAAAGCGCGCCCAGGGCACTTCTTCGGATCGATCGGGCTTGCGACCGGCGCGCTCAGCGCGCTGATCCTGGTCTATCTCGGCTTCGACAAGTTCATCCTCGGCAACGACATCGGAACGCGACCGATGCTGATCGTCGGTGTCATGCTGTTCCTTTCGTCCGTTCAGCTCATCACGACAGGCATTCTCGCTGAGATGATGGCGCGAACCTATTTCCGCGACGACGGTACCACCAACTACATCGTGCGGCAGGTCTTCGTCCGGGACCCGGCCGATGCTTGACGTCGTCAATCGTCGGCCAAACACCGTCGTTGCGCTGATCGCCGGTTACTTTCTGCTCTGCATCGGCTTGCGCCTCGCCATTTCCACATCGCTCGAAATCGACGAGTCGGAACAGGCCTTCGTCTCGCAGTTCCTGATGCTCGGCTATGGTTCGCAGCCCCCGTTCTACAATTGGCTGCAATACGGGCTGACCTCGGCCTTTGGGCCGTCGCTTGCGACGATGACGGCGCTGAAGAATGGGCTCCTGTTTCTGTGTTGCCTCTTCTACGGCCTCGCAGCACGCGAGGTCCTCAGCGATCGACGCCTGACCGCGATCGCAACGGTCGGCGTGCTGACCTTTCCGCCGATTTTTCTGCTCGCACAGCGCGACCTTTCGCATACGGTCGCGGCACTGTTTGCCGTATCGCTGTTCCTTTACGCTTTCGTCCGGACGATGACGCGGCCAAGTCTGTTCGCCTACGTCCTGACTGGAGCGGCGGTCGGCATCGGCGTCATCTCGAAGTACAACTTCGCACTCGTCCCAACCGCCGCGATTCTTGCGATCCTGCCCGAGCCGAAGCTTCGCGCCCGGCTCTTCGACTGGCGCATTCTGGTTGCGATCGCCGTCTGCACGCTGATTGCGCTGCCGCACGGCTACTGGATTCTCGAAAATCTCGGCGCCGCCTCGCGCAATACCCTCAATGAAATGGGAACGGCCCAACAGACGAGCTACCTGACGAAGGCGCTCAAAGGGATCGTTGCGCTGATCGCCGCCACGCTTCGCGGCGCCGCACTTCCCCTGATCGTCTTCGCTCTCGTCTTCCGCAAGGACCTGCCGACGATCTGGCGCGCCGAAAACCACTGGACACGCGTCGTCGGGCGCATGTTGCTGCTGTGCCTCGGCGCCGTGCTGCTGATCATGCTCGCCGTCGGCGCCACCCACATGCGCGAGAAATGGCTGGTTCTCTTTCTCGTCCTGCTGCCGCTCTACCTGGCCCTCAAGGTGGAGGCTTCCGGCGTCGACACCACACGCAGCGTTCGCCCCTTCCTGCTGCTCGTCGCCTTCATCATCGTCACCACTTTGGTGGTCGTCTCGGCACGCGCGGTTGTTCGCCCCTGGTTCGGCAAATTGTCGAGGCTCAGCATTCCCTATAGCACCCTTGTCGATACCGTGGTCCGACAGGAGGGAGCCGAGCCGGCGATGGTCATCGCCGCGGACAAGCTGCTTGGTGGCAATGTGCGCACGCGCCTGCACGGTGCCAAGGTCTTCGTCCCCGGCAACAGCAGCAGCTCTCCGATCGAGCATCCGGCCGGACCGCTCCTCGTGGTCTGGAGCGACAACGGCAAGCTCGATGCTCAACCACCTGAAGGGCTTCTCGACATCTTGAAGTCGCTCGGCGTGCCGGAGGCGGCGATGAAGCCGCAGCAACTCGCCCTGCCCTATCTCCACGGCAATCTGCCGGATCGCTATGGCTTCGGCTACTTCTGGATTACCGACCCGTCGCGGTCGGCGCCGACGAGCAACTTGAGTTCGCCCGGGTGAATGCGAAGCGCGACGTCACGGCCCATCGGCAGGAGCTCCCCGTCGATGACGCAGTTGATCTTGCGTTCTACCTTGGGAAAATGCAGATCGAGCGCATGGCCGCTCATGGCGGTAATCAGCGGGCTGTCGCGGAATTTGCCGCGCATCACATCAAAGGCGAGCTTGGCCACGCCCGGCGGGCTCAGGGGCGGCGCCGTGTAGAAGCCGAGATGGCCGGCTGTGACATCGTCGGCATACATCAGCGTATCGCGGCCGAACGGATTGTTCGAGACTGAAACCGCCGAAACATGACGGCTCTCCTTATGGCCGTCGACGTCGAACTCGATCTCGAAATCGGGCGGATTGAGAATCACGCCTACCGCGGCGCGGGTGCTTGCGGCGATTTTGCCTGCCCTCGAACGAAAGCTGAAAGACTCGCGATAGCGCACCATGCGGGCATGCAGGCCCATCGAAAACTGATGTACGAAGGCCCGGCCATCAGCGCTGCCGATGTCACCGTCGATGATCACGCCATTCGCCAGCACCTCCGGAACCTTCCAGATATCGAGCGGCAGCTTCAGCGTGCGGGCAAAAAGGTTCATCGTCCCGGCGGGAACAACGCCGAGCGGCATGCGGTTTTTCCAGGCGACCCCGGCAGCAGCCGAGATCGTGCCGTCACCGCCGCCGGCGATTATCGCATCGAGGTCATCGCGGCGGCATGTGCGCTCCAAGGTCTCGCGCATCTCGCTTCCGGAAACCGTCGCAATTTCGATCTGGTGGCCGGCGGTATGGAAGACCTCCTCGACCTTCCGGCCATAGGCCGCCATATCCGTCGTGCGGAAGGTTCCGCCTTCACGATTGAAGATCGCCTTGATTTTCATGAATGGGTCACTGACTCCGTTGCCGCGGCAAAGCTGCTCACCGCGATCAGATAATCGCGATTGCGGCCAATTCCAGAACCTTGCCGAAACTTAACGGGAATGGAGCGCGTGCCGGTCGGCGCTCGGAGACCGGTAATAGCAACCGTTCAGCGCGGCTCGGGCAACTTCAGTGGCCCGCCGGTCTTGATCGATCGGATCGCGAAGTTCGAACGGATGTCGGTCACACCCGGCAAGGCAAGCAGCGTCTCGGTCAAGAGCGTCTCGTAAGCCGGGAGATCCTCGACGACGACCTCGGCGAGGAAGTCGGCATTGCCCGAGATCAGGAAACAGGACACCACCTCGGGAATGGCGAGCAGCGCCTCCTGCTGCCGCTGCGCATTCTCGCGGCTGTGCCGTCCCACCTTGATCTCCACGAAGACGGTGAGCCCGAGACCGGCTTCCTTGCGGTCGATATCGGCCCGATAGCCACGCAGGATGCCGGATTTCTCCAGATTGCGGATGCGCCGCAGGCAGGGCGACGGCGAAAGA